>Ga0181578_10000349_pt1 | contig 43273 bp, 60 predicted proteins | sample 071ome_21_FD_148659 | JGI IMG/M metagenome (GOLD analysis project Ga0181578, IMG submission 148659) | Coastal salt marsh microbial communities from the Groves Creek Marsh, Skidaway Island, Georgia - 071401CT metaG (spades assembly) | ecosystem: Environmental > Aquatic > Marine > Intertidal zone... | reverse complement strand
ATCTCCGGCGACTACTACGACTTTGACACGTCGTCGTACACGCCGACGTCTACCCCCGGTCACACCGAGGGTCGTCTCTGGTACGACTCGACGAACAACTCGTTGCGTCAAGACACCAGCGCCGCCGGCGTGGACATTGCGCTCGGCCAAGAAGTCGCCCTCTACGTGTACAACAACAGTGGTGCTTCAATCGGTGCCGGCAAAGCCGTCTACTTCAGCGGTGAAAACTCTGCGATCCCGACGATCGAACTGGCTGATGCCAGCGACGGAACAAAACTTGAAGTTGCCGGTGTCACCAAAGCCGCGATTGCGAACGGTGCGTACGGTTTCGTCATCAGCGCAGGCGTCCTTCTCGGTGTAGACACCTCCGGGTTCTCCGTTGGTGATCGCCTGCATCTTTCCGCCACTTCCCCCGGTGAACTCACCACAACGGTTCCGACCTACCCGAACTATGCGGTTGAAATCGCCGAAGTTCTTCTTGCCGACGATCCGGGATGCTTCCGCCTCAACATCGTCTCCGAAGTCTTTGACGATCTCCACGTCCGCAACGACGCCCGAGTTGATGGAGACCTCACTGTCGGTGGTGACCTCACCATCCTCGGAACCCAGTCCACCGTGTCGGTCAACAACCTTGCCGTGGACGACTCGTGGATCTACCTCAACGGCGGCAACACGATCGAAACCACGTCGTTTACCGGTTCTGGCCTGAACGACGCCACGCTCGTCGGCCACTTCACCGGAACATCCAGCACCACCTACTACGTCCGCATTGACAGTGTGGGCGGCGGAACTGGCGGTGTGGACACGTTTGAGTGGTCCACCGACAACTTCTCCACCACCGAAGCGACCGGTGTGGATCTGGACACCGACCCGATCGCCCTGTCGGACGGCATCAGCGTTGATTTCGTTGCCACCACCGGCCACACCCTCAACGACGTGTGGTCCGGAACCGCAGCCCCCGTCAACATTGACTTGGGTATCGCCGGTAACTACAACGACGGCACCTACGCCCACACCGGCTTCTTCCGTGACACTTCCGACGGCTACTGGAAGGTGTTTGACAGTTACACCCCAGAGGTGGACGGCGACGTCAACACGGCCCACGCTTCGTTCAACCTTGCCGACATTCAGGCCGCAAACTTCCGTGGCGATCTTGTCGGTAACGCTGACACGGCCAGCACGCTGGAAACGGCTCGCACGATCTCGCTATCGGGCGATGTGGTCGGTTCGGTGTCGTTCAACGGCTCCGGCGACGTGGACATCACCACGGCAATTCAGGCGGATTCGGTTGCGCTCGGCACCGACACCACCGGCAACTATGTCGGCGAACTTTCGGACGGCACGGGTGTCACGATCACCAGTCCGAGCGGTGAAGGCCAGACTGCGTCCATCGCCATCGGGCAGGACGTGGCCACGACCGCTGACGTCACTTTCAACACGGTTACCGCCGATCTGACGGGTGATGTCACCGGCAACGCAGACACCGCTTCCGCCCTCCAAACGGCCCGCACCATCCAAATCTCGGGTGACGTTGCCGGTTCTGCGTCCTTTGACGGATCGGGCGACATCAACATCAGTGCCACCGTGCAGGCCGACAGCGTCGCTCTCGGAACCGACACCACCGGGAACTACACGGAAAGCGTCACCGGTGGAACTGGTGTCACCGTCACGGGCGGAACCGGCGAAGGAAACACGCCGACCGTTGCGATCGGTCAGGCGGTAGCCACCAGCGATGACGTGACGTTCAACACGGTCACGATCAGTGCCGCTCCGACTCAGGCCAGCCACGCTGCGACCAAGTCGTATGTTGACGGTCTCGCCTCCGGCATTGACTGGCACGAAGCTGTTGATCTCGCTACGGCTGCGGCCCTCCCGAACAGCCCGGTGTACGACAATGGATCCTCGGGTGTTGGCGCGACTCTGACCTCAAGCACGCAGGCCCGTCTCGTCGTGGACGGCACAAACGCCACCACCGGCGATCGTGTGCTGGTCAAGAACGAGTCCACTGGAGCCAACAACGGTATTTATGTTGTGACCGCTCAGGGTGCCGCTGCGTCTTCGCAGTGGGTGCTGACTCGAGCCACCGATTTTGACGGCGGCGTCACCGGCGAGGTTGTCCCCGGTGAAGCAGTCCTCGCTCTCAACGGCTCCACGAACGCCAAGCAGGGCTTCGTGGTCACCTCTACCTCCGATCCGCACAGCATCGGTTCGGACGCGATCACGTTCACCCAGTTCACCGGCACCCAGTCGTTCACCGCTGGCGACGGTCTCACTCAGACTGGCAACACGCTGGATGTCGTCACGGCGGATTCCAACCGAATCGTCGTTAACGCCGACAGTATCGATCTCGCCACCGTGTACACGGGCGAAACGACTGGGGCGAGCACCTCGACGATCGTGTCCACGCTCACTGTGGACGACTACGGCCGCATCACTGCGATGACTACGGGCACAGTTCATCTGGATCTGAACGATCTGGATGATGTCACGATCACGGGAGCCAGCTCGGGTGAATTCCTGAAGTGGGATGGTTCCGCATGGATCAATGCCAGCATCCCCGAGATCAACACCCTCAACGATGTCGGAAACGTCAATATCACGTCGGTTGCTGACGGCGAGTTCCTGAAGTGGGACGATGGCACGTCGAAGTGGATTAACGCTGCGATCCCAGAGATCAACACGCTGAATGACGTCGGAAACGTCACCATCACGAGCGCCACTACGGGCGACATTCTCGAATGGAACGGCACCGCGTGGGTGAACACCACGCTCGCGTTCGACGACCTGTCGGACGTGGACATGACCTCGTTGGCTCCATCTGAAGGCGATGTCGCTTATTACGACGGCTCCAGTTGGGTTCCTTACCCGCTCACCATCCAAAACGCTGGCGGAGTCTCGGTTTCAAGCGAAACGACTGGCGACATCCTCCTGTACAACGGAACGAACTACGTCAATACGGCCCACACGTTGGCGAACATCACCAACGTCACGCTTACCTCCGAGGCTGACGGCGAGTTCCTGAAGTACAACGGATCCGCATGGGTCAACGCCTCGATCCCGGAGATCAACACTCTGAACGATGTTGGGAACGTGACGATCACGTCCGCTTCGTCGGGCGAGGTGTTGCAGTGGAACGGCACGGCGTGGGTCAACGCTGACATTCTGGCTAACACCGATCTGACGGGTGTGCCGACGGCTCCTACCGCGGCGACGACGACGAACACCACTCAGGTGGCGACGACGGCGTTCGTTCAGCAGGAACTCGCGGCTCTGGTTGATTCGGCTCCCGCCACGCTGGACACCCTCAACGAGTTGGCCGCCGCCCTTGGCGACGACGCGAACTTCTCGACGACGGTCACCGATTCGCTGGCCCTCAAGGCTCCGCTCGCTTCGCCGACCTTTACGGGAACGGTCACGTTGCCGGCTGGCACCAGCATGCTGCACGACTATGTGACGTACAGCACGAACCACACGCTGGTTGCTGGAAACGAAGGCCAGACGCTTCAGTTCTCGGCTGCCGGAACGTTGACGGTGCCGGCGAACGCCAGCGTGGCGTTCCCGATTGGAACGATGATCACGATCTTCCAGACCGGCACCGGAACTGTCACCGTGGCTGGCGACGCCGGTGTTACGGTAAACGGTGCTGTAGGTTTGAAAACACGAGAGCAGTGGTCTGCTATTGTTCTCCATAAGCGTGGAACCGATACGTGGCTTGTCACTGGTGACGCTAAGGCGTGATGAAGAGGATTTGATCAAAGATGGCAGCTGACAGGGCAGGTGGACTCCCATTTGGAGCTTTCACTTACACGGACAATGAGGACGCTGGCGCTCGCGTCACGGCCCTGCAAGCCCTTGGATTTGTTGACGTAACCGAAGTTGCGGACACGTCGAACACGACGGTTGCTGGCGATGTGGGCAAGGCTCACGAGATCATCGTTGATGGCGTCACCTACACGGCAACCACCAGTTTTGAGGTTCCCCTCGGCACCACCATCGTTGTTCGCGCCATCGGACCATTCTTCCCGCCATTCTTTCCGCCATTCTTCCCTCCGTTTTTCCCTCCGTTCTTCCCGCCCCATTTCCCTCCTCACTTCCCACCGCATTTCCCGCCGTTCTTCCCGCCCCACTTCCCCCCTCATTTCCCGCCGTTCTTCCCTCCTCACTTCCCGCCGTTCTTCCCGCCGCATTTCCCGCCCCACTTCCCCCCTCACTTCCCGCCGTTCTTCCCACCGTTCTTCCCGCCGTTCTTCCCGCCTCGCTTTAAGTGAGGCGAGATGGGCTGGCTGGTAAGAACACTGAAAGAGCCGGTTGACCTAAAAACAAATAGGGGTAAGTCTGGATCATTCGGCTGGGCGGTGATCGCCCTGTACGTGATCCTCCATGACGTGCTCGCGATACGGGGCGGTAAATTCGAAACACTGACCCGGAGCTGCTGGAAAGCGATTTTCCACCCAAAACACCGATGGTGGGTGTATCCGCTCGCGCTCGGGGTCACGATTCACCTGACTGCTGAGCCTCACATCCGCCGAGCGATACACGGGAAGTGATCTGCTAGAGTCCTCCGTGTGGAGGAAAAATCATTAATCGAACCGGGCCATTTTGGCGTCGGCCCTGAGAACATCACCATCCTCGAGGATTTCGTCGAGCTCGAGGATCTGAAAACGCTCCAAGCGTTCTTTCCCACGATCACCGAGTGGGAAAATCCTCGTGGCGACGAGTTCAATGAGGATGGAGAATGTATTTACGACGCCTCGTATTGGTGGGACCGGATGTGCAGCGGCGACATTCTGCTGAGAACAGCACCAGATATTCACGCTCTGATCGATAAATACATCAAAAAGATGCAGGCAGTGCTGGAAGAAAAATTTAATGTTGGCCTATACCAGCGTCCTCCGGTTCTTATCCGCTGGCTTCCCGGCAACGAACAGCTGCCCCACGCCGACAAACAGCTAAACGACGGCACCCCAAACCCGTTCCCCACCTACGACATCAACTCCATCATCTACTGGAACGACGAATTCGAAGGCGGGCAGTTCTACTACCCAGAATATGACATCGAACTGGAGATCAAACCCGGACTGGCTGTTGCCCATCCCGGTGATGTCCACTATCTTCACGGAGTAAAGCAAATTATCAGCGGCGAACGGTGGACCACGCCGTCGTTCTACACCATCACCGAATTGAGGTAACAATGCGCGTAGCAGGAACTCTCGGCGTACCCACTGACGGAATCATCCTGTACAAAGACGTCTGGCCGAAAGACGCCGACTTTGTCGGTCGTCTCGAGCGTGGCCTCGCCGGAAGCACCAACGAGTACTACTCGTGGAAGCAGGCGATGGTCGGCGACAACGACATCATGAAGGACTATCGCGACTGTTTCGACTTCAAGCTTCGGCAGGCCGACATGCCGGTTCCTGCCGAGTTCTCTGATCTTGGCGCCGTGTACGAAGAAGTCATCTCCGGCGTCCGTGAATGCATCCGCCACTACTCCAGCATCTACAACCTGTCGCTGGAGTACGAAGAGGCCACGAACTTCGTCAAGTACGGCGAAGGTCAGCACTTTGCGACCCACCCCGACTCCGGTTTCTCCTACTCGTGCGCTGTTTCCGCGATCGGCTACATCAACGACAATTACTCCGGTGGCGAATACATGATGCCGTACAAAAACCTTAAATTCATCCCCGAGTACGGCGACGTCATCATCCACCCGAGCGACTTCATCTACGCCCACGCCTCCCTGCCGGTGAAGTCTGGCATCAAGTATTCCGCGGTCACCATGTACGACTACAACGACCGCAACCATCAGGACCATGCGGGCCCATACCAGCAGGCAGGCTCTCCGGCAGGCTTGCCCGTTGCTTCAGGGCAGACGTCGGCACTTTCCTGACATGGAAGTAACGCTCGTCAGGAGCCATCAGAACCCGCCAGAGATCCGCCAGTCGACAGTACGCCGTGACTGGATGGATGACACCTACAAAAAGCACGCCTACAAATGCCTGCCCCTAACTGAGGCAAACGTGAACGGCTGGGAAATGGTGCTCCAGCAGGATGTCGTCATCGAATGGGACGGCGGAATGACTGTTCCTCGCGTCCTTTCTGGCGAAACCATGGATTTCGAGATCAACGGCCAGAGTTACACCCGGCCGATTGTCGTGCCATCGATTATCGGAATCATGTCGTTTGCGGTTGGATGGACGTTTCACACTCCGCCCGGAATAGCCACGTGGATATCTGGTTCGCCCAATCTTTTCGTAGATGGCGCTGTACCCCTAACTGCCCATATTCCATCTGACTGGTGGCCCGATGAGTTCAACATGAACTGGAAGATCACCCAGATCGGCAAGCCCGTCACGTTCCCCGCTGGGTCACCATTCATGTTTTTCCAGTTTTACGACACGTCGCTCATGCCTAGCGTCGAGTTCAACGTAAAAAATATGTGGGACGAAGATCAGAACGAGATAAACGACGCACGCCAACGCTACAGTGACGCGAAAATGACTAAGCTTCGCGAGCAGCCTTGGACATGGATGGGCGGCATCAGGACGGGTCTAGACGCCGACGGCAACCGGATCGGTCCTGCATTCGACGGACACGTAAAACTTCAGGAGCCTTCATAATGCACGGTGGAATCGCAGCAGGACTACGTCTTGGCAATTTGGGCTTCAAGATCAGAGGCGTCACCGCGCAGCAGGTTATAGACGAACCAGAATACTTCCGCGAAATTTTGAAGCGCAACAAAGTGATCGGCTTCAAAGGTATGAATCCGTCAACCGTCGAGCACGCGGAAGTCATGCGAGCGCTCTATGAAATCCACGAGTCCGAGGTCGACGACGACCCGATCGTGGGGAATCTTCCTGATCAAAATCATCCCACGATGCCCGACGTGGAATCTAAGGACAACATTGAGGCGTACGTCAAAAACGTATGGCATGTGGATAACCCATTTTTGGCTGCACCGCCTGTCCTCACCTCAATGAAAATGACAAAGTTCGATGTTGAACCCGGATATGGGGACACCCTTTTTGTCTCCCTCTCAGGTCTTTGCGAGGCGATGCCAAGCCATCTGCGTGAACATCTCGAAAATGCCCGTCTTCTCGGCGCCACCGGTTCTTCCGAACCCGGAAAAGACGATCGGGAGATCATCAGCCATCCAGCACTTCGTACACACCCCGATACGGGAGAGACGCTGCTGTATTGGACTGGCCCGGGAACCATGCTTGAGACCTCCGGTGATGAACCTGAGTGGTTCGTCGAAGTCCGCGACTTCGTCAACCAGTTTTGCGCCAATGCCGCAAACCGCTGGAAATGGCAGTGGGAAGTCGGTGACGTGCTCGTTTGGGACAACCGCGCCGTACTCCACGCATTCACTCCGGGGTGGGAAAGAGAAAATCGAATCTTTGACCGCTTCCAGATTGGATACCAGACACCGTTCTACAGCACATCAGCGGCAGACACCAGAGATCCCAGTTTCGGTGACACGCACAGACTGGAGGGCGTCGAAGCGGACTCGACATCAGGTCCAAACCCTGATCACATTCCGCTCGTCTTCACCAAAGGCTTTTACGCCCTAGAGGAAGTAGCACATCTGTTCCAGACCGTCACACTGTTCGTTATCGCGGACGAAAATGGTGAGTGGCGGGAAGACGTGAACAGGCTGGCCGCTGACGTCGGTTCTGACCTGTTCAACGTTTACATCGTCGAACAGGACCCTTCTAACGCTGTTTTCCGCAACCTGATGCGCTACCACGAATACAAGCTGCCGGGATGCGAGGTGGCCGGCTCTATGTTCCTGTGTTCCCGCAACGGTGATTTCCATTGCTTCTGGGAGCCAGACTTCAATCTTTTCCAATGGGACAACCCAGACCGCACCAAAAACGCTGTCCCTCACATCCGCGGCTACATCAACTGGCATCCGGACATGCGCCACGCCGGACATGCGTGGCATTACCCGGACTGGTTCCCGCATCAGCCACTTCAGTTCCGGCCATGGGATTACCAAAACCTGCCATTCATGCAGTACATCAACTGGGGTGACGAGGATCCACCGGAAGATTTTCTTGTCCAATTTGCGATCGACACAATTTACGGGTGCTTCAACCATCTGAAGGATAACGAAGATAGGTATCGCACCATTTCACGGATTCACGACTACATCGGCTACATGCTGGAACTTGGTGAGCATGAAAAAGAGCGGTGAGCATCTCGGCGGAGGCGTAGTCCTCTACGAAAACGCGTTCGAGTTGGACTGGGAATGGATGCGTTCCTACTGCAAGGACACACTCCAGAAAGAACGCGACACCATGTATGAGCCGGGAGTCGACCCGATTACCGGCGAAGAGGGCTACATCAACCGAAGCAAATACTTTTTCTCAAAACGGTCGCTTGATGAGATGCCGTGGCGAGGCAGCTTCGTCCATCAGGACAGCCGGCAAGACGTCATCGACACTCTGAACTACATCGAGGAGCAGCGAGACGCCTGCCTGCTCGACTACCTCGAAAAGTTCCCGATCGCCGGCAAATGCATCTGGTGGAAAATCAAAAGCCACATCGTCGCATACCCGGTCGGCGGGTTCCTAGGAATGCACGCGGACGTCAGCACCGACTACGAATACGGCAGACCTCACCCACGGGACCAGCTCGCGACAAGAAACAGCGTCTCTGTTGTCGCATACCTCAACGACCGTGTAGAAACCGAGGCAGAGCTCGACGGAACAAATTTCACGGGCGGCGAACACCACTTCCAATACTTGGACATCACCCATAAGGACATCAAGAAGGGCGACATCCTGTTCTTCCCGTCCAACTATATGGCAGCCCACGAGGTCCGACCCGTCACCGGAGGGTGGCGCTACTCGTATCTCGGGTGGTATTGTCAGGGCACACCCAATCCGGCAGTAAGCGAAAACGTGGTCGACCCTAGGGAAAACCCCGAGATCGCTTCAATCTCAACGAATGTGTACATGGAACATGGATACTCAATTCTCCCCCCAGTCGGCTAAAGTCGGCATCATCCACCCCGGCCAGATGGGCGGCACGATCGCCCGCGGCTTGCACGGCAGCGGCAACATCCCGTACTGGGCTTCAGAAGGCCGCAGCGAGGTGACAGCAGCACGGGCCGAAGAGTTCCACATGATCGATCTGGGAACGGTCGAAGAACTGTTCAAGCAGTGCGACGTAGTGTTCTGTATCGTCAATGGTGGATCGCTGATGAACTACGCCGAAATGGCTGTTGAGCTGAAATATTCGGGCATTTACGTTGACGCAAACGGCCTGTGGGGCGAAGAGTCAGAGCAGGAACTCGCAGACATTCTCACCCGTGGTGGTATCCAATATGTCGAGGCAGGACTTTACGGTTGGCCTCACCCCGGCCGCGAAGGCCATACTGACGAGCACACCATGTACCTGTCGGGAGACAGAGCCAAGGACGTCGGCTCTCTGTTCACCTGCGGATACTGGGACATCATGTACACCGAAGAAAAAGATGACATCACGGCCAAGAAATTTAAGCGGCTGCGCAACGACCGCGAACGCGCCGAAAATATCGCTCTTGGTCGCGACGTCTGATGATCCACCACGGTTTCGGCGTCATCGAATTCGAAGACTTCTTCAAATTTAACCGTGCCGAGCTAAATGGCTGGATCGAGCGTCGTTTCGCTGAACAGCCTGAGGACTACACGCTGCAAGATGACGGGTCGTATCTGAACCGTGGCGGGTACAGATTCGAAGCTAAAGACATCGAATCGTCACCCAGACGAGCCTTACACCTGACCGCCAAGTGTGACGAGGCTGATCTTCAGATCTTCCAGCAGATCTACAACGCGGTCGGGGAAGCCGTCGATATCTATATGAAAGCCTATCCCGATGTGAAAAAAAGCGTTTGGTGGCGAACTGACCCGCATTTGGCGGCATATGGCATATCGGCCGGTATGGGCTTCCATCACGACAACCTTGTTGGCGACGGGGAGGAAAGCGAAGCTTCTACCCAGAACGTGCTGACGGCCTCGCTGGTCCTAGATGACGAGTGTGAGGGCGGAGAACTGGCGTTCCGCTATCCGGAATGCGTCCTGCCACCCAAGTTCGGTTCAGTTATCGTGTATTCAAGCGGATACCTCGGAACACACGCCGTATTTGATGTGAAGTCTGGTCGCCGTGTGTCGTACCTCGAGTTTTTTGGGCACGGAACCCGCGCGAACGCTGTCAGTTACCAGCGGTCGTAGATGTACTGCCACGTTTCTGCTGGCACGTCGTCCTTGTAGAAGGGGTCCAACTTCGTGGATCGGATCTCTTCAGCGATGTACCCTTTGAACGCGGCAAGCATGTTGAACATGCACTGCCCGTACCGGTAGGTGCTGTCGATCTTCTGCCAGCGGTCGTATTCGCGGCCGACCATCTTCTGAAACTCGTCGTAACTCATGTTTGTCTCCTAGTAGGATATGCCGGATAGCCGGACTGCCTAGGAGTGTAATCACAATGTCACAAGAAGTCAACACCCTTATCCCCGAGGAGCTCAAGAAGCTCTGCGCCATGATCGACATGGTGGATGACGATGCCCGCGACCTCTGGCCGCCCGAGCTCATCTGTCGAATTGTGAACTCTGGCGATCAGGATGAGGCGAACTTGATTTACCTCGATGAGTGGCTCGATAATCGAAAACTCCTGCACGAACGGCTCGACGCCCTAATTGATGAACTCCCAGTGGGCGATGCCAGCAACATCCCTTTGTGGCGTGCTGAGCCCTTCGCCCTAGCGTTGAGTTTCCCGTGGGGTTCCGGTCTCGCAAAAGCCATCACCGACTGCGAAACATGGCTAAAAAGCCAGTAAATAGAAAATCAGCACCGCGACGTGCGGTAGCAAAAATTGATCGAGTTGGCTCTTGGGGCCGAGTCGAGTATCACCACACGCTCGAGTGCGGTCACATAGAGACACGGAAGCGTCCGAGTGCGTCTGGAATAATGGCATGTACGGGGTGTGTGCTAACCGAGGAGCATGAGGGCAGGATCGCCACCGTAGATCCGGACCCGAGTGAAGATGATCTAATTCTCGATCAGTTAAACTCCAAGCTTGCTGGCGACGAAAAGACCATCGCTCAGATCAAGGCAAGCGTTTCGAGCCACTATAAAGTGCCAACAGACGCAGTCGAGGTTCTCATCGATGTTTCAGATGAGGGTGAAGTCATCTTGTCGTCTGTGATTATCATTTTGTCAGCAGACGAAGTTGTCGGGATTATAGGCGAGGCGCCGCCTCGTCACTCTCCTGAAAATCCTTCGTGAAATACATCACGCCATTTTCACCGTGGCGTTCATACCGCTCCTTCATCCACTCCATTTCAGCGACACGCTTCTCGTATGGGGGAAGCGGTCCCTCGTGAAGGGTATGTGAGTAGTTGCCGCAATAATGGCCGATAAGGGTCGGGCGCCGCTCAATGCCAGTCTTCTTGGTTCCACGATGAGCAAGCTGGCTGTGCCACACCAGCACATCACCCTTCTTGCCCAAGAACGTGAACGTCTCGGCGCCCTGCTTGTCCTTTTCCGCAAGAAGAATGTCTTCCTGATACTGCTCGCCCTCAGGGGTCGCATTTTCCGCGCTGCGCTGGAGCAGGGGGATCAGGTGGGTCCACTTGTGCGATCCCGGGATCAGCTCGAAAGGACCGGAACGAGGATCAATGTCTTCGAGGCAGACCAGCACACCGATGTACGTGGACGCGGCGTTCAGATCCTGAAGGAGGGAGTCCTTGTGCCACTTGCACTCCGTCGACTCCTGCATCGACATCTCGACGTGAAGCGCGGCAGCCATTTCGATTGACTCGAAAGACATCTCAATGCTTTCGTGGCAGAGAATGTTGCGGATCTCGTCGTAGATCGCGTATTGGTCTGAACGACCCCAACCTTTGTTTGAATCACCGTGCTCGCGGTCATAAAGATCCGAATAGGCATCCAACAATTCGTCCGGGATCGCCCCTTCGAGTACGAAAAAGCCGTCCTCGTCATACTTGCGGGCGATCTCCTCTGCGGTCAGCTTTGAGCTTGTCGCAGTATTCATCGAATCCTCCGAAACCAACGCTTCATGATCTCCAGCCTGCTGGGGGTGGCAGGAACATTGTCGACGTAAGTTTTAGTGGCTGGAGCAGCCGGCTTTTGCGCTGGTGCGGCCGCCGCTACAGTCTTCTTTACAGCAGCCTTCTTAGCGGCGGCGGTCGGAGACGTCTTCGTTGGGCTCTTCTGCACGGCAGCCTTCTTGGCCGGAGTCTTTTTAGCCGGAGTCTTCTTCGCTGGGGTCTTCTTCGCTGCCGCCTTCTTCGCGGCTGGTTTCTTTTGTGCCATACCCATACATTACACCGCGAGGCGTGCGTGGGCTGTAGGGTGGTCACGTGTGGAAGGCGTTTACCCAGATTCACCCGCTAAGGTCGCCTTCGTTATGGCTGTCGGCAGGCAGGCCAAAGATCATCTGATATCTGAACACGGCATCGGGGAAGAGCTTGCCATCAATCTTGTCGGCTGGCTAGGCGACGAACTGGTATGTCTTGCTCAGCTCGACATGCAACACGGTAATCCCAAGGATGAAGACGAGCGAAGTGATCGGATAGCGAAAACGGCGACGATCATGCGTCGTGGATGGGGGTGCGATGCCTTCACGCTTCTAGCGGAAGGATGGGTGTCCACCAAGCCAGAGAAAACACGTAAAAAGGATCTGGTGGAAGAGTTCGCCGCGGAGAACAGCGACGTCGATGAATGCTTGTCGGTTCTCCATGTGGCCGAAGAGGGATATGAGATCCATGTCTGCGCTTTGCCGTTTTCTGTTAGCCGTGGCAAGAAAATTACTTACGGAACACTTTTGCATGCTGAAGGTTCACAGATGCTTCGAAACCAAACATATATAGATGTTATGATTGGTTCGCTTGAACTGGAACCCATGGATCAACCCGACGATGTAGAGGGGTTCCATCTGGCGCTAGCAATGGGAGTTGCTGACGAAGCCGGCTTCTTCCTCCACTACGACTTTTAAGAGGCCGTCATGGCAAAAGGAAAAAAAGGATCGGGCGCCCGATCAAATCAGCGAACCCGCATCAACCCGCTCACCGGCGAGAAAGAGACCGTCACCGGAACGAAGGCGGGCAAAAAGCGCCAAACACTTCCGTACGGACATCCACTTCGCACCCACGACAAAGCGCGGCACAACTCAGCTCTCTAATCTGACGTTCCTCGAAATGCTGAGAATGTTCACTTCTTCTCCACTGCGGGAAAACTGGATGATGAGTTCGTCGGGAGAAACCAGCATGCCGTTACCGGTAGGGGCGGGCGGCAAGGGGTCAGGATTCGGCTCACCGTTGATGAAAGCAGGGACCTGCACAGCCTGAAATGTCAGGCTCCAGTCCGAATGCAGCGGCGCAGGCCCAATCCACTCCTCGACATGAACAAGATTTTCACTGCCAGCAATTTCCAGCGCGATTGCCGCGAGATCCGCGTAGTCCTCAATATTCAAACGTTCTGTAGTTCGAATTACCACTGGTAAACCTCACAGATCCATTTCCACGAGTTCCGAAACTTGAGAAATGCTCACATCATCGCCGATGCGTTTCCACCAAAACATAAGATTGCCGTCAGGCGTTTTGGCGACACCATAAGCATCGGGCACGCGACTATCCGGGTCCGTCTCCTCGTCGATGTAACACATGGACCAGTTGACGAACCATCCCGCAAAGCTCGGATGTTCTCCGTACCACGCCTTATGGGTTAGCACTTCTGGGCAACGAGCGATTTGTTCGACCGTCTCGGCCAAGTCGCTGTATTCCGAAAGTTCGCGTTCCTTGTAGTTCCGGAAAATCATGCTGGCGCCCCAACGGGTTCGTCGTAAGCGATGAATTCGCCGACCGCGCCACCCTCGGCTTCACGGGTCTGCTCCAAAGTAGTGGACATCGTCAGACCAACTGCCCGATCGCCCGAAGTGTCGAGATGGGAGTATTCGGTCTGTTGGAACTTGTGGAGGTCCTGCGCCAAAAACGGCATCCACACGGGCGGAAGCCACATGTTGCTGTCGTTCGGCTCGGTGACCTCGTACCGGTGGCCGCCGCCGTGCCCGAACTGGGTCAGGTACGAGTAACGGAAACCAGATTTGACTGGCGCGACCCCGTGGGTGCCGATGTAATTCGCCGGGAACAGAATGATGTCGCCAGTCTTCGGCTTGATCGTCAGGTCGAGATACGGGAACCGGAACTCGCCGCCCTCGTAGTCGTCGTTGAAATATGCGAGACCGTTGGTGACCTGATACATGGCAATTTCGCGACCAGACTCCCAGCGCTGGCCGTTTCTCATCAGCGTGTTGGTGTCGTTGTCGTTATGGATGCCGAGGGACGCGTCGGAGCTGTATCGAAGAGCGTGACCGCGCATCCTCCACAGCAAAGTGTTCACCACGAGCGGATACAAATCGCAGTAACGCAGAAGCGCCATGTAGAAGGTTTCTTCGACATGCTCGAAGAACTCTCGGACATCCTCTGGGGTCAGTGGATTGACGGGTTCTGGTTCGCCATGTCCGCCGACTCGCATCGGGAGCCTCAGGAGGTCAGTGATGTCGACGATGTTGCCCTCGAACGTTTCTCCGTGCAGCATTTTCCCTTCGTCATCTTTGACAATTTTCAGTCCGCATGACGGCACGTAGGCGAGGTCGTCCAGATAAGGGAGGATGCGCTTCTGGTCGATGTCGAACGCATTGTGGAAATGCATTACACCGCCCGGGTAATTTGTGTATTCGAGCCGGTTAACCCATTCCGCATCGCCCGGACCAAGCTTGTGGTAGGCGTATTTATCGCTGTCGGCAGGGCCAAAAAGTCTCATGACCGAAGTGTATCATTCGGCGTTTTTGTAGGCGACAACAAAACCGTTGCTCCACGACACATGCCTAGATGTCATCTCGGCGTGATCTGCAATCAGGCGGCTGTAGTCGTGTTCGAAGAAGCCGTGAATTTCACGTGGTGAATAGTACGCGGTTCCACGTGGGGCCACGTTTCGGATCAGCATCATGCCGCCGGGCTTCAGCGCGTCGATTGCCGAAAGGATAAACTTGTTGTTGTAATCCTCTAGGCGATGCAGGGGGATAATGACCATGTCGAAGAACCCGTCTAGAGAACCATCCGACACTTCGCTGTAATCGACAACGTGATATTTCAGCGATGATGGGTCGTCGAACGGAGAATCTTGCGACTGCCAGTAGGTTTCGCTGACATGAAGATCAATGTCGTTCAAAAAATACATATTATTCGTGCCATTTACAAGATTATCGTCCCAAAGATGGGTGTCCGTACCGTAGGACAGAATATTTAGCCCAGAATTTGCCCAATGAGGCATTGTGACGAGATCCATAACTAGATAAGTTAGAGACATTGTGTGGAACATCACCTCGCGCCACTCGGGCGAGCTGGTCGACATGAAGCTATAAGACTGAATCGACTCGGCGTTCCGGACGGCAACAAGACGCTTATCGGCTCCAGCGGCATCAACCATGCCAGCGCCAACTTCCGCCCAATCGGCGAAGCGACTCATGACAGCTTCGTACCCCCCTGAAGCCCAATCTGAGGAAAGAAGCCTCGATGTCTGAGCCCTTTGCGCAAGACGATCAGCCATTATCGTTCACCCACTTAGCCATATGGCGATCACGCCAATCGCAACGGATTTTATGCAGCAATTTTTCCTTCATTTTGATGCAGTAATAGTTTCCAGCGGACAACTGTCTTACGCTCGAGCCAGTATCGCCGAACGAGCTCGTGGTCAGGGGTGCGGATGCTTCCGCGTACGTCTCACTGGCCGCAGCGACGTAATCGTCAATGGTCAAGGACTCAAAATCCGCCAAGTCAAACCCGAGAATGAGAGCAGCGATCGCCAGCTGCGTCTCCTTTTCCCCCAAAAGAGCGCCGGCATCAAAAAGCGCGACTCCGTTTGTCGCCGAACTTCTCACGACCACTCCTCCTCGTAATCCATGGTCACCAACTGACTCACGCTGCCCTTAGAGATGCCCGGCATGACCTCGCAGCCGCCATCCCACCTCGTGGGTGCGCCCAGCTCGACCTCACCCACTCGGTCGAGAACGTCGAAACCGCGCAGCGCGACAGAAAGTGGCCTGAGTTCACCCTGATTCAGATGAGCGGATCGGATTTCCATTCTTCTTCTTCCTGTGCTGGCAAATCGAAATTTTCGTTGTAATTGGCCTTGGACTCTGCGTCAAACTCGAAAACGTCACACGCGAACGTTAGTTTTTTGCCACCCAAAAAATAAACCCCATTTTCGCCGTCCCAGCCAACCTCCAACTCGCTGGGCCGCTTAGGTTTCGACTCAGACAGTTGCTCGGCCTTATTCTCCGTCTGCTGATGGCGAACAATTCTCTCCCGGCTACTTCGCATGAGAGGTTGCGACAGATGCGAAGAACGAATATCCATCACGGAAGAAGTGCTAGTGCCTCAACCTGCCGCTTCAACGCTGAATGAGCGCCATGATCGGGATGATCTTCAGCGACAGGAACATCGTAGGTTTCGCCAAGGTCGCCAACAATAATTCCAAGCATCGAACACAGCGTCAAAATGGAATACTCGAGGAATTCTCGCGCTTCCGCTTGCGCTTTAGCGGTCTGTTCTGCCGTGAGGGCCATCATTTGCTCCTAAAAATCAGGCGGAAAGCTCGTCGAGAATCTTCTGGAGAAGGAAAACTCGAGCAATCAAAACCTCGAAGTCCTTCTCCCCTTCAACGCGGGCTGTCCAACCCTCCTCGATGTCTTCAGGGTTAACGCCGAACTCGGCGCAACGTGAGAGCATCAAAACTTCATTTCGCTCCAACGCTGCCTCCACAGCAGCAATCTTATTTTCATCAGACACGTTCGAGCCGAACACGCTCGTGTCGACCCCCATCATCGTGTAGGTCGTCAAAACGCGGGCTTGGGCCTCCAGAAGCGCCTTCTCACCCTCCTGTTCATCATTCCCGACAGGCTCTGGAAGCACGTAGTCAAGCTTGAAACCCCGCGGGTCGATGCCCACAGAGGCGGCCAACTCCCACACGGTGGCCTCATGCTTGGACACCGCATCCTGAAGATTTTGCTGAATTAGCTCTGGCGTCAAAGAGCGAAAGGCGACCATGGCTTCTCCTAGAAAACGTCGAACACCAATGATTATACCGCATCCCCCGAGCCTGCGAAAGGAGGCGCTACCATAAGCGTAAACCAGAAATTGGAGACAAAATGAACCTCATCGATACGATCAAAGACCGCTCGGCCGTCGAGGAATTCCTGATCTCGGAAGGCCACCTGTACTCCACGGAGGACGGCAAGTCCGTATACGACGTCAACATTTGTGACGTCGGCGGTCGAGAAAACGCTCTTGCCTCCCGGCGCGGCGAAGTGACCATGATCGTGAATGTCACCGGAGAATGCGGCAACTCGATGCAGTACCCGATGCTCCAAGTCCTCCAGTACGACTACAAAGACCAAGGTTTCGATGTCGTCTGCGTTCCGACCAACGATTACTGTGAGTTCGGTTACGGCGACTTCAAGGATTCCAGATCGACAGCGGAAGAATGTCACAAGTTTGCCTACCAGCACTATCGGATCCGCTTGCCTTTCACCGAGCTGGTCGCGTCGCGGCACAATCGTGACGATGAAGATTTTCAGGAGCCCCACCTGCTTTTCCATCGCCTTGGTGTGAACAATGGAGAAATTCGCGGCAACTTCGAGAAGTTCGTGGTCTCTCGGGATGGCAAAAAGGTTGCACGGTTCACGAACGGCAGCCTGCTTCCATCGAATGTAGAAAGCGGATGGTCAACGTTTGATCCGCAGGAGGCACTGCGCCGTGTGCGTACTGCCATCGAACTTTTCCTTGATGAGCCATATGAAGCATGATTTTGTCTTCGACAAACCTCTAGAGGAGCTAATCCTTCGACCATCCACGATTTCTGCCAAATTTCTCGAACGCGGAATCGTTGCCCTGCGTGGCCAAAAGTGCGACCGTGGGGACCTTTTCGAGCTCCTCACCAGAATTGGGGACATCACCGGGTTCACACCCTCCCCTGACCGGCAGCGCCTCGACCCTGTGTCAAATGGGAATTGGAGCTACCACCAAGTTCACGACATCCAAATCGGATACATGATCAATGACGGGGTAAACGAAGCAAATCGTGAAGTAATCCAATGGCACGTCGAAGGCGTATCCATGGAAAACACTCAAAGCGCTGCCATGTGGCACATGTATAATTTCACCGCAGAACCGGGAACTGGAAATACTGGATTTGTCGACATGGAGGTGCTCGCCCGGAAACTTCCCGCCGATTACCGGAATCTCCTTGAGCGCGCAACTATTGTTCACATGCCAAACTGGCAGAATAAGCCGGCATCAATGGATGACTTTCGCGCCGCATTTGAGGCAAAAGTTGACGCCTGTTCTCCGATGATCTACACGAAAGATGGAGATCGGAATGTCGCCTCGTTCCCAAGAAAACCGTTGGACATTAGTCCTAAAACGGGAATTGAGACACTTCGCGCATGTCCGTGCAAGGCTCCGTGGGGCCTACAGGACTACCTGCACTCCGTTGATGGGCGAAAGCCTTCAGGGGAGGAAAAGGATTTATTCGAACGATTTGCCGACTGGCTCGAGCATGAGATCGTTGAAAACGCCGAGAACCAGATTTGGTGGGAGTGGCAAGAGGGAGATGTCCTCATCCCCGACCTGTATCGGATGGCGCACGGCGTGAAAGCTGGCTTCCAGCCCGGCCAACGCTCTTTCCACGGCAACTGGTGCTTTCCTTTCGGGACAGAAGCCGAACCGGAGCATCGAATTCCGGACAGCGAATATGAGGCATACCTTGAATCCGTTGGCCTCTAATCCGGCAGCGCAGGCGGCGCTTTTCCGGCGTTTCGTGACTGGTGTCTCCTTCACCGTTGAGGAAACGATGCGGAAAACCGAACGTGATGGTGGGCAAGTTGTGGCATTCAGTGAGCTTGGAGTGTCTGACACCGGTTTTTCCACGATGGAAGCGGCAGATCTGGGATTTTTAGACTTTTACTTCTCAAAGCATCACAAAGTAATAATTGATGGCTTACAGCATTTTGAGCTTGATATTCAGAAAAATTTATTGCCCGCAACCGATCTGAAACTGTCTGGCGACTGGAGAGCGATCAGGATAACGTCTCAAGAAAAAGGTCAGCCATTCTGGTTCACTCCACCCTTGATGGCCGACTCAACTCACACTATTTCCCTTCCAATAGGGCCCGACCCAGCGCTGCTCTTCCCACTTGGGCATAGCCAACGACCGATTGTCGGCGCGATTCACTCCGCCCTCCTGACTGAAAACAAAACAACTCGCCTGCTTTTTGCTACCGAAGGGAACAGCACTATCCTTATCAGAGGAGCATCCTGAGTGATTCGCGAAAACTTTCCCATCCGACCAACACACACCATCCACCAGTGGTCCAACGTGATTGACGCGAAAGAGCTCGACTTTTGGCACCATCACTTCAGCCACGAAGATTTCTGGGAAGACATCAAAGGCCAAGACCACATAGAGGGTCAGCCATGCCACAAGACGCTAAACATTACGTACTGGCGGGCCAACAAGCTTGATTTACCTTACCGTTATCTGAACGACAAAATGCACAATTACGTCGAGTACGCATTCGGCGACGATTTTCTACTCAAACCTGTTCCCTCATTTAGAAAATGGGTTGAAGGAACACACATGGGTGGTCATGGTGATCCGTTCACAATGGATAACCAGCTAACCATGACGCCAAACAACGGTGAGCTCCCGAGAGGTTTCTACGAAGTCGCCACGGTCATGTACTTTGACGACGATTTTGATGGCGGAGAACTTGAATTTCCAGACTTGGAATACACGATTAACCCTGCTGCGGGCACACTCGTGGCTTTCCCGTGTGCCTACGGATACGAACACCGCGTGAACGAAATCACCCGGGGAGAGCGAACAACCTCAGCAACGCACTGGGTCCGATGCTCAACTATTGCCCGGGCGCTCAGCCATCAGGCTGTGCCAGACCGCTGGTGGGAAAGATACGAAAACACAGGCCCAGTATTCGAAATGCTCAACCAACAGCACCCCTGATTCGGTGGTAGCATCATCGCCATGAACGCAGAAAACACCGAAATCACCGAAGCCGACCAAGTCGCCGCCCTGCCTGACGCCGGAACCGAGCAAATCGCAGACATGGAGCGCGCGGTTCACGGCCAGACCGTTCTTCTCGAACATGAGTCCGGCTCCTTTGAAGTGCGTTGGGACGGAAAGACCTTCAGGCTCCTCAGGCCAGCCGGCGTAGATACGACGAGCAACAGCATCGCCTACACCATCCTTGGTCATCTTGAGGCCGACCTGCCGTTCCCTCTGGAGCTGCCGACTCTTGAGCGTCACGCTCGAATCGTGGTTTACGCATACCTGAACCCTGATGCGCCTGAGGGATGATCCTCCCCCAGCTCCTCATCAAAGAAAACTTCTTATCCCAATACGAGTGTGACGCACTTGTAAATTTCCTCGAGCAGGATGACGTTTGGGATGAGCCCGGCCATGGCGACCTTCGCGAACGTCGTCATTATCAGCGTTCGGTTTCTGATGTTCCGCCAAACCTGACAGATCTGGTCAGGGGCTTTCAGAGTCGAAAAAAAGCTGCCCTAGAGGAGTTTTACGGAGAGACTCTGGTCAAACTGCGTCGAAGCTCGTTCAGAAAGTGGGTTCCCGGAGATTTTCAGTCCCCCCACTGCGATGTGGGGCATGCAGACGGAAAAGTTATTTTCACTCAGAACGAGGGAACACTGTCGCTACATCACAACGATTTTGCGACCGTAACATACCTGAATGGGAATTTCGAGGGCGGTGAGGTCTACTTCCACCACTTCGGGGTGCAAATCATTCCTCGCCCCGGCTTGATGATTGCCTTCCCGGCGTCGCCCCAGTATCTGCACGGCGTTAACGAGATCAAGTCGGGAAACCGGTACATCATCACCTCGTTCTGGCCGCGAGCTAGAACACTGATCCACAACCTCATTCCGTCACTCGAAACAAACTGGTGGCATGATGTGGAAAACATCCACGAAGTCATGTCACTGCTGCCCGAAGAAGACATCGAGCGAGTTCCACTGCACCTACGACCTCCACAAGCCTCAGATCATGATTGAACCAATTAGCGACTCTTGGATCCCGGAGCTCTACTCGACTTTAGAACACCACGAGCTGAGGAAACTGCGCTTCATGGAGATGGCCCGGGAGCAGCGGCCATACCTTTTCTGCGAGCACGGCGATAAAAACCGCTCCTACTGGGCCATGGTCTCCTACAAGGATTGCGTCGCGGCGGGAGCTAATGACGCGCTTTCCACTGCGCATGGGATCATGCTGGGTCGAAGTGCGGAGATGTCGAAGAAGTTCAAAAGCATGCCGTTCACGGGGTCGATTCTCGCGATGGATCAGCCAGAACACACTGAGCTTCGCAACATTATTGCGTCCGCATTTACGCCCAAAGCAATCAAAGATTTAGTTACCAGCATCGACGATATAACAAAAAGAGTCGCTGAAAACATTATCGCAAACCATCCCGACGGGCTCGCTGATTTCCGAACAGAGTTCTCTGACAAAATCACAGGTCTCCTCACCTGTCGCATGATGGGGGTGCCAGAGGAAGACGTTGCGTGGATAGGCGGGCTGACAGCACAGATGATGCAGCTGCACCACCCGGCTCACGAGGACGGGAACCCAGTCAAATGGTTGCGGGCATGCCGCGAAATGTATCAGTACGCACACAATCTCGCAGAGGAACGCAGGGATAATCCGGGCGACGACCTCACATCACGTCTGATGACTTCGACGGATTTCCAAAATCGACCACTCACACCCGACGAGTACGCAGACTTTTTCTCACTTCTGATCAATGCCGGCTTTGAAACAACCTCCAACGTGATCAGCGCAGCGGTATACTTCCTCTGGAGAGATCGCGATCAAAGAGATGACCTCGAAAATAATTTCGATGAAGTGATCGGGACGGCAGCTGAAGAGCTGGCCAGATATCACAGTCCGATCATCCACTTTGCCAAAACCGCGGTTCGCCCGACTGAAATAAACGGTGTCGAAGTAATGCCCGGAGAACGCGTCGTTCTTTTTTACCATGCGGCCAACTTCGATGAAGCAGTTTTTGACGACCCCCTCACATTCAATGTGCGTCGCCCCTTGAAGCCAATGCAGCTCTCTTACGGAACACCCAACCCGCACTTTTGCATCGGCGCAAATCTTGCCCGCGCGGAGATAAAAGCCGCCATACGGTGCCTGTTCGAGTACTTCCCCAAATTTGAGCCAATCACGGAAGGCTTCACTTTCGCCCCATCAAGATGGGCCCATGGTTGGCGGACAATGCCGGTCAGGTTCAAATGAGAATCCTTGGCATCAACGACTCATCACATGACGCCGCAGTCACCCTCATTGATGAAGGCAAAATTGTTTTCGCTACACACGGCGAACGGGTAAATAAAGAAAAGCATTCCTTCTCAAACCCGCACCAACTGTTCGGTTCGGTCATGGATTTTGGTGAGCCGGACGTCATCGCCTACTTCGAGAACCGCAACAAGAAACGCTGGAGGCGGGCGCTACACGGAGGCATCAACGGCGCATACGACCACCTGTACAAGAAAACATCGCCAGCACTCAGAAAGATCCCAGAAATTCAGGTTGGGCACCATAAAAGCCATGCCGCATCCGGCTACTACACGTCAACATTTGATGACGCGACAATTGTCGTCATCGACGCCATCGGTGAATTCGACACGCTGACCGTCTGGGATGCGCGCGGCGACACGATGGTAAAACGTGGCGGACTCCGATACCCCACGAGTTTCGGACTCTTCTACAGCGCGTTCACACAGATGCTTGGCCTAACTCCCGGAATCGAGGAATACATCCTCATGGGAATGGCAGCATTCGGATGGCCGGGAAGATTCCACACCGAAGTCGAGAAATACTTCCCCAAGTTCCACTACCAGCCGTACAACCTGCACTACGGGGTACCGGACTGGCCTCACAAAATCAGAAACGATCAGGATCGTTACGACATCGCTGCCGCCGTCCAACAGGTATACGAAGAACGTCTAATCGAACTCATGCAAAGGGTTCGCCGCGACAGCGCATCCAAGAACTTGGTGTTCACCGGGGGGTGCGCGCTCAACTGTGCCGCTAACGCCGCCCTTTGGGACATGTGGGACGAGGTTTGGATTATGCCGAATCCGGGTGACGCCGGCACCAGCCTCGGCGCTGCGCTGGCAGTCCACGGCCAACATGTCCGCTGGGAAGGCCCGTACCTCGGGCACAACATCGGCAAGGCGTACCCGATCGCCCCAATCATCGACGAGCTCATGGTCCACGGCATCGTTGCCGTGGCTAACGGTCGCGCAGAATTCGGGCCGCGCGCCCTCGGAAACCGCAGCATCCTTGCTGATCCACGATCAGAAGAGATGAAGGGCAAGGTCAACACGATCAAGAAACGAGAGCCGTTCCGACCGTTCGCTCCCGTCGTGCTTGAGGAGGACGCTCACGAATATTTCGATCTTGATCGCCCTTCACCGTACATGCAGTTCGCGGTCCGGTGCAAAAGACCTGATCTCCTGCCCGCGGTGATCCACAAAGATGGAACTAGCCGCGTCCAGACGGTGAACCAGTATCAGCATTTCGGACTCTACGAAGTTCTTCAGCGCTGGAAAACACACTCGGGTGTCGGTGTTCTGCTGAACACGAGCCTGAACGTGAAGAATCAGCCTCTTCTGGACGATGTGTTCGATGTTGAACGCTGGAGGCGCGACAACCCGTATGTGAGAATCGTGACGTGATAAACCTGAGGGCCAACTCGCCATGGGCGTACCCGCAGATGAAAACCCGCGACTTCGAGGATGTGTACCGCGCCCGAGACGCAGAAGGAAAAGCGTTTCGCTGGAGCAGAGGGAGGCGCTTTCATTCCACGCACGGGTCTGAAGAATTTGGCGGCGGAGTCAAAGACTGCGTGTACTTGGTGAACTCTGACATCCATCACGGGCCGGAGCATTACTACGGGCCAGATGTCGTCACCCTCGGATGCTCTTTCACGGGTGGGATGGGGCTGCCGCACAACTTTTCGTGGCCACACCTGATCGAAAGCGTTACCGGGGCGAGGGTCAATAACCTTGGCCGACCCGGTTCGTCGATTGAGTCGCAGGTGTACCGATTCTTCACTCACATCGTCAAATACGGCAACCCCAAAAAAGTTTTATTTCTTGCGCCAGATATTTTCAGAGCCCAAATTTTAGAGACCAAACGGTGGACCGAGAAAACACTATTTTTCGATGACGAATTAAATACGTATGTTGACACTGACTACAGGCCTTATGTTCACACCAATTTCAATGGCGAACAATCCCTTGTTCCAGTTGACGTTATGATCAACGTGAATCTAAAAGCACTTGAGGTGCTGCAAATGTTCTGCGAAGCGCAAAACATCGACATAACAGTTTTCTCATGGGAAGACACAACACTTCAAATACTTAAAAGCTGCCAATACCCAAACCTTGCGGCAATCCCAAATCATTTATCCGGCGCAAAACTTCAAGCCACAAAAGAAGAAGATAGCCAGCGATTGTGGTGGAAGTTTCCGGAACAAATAAGCTCTATCGGCATTAGTGGATGCTGCGACTTGCATCCAAATGGATATTGGCAAACCAAAGCATGGACTGTTGCCCTTGACCGAACCGACAAATGGAAACGCCCACACCCCGGACTTCACAGCCAGATCCATTTCGCTGAGATAATGTCTGGGTTGCGGATTACCAACGAGATGATCAAGGAGATCCGACCATGGCACGAGGGAACGGCATTGGAGCCGGAACGCGGTTGAGGATGAAGTGGAGCATCTGGAAAATGATGATCCGCTGGCGCATTCGGAAACTTTTGGGCAAGGACGACCGGCCGCCGTACATCTACTGATCAGAAGTCAGCGATAAAACCGAGACCGTCCTTATGCTGTCGGGATTCCCACCTTGGCAGTTTGCACAGCGTGACCACGGTTTGCCGTGGGACATCAGCGGTTCGCGGTGAACGGCGATGAATCAGCTGGGAATCCCAGATGAGAACGTCACCCTTGGAGGCCTCGAACCTGTAAACGGCATCCAGATGGTCGGCGATCTGCTCGGCAACATACTCTTTGGTCGTTCCGTCGTCCGCAGGGTGGCACTGGAACAGATCGACATCCCAGCGATGCGATCCGGGAATCATCTCAAACAGGCCGCTGCGGGGATCCAAGTCATCTAGCGCGATAATGACACCAGCCGTGCGGGTTGAGCCCGGCATAAGGTCAGCATGCCAGCCGATGGGGTCGTATTCCCAGCCGAGAAGACAGAACTCGACATGGCCGACAAGGCCGATTCTGTCGAAAGTGTCAGCGATCGCCTTGTGGCATGCCAAGTCGCGCACTTCGGGAAACTTGAGGTAGTCATCATCTCGAGCGCTTTCACCGGCACCGACATATGTTTCATGAAAAAAATCTAAGTATTTATCGATATCGGGCTCTGGTATTAGCTGGCGGGCAACAACGGCTCCGTCGGCTTCCCAGTCGAGTTCTCGCATGGCCGGATTTTACATTGCTCCTACAAGTATGCGGTATTATTGAGGTAGTCTCGTTCCGGAGTTGCCATGCCCTTTTTCTCAAACCCGACCTCAGGCCGCGGATTCTTCAGCTTCGGCCCCGGTGTTCCCCGCGAACTGTCATGGATCATGGGGGCAGGCGGCGGCGGGTCAGGACGCCAACAGCAGCTCGTCTTCTACGACCGCAGCAAGCCGTGGCGTGACCCGCCAGTCTGGCAGATTTGGGGTCAGCCTGTCGCTTGCGGAGGAGGGGGAGGGGGCGGTTATCGGTCCGGCCGAACCGGAGAATATTCCGGGCGCAACTCTTCCTCGCTCGGAGAGATTTCAGTGACTGCTGGAACGAACTACTTCGTGAGAATTGGCGCGGGCGGCAACGGCGGCGCAAACGTCCAAAACAACGGATCCAACGGGGGTACCTCAGAGTTCGCTGGCTACAGCGCCAGTGGAGGGGGAGGCGGCGGGTTCGGATGCTGCAACGGGGGAACAAACGGGATTTCCGGCGGATGCGGCGGAGGGGCGGGAGGATCCGTCAACTACGACTTCAACTGCTACGCCGACCGTGAACCTTGGAACTACGCCGTGAACGGCAGCTGTGGCAGCGGCATCCCCGGCAGCGGAGCGTCCGGTCAGGGTTTTAACGGTGGTGGCGTGGCCGGAGGGGGAGCGGGGGCCGCGGGAAGCGGCTCGACAGGTGGCGCCGGGATCACTAGCACGATCTCGGGCTCATCCGTTCAGCGTTCCAAGGGTGGCAGTTGGGGCATCTCCACGGATCCCGGCACCAACACTGGCAATGGCGGTAACGCTTACTGGGGGTCGCAGCGTGGCGGTTCAGGTTTCGTTATCATCCGGTTCACGGGAAGAATGCCAAACATCGGCGCAGGTCTCACCTACACGGTGGCAACTCTCGGTGCGGAAACCGTCATTACGTTCACATCCGGTACTGACTACATAAGTTGGTGATCATGGCGCACTACGCAGTTCTTGACGACAACAACATGGTCACCGACGTGATCACAGGCCGTGACGAAGATGACCTCGACGCACTCCCGGACGGCTTCGCGTCTTGGGAGGAGTATTACTCGAACGTGTTGGGGGCACGCTGCCTGAGGACGTCGTACAACACGCAGATGGGGCAACATCTCGAAGGCAAAGAGCCGTTCCGCCTCAACTATTCTTCGATCGGCGGATACTACGACGAAGAACTAGACGGTTTTATCCCTGCAAAGCCAGAGGGTTTGGACTCGTGGGTGTTGAACCCTGAAGAGGGGCAGTGGTACCCGCCGTTTCCGCCGCCTGACGACGGTCTCGCCTACAACTGGGACGAGGTGTTGCAGCATTGGGAGCGTCGACCGGGCAGCCCTGACGTCCCCTACCCGGACGACGGAAAAATTTATAAATGGAATAAGAATATTGGCCAGTGGGTGCCGGATTCTCAGGCGAACTGAACCTGCTGCCCGAAGACCGTGTACGCGGGTGCCGAGTTAGTTTTGATGACCGTCAGCAGATAGGTGTCGATGCTGTTGGCGTTGCCGGCAGTCGGAGAAATGTCGCCAGCCCACAACACAGTCTGCGACGCGCCGTCGATCGTGAGGCCAACGAGATAACGGGCCGTTGACGCGTTCTGGACCGCAACGACCACGGACATGGACTCGCCGACAGAAAGCAGCGAACTGAACGTCGTCGAACCATCTCCACGCAGGTTCGCCGTAAAGTTTGTCGTCGTGTTCGCCGTGTAATACCACGCGGCAGACGTCGAACAGTCAATGTTCTGCGTTCCGGTCGGGGCGGCAGCAACAACCTGCCACTGCTCGATCGGTGACTGGTTGACCGCCAGTTTGAGCGTCGGCTCAGACAACGTTTTGTTGGTCATCGTGTCGGTCGTATCTCGTCCGACAAGGGTCGTTGTCGCGGTCGGAAGCGTGATGGTTCCCGTGTTCGAGATGGTCGCGATAACCGGGTTCGTCAACGTCTTGTTGGTCAGTGTTTCGGTGCCGGTCAGCGTCACGACAGCAGATTCGGTGACGATCTCATCCCAGTTGGTGCCGTTGTACGAGTAATGGAGCGTTCCCGCTGAAGTGTTGTAGAAAAGGGCACGTTCGTATGACGTGTCTGGGAGAGACGGGAGTGCCGCGCCAGCGGTGAAACGTGCCGCGACAAGCTCAAGGTTTTCATGCGACCCGTTCATTTGGGTGCGGGTGAAGTTGTCGGCGTCTGAGGACCAGAGTGTGAGCCCGAGGCGATCAGAAGTGGTAACGGCCATCATTCTCTCCGTCGATTGCGATCAGATACAACAATAATACCTCACCACGAGCGGGGTGGTAAGATCGAAATATGGCTGAAGCGAACATAAACCTGCACAATGTCATCGAGGACCTCGCTGAGCAGGTGAAACGCCTGACCGTAGACAACGCGGTACTACGTGCAGCTCTCAAAGCGATGCAGAACCCGCAGGAAGTGAACGCAAATGAGCAGCCCAACTCTTGAAGATCTGACCGATCCGCCGCCCCCCGAGGGGCCGCGCGACTGGAACGACGAAGGCGTCGTCATCCTCAAAAAGTTCCTGCCGGAAACCCTTATGCAGGAATACGAAGCCTGCTGGGAACGCGAAAACGGCAGTATCGGCCGCGTCCAAGGCTGGCCGGACCCAATCCCGTATACCAGACATATACCGCTCCAAGACATCCTGCTGTGGCAGCCGCTCGTTGACGAAATTGAGAAACTGATCGGTGAACCGCCCGGCCTGCACCTGAACCTGACCGGCTGGGTGTCCACGGAACGCGACTGGCACCAAGACACTTACCTGAACCCGCCCCATGTCGGCGATGCTTACGCCGCAGTGTGGATCGCGTTCGACGACATCCATCCCGACTCTGGCCCATTCCAATATGTGCCCGGATCGCATCGTTGGCGGATCGTCACCCAGAAAAAAGTGATGGCCCACCTTGCTCCATCAGAACGCGACCATCGCTGGCCCAAATACAGCGAACGTCTCCTCACCCCAGTGTTCGAGCAGATGTTGGCCGACGGCGGCATCGAACCGGTCACCTACTTGCCGAGCCGTGGCGACGTCCTCATCTGGAACGGCCGCACCCTGCACCGAGGATCACGGGCAAACGTCAAAAATATGGAGCGAAAAGCTTTGATCGCCCACTACAGTGGGATCAACAGTCGACCCGACATGCCTAAAGCCGAGAAAACTCCAGATGGCGGATACTTCTTCCCACTCAAAACAGACCTCAACCTCTACTACGGCGAATCTGAAGAACCTCGCTGAACTGATTAACGACACCGACACTCGGTATCTGGATCAGGACTCGTACCTGTGGGGATGCACCAGCTGTCTGGTGCTCTGGCAAGACACCCCGATTTGTTGGAGCTGCGAGTTCCCCGGAATGGTCATCGCGGCCCCTCTGTCTCGTGGTGACCTACGGGTGGTTCGCTCTTCAGCAACTAAAATGTTCACCGCATACCATTACATGCCGGACGAAGAGTTCGCCCACTATTTCACAGAACGATGGAAAAACCTGAATGAAAGATCCAGCTAAGCACAAGTTTTTGAACGCAGGGTGCGGCACATGGTATGCCGACGGCTGGGTCAACGCGGACATCTGGGAAAGCAAAACGACTAAACCTGACGTTCGGGTTACTCCCGGCGAACCGTACCCGTTCGACGCCAACGTGTTCGACGCGATCTATCTCGGCCACGTCCTCGAACACATGGACTGGCACAGCGTCTCCAACTTCCTGCTCGATATGAGCCGGATCGCGAAACCGGGCGCACCGATCCTCATCACCGGACCCGACGTGTTCCGAACCATCCAGCTTTGGCACGAAGGCAAAGAGCCGTGGTGGATGGTCGAATCCGTGATTGAACATCAGGGGATGAACTGGCAGCCTGACCGGGAAGAAGAAGTGTGGGACGGCGCAGAACACAAATGGAACTGCCATCACCAGCGGGTGTGGAACCTTCTCGACAACACTGGTTTCGGCGGCCTGACCGACCTGTATGAACGAATTCCGAACAACCCGGGCCAAATGTCGTGGCATGACTCTGACACCGACATCGAATGGCCAGTTGTCGGGAAACATCACTGGCAGATGGCGATCCGTTTCACCGCCCTCGGCTGATTATCCATGCCGGAACCATTGCCGTCGCTTCACGAAGAGGACTGCGAAACATGGGAGGCGTACGCACGTCAATCGTGTAAGCGGTGGGTGTTCAACAAACTTGAAGTCGCCCTCAGGCAAGGATTAGCAGCCGGACCGGCAGGAACAGCGCCACCACGCACTGGAACCTACGTCATCCGACCCATCTACAACATTTTCGGCATGGGGATCTCTGCCAGAAAATTCGAGTACGACACCTCGATGCGGGAAGCGTTCCTCAACTATGCCGAAGTTGAACCCGGTCACTTCTGGTGCGAATGGCTGGACGGCCCGCACCGATCCATCGACTACCGAAAGTTTGACGACGGCAAATGGCGTTGCACCTCCATGACTGAAGGGCGACATCGATCAGACGACAACCTTGTTCAGTTCGATCACTGGGTGAAACTAGATCCGAACGATGCACCCAATTTCTGGCAACTGCCAATCTTTCCTTCGCTGAGCGACCTCGTGGCGTTCAACGTGGAGACACGCTCAGGCAAAGTGATTGAGATTCACCTGCGGCTAGGCAACGACCCGTTTGACCATCTGCCCGTCGGAACACGGATCACACCGGTCTGGGACGGTGAAACCGTGCCCGACGGAGCAGAATTTTTGGGTAACTTCTATCCGGACCTTGAACAGTACGGAGCCTCGGGGAGGCTCACGAATATTCGATCCGGCTACATCATCGAGAGGCCGGTCACCTGATCGGACAGGCCCCCGTCGCGCACTCCGACGGATCCAACTCGGTACCCGAAGCGTCCAGAACGAGCGGAACCGAGAAGTCGATCTTGGAAATCATCTTCTCGTACTCGGCCTGATCGATCTCCTCGTACGGAGCCAACGGGAAGTTGTGATCCGAGTGCAACAGGAACGACACCGACTTCACGCCGTTGGTGTAGTTCGCCGCGAGCCACTCCTTGATCTCCGGCAGTTCCTCGAGCTTGTAGTAGACGGTGACCGACACGGCGTTGTCCGCCCACTCGGTCTGCATCTTCTTCACCCACTCCAACTGCTCGACCGCAGTCATGTCGGCGGCGAGCACGGCACCCTCGGGTGATTCGGCGGGGAACTCGACGACGTAACGGGTGTGATCCTCGCGGCCGTCCAAACCGACATCCCACTTCACCGTGTAGCCACGGCGACGGCACGCATCCACCAACGGGTCTGCGGCACCGAAGCGGACTCGACGGATGTAGTAGCGGGCGTACGCCGGATGGATGCCGGGGGTGTTGCCGGGGAGCAACGCCAGCGTGCCTGACGGCTGAACCGTGGTGAGCCGCACTGACTTCGGCAGGTTGTGCTTCTCCGAATATTCGGCGTCGACCTCGCGGAGATAGTCGTACACCGGGGAAAGCCACGAAACCTGATCCTCCGACGACTGGAGGATGCCGGTGACGGACTGGCCGAGACGAGCGTTCTTCGTGACGATCTTGGTCGTCTTCTCGTACGGGTACGAGAGACGGGTGATCTGCTTCTGGGTCATGTACAGCAGCCGGGAGATTTCCTTGAACTGCTTCAACGACTCGATGTTCGGCAGGAAGATCGTGGCGAGGTTGCAGGACTCACCATCACCCAACGCGATCTCGGCGCACGGGTTGTAGCCCTCGATCGTCGGATCCGGCATTTTGTCGCCGAGACGGCCGTACTGGCGGGCCAGTTTCCGGTTGACCAGACCGTACGGCTCTCCGGAGCCGTCGTAACCCTTCCAGATTTCCGGCATGATCTCGTCCCACGAGTCGGCGTAGATCGAGTTGTTCGAGTTGGCACGCCACGCCGGAACCTGACCGGTCGACCAGTTCTTCGCCCGCATGAACAGGACGTCGTCAGGGTCGCCGATGGCGATCTGGGCGGAGCGGCGGCTCGATCCGGACACCACGATGCGGCCGATGATGTTGCAGATGTCGAGGACGTCGATCGAGCGAAGCTTTTTGCCAGCGCGGGCCTCCATCACTTTGCAGATGTCTTCGACCCCGTCGATGAGAGCGCCCGGCCCGGAGGCGGTGCCACCAAAGGTCTTCAGGGGAGCGCCGAACTCGCGGATCAGCACCGTGGAGTACGAGAACGATTTCCCGGTGTAGAAGTACGACTTCAGAACGGAATGAAGCAGGCGGCTCCAGCCGGTGCGCGAGTCAGGGACGATGATGTCAGCATCGTTCGTCCGCTCGTGGGTGATGGTCACGCCGGATTTCACCTTCGGGAGTTCGTGGATCTTGGCGCGCTCCACGGAGAACCCGACGCCGCCGCCGAGCATGAGGTGGTCGAACAGGAACTCGAAGTCCTCGATCTTTTCGATGTTGACGAAGTAGCAGTTATTGAGGGAAGCGGCGTTCAGCTTCTGGACGAGCGGCGTGCCGAGCTGCCAGAGGGCGCGCCCTGAGAACGAGCAGCGCAGGTTGAACATGTGGTCGAAAAGGGTTTCGGCTTCCTTCTGGGTGTAGGGAACGCCAATGTCGATCGCACCGTTGATGACACGCTGGATGGTTTCGGGCCACATCTCATTGCGGCCGAGGTATTCGATCGGGCGACTGTAAGTCCGGAGATAGACGATTTCTCCGAGGCCGTTGAAGCCCCATGGGGCCTGCTTTGAGGCGTACTGTGCTACGTGGTCGTCGCTGATAAAAGCCATTTTTCCGATCTTTCGCTGGAAGGTTTGTATTGTGGAATGTGTTGGAAGACTAAAAAATTCCTAATTCTTTAGCTTTTGTGAGCGGTATTTGAGATCCCGCCCTTGCGACCAGCACCCGAGTCTTCACGCCCGGGGTGATCTCTTTTTCTTCCCAGACATCCTCTCCAACAAGAACGGTCTGCCCCTCCACCATGGAGGGGACATCGCCCAGACCCCAGATGCGCTTGGGGGCGTCATTTTCACCGTTGCAGTCCCCCGTGGGGTGTCCGCATACTGGGCACGGCGACCGATCCGCTCGGAGCACTTCGATCCCGTTCAAGTATCCGGATGAACGGTCGTCGAAGCCGAATGCCATCTGACGATGGTACATCACCGACCCCGAGCACGGTGGTCGAAAAACGCAAAAGGCACCCCGAAGGGTGCCCAATGCGCTGACTTTTTGTTTGCGTCAGGAGGAGTAGCGGTCGCTCTTTCCGAGGTTCACCAGCTCCTGATTGACGAGGTGGTTGTACTCCTCCTCGTACTTGTGCTGGAGAACGAGGTGGGCGCGGCGCCGAGCCTCGTTCCGGATGCGGGTCTTCCGCTTCTGCTCCTCCTTGCGCTGAGCCTTCTGCTCAGGCGTGAGGATCGACGGACGGCCGCGCTTGATCGCGCCTCCACCCGACATCAGCTTCTCGTATTCAGTTGCTGCCATGTTTTTCTCCTTTGTCACGGCTTTTGTTTCAGTTACTCCCTTGTGGGATTGATGTGAACGTTACCGACGTTCATCTGGGTTTCCAACCTCGGTTCGAAAATTTCTTCACCGACGTCGAATTCCCCATGAAGCCTAAGGGTTAAAGCCGGAGGCGACAACCCGAAGAATCCGGCCGTGATGGTTGACGGTTCCGGCTCGGCGTGCTAACAATGTGTAAGCGCGATCGCGCGAACCGACCAACACATAGGAGACGCCATGGATCCGGATGAAAGCTCGAACCTCGAGAAACTCGTCGAAGAAATGTTCAAACCGCTCACACCCGAGCGACTCGACCACATCCTCGCACTTTCCACGGATCTGGAAGATCTGTCGAAACACCCAGAACTCAGCGTCAGCGACTCGGCGACAATCGAACTGGCCGCAAACCAACTACTGATCCTCTCGTCCATGGCGGTCGCCGGCCAAGCCCTCTACCACGAATACTGGGGGGCCGCGCAAGCTCTCTACGAGGAGGCGAGGTTCAACCAGATGATGATCGGGACGAACGACCGCAGCACCGCGGAAAGTATGACGACCGACGCCCTCCGTAGGTACGAAGAACTTCGAGAGACCGACCCGAACGAGATTCTGGAACGGAGCGAGTTCCCTGATGCGTGACAGGACTGGACTGGTGTCTGTAGATTCGGATAGTTGGGTTTACACAAACGGTAAAATTTTTAAGTACACGGATTGGGAGCCAGAAAATATCTACTCAAGATACATTCATCGAGCAACATGCGACCTGCTCGACGACATCCCTTGGATTGGCGACGCGTCACCACCAGAAGTCGCCGCAGGCTGGTGGTGGGACCGGCTGATCACCGTAAAAAGCAACGGGAAACCATTTGATGCCGAGCACCCGACGGCGGCGCACGACATCCTCCAACTCAAAGGCACCCCGTTCGAGATCCTCTCACAAACCCACATCAACGAGCCGGGAACGCATGACTGGCTCACATGGGACTTCTGCCCGGAATGCTGCCCGGACGACATCGAGGACTACGCCAAAGGCGATTTCGTCAAAATGCTCAACCTCGCCGAACTCGCATCGGCGCTCGACTACGTCGCCGACTGTGTGGTGAATGGCGAAGGCATCAACTTCAGCTGGTCCTCAATATGGGACCTACTCACCGTCTCGGCTAACCAAATGAGAAAACTCCACGCCCGATCCATCGACGTGGTAGACCCGACACACAAGGAGAAATGACATGAAAACAATCATCGCGGCCACCCTCGTGGCCCTCACCCTTACCGCCTGCGGGGAACGAATCGTCTACGTCGAGTCCACCGTTCCGCCGACCGACCCGCCGAAGACAACCGAAGCGCCGGTCGAGACAACGACCACCGTTCCGCCCACGACGACGACTGAGCCGCAGACGCGGCCGACCGTTCTGAGCAACGAGCCGGCGAACCCGAACGACATTTACGACCCTCAGGGTTACCTCGACTGGATGGCGCTAGAGGCGCCGGACCTGTGGTGGTCCCTCGACGACGAACCTCTCCTCGAAGTTGGCCTAGTTATCTGCGAAATGTTCGATGGGGGAATGAGCCTCGTCGAGGTTGCCGAGACGCTCGTCCAATCCATGATCAACACCGGCACGGGCTATTACGCCGAAGACCTCGGGGTCGCGATTGCCGCCGCGTCGGTGTTCCTATGCCCGGAGTACCGCGACTGGGTCCAAGACGAGTTCAACCGACTCTGACAATTATGGAAACGACCAGCATCGACACCAAGTATCGGGAGGCGGCAGAAGCCGCCCTGCATGCCGGGGACCTACGCACAGCACCGGAACGGATGCTGACCGCGGTCGCCAAAATCTTCGTGCAAGACACCGATACCTACCAATACGGAGAGGTGAAAAATGTTGTCGAGAGTCTCGATGACATCGGCTTCTTCAGGTTCCGCAACGCCGTACATGATCTCGCGGACACCTTGGGGGTGTCCCGAGTCACGATCTACAAGCACCTCAACAACCGGGGGGTTGTCGATCAACTAAAACGTTGATAACCTAAACCGTGTCATACAAACCAACCGAAAGGAAAACCAACAATGACACCCGACGAAATCAATAACGAATACAAGCGCATGTTCCATGAGGATCCGGAACGACGACCGTTCTGGGCCGAGGTCATGCGCGCCCAATTCGTCTTACTGACGGGCGACAGCACCGACCCGATGGGAACCCTCAAGCAGTACAACGTGCTGCCTGAGGTCATCAAACATCTCACCGGCGAACTTCCACCCGCACCCGAACCCAAGCAGAAGATGGTCGACAAATATCAGACCGTCATCGACTGGTGCATGGAGAACCACCTGTTCCAGACCGACGCGAACAAGGTCGCCGAGATCGGCGACATCTCGTACGCGTCCGCGCTGAAGTTCATCAAAGACCGACCCGACCTGTTCTACAAGATCAAGAAGGGCCTGTACGAGGTGCGGAACCCGAAGCTGGTCCGGCTCCAAGAAAGTTCTTGACGCCCCCCGAACTGGTGATGTACCCTCTCGCGCGACCCACCCTCCGCGAGAGGGAAACACCAGCGAACGGAGAACAGTGACCACGCCAAGAAAGCCGATGGAGCCACGTAATAATTCGGTACTACGAGTTGATTTCACTTGGACCGAACGAGCGAATTGCCGCACCGTAGACACGGCGACTTTTTATCCGGAAAAACATGAGCCGGGCCTGATCCAAAAAATGAAAACCGCACGGCAGGTATGTGCTGAGTGCGAAGTCCGTGAGGAGTGCCTCGAATATGCCCTCGAATATGAACCACTCGGATTTTGGGGCGGAATGTCGGAAAAAGATCGAAAAGCGTACAGACGAGAAAACAGATTCCATGTCCGCGCCCGAATCTTCAACTAAGGTTCGACCATGAGTAGCCAACTTCGCCCAGTACTGAACGACGGATTTGTCCGCCTCGACAACTCCATGGCCGGTGACCTGTCCGTCGTAAACGCGGCCAGAGTTTCCTTCGGCAAAATGCACGACTCGCTACAAGACGGGGACACCGAACTCATCAACTTTTTGATGAGAGAACGACACGGCACACCGTTTGAGCACAACTGCTTCCGGTTTCACGTCCGCGCCCCAATCTTCGTGGCACGAGAATGGTTCCGCCACCGAGCCGGATGGTCATACAACGAGTACTCCGCGAGATACACGACGATGGAACCCGAGTATTACGTGCCAGAATCTGAAGACGTCCGATCCCAAATCGGCAAACCCGGCAATTACACGTTCGAAAGCATGAACACCGAGGACAGCGACGAGGCTGCCCAGACGATCGCTGACGCAAGCGGACATGCTTACCGCACCTACAACTATCTGCTGAAAAAAGGGGTGGCGAAAGAACTGGCTCGCACCGTCCTGCCGGTCGGCATGTACACCGAGTTTTACGCGACGTGCAATGCGCGCTCCCTCATGCACTTCATTTCGCTGCGCGCAGATTCGACAGCGCAGCTAGAAATACGTCGCTACGCCCACGCCGTAGAAGCGTTTCTTGAAGAAAAGATGCCCGTCACTCATGCTGCGTTTATTCGCCACGAAAGGACCGCCCCCTGATGGCCACAATCCGCAACAAGGACTACGAGACCACAGCGTTCACAAAAATCGACTGGATGCGCGCCCGCGGATACTCAGAGAAAGACATTCAGGATTACCTCAAGCGTAAAGAGAAGAATCAGAAAGCACGCGGGTGACAGACTTTGCCTCTCCCGAAGTAGATCGATTCCTCTCGCACCTTCAGGGTGTCCGGAAAAATGGTCAGAACTGGTCGGCCCGCTGCCCATGCCGCAACGACGACGAGAACCCGTCGCTGTCCATCGGACAGGGGCGAGACGGCCGCGTACTCGTCACCTGCCACCGCGGCTCGCCGTGCTCCGTGGACCAGATCTGCACTGCCGTCGGCCTCGAGATGAGCGACCTGTACCCGATCGATGACAGTTGGGAACCTGTCGCGCGCAACGACCCGCCCGCCACATCGACAGCAGCGTCGAAGCCGAAGAAAAAGCAGAAACTCGACTTAGTCGCCACCTACGACTACACCGACGAAAACGGCAACCTCGTTTTCCAAAAGCTCCGGTTCGTTGACGAAGACGGCAAAAAGACGTTCCGTCAACGCCGACCAGTCGGCGACGGCTGGGAATACAACCTCGACGGCATCACTCAGGTCTTGTACAACCTTCCCGAGGTTCTCCAAGGCGTCGAAAACGGCAACACGATCGTGGTCGTCGAAGGTGAAAAAGATGTCGAGACGCTGCGCGACATGGGGCGGATTGCGACCACAATGCCCGGTGGTGCCGGAAAGTGGCGCGCCGAACACACCGAGGCTCTACGTGGAGCGAACGTCGTGGTTGTCTCCGACAACGACGAGCCCGGCAAGGCTCACGCCATTCAGGTTCGTGACGCGTTGACAGAAGTCGGCTGCTCGGTCCGCATGATGATCCCGGAAGGCGTCAAAGACGTCACCGATCTCATCGAAGCAGGAAAAGGCCTGAAAGATCTCCGCGACTTCGACGGCCAACTTGCCGAACCGCTACCGGAAGACCCGTTTCAGCCGGCGCTGATCAAACTCGAAAAACTGTTCGAGCGTGACGACATACCGCTGTCCTCCAAGATCACGCGAGCCACGATGCTGCTCGATGAGCTTCGGCCCGCCACGTCGGCCCGTCCGACCGGTCGTCTCGTCAAATGGTCGGATTTCGTTGAGGAAGCTGCCGACGACTCATACGACTGGATCATTCCCGGCCTGCTGGAACGCGGCGAACGTGTAATGATCGTCGCTTCAGAGGGCGTCGGCAAAACCATGCTCGGTAGGCAGGTCGCCCTCTGTACCGCTTCCGGGATACATCCTTTTACGTTTGACAGGATGCCGCCTATCAGAACGCTGATGGTGGATTTGGAAAACCCGGCGCGGATCATTCGACGCACCTCTATCGACATTCAGAAAAAGGCGAAACTGTTCGGTTTTTGCGACGACCCACAAGCTCACCTGCTGATCAAGCCTGACGGTCTTGACCTGCTGCAATCCGGCGACCGGACTCTGCTGGAAGATGCGATTGAGCAGACGAAACCTGACCTTCTGCTTCTTGGTCCGGTGTACAAGTCGTTCGTTGATCCCGGCGGGCGAACAAGCGAAGCTATCGCGATTGAGGTCGCCAAATATTTTGACTCGCTTCGTGAATGGTTTCAGTGTGCGATGTGGTTTGAACATCACGCACCACTAGGAAGTACAATGTCTTCAAGGGATTTACGTCCCTTCGGATCTGCTGTCTGGTCACGTTGGCCAGAGTTCGGTCTTAGCCTTCAGCCAGATCCGACCGCAACTACAGGCTACGTTTATGACGTGAATCATTTCCGCGGAGCACGAGACAGGCGGCGTTTCCCCACAAAGATGATGCGTGGCAAACGCTTCCCGTTCGAAGTGCTCGAATTCATGGCGGTCGACTAATGGCAAATCAAAAAGGTCTAACCAGAGAGTTTCTAGCCGAACGCGATGTTCGCATCTTCAAAATGCGTCAGGCTGGCGTCGCGTCAGCGGAAATTGCCCGCAGATTCGGTCTATCCACCGGAGCAGTCAACTCGGCTATCAGACGGCAACTCGAAAAACTCAACAAAGAAGCACTCATGGCCTACCCCGAGGTGCTTCGCATGGAACTCGAACGACTTGACGCGCTACAGCAGTCGATCTGGCCGCTGACCCAGCATCGAAAAATCACGACAGATGACGGAACCGAAGTCACGTTGGAGCCCGACATGAAGGCAATCCAGCAGGTTCTCGGCATCATGGACCGGAGATCACGTCTTCTTGGCATGGAGCAGACCAACGTCAATCTTCAGGTTGAGCAGGTCGAACCCCACCGGGCCGTTCTGGCAGGCGCAGCGGACAATGCTGCGGCCGCGGTCGATGCGTTTGACCCCGAGAAAGAAGCAAAACAGCTGTTGGAACTCATGGGTAACGCGGGAGTTCTGCCTCAGGAGACCGTGGATTCTCTACTGTCACAAGAACCCAGACAAGCAATCGAAGCACCAAAGGAACAACGTGAACCCGAGAAAGAAGTTCTCTATGGCGAAATCATCCACCCCGGAGGAAGAATCGACGACTGAGGACAACATTGTCGCCGCGATGGACAAAGTCGCAGAAACCCTCGAGCCGACGATTCCGGCTAACACTGGGGCAGACGAAGGGGCCACAGCCACCAAACAGGTGTTGATCCGCGCCACAGAAGAAGACCGCGACCGCTGGAAGCAGGCGGCCGAAGTCAAAGGTGTCAGCCTCTCCGAGTTTGTTCGCACGCTCTGCAACGCTGCCGCAGCCGAACTTCTTGAATGCTCACACCCGAAGGAAATGCGGAAGGCATACCCGTGGTCTGAGCGCTGTATGGCCTGCGGACACCGCTTCATCTGATGTGAGAAAATTGTCGTATGGCAGCACCGCGTAAAAGGCTTCGTGTAGAGCCGTACGAATCGAATCCGGTTGATGCGGACAACGATGGAATCGTTCAGGAGGGGACGGCGTTTGAGCGTCCTGCCGGAACGAACATCGTTGATGAGCTCGGAAACATCATTCAGGCTGGCGTCGTTGCCACCGAGCGGGGCAACTTTCGCGTTGTAGACGCCGACGGCAACACTGTCGACTACACGCCGACCTACACAGCTGCGGGTGCGGTCGGTGAAGTAAAGAAGCCCGGACAGCAGTCTGCGCTCGGGCAAACCATCGGCCAGCGGATGGGGACGCTTGGCGAGAGATCTCAGACGTTGGGATCGCGATACCGCACGATCGGCCAAATCAGCAGGGGAGAGACGGCCGATGTCCCGTCGACCAGAGCCGCACAGGAGGCTGCTGCCGCTGCCGTGCCGGGAGTAACTGTCAGAGATGCGGACGTTCCCGACGCACCAGAACCGCCGAGACGGGGGACACCAGAAGCGATCAGAGCGCGGAACGCTGAAGTCATCTCTCAGATTGAGGCCGCCGGAGGTTTCTTCGATTTCTCCAGCTTGCCTCACGAAGAGCGCGACGCCTTTATTGAGCGCGAGAAGATGAAGACCGTTACATCCACAATGGGAGCAAATCCGAACGGTGGACGGGAAAGTGTCCGCAAACGATGGACATTTCTTGTTGACGCTGAAAAGGAAAGGGTTACTTATATTGAAGATCTGATCAATAAGGCAACAAACCCTGAAGATAAAGAACGTTTCCGCCAAAGAGCCGCTGTGGCAAAACAAGTTGTTGAATATTTAGAAGCCAGAGACTCCGACCAAGTAATTGACGACATCGTCTCCCTTGTAAGACAAATTACTGACGACGATGACACCCGAGTGGCAGTTCAAATACCAGTCGAAAAATTCCCTGAATTCCTCTCACAGGGCTACAAAACAACCCACGAAGCACATAGCGATCACAGTGCGCCAGATATTCGAACCGGATACGAAGTGACCCAAGGAATACCGGCCGACGCCCCAGCATCGGTTCGACCAGCATCCGGATACCTGCAAATTGGTGCACGCCGCCGAGCCGCGCGTCAGCTCGCAATTGACGAGGGTGCTGTTGACCCAGACGCCGACAGCACCGTCGCTAAACACAACGCTGGCCCAGCCGGATTGTACGGCAAGGTTCAAATGATCATGAAGCCAGACGCTAGCGGGCGCACACGATTTGGTATGGGCGATTCCTTCAACTCCAGCATGCGATCCGCGCCGCTGGTCGGAGCAACAGATGACCAGCTTGTCGACGCCGTGCTCGCCACAGATGGAGGCAAAGGTGCGTTTTTGGATTCAGAGAAGAAGCGGTTTTCGGATTTAGTTGAAGTTCTTGCCACCGGCGGAAACGCAGAGCTTTTAGGTGCCCTGCCAACGGACGATCGTGTGGTCGAAAAATCTGGAATGCCTGAGCAGAGGGGTTCTCTAGAATACTGGGAGACGCTCATTTTCGGCTCTTTTGACATATCCGATATAGCAGAAATCTCTATACCAGAATCCGAAATACCGAGAACCGTTAAGCCGAAAGGAAACTTCGGAAAAGATACGAGAGACTGGCTGGCGCAATCTCTGAGAGATAATCCTGAACTATTCCAATTCCTATCAATGGAACAAATTCAAGAACTCAGACGACTTATCGAACTTCACCCAGACAAAGCCGAGCGCATGATGGGGAAACTCACCAACGTCCTCAACTTCATCGACGAGCTCAAAGACCAGCAAAACTTTCTGCAACGAATTGCCGCAGCTTCCCCAGATACCAAAGTCACGATCACCACACCGGGAGGTAAGTCGAATCTCGCACCCTCAAGATTCGGACTGCCTGAAGACGGTGACGTCATGGCATTCCTCGAGGGAAGAATTGAAGTACAGGTAAACTCAATCTTCGAACAGTTGCAGCAGCTGCCGACCGGACCGGCGGCAGAAGTCGCAGAAGTCGTCGACGACGACGACGCCATGTGACGTAACCACAATTTCAGCCATGTTTCTCCACGTTCAAGACAACGCACTGCCCGAACCACTGCTACGCAGAGTCGCCAACGACGCCAACTTTTTCCCGGCGGACATGTCACTTCACGACAACATCGGCGAATACCTCAACAGCTACCACGATGTCGAGTGCGACTGCTACGCGCCCTACATGTTTTGGGACGGATGGATCAAATCGCCTGCCGACACGCTCCGCAAACAGGTCATCCAAGTCTTATGGTCGCAGCCCGGACTGCTCCCATTCCCAATCGAGGAAGTCGCCGGATTCGAATACTGGACCAGAACTTTCGGAGTTGGCCAATACCTCGGCGTCCACTGCGACGAAGACACCTTCCAGTACGCCAAAGATCGCTACTACCGTGGACCAGCAATCGGCTGCGTCTGGTACGGCACCAGCGAGTCGACCGGCGGGTTCCTCGAGCTCCACGCCACCACGATCCCCGAGGGAAAAGATTCCCTTGAACGGGAGCAGCTCGACCCGCTAATGTCGCCACCAGAGGAACGTGAACGGATCATGTATCGGCCGAACCGACTGGTCGTGTTTGATGCCGGGCACCGACTCCACGAAACGACAACAACTCTTACTGGACAGCGTCAGGTCATGGTCGTCAACGTATGGCACCGCGACAACCCGCCGAGCGCACTCGACACAGGCGAATTTTTCTACGAATGACTTTCGTTACCGGACGGATAACTGAGCTACATCTCGACCGAGCACGACGACGAGCGGCCGAATACCCGGTGCTTCCCGGTTCCCATCGCGGCGTCGCAGCCAACGAAATCGGGGCACTTGGAGAAGTTGTCGCCGAAGGCTGGCTGGCCAAAAACGGGGTGCGGTTCAAATCAGTTCGGACTACCCGAACAGACCTCGTGCTGTCAGATAACTCAACGCTAGAAATCAAAACGAAAGATCGGACCGTCGCCCCAAAACTCGACTACGAGGCGAGCATCCCGCTGTACAACCACGACCACCAGCAGCCCGACTACTACCTGTTCGTGTCTCTCGAACGCAAACGTGGTCAATCTTCAAACCTTGCGAACTTTCACACCGCGCACATTGTGGGCGCCTCCAGTGTTAGGCGGATGCACCAGCACGGGAAAGTCTGGAAGGCCGGGGAAACCGACCCGGACAACGGGACCACGTTCTGGACAGACTGCCTGAACATAAAAATCGGAAAATTGGTGGAACCTGAAATTGCGCTGCTACACTGGCGCGCATGAATACTAACGAACTACTCGACTTCCAAGATCGGCTCCGCGGCTTCGCCCACAACAAGGGCGGCGATCCTGCCGACGACGCCGCAGAAACCATCTCGATCTGCCTCGAAAAAGGCTACGACAAGCTGCCCGACGACGAATTTGTACGTGTCGCGTTTACGATTTGCGGCAACCTGATCAAGAACCGTTACCGGCGCAAAAATCTAGACAATAAATATTTTCCTGTCATCGCGTCAGTCGACAGCACCACTGATGACACATCCGACGCCTCGTTCTTCGACCTGATCGCCGGACTCGACAAACTCGAACAAAAGATCCTAATCCTCAACATGGTCGAGGGCCTCCGGATGCACGAAGTGGCAGAACGTGTCGGCCTCACGTACGGGATGGCCCGCAAGGCAAAGATGATCGCTATCGCGAAGCTTCGCGACCAACACATCGCCTCGTAGTAGTC
>Ga0181578_10000345_pt1 | contig 43471 bp, 41 predicted proteins | sample 071ome_21_FD_148659 | JGI IMG/M metagenome (GOLD analysis project Ga0181578, IMG submission 148659) | Coastal salt marsh microbial communities from the Groves Creek Marsh, Skidaway Island, Georgia - 071401CT metaG (spades assembly) | ecosystem: Environmental > Aquatic > Marine > Intertidal zone... | reverse complement strand
GTGCTTCGGGACGGGCCGGTCGCCTCTGATGGGGTCGTGGATCCCGTGGCACGGAAACGGTCTCGTGGGCCTACCGGCTCAAGCCGGCTGCGCGACCATTTACCGCCATCACGACTGGCGACCATCATGCCCCGGTCGGTCGCGCCGCTGTCCGGCGAAACGGTCACACGACGCTGCGTGGCGCCCGTCCCGTCCCAGGATCCGCCCTCATTACGGCCTCGCGGGGAATGGCCACCGGTGCCGTCAGGGCCGGATGATCCGCCCCGGCGCCCACGTTCATTGTCACCGGAACGGTAACGCCCATATTCACCATCCGATGGTTCGCCGTAAGCGTAACGCCCCGGACCATTTTGCTGATCATCGTAACTGGCGTAACGGCCCGGAGCAGCATTCCGCCCCCCGCGACCGCCATGATGGTAGTCGTGTCGATCACGGTGATGCCGGTTGTGCACATGCCAGTAGTGGTGATGCCCCGGGTATCCGTGCCAGCCGCTCCAGTAATACGGCGGATGATTCCACCAGGCCGCCGGCCACGGATTGTAGTACCACCAGGAAGCATAACCGTAGGGGTACCATGCCGATGGATACCGGGGCCATGTTGGGTAACCGTACCCGATGCCAACCGACCATCGCGCGCTGCTGTAACCGTAGCCCAGGTAAAAGTAATCGACCGACCACCAGGGGTAATAGGACACGGCCACGTAATCCACGGTGCCGCCGGAATAGCCGGGGTCGTCCGCAGCGTAGTAAACGCCGTCAGCCTGCTCAGTCGCCGGGTAGTAGTAGGTGACGCAGGATGCCAGCAGCGGCAGCAACAGCACCGCGACAACAAGCCTCGGCACGGTGGACGTGAACACTTTCAGCATGGATTTTCGATTCATGGCATGAAGACTAGCATCTCGATGCTGAATACAGGCTGAACGGTCTGATCACGGCGCCTCCGATAAGGCGACCACTTCCACGGCCGCCGAACCCGGCCCCATGATCCACACTCGGAGGCTGGCCCGACCCGATTCGATGGCTTCGGCAGGAACATCGATGTTCAACTCACCGGTTGAATGGATGGCGCCCCCCTGGCTCCAGGTGAATTCCACTGGATGGCCGCGATATTGCTGATCTGGAAAGCCCGTGGCACAACGAGCCCCGGGGGCGATATTCCCACAGGACAAGAACTGACCGGTCGCGGGCACCAGGACCCTGGCAGCCGAGACCCAGGCCCGGCCCTGGTTAAACATCACCACGCCACTGACCACGATTTCGGGGACGTTATCCGGCGCACCACCGCCCGGGGCCGCGCAGCCCGACAGCCACGCGGCCAGAAAAAGTGTCGCCGCCCGTCTCAGAGGGTCAGCTCCCGGCCATTACAGATGTGCTGACCCTCATTTGCTCCAGAAGATCCACCATCACGTGATTGTCCATATGGAACAGCGTCATGAGCGGTCGATCCAGATCGATGATCAGGACCAGCACCAGAGAAAATGCCAGCGCCAGCGCGACGGTGGCCACTGGACTTCTTCGCGTGGTCAGGCCCGCCTGGAAACCGGTTATCAGCATGGCCAGCGCTGCGATAGCCTGCTTCCAGGAACATCAGCAGCATGCTGCAAAAAAACAGCTGAACCAGAGAAAATGAGTCCAGGAAATGTGTATCCATGGCTTACCCTTTCGGGACGTCAAGCGTCCGCAGCACCTGTTCGATCAACCGGCGCGCTCTGAGATAGGCTCCGGACGACTCCGAGGCGCGCGGACCGGCAACATTGAGCGTTCGCACATCGCAACATTCGACAAATTCAACGATCTTGTCAACCAGTTCATCGCTGCCCATCTTCGAGCGCTCGACGACAAGCAGCGGTTTGCCGAGCTCAATGGCGTACTCGCGCGTGAGTCTCGTCCCCGGACTGGACGGATCGAAATCCAATATCAGTGTGCCGTCCGCCTCCTCCGCGTTGCGCCGGGTTCTCGCTTCGGTTGCCTCGGTGTTCGTCTCCTGCAGGGGATAACGCGGGTCAATCACCCCGTCCTCGGCCAAGCGGCCGGCCGGACACCAGCCACCGCATGCAACCCCTGCCGCCAACGCGGCATCCAGCGCGCCCCGGTCGACGCCGGTCTGACCACCGCTGACGATACGAAGCCGGGGCGGGCTCACTTAAGCGCGTTATTCACGATTTCCGCGACATCGGGGGAAAGACCGGCCTGACCGGCGATTCTCTCCAACTGCTCGCGCATGAGTGCCTGTCTTTGGTCATCAAATCGGCGCCAGCGGTTAAAGGCCGAAACCATTCTCGCCGCCACCTGCGGATTGCTGGCATTCAGCTCCATGACGCGATCAGCAAGGAAGCGATAACCGGCACCATCCGGCGCGTGAAACCCGGTGGGGTTGAGCATGGCAAAGGCCCCGACCAGCGCGCGCACCTTGTTGGGATTGCGCATGCTGAACGAGGGATGCGCCAGCAGTTGCGTCACGCGATGCACCGCCTCATGACCCGGGCGCGTCGCCTGCAAGGCGAACCACTTGTCCATGACCAACGCGTCGGATTTCCACTTCTGCTCGAAATCCGCCAGTGCTGTCGCGGCCGCCGCGTGCCCCGTTCGGATCAGGCAGCCCAGGGCCGCGAGCGTGTCGGTCATGTTATCGCTGGACTCCAACTGTTGGACGCACAGCGCACCACCCTGGGGCGCATCGGCGAGAAATGTCAGGCACACATTGCGCAGGCTTCGCTCCGCCATCGCACTGGGCGCCTTCGAATAAGGGCCGTTCGATGCCGCTGACTGGAAACGGCCCAGGAACTCCCGCTCCAACTCGAGGGCCAGACCCTCGCGCGCATGACAGCGGGCCGCATGGATGGCGTCGACATCGACCAGGTCCATCTGCTCAGCCAGGTAATCCTCCTCGGGCAACTTCATGGCCTCGGCAAGCAGTGCGGGATCCGCGGAACGGTCCTGCAACAGCCCCCTGAAAGCCATGATCAGTTCGGGAGAAAGCTGCATCTCCTCGCCCCGGGCCAGGCGGCTGACATTTTGCAAGATGGAATCCTGCGACAGGCGCTGTGCCGCCTCCCAGCGGGCGAAAGGATCGGGGTCATGGGCGATCAGCATCACCAGCTGTGATGGCGCATAGTCAAAATTGACTTTCACCGGCGCGGAAAAGTCCCGCAGCAGCGAGGGTACCGGCCGGTCTGTCAGGCCAACGAAAGTAAAACGCTGCGATGACTCGGTGAGCATCAAAACCCGGGTACTGGATCCAGCGCGCTCCTCTCCTGCCAGCCGCAGCGGCATGGAACCGCCCTCCTGGTCAAGCAGACCCACGGCGAATGGAATGACCAGCGGAACCTTGTCCTTCTGATCGGGCGTCGGCGGTGTCGCCTGGCTGAGCTCAAGCGAATAGGTTCCTGCCTCCGGCTCATAAGACTCGCGGACAGACACCACCGGCGTCCCTGACTGGCTGTACCAGAGACCGAAATGCTCGAGGTCCGCTTCGTTGGCGTCCGCCATTGCGGCGAGAAAGTCGTCGCAGGTGACCGCCTGACCATCATGTCGGTCGAAATAAAGGCGCATGCCTCGCTGGAAACCTTCTTCGCCCAGCAACGTATGGTAAAGCCGGATCACCGCCGCGCCCTTTTGATAAACCGTGGCGGTGTAGAAATTATTGACTTCCACATAGCGATCCGGACGGATTGGGTGCGCCATGGGGCCGGCATCCTCGGGATACTGGCGCAAACGCAAATCCCGGGCGTCCTGGATGCGCTTGACCGCGCGCGACTGCATGTCCGCTGAGAATTCCTCATCGCGGAAAACCGTCAAACCCTCTTTCAGCGTGAGTTGAAACCAGTCTCTGCAGGTCACCCGATTGCCGGTCCAGTTGTGAAAATACTCATGGCCGATGACTCCTTCAATGGCCTGGTAATCCCAGTCGGTTGCCGTGTCCGGGCGCGCCAGCACATACTTTGAATTGAAGATGTTGAGCGACTTGTTTTCCATCGCGCCCATGTTGAAATCGTTGGTCGCGACGATATTGTAGATGTCCAGGTCATACTCCAACCCGAAACGCTCCTCGTCCCATTGCATGGCCTTGACCAGCGATTCCATGGCGTGATCGCAGCGATCCAGGTTCTCCTGCTCCACATAAACCCTCAGCGTGACCTCGCGGCCGCTGGCAGTCGTGAAATGATCTTCCACGTGCGCCAGGTCACCCGCGACCAGGGCGAACAGGTAGGAAGGCTTCGGGAATGGGTCTGCCCAGCGTACCCAGTGCCGGTCGCCCTCCTCGCCACTGTCCACCGCGTTGCCGTTGGACAACAGTACCGGGTAGCGCGCGCGCTCCGCGTCGATGGTCACCTCGAAACGCGTCATGACATCAGGGCGGTCTGGGAACCACGTGATCTTGCGGAACCCCTCGGCCTCGCATTGGGTCAGCAGGAACTGCCCGGACTGATAGAGGCCTTCAAACGCGGTGTTGCTCTCCGGGTCGATACCCACGGTGGTGGAGAGCACGAACCGGTCCGGCAGGTCCTCGATCAGCATGTTTTCGCCCGAGATCGCATATCGATCCTCGGTCAGGGCCTCGCCATCCAGGCAAATGGAAAGCGTATCCAGGTCACGACCGCAAAGCTGCAGCGGGACATTTCGAGGCTGTCCGGGTTTGCGCTCCAGCTGCATTTCCGAACTCACCACGGTGGTGCCGCTCTCAATTCTGAAGTGCAGGTTCAGATACGCCACGTGCCATGGGAAAGGTTGGTAGTCCGCTCGATAGATGACGGTGTTCGCTGCGCCTTGCTTCATCGAAGTTCCTCAATTGGGTGGCCGGGCCGGGCCCGACAGGGCTGAGTATTATAGAGTGCGCACATCAAATCGCCATGGCGCATCCTCCGGAAACGGGTAACCGGGTATCGCCGCTTGCCTGCGTGCCCCTGCCGGGTATACCTTGAGGGCTCACGCATCGAGACATGGCCCCTGCATGGCAAGCACAGATCAAGACGACAGGCCCGACTTCCAGCGCATACAAGCAGCGCACGAGCGGATTCGGCGCCATATCATCAGGACACCGGTCGTCAACAGCCCCGAGCTGGACCGGATTCTGGGCTGCCAGCTGTATTGCAAGTGTGAAAACCTGCAGGGCATTGGTGCGTTCAAGATCCGGGGCGCGACCAATGCCGTGTTGCGCCTGCGCGAAAGGGGCATCGCCTCGGACGTGGCGACGCACTCATCCGGTAACCATGGGGCTGCACTGGCTGCCGCGGCCACGCTGGACGGCAGGCAGGCCGTCGTGGTGATGCCAGATGACTGCGTCAGCGCGAAGGTTCACAACGTTCGCCGGCACGGCGGCGAGGTGCGCTTCTGCGCCGCCAGCCAGCAGGCACGAGAAGAGGGGCTTGCCAGGCTGGTGGAACGGGGCATGGTGCCGGTCCACCCCTATGACGACGGAGACATCATTTGCGGGCAGGGCACTGCCGCGCTCGAATTGCTCAAGCAGCAGCCCGATATCGACATCCTGTTGGCGCCGGTCGGCGGCGGCGGGCTGATGGCCGGCAGCGCCATCGTTGCCAGGCACCTTCGCCCCGACATGGAGGTCATCGCTGCAGAACCCCAGGGTGCGGCGGATACGGCTGAGTCGATGCGGCAGGGCAAAAGAGTGGAGCGTTGGCAGCCGAACACCATGGCCGATGGTCTTCGCGCCCTGGTTGGCGCGCTGACTTTCCCCATCATCCTGGACCTGGTGGACGCAGTGTTAACCGTTCAGGAGGACAACCTGCTGGTCGGCATGAAACAGGTCAAGGATCATCTGGACATGCTGATCGAACCTTCATCCGCCACCGTCATCGCCGCCATCCTCGAACAGCCAGAGCGTTTCGCCGGCCGCAAAGTGGGCGCCATCATCACCGGCGGCAACGTGGAGATCGACGAGGGTTCCGAGTCGTTGGGATGAGCGATTTACAAGCCGAAGGCTACAGGTGTCAATGGGCCGGCCAGGACGCGCTGAACGTGGCCTATCACGATCAGGACTGGGGCCGTCCGGTTCGTTCCGAATCAGGTCTGTTCGAAGCCCTGACACTCGAGGGCGCGCAAGCCGGTCTGAGCTGGTTGACCATTCTGCGCAAGCGGGATGGGTACCGGGAATTGTTCTCCGGCTTCGATCCCGAAAAGGTGGCTGCTTACGGCGAAGGTGATGTTGAGCGAATGCTGCAGGATCCCCGCATCGTTCGTCATCGGGGCAAAATCGAGGCAACGATCAACAACGCGCGACAGATTCTGCGACTGCGGGAACAGGAATCCGGCTTTGTCGACCTGGTCTGGGCTTCGGTCAATCACAAGCCGAAGGTCAATCACTGGAAGAGCCTCGCGGAGTTACCCGCGCAAACGCCCGTATCCAGCGCCTTGAGCAAAACACTCAAACAGCACGGCTTTCGGTTCGTGGGCCCAACCACCTGCTACGCGTTCATGCAGGCAGCCGGACTCGTGAACGATCACGAAACGCGTTGTTTCTGCCATCCGAACAACGCGGACGGATGAGGGTCAATTTTCCAAGCAACGTTTGCCCCAGTCATCTATACTCCGCGCTCATCTTTTAGCGAACCTTTCGCTCAAGCCGCGACCACAAACCTGATGCCTGATTCACAGACCCTATACCTGCTTCGTCATGCCAGAGCGGAATCCTGGGCGCCTGGTCAGTGCGACTTAGCGCGAAACCTGGATAAGCGGGGACAGTCACATCTGGGCCACCTGACCACCTGGGTGCAAAAGCACCTGACGCCACCGGACACCGTTCTCTGCTCGCCGGCGGAGAGAACGCGACAGACCATGGAGCCATTGAGAGAGCAGTGGATCGACCCGGCCGCCACAATCGAAATCTGCCAGGATATCTATGAGGCCACGACCGGGCGTCTCCAGCAGCTTGCTGACAAAGCCTTCGCTTCAACGCGGCGACTGATGATCATCGGACATAATCCGGGGCTGGAACACCTCGCGCGCCTGATCCTGGGCGAAGCCACCGCGGGAGACCCGCGCAGAATGTCCATGGGCGCGCTACTTGTCATCGAGTTTCCCAATGGTTGGGGTGAAGGCGAAGGCGAGGCACATCTCCAACACTGGTTGGAACGATATCATTTCGAATAGGCGCTCCGGACCCGTTTCCTGCACGGTCCGACTCAAGCCACCGATGCCTCGAAAACGCGCGCCAGCGCCGCCACGCCCTCTTCATCACGGGCGCTGAACCTGCCCGGCACCGGGCTGTCCAGATCCAGTACCCCGAACACCCTGCCCTCCTTGAACAAGGGAATCACGAGCTCCGACATGGAATCGACGTCACAGGCGATATGTCCATCGAAGTCGTGCACATTCTCGACGCGCTGATTCTTTCCCAGTGCCGCGGCCGTTCCGCAAACACCACCGCCCACGGGAATGGAAACGCAGGCGGGCTTGCCTTGAAAAGGGCCAAGCATCAGGGTTTCGCCCTCAAGAAAATAGAACCCCGCCCAGTTCAAACCGGGGATTTCATGGAAGATCAGTGCGCTGAGATTGGCCGCGTTGGCAACCTGGTGCGTCTGACCCGACAAAAGCGCGCGCGCCTGCTCGCGCAAAAGGCGATAATCGACCTCGCACCATTGATCCTCGCTCATCATCATTTTCCCTTATTGTGGCTCATACCCAGCCAAGTCTGGTGTCGATGAGCCGCTGAATCAACTCCGGTTTATTGAACATTATCGCCGGTACACCAGCAGGAAATTATTGGCGGGCATAAGCAGCCGCTGGTCCGGTCTCAACCCTTCTCGCAGCGCCACCGCATCCACCTCCACCCTGTCGCGCACGCCCATCAGCGGATCACGTTCTCGCAGTCCGCGATCGAACACGGCATTGGACGGCGCCGTATGCTCGCCGTCCTGCATGAACGGCCCGTAGAGACAAAAGCACCCACCCCTGGCCAACAAACGACCGACCCCCGAAATCATGGCGCAAACACTTGGCCAGGACATGATGTGGGCCGTGTTGGCCGTAAACACCGCGTCGAATGAATCACGCGGCCACGGGCCATGCGACACATCCAGCGCGATGGGCGGCGGCATGTCATCAGGGCCTTCGCGCTCGACTCGGGCACTCAGGCCCGCGAGTTCGCTTTCCCGCTCGCTGGTCTGCCAGGTGAGTGACGGAAAACTTCGGGCAAAGAACACCGCGTGCTGACCGGTGCCGGACCCGATTTCCAAAACTCGACCCTGATCGGGCAACAGGCCGACCAGCCGGTCCAGTATCGACACCTTGTTTCGTTCACACGCTGGCGCAAATGGAAGCTCGATCACCTCTGGCGTACCTCCCTGACGACCGCTCGGAATCGGCGCTCCAGGATGGCTTCGTCCGGATGTCGGCCGGACTGTATGACCGGCCGAGCGGCGACCCACACAGATCGGATCATGTCGTCACTGCCCGCGAAAACCCAGGCATCGAGCACCTGTTCAGGGTTCAGCCCATCCAGAAGGGGGTGGGCCATATCGAGCTCGACGAGGTCCGCCCGCCGGCCCGGCTCAATACTGCCTGTTGCCTGGCCCAGCGCGCGCGCGCCGCCACTGGCCGCGCGGCCATACAGGGTCTCAGCCGAGGAGCGCCGGCCTTGTGCGAGCACATTCCGTCTGCGGCTGACCAGTCGGGCCTCGTACTCCAGCAGGCGAATCTCCTCCGCCACGCTGACGCGCGTATTGCTGTCGGAGCCGAGGCCAAACCGCCCGCCCATGGCCAGCCATGGCTCCATGGCGAACATGCCGTCCCCAAGGTCGGCCTCCGTGCTCGGGCAGAGACCGATCGTGGCGCCCGTGCTTGCCGTAAGCGACCGCTCCTGGTTGCTCAGGTGCGTCGCGTGAACGAGACACCATGACGCGTCCACCGGCATCTGCTCAAGCAGCCACTCCACTGGCCGAGCCCCGGTGTGCTCCACACATTGCTCAACTTCGCCCGTCTGTTCCGCGATGTGAATATGCACCGGCATGGGCCTAAGCCCTGATCGAAAAAGCGCTTTGAGTGCGTGATCCGGCACCGCCCTGAGCGAATGCGGCGCCATACCGAGGGCCTGTGTGCTGTCGCCCGACAACCCGCTCTGGCAAGCCTCTAGCAGCGCCAGGTAATCATCGAGGCCATGACAGAACCGTCGCTGCTCCGGCGCGCAGTCCGGGCTGGTAAACCCCGAGCGGCAGTAGAGCACCGGCAGCAGCGTCAGCGGCATGCCCACCCGCCGGGCGGCTGCCAAAACGCGCAGGCTCATCTCTGCCCGGTTAGCATACGGTCGGCCATCAGGCGCATGATGCAAATAATGAAATTCGGCACAGCCGGTATAGCCGGCGCGCAACATGTTCAGATAGACCCAGGCGAGGCAGTCTTCGTACTGCTCTGGGTTCAGGAGGCCGGCGAGGCGATACATCGTTTTGCGCCAGCTCCAAAAATGATCATTGGCTGCCGTTGAAGGCCCGGTCAGGCCCGCCATCAGGCGCTGGAAACCATGGCTGTGCAGATTGGGCATACCCGGCAGCACGAATCCGTGTACCTGATCCGAGCCGCTGGCCTTCGAGTCTTTCTCAATATCGACCGTTACGCCCTCGGCGTCGGTTCTGATCCTGACGTTCTCCGCCCACCCCTCGGGCAGCAGGGCGTAGCGGCAAAACAACGAATGTTCATGCATGACCCGGGCTCCAGGCCATCAACCGCTCCAGGAATGCATTCACCAGCGATCTCGCTTTTTTCAGCCTGGCGTCATCGCGCTCGGGCAATGAACCACTCATGTATACCGATTGGGCCATCTCAAACTGTAATGCGTGTATGGCTTCCGCAGGGCGCCCGTAATGACGCGTGATGTAACCACCCCGAAACCTCCCATCGAGCACGTGGGTAAAACCCGCCCACTCACGCAGCTGGTCCACGGCCGATGAAATCAGCCCGGCTGAGGCGCTCGCGCCGTTATTCGACCCCAGGTTGAGGTGGGGCAGACGGCCATCGAAAAGTCGAGGCACCTGGTCCCGGATAGAATGAGCATCCAACAACAACGCATACCCATGCTTTGACCTGATTCTCTCCAGCTCCGCGCGCAGCGCGTCATGATAGGGCTGCCAGTAGGCTTGCTTGCGTTGGTCAATCTCAGCGGCTGTCGGCTCGGCACCCCCGATGTAAACCGGCTGTCCATCGAAAGTTTCCATCGGCACCAGCCCCGTTCCGGCGCCCTCATACAGCGGTTGGTCATCAGGTGAGCGATTAAGATCAATGACATAGCGGGAGTGGCGGGCGGCAAGCATGCCGGCCCCAAGCTCAATGGCTCCAGCCCACAACTCGTCGACATGCCAGTCCGTATCGGGCAGACAACGCGCCGATGGCGCCAATCTGCGCATGATATTGCGCGGCACGCCCGTGCCCGCATGCGGTACGCTGACCAACAGCGGCGCCTTCGCCGGTTGCAAGTGATAGCTGGCGGTCACAGCCCCGTCTCCCCTGGATGATGAACACAGGTTAGCGCAAGCGATGACTCAAAAAAATGCCCGGAGCCATGTCCGGGCATTGGAACGCTGAATGGACGATCCGGGCTTCAGTTAACGGCCGGTCGTTCCTGCACGATGGTCGGCGTAACGAACACCAGCAGTTCGCGCTTCTTGGTGGCATTTGAGCGGCGCTTGAACAGGTTCCCGATGCCCGGGATGCTGCTCAAATACGGAACCCGATCTTCCGATTGAGAGCGCTCGTCCTGAAAAATCCCGCCGAGCACGACCGTTTCCGCGTTGCGCACCAAGACGCTGGTTTGCAATTCACGGGTGTCGATGGACGGAATCTGCCCGCCCAGACCGGTCGGAACGACTTCACCCACGGTGTCCTGTTTGATTTCCAGCTCGAGCTGTATGCGGTCGTCCGGCGTAATCAGGGGCGTGACCCGCAACTCGAGGACGGCTTCTTTGAAAGAGACACTCGTCGCGCCTGATGAGGTTCCCTCCTGATAGGGAATTTCCACACCCTGCTGAATGAACGCCTCGGTCTGATTCGCTGTCACTACACGCGGCGTGGACACCACCTCACCTTCGCCTTCGGCTTCCAGCGCCGAGAGCTCGAGGTCGAGCAGGTAATCACCACTCAGGAAGGACAGGCCAATGCTGGCCGCGTTCGATGCGCCCGAAGGCAGGTTGACGTTGTAACGGTCGGGGATGCCCGGAATGTCCAGAGCCCCGTCGTCCCGCGGGTTGGTAGCAGGGTTGAGCAAATCGGCACCTCGCCCATCGCCCGAAATGGCCAGGATATTGCTCCCCTGATGCAGCGTGGTCACGCCGAACCGAACGCCCAGATCACGACTGAAGTCGCTATTGGCGACGACAATCCTGGATTCGATTTGCACCTGATCCACCGGCTTGTCCAATTCTCCGATCAATGCTTCGATCTGCGCCAGCCGGTCGGGCGTGTCCGTCACCAGCAGGGTATTGGTGCGTTCGTCCACGGTGACCGAGCCGCGGTCCGACAGCAGGCCCGAATCGTCCGACAGGTCACCATCGCCAGAGTCCTCGATCAGGGCCTTCAAATCTTCCGCTGTCGCGTAACTCACCTCGAACAGCGCGGTCTGCAGGGGCTCAAGCTCTTTTCTGTCCTGCAGTGCCTGCAGTAACTGCTGCTCCCTGGCCGCGATATCAGCCACCGGGGCAATCCAAATCACGTTGCCGTTGGTTCTCTGATCCAGGTTACGCGCGTCCAGGATGATGTCCAGGGCCTGGTCCCACGGCACGTTGGTCAGACGCAGCGTGAGGTTGCCGGACACATTGTCGGCCACCACGATATTGAGTTGGGAAACATCCGCAATCAGCTGCAGCACCGAACGAACGGGGATGTCCTGGAAATTGAACGTTACCCGGGTGCCGGTGTACTCCCGGTCTTCGAAGAAAGCGAGTTCATAGGGGTTCTCCTCTTCCTCCTCATAGACCTTCGGAGACACTTCAATGATCAGTTCACTGCCGGACTGGTAGGCCAGGTGCTCGTATTCGCCCGTGACTGACAGCTCCAGCCGGGTACCCTGGGCAGTGGTGCCGACGTCGATGATCTGCACCGGGGTCGCGAAATCGACCACGTCCAGCAGTTGATTCAAACGATCAGGCAATTCGGCATCGTAAATATCCACCGTCAGGGAAGTCACGCCCGCATCCGATGAAAAGTTGGCGCCTTCCTGGTCCAGGCCCACAATCACACGGCTTTGCCCGCCATCCCCGCGTCGGAAATCCACGTTCTCAACCGCGAACCTCCCCGCATAGGATGATGACGCGCTTGTGGAGGCCACCGGGCTTCCGGCTATGGTCAGCATGACCTGTCCGTCGGTCGCGCTGTAGTCGTAGGCCACCGACTTCATCAAATCCACCATCACCCTCGTACGGTCGCCCGCGCTGAGTGTCGTGAATCCGCGCACGGATCCGACTCCGACGTTGACCTCGTCAGCACTGACGGACGAGTTTGTTGCCGCCAGGTCGAGCACAATGCGTGCTGGGCTCTCTGTCTCGAAGACGCTCACCGCCGGGACATCCCCCGCCGTGCTGAGGAGAATCATCACCTCGCCACCCGGGCCTGTCTTGTATTCGGCTGCGGTGACCTCGGTATCGGCCCACGCCTGCTGCACGAACACCGGGAATGCAATGAATCCCGCGCACAGTCCGGTGAGACCAAATTGCTTCAGCGGTTCCCACATCTGGCTGAATGCTCCCTTTTTCATTTTTTCGTCCTTACTCAACATGGCTTTGTCCTCGCGGAATCACGATCCTTGGTGTCTCCGGCTTTACTAAGTACCTTCCAGCGCCATCGAGGCCTCACGCTCAAGCCAGCCTCCGGCGCCATCGGTAATGAGTTCGCTCAAAATGACCTCGGCCGTGTCTATTCGGGTCACGCGACCATGGTTCTTCCCCAGGTACTGATCTACCTCGACGCGATGAATCACACCATCCGGGTCCCTGATCAGTCCCCAGTAATCCTCACCCTGTTCGAAGGTGCCCACCATGCTCAGGGTGTCGAGCTCAAAGCGCTCGAGATATTCCTTGGGCCGATCCATATCCGGGCGTGGCCCGGCACCCCCGCCAGACGCGGTTTGCTCATCAATACCCTCCGAGGTCGAGGGCCGGAATGGATCCCGCCCCGTCAAACCCTGGTAGACATAAGGTGAGTAGGTTTTCACGGCCGGTATCGGCGGAATGGGCTGTGCCGGTCTCGCCTTGACCTCGGCAATGTAACTATCCAGATCACTCATATCCTGGTTGCAACCCACCAGCAACATGAGCGCGCAGGGCGCTGCGGCGAGCAGCCTGCCGGTGGTGCGGCGTCGTATTCTCATGGCCCTGCCCCCGCGGCCAAGTCCGCAGACTCGTCCTCATCAATGTAACGATAGGTCTTCACCTGTCCTTCCAGCACCAGTCGACCATCCGCACCCTGCCCGGTCGCCTTGCGCAGCGAAATATCATGCATGGTCAGGATGACCACTCGCGGCAACGCCGCCACGCCGCTGACGAAGTCCCCGAACTGGTGATAATCTCCCAACATCCGGATCGCAATGGGGCGCTCGGCGTAAAAATCCCGGGGCTCCTCAGTCAGAGGTTGGAACAACTGGACATCGATACCCGCGGCCAGCGCGGTTTGCGAGATGTCCACCAACAACTTGTCCATCTCGGTCTTGCCCGGCAACTGGCGGAACATCGTTTTCAGAAGCTCTCGCATCTCTTCCAGTTGGGCTTCATACGCCTCGAGGTTGGCGGCCTTCTGCTGCTTGTTCTCAAAATCACTGCGCAAGCCGAATTCCTGCTGCTTAACGCGCTCGAGTTCATCCCATTTGTCACTGATCAACAGGAAATAACCACCGACCAGCAAAACGATGAGCAGCAGGACGAGCAGGGTATATCTGACGGGGGCCGCGGCACTGCCCAAATCCGTGTAATCAATGTTTCTGAAATCACTAAGCATTATTCGCCCCCTTGTTGATCCAGGAGCAGATCATAGTCATCGGTATCCTTGACCACCGGCCGTAGCCTGACGCCGATGGTAAATTCGTAGGGCTCCACCGGGTTGAGAGGACGGTTGGAAGCCTCGACCACGCTCAGCTGAGGGTCGAGGAAGAGGTCGTTTACATCCAGGCTTTGCAAATAAGCAGAGACCCGAGCGTTGGACTGCGAAAAACCGTTGAGGGTGACATTCATACCCTGCTGACGGACGGTGCCCAGCGTAATACCAATGGGTATGGACTTGGCCAGCTTGTCCATGAGCTCAACGGTCAGCGAGCGGCTGGCCTGCAACTCCTCGATGACCCGCTTGCGTGATAGCAACCGCTCACGCGTCTGCTCCAGTTTTTCGATACGCTTGATCCGCGTCTCGAGACCGGCGATCTGAGTCCTGATCGTCTGATTTCGGGCTTGCTGGTGATCTATCCGCTGATTGAAAACCAGCCCAACCGCAAAAACCAGAATGACACCCAGCACTGAGGTCATCAGGATAGAAATCATGAATTGCCGCTGGCGCTCTCTGCGTAGCTCCTCGCGCCATGGCAGAAGATTAATTCTTGCCATCAGTCAAACCCTCTCAAGGCCAGGCCCATCGCGACCATCAGGTTGGGCGCGTGCCGCATCAGAGAAGCGTGAGGCACTGCTGGGGCGACATCTAGTCCGGATACAGGATCAGCCACCCGCGTGGTAAGGCCGAGTTCCTGCTGCACCATCTCGGCGATTCCCTTCAATGATGAAGATCCGCCCGATAGGTAAATGGTGCTGATGGGCGAGTATTCATTGGACGAGGCGAAAAACTGCAGAGCGCGACTGATCTGGTGAACGATGTTTAGCTGGAAGGGCTCCAATACCTCGTCTTCGAAATCGTCCGGACCCTCCTCGCCCCGCTCATAGAAACCGGCATCGTCTTCTGACATTTCGTAACGACGCATGGTTTCTTCCAACAGCAGCTGGCTGCCAAAAGGATGGTCGCGAGTGTAAATGACGCGACCGCCCCTCAGCACCAGTAAAGTAGTCAGATCGAATCCAATGTCGAAAATGCCGACCGCTTCACTGTTGCTCAGGCCGTCTCGCTTGCGAATCAGATCGAAGGCGTTGGCCACGGCGAAAACTTCCACATCCACTACCTTGGCGCGGAGCCCGGCCGCGTCAATGGCGTCTTGCCGGCTCTCCACGTTTTCACTTTTACTGGCCGCCAGCAGGATATCGATCATGTCCGGATTGCGGGTGGATGGTCCCAAAACCTCAAAGTCCAGGCTGACCTCGTCTAGCGGGTAGGGCACATATTGGTTGGCTTCCACCTGGACCTGACTTTCGACATCGGACTCGGCGAGGGTAGACGGCAGACTGATGGTCTTGGTAAAGACGGCCGATCCAGATACCGCAACCGCGCATAACTTCGACGTGGCCCCGGAATTCATGATGGCGCGCTGAATCGCGCTTGAGACCGCTTCAATGTCCTGAACCGATTTTTCGACCACGACGCCCTTGCCCACAGGCTCGGTCGCGAAGTGTTCTACCCGGTAGCCGGAAGGCGTGTCCGAGAGTTGCAGTACGCGCACGCTGGCAGAGCCGATATCAAGCCCAATTACAGGCTGCGCCTTTTTCTTGAACAGACTCAACTTCCCTATTCCTTTTCTGCGCCAAAGGCTTATTGAAACTTTCTAAGACCCGTTTTTAACAGAAAGAGCCAAAATACTCAATGCCGTGACACAAGTATTTCGCCGACCGCGCTATGGGTAAGATGTGCCCATCGCGCGTTATATCGGGCAGCCAAAAAGGGAAACCAAGGGCCGGTTACGTGGTCAAATCGCTGTGTGTGCCGGCTGCTTCCATGTCTGCCGCGGTTTGCTCTGTCGGTTTCAGTGCTCACTGATACAGGCTTTATTTTCGTCTAGGATAGCGTTTTCACAAGCAGAAGCATAGCGATATCGATACGTGAAAAGGTTTTTTCATCTTTTTTTTCGGTTGGCCCTGGCAGGCGGTGTCGCCTCCCTGCTGGCCGTTGTGGTCGCCTATTTCGCGGTGCTGCCGGACCTGCCTGATGTGCAAACGCTGCGCGATGTCCGCTTGCAGGTTCCATTACGTGTTTACACCTCGGACCGCAAACTCATTCTGGTCTTCGGCGAGCAATTGCGGAAACCGGTTCGCATCGAGCAGGTCCCGGAAAACCTTCGTAATGCATTCCTCGCGGGCGAGGATGCACGCTTCTATGAGCACCCCGGCGTCGACTACCAGGGGCTGACCCGGGCCGTGATCACACTGGTGACCACGGGCGAAAAAAGCATCGGAGGCAGCACGATCACCCAGATGCTGGCCCGAAATTTCTTTCTGACGCTGGACAAAACTTTTACCCGAAAGACCAAGGAAATCTTCCTGGCGTTACGCATTGAGCGACAAATGGATAAAGATGAAATCCTGGAACTGTTTCTCAACAAGATCCTGCTGGGACACAGAGCCTACGGTGTCGGCGCCGCGGCCGAGGTCTACTATGGCAAAACCCTGGACCAACTCTCACTTGCCCAGTGCGCGATGATCGCATCGCTGGCAAAAGCACCGTCACGGATCAATCCCATCACCTCGCCCGAGCGCGCCCTGGAACGGCGTAACTATGTCCTGAACCGCATGCTCGAACTCGGATATATCAACCAGGCCGCCTACGAGGACGCGCTCGCCGAACAGGACAATGCCTTTTACCACGGTCCAACCGTCGAACTTGCCGCCCCGCACCTGGCCGAGATGGCACGCGCCCGGGCCGTGTCATTGCTCGGGTCCGACGCGTCTACAGGAGGCTACGAAGTATTCACCACGGTGGACTCAAGGCTTCAGGGGGCCGCTTACAAAGCCGTGCTCTCCGGGCTGGAGGAATACGACTATCGACATGGTTACCGGGGGCCGGAGGCGCACGTGGAACTCGGAGAGAATTCCGCCAGCCCGCAGTGGGGTGTTGCCCTGAAGCCTTACCAGCCCATCGCGGGACTCGCGCCGGGGATCGTGATAGAGGCAGATGAAGCGCTGGCCCTGGTCTACTTGCGAAACGCACAAACCATCGCGCTATCGATGGAGAGCATGTCCTGGGCCAGGGCATTTCTGGGCCGGGACCGTGTCGGCGCGGCGCCCAAGACCGTGACGGATGTTTTGAAAGTCGGTGACATCATTCGGGTTCGCATGAATGACGAGGGTCTCTGGCAACTCGCGCAGATACCCGAAGTTGAATCGGCATTGGTATCGATCGACCCCATGAACGGCGCCATCCGCGCCCTGGTCGGAGGTTTCGACTACAGCCGAAGCAAGTTCAACCGGGCCATGCAAACCAGCCGACAGCCAGGGTCTTCGTTCAAGCCCTTTCTATACTCCGCCGCACTGGCCAACGGGTACACCACCGCCAGCATGATCAACGACGCGCCCATCGTCTTTGAGGACCCGGAGCTGGAACGCACCTGGAAGCCTGAAAACTTCAGTGAAAAGTTTTTCGGCCCGACCCGTTTACGCGAGGCCATGGTCAATTCGCGCAATCTGGTTTCCATTCGGCTGCTTCGGGATATGGGACTGAGCACTGCCCGGGCGCACATCGCCGCGTTCGGTTTCGATATGGAAAAATTGCCAAACAACCTCTCAATGGCGCTGGGCAGCGTCAATCTGCCGCCCATTGCCATGGCGCGTGGGTATGCCGCATTCGCCAACGGCGGCTATCTCGTCGACCCCCATTTCATCGATCGCATCACTGATGTCACGGGTGAGGTGGTCTACCAGGCCGCGGTCAAGCGCGTATGCCGTGACTGCGAAGAAGAAGGCGCGGAGAGCGCGCGGCCCGACCCTGTCATGCCAGACACCGATCGGCCCGAATACCGACCCCTGGCGCTGGGGCAAGCGTCGGAGCCCGGTATTGAACTCGGCCCGGAGCGCGTGGCCGCGGCGATCGAGGCCCAGCAACAAGGCGAGTACGCCGGGCAGGTCATCAGTCCGCAGAATGCATACCTTGTACGTTCCATGCTCATGGATGTGATCCGCCGGGGAACCGGCAAGCGCGCGCTCCAACTGGGGCGCTCCGACCTGGCCGGCAAGACTGGCACCACCAACGATCAGCGGGACGCCTGGTTCTCGGGCTTCAACGACGCACTGGTCACCACCGTCTGGGTCGGACTGGATAATAACGAGCCGCTGGGGCGGCTCGAGGTTGGCGGCCGCGCCGCTCTGCCCGTCTGGATCGATTTCATGGGCACAGCACTGGAAGGCGTGCCAGACCAACCGCCAGAAAGGCCGCAGGGGCTGGCCGAGGCGCGGATCAATCCTGACACCGGCTTGCTGGCAACGCTTGATAACGACCAGGCAATCGTGGAATTATTCGAAGCAGGAAACCTGCCGCCTCTGGAGCAGGTCGCCAATGGAGTCAATCCCGATGCGTCGCCGGAAGAAGACCCGTACGAAATTTATTGAGCCCTCACCTGATTTCCCTGGTCCCGTCGCTGACTTACCGCGGAGCGTAAGAAAAATGCGGCAACTGCGCCGCGATGTCGCCGCCGAGGCAGCCCGCATCATGGCCACCGAATCACAGCGAAATTTCCGTGCCGCCAAGCAGAAAGCGGCGGTTCGCGTCGGCGTCAACTCGCGCCTGGCTCTGCCGAGTAATCGAGAAGTCGAAGACGCGCTGCGCGCCTACCAGGGTTTTTTCGGCGGCGAGCGGCATGATCGTCAACTGCAGGCTTTGCGTGAAACCGCGCTTCGCGTCATGCGGGGGCTGGCGCCGTTCTGCCCGCGGCTGGTTGGGCCCGTTCTGGAAGGCACGGCGGACCAGTATTCCAGGGTTTCACTCCATGTCTTCAGCGACCCCAGCGATGAGGTCGCGCTGGACTTGCGCAATCGAGGCGTCGTGTTCCATCAGGAGGAGCGAACGATACGTTGGCATGACGGTTCACACCGGAGAATTCCCCTGATCGTGACTGAGGCTGACGGCGCCAGCGTGGAACTGGCCTGCTTTACCCGCAATGACCTCAGGCAGGCGCCTCCCTGCCCCGTCAGCGGGCATCCTCAAAAGAGGGCGCCCATCACGGAGGTGGAATGCCTGGTGGCCGGTATGGTTGCGTGAGCAGGCGGCGCCCGCCGCTGACCAGCGCTTCTCAGCGTTGATCGATATCGAGGTAATTGCGCTCGGTTTCGCCCGCATAAACCTGCCGGGGCCGGCCGATGCGCGTCGGATTGTCGGACTGTTCCAGCCACTGTGATACCCAGCCCACGGTTCGCGCGATGGCGAACATCACGGTAAACATGCTGACCGGTATACCCAGCGCGCGATAGATGATGCCCGAGTAAAAATCCACGTTCGGATAGAGTTTTTTCTCGATGAAATATTCGTCTTCCAGCGCGATACGCTCCAGCTCCAGCGCCAGATCCATCAACGGATCCGACTGGCCTAATTCGCTGAGCACCTCGTGTGCTGCTTCGCGGATGATCGTGGCGCGCGGGTCGAAATTTTTGTAAACGCGGTGGCCGAAGCCCATCATCCGGAACGGGTCGTTACGGTCCTTGGCTTTGGCCACAAATTTTGGCACGTTAGAGACATCCCCGATCTGCTCGAGCATCTTGAGAACCTGCTCATTGGCGCCGCCATGGGCGGGCCCCCACAAAGCGGAAATGCCCGCCGCCACACAAGCGTAGGGGTTGGCGCCCGTGGAACCGACCAGGCGGACCGTAGAGGTGCTGGCGTTTTGCTCATGGTCAGCATGCAGAATGAACAGGAGATCGAAGGCGCGCGCCGCCACGCTGCTGACTTCATAGGTTTCCGCGGGCACGGAAAACATCATGTGAAGGAAGCGTTCGCAATAGTTCAACCCGTTCGGCGGGTAAGCCGTCGGCCATCCCATGTGATGGCGATAGCATGCGGCGGCAATGGTCGGCATCTTGGAGATCATCCGCATCGCGGCCAGCTTTCGGTGACCCGGGTCGCTCATGTCCAGCTTGGCGTGATAGAAGGCCGCCAGCGACCCCACCACGCCGGCCATCATCGCCATCGGGTGGGCGTCGTAATGGAAGCCGGATATGAAGGTGTTGAGTTTTTCGTGCACCATCGAGTGATAGGTGATCTCAGCGGTGAACTCGTCATATTCCGCGCGGTTGGGGAGCTCACCATTCATGAGCAGAAAAGCCACCTCCAGGAAGTCGCTTTGCTCAGCGAGCTGCTCAATGGGATATCCACGGTAGCGCAGTATGCCCTTACCGCCATCGATGAAAGTGATTTTGCTGGTGCAGCTGGCCGTCGCCGCATACCCGGGATCGTAGGTGAAATACCCTAATTTTGACGGCACCGCCTTGATTTCAAACGTCGGCTCGCCTTCCGTGCCCCGGTTGATGGGTAGTTCTACGCTCTCACCGCTGTTTTGATCGGTCAGTATCATGGGTTTTTCTGACACCGGGGGCCTCCTGTTATCCCTGGAAACGCTTTGCAAAGAGGGCACGGCACGAATTGGCCGGCCTGCTGCCGAGGTGTCCACCACGAGGGCTCAACGGGCCTTCAGGCAGCTGAAGTACAACTCTGAAAGTATCGCATGCCCCCCCGGCCCGTGCCAGTCTGGCACTTGATTCGGGTCAAAGAAAAAGCCCGGCGAATCGGGTTACGCCGGGCTTTCCTGTCAGGCGATGACGCGAGCGCCGGAAACTACTTCTTGTAGCGCCGCTTGAATCGATCGACCCGCCCACCCGAGTCCAGCACCTTGTGCTGTCCGGTATAGAAGGGGTGGGACGCGCTGGAGACTTCAATTTTCACCAGCGGATACTCTTTGCCGTCTTCCCACTTGATGGTGTCCTTGGACTCAATCGTCGAGCGGGTCAGAAACGCAAAATCCGAGGAAATGTCCTGGAAAACGACTTCTCTGTACTCCGGGTGAATGCCAGCTTTCATGATCAATCCTAAATTCTTGCCGATCTCAAAGGGGGCGCAATTTTAACGGTCGAAACCGGGCAATGCAAGGCCCCGAGGCCGCAAAATCAAACGGCATACCCATCCCCTCCGAACATCTTCAGGGCAGAAAAACCTGCTGCGTGTCATTGAGAAAACGCCAGCCCAGGTCCGTTGTTCGAAAACCGTCCTCTGACACCGCGAGCAATCCACGGTCCCGCGCCTCGTTGACCCGGTCCTCCACCACCGACCAGGCCAGGCCGGTCCGGCACGAAAAATCGGCCCGGGTAATGGGCTCACGCAGTCTCAACCGATTGAGGAAATACTCGAACACCCGCTCGTTGGGGGGCACGCTTCGCTGCGCGGGCGGTTGGCTTTGGTCCAGGTAAACGCGCGGTTGGCGCGGCATGGACCAGCGCGTGACCGCATCGCCGGTAACGTCGGTCAGCTTACCGTGCGCGCCTGCGCCGATCCCAATAAAATCGCCGTAGCGCCAATAGTTCAGATTGTGGGCGCACTGTCGTCCGGGCCTGGCCCAGGCAGAAACCTCGTACTGGTGAAAGCCCGCCGCGGTCAATTCACTCGCGGCCGTTTCCTGCATGTCCCAACATGCCTCGTCCGCGGGTAAAGGCGGCGGGTCATGCGCGAACGCCGTGTTGGGCTCCAGGGTGAGCTGGTAATGGGACAGATGGGCGGGGGCCGCACGAAGGGCAAGGCGGATATCCTCCAGCGCAGCCTCGACCGTCTGCTCCGGCAGGCCAAACATCAGGTCGATATTGAAGTTGTCGAGCCCGGCGCGCGCCAGTGACCGGATAGACCGGTCGATATCTTCGCGCCCGTGAATGCGTCCGAGCCTTTTCAAAGCCGCATCATTGAAACTCTGGACCCCCAGCGATACCCGGTTCACACCCGCTGCTTGGTAAGCGGAAAAGGAATCTCGCTCAACCGTTCCCGGATTGGCTTCGAGGGTAATCTCGGCCGTTGCCGACAGGCCGACCCGGCTCGCAATACCCTCCAGTAAGCCGCCCACCTGGTCAGCGGAAAAAAGGCTGGGCGTTCCGCCACCCAGAAAGACGGTGCTTATCTCCCGCCGCTCGATTGAACCGGACCACTGCTCCAGGTCATGCAAGAGGGCGGCGACATAGGGCTCAGCCGGCAGGCTTCCCTTGAGCGGGTGCGAATTGAAATCACAGTAGGGGCATTTGCGCACACACCACGGGAGATGCACGTAGAGCCCCAGGGGTTCGTCCGTGGTGACGTCAATCCCCGGCAAGGCTTGCGTCACGAAGCAAGTCCAGCAGCGCGCGGGTGGCCTGGCCGCGATGGCTGACACGGTTTTTGACTTCCGGGGCCAGTTCGGCTGACGTACAGCCAAGGTCCGGAACCCAGAACAGCGGATCATATCCAAAGCCGCCGCTGCCGCTGGCGGCGGCCGTGACTTCACCCCACCAGCTGGCACTGGCCATCAGGGGAACGGGATCACGGGCGTGGCGCACCAGGACCATGGCGCAATGAAAGTATGCTCGCCGCTCACAGCCATGGCAATCAGACAATTGCCGCAGCAGCTTGGCGTTGTTCTCCTCATCCGAAGCATCCGGGCCGGCATAGCGCGCAGAGTAGATACCCGGCGCGCCGTCCAGCGCCGGCACCACCAGGCCGGAGTCATCCGCCATGGCAGGCAAGCCCGTGTGCTCTGCCGCGTGGCGCGCTTTCTTGAGGGCGTTTTCCACGAAGGTTGCACCATCTTCGATCGCCTCGGCAAACGCCCATTCCGACTGCGGGCGCAGGACCATGCCCACAGAGCCCAGAATGTCGCCCAACTCGCGCAACTTGCCGGTATTGCCGCTGGCCAGCACGACTTCTACCGCCATCGTTCTGCCTCAGCTTTCCAGCGCTGCCTGCTGTGCCGTCAGCAGTTCCCCGACGCCCTTGCCGGCGAGATCCAACAGCTGTTCCAGCTCGTCACGGCGAAAAGCGTGGCCCTCCGCCGTGCCCTGCACCTCTATAAAGGCGCCGCCATCGTTCATGACCACATTCATGTCCGTCTCCGCGACATGGTCCTCTGCGTAGTCCAGATCGAGTACAGGCTGATTCTCGAAAATTCCCACGGACACCGCTGCCACCCGGCCGTGAATCGGATTCTTCTCGATCCGTCCTTTGCGCAGAAGCCAGTTGCACGCGTCCGTCAGCGCAACGAAAGCGCCCGTGATCGAGGCAGTGCGCGTCCCACCATCGGCCTGGATCACATCGCAATCGACCGTAATGGTGCGCTCGCCCAGCGCCACGCGATCCACCACGGCGCGCAGCGATCTTCCTATCAACCGCTGGATCTCCAGTGTCCGTCCGCCCTGCTTGCCCTGAGAGGCTTCCCGGCGCATCCGGGACCCGGTCGAGCGCGGCAGCATGCCGTACTCGGCCGTCACCCAGCCCTCACCTTTGTTCCGGAGAAACGGGGGAACACGGTCCTCCACCGAGGCGTTGCAGAGCACCTTGGTCTCACCACAACAAATCAGCACCGAGCCCTCCGCGTGTCGGGTGTAGTGCCGCTGGATCGAGATATGCCGCATCTCGTCGGGTTGTCTGCCGCTGGGCCTCATGCGCGTCTGCCTCCGCCTGACAAGGTCAATGATTCATTGCCACCGGTTTGAGTCTGACCGGCAAGCCGTTACCATTGTGCCATCGCATCTCACCTGGTAACAAAAATGATTCGAAGCATGACAGGTTTTGCCCGGGTCGAACGCCAGTTCGAATTCGGTCGACTCAGCTGGGAACTCCGCACGGTGAATCACCGCTACCTCGAAATCAGCATTCGATCACCGGAGGAATTCCGCGCGCGCGAAGCCGCCATGCGGGAACGCCTGGGCCACTTTGTCAGTCGGGGGAAACTGGACGCGACGCTCAGATACCAACCCGCGATGGGCGGGCACGCGAGTCAGCTCGCGCTCAACACGGACCTGGCCAGCAGCCTGTTGCGGCTGCAGCGGGAGTTGTCTGATCTGGCCGATGCCGGAATGACGGCGCAACCCATGGACATTCTGCGCTGGCCGGGCGTGGTCGAAGAAGTCCTGCCGGACCCCGAACCCCTGCAGCAGGCCGCCATGGCGCTGCTTGATGAAGCCGCCGCCGAGTTGAGAAACTCCCGCGAACGCGAAGGTGCGGCCATTGCCGGGGCGCTGTCAGAGCGCCTGGAGGGCATCTCCAGGTGGTCGGCGGAAATCCGTGGCTGGCTGCCGGAAATCCGTGAAGCCCTGAGGGCCCGGCTGCTGGAGCGCATCGGCGATTTGCAGCAACCGCTGGATCCTGGACGGCTGGAACAGGAAGTGGCGTTTCTCGCCCAGAAAATGGACGTGGACGAGGAACTGGACCGTCTGGATGCACACGTGGAGGAATCCCAGGGTGTGCTCGAGCGCGACGAGCCTGTCGGCAGGCGGCTCGACTTTCTGATGCAGGAGTTCAACCGCGAATCAAACACGCTGGGGTCCAAGTCCGTGGACGTTCGTACCTCACAGGCCGCGGTGGAACTCAAGGTGCTGATCGAGCAGATGCGTGAGCAGGTGCAGAATGTCGAATAAGTCTCGCTCCCGGGGCGATCTGCTGATTGTTTCCGCGCCGTCAGGCGGCGGCAAGACCAGCCTGGTCAACGCCCTGCTGGCGGCGGACGACAGGCTGTCACTCTCGGTGTCTCACACGACCCGTAAGCCACGGCCGGGCGAGCGCGACGGCGAGCATTACCATTTTGTCGATGACGGAGTTTTCGATGGCCTGGTCGCCGAGGACGCTTTTCTTGAACACGCGGTCGTCTTTGGCAACCGGTACGGAACCCACGAGGGTCTGCTGACCCAAAAGCTCGAGCAAGGCCTGGACGTGGTGTTGGAGATTGACTGGCAGGGCGCGCGCCTGGTTCGCGAACGTTTCCGGGACTGCGCCTCGATCTTTATTCTGCCGCCGTCGCTCACGGCACTCCAGGATCGGCTGTCTCGACGCGCCACGGACAGCCCGGATGTGATCCGTAAACGCATGGATCAGGCAAAGTCCGAGATGTCCCACTGGCCTGAATTCGACTTCCTGGTCATCAACGACCAGTTCGAGTCGGCGCTGGAAGACCTGAAGGCAGTGCTCAGAAGCCTGCGGCTGGCACGAGGAAGGCAGCAAAAGGATCATCATGAATTGCTGGCGGAGCTATTGGGAAACGGATAAAATAAGGGGTTTCGCCAACTTGGAAACAGGATTCTCAAAATGGCACGGATTACCGTAGAAGATTGCCTGGAGACCATCGATAACCGTTTCGAACTGGTTCTGACCGCCACCAAGCGTGCGCGTCAGATCGGTCACGGAGCGGATCCGCTGATCCCAGAGGAGAACGACAAGCCAACCGTGATCGCGCTCCGTGAGATCGCCGAAGGCCATATCGACACCGAACGTGTGGACGTGATGCAGGCCGAAATCGAGGCAGCTGAGCACTTCGACATGGATCTGGTGGAGGACGATCTCGACTCCTGACGGCACCACAGGCATGCTGGCGACTCCGAAGTTCACCGAGCCGGTCCTAGAACTCAGAGACTTGCTCAACACCTATCTGGAGCCCGAAAAGGTCGCCGTCATCCTCCGCGCTTTTGAAGTGGGCGCGGTGGCACATAAAGGCCAAAAGCGTAAGACCGGCGAGCCCTACATCCTGCACCCCGTGGCCGTTGCGCGCATACTGGCCAATCTGCGCATGGACCACCTCAGTGTCGCGGCCGCCATTCTCCACGACACGCTGGAAGACACGCCCCTGACCAAACCTGAGATCACCGAGCAGTTTGGCGATGAAATCGCTGAACTGGTGGATGGGGTCACCAAGCTGGACAAAATGCGTTTTCGCACCCGCCATGAAGCGGACGCGGAAAGCTTCCGCAAACTGATGCTGGCCATGTCGCGCGATCTGCGCGTGATTTTTATCAAGCTGTCGGACCGACTGCATAACATGCGCACACTCGGCTCCATGAACCCGGATTCGCGCCGGCGCATCGCGCGCGAGACGCTCGACATTTATGCACCCATCGCCGATCGACTCGGCATGAACAGCATCAAGTCCGAACTGGAAGACCTCGGGTTCGAGAACCTCTTCCCCTGGCGCCACAGGACCATTGCCGAGCACATCAGCACGACCACGGGCAATCGCCGTGAAGTGATCGAAACGATCAAGAAAGCGCTGAAGAAAAAGATGAACGAGGCCGGTGTTCCCTGCCGAATCGGCGGCCGGGAAAAAACACCCTACAGCATTTACCGCAAGATGCTGGTCAAGGACCTGTCCTTTTCCGAAGTCAACGACGTCTATGCATTTCGCATCATCACCCACTCCGAGCCACACTGCTACATGGCGCTGGGCGCCGTGCACGCCCTGTACCAGCCTCGACCCGGACGCTTCAAGGACTACATCGCTCTGCCCAAGGCCAATGGGTACCAGTCTTTGCACACGGTGTTGAACAGCCCATACGGCCTGCCCGTGGAAATACAGATCCGGACGGAAGAAATGGACGTGATGGCCGAAAAAGGCGCCGCCGCCCATTGGCAGTACAAAATCGGAGAAAAATACACCGGCACCGCTGAGGTCCGCGCGCGGGACTGGCTGATGCAACTGGTGGACGTGCAGCGACACACCGGTGACTCCATGGAGTTCCTGGACGGCGCGAAATCGGATTTGTTTCCGAACGAGATTTTCGTTTTTACGCCGAAGGGAAAAATCATCGATCTGCGCGCGAACTCCACGGCACTGGATTTCGCCTACGCCATCCACACCGACGTCGGCAATCACACCCAATCCGTGCTGGTCGACAAGGTCGAGGTGCCTCTTTCCACCCGGCTGGAAAACGGGCAAACCGTGGAAGTCTTCACAGACCCCACCGCGACGCCGTCCCCCGACTGGCTATCCTTTGTGGGCACGGCGCGCGCGCGAACCGCAATCCGGCACTACATCCGCAGTCTGGAGCAGGGGGACACCGTCCGCTTCGGCATGCGAATGCTGGAAAAAGCGCTGGACGCGCGCGGGACCAACATGGACGAAGTGCCACAGGACCGGCTCGACGCTTTCCTCCAGGACAACCAGTTCAATCGCCTGGAGGACCTGCTCAAGTCACTGGCGCTGGGCAGCCTGCTGGCGAACATGGTGGCATCCAAGCTGGCGCCAGACGCCCGCCCGGACGATCAGCGGGAGGAGGAAGCCCTGGCCATCGCAGGCTCCGAGGGCAACGTGGTCGAATTTGGAGCCTGCTGCTTTCCGGTGCCAGGAGACAGCATCATGGGCTATGTCTCCGCCGGCAAAGGCATCGTCGTCCACCGAATCAACTGCCGCAACGCCCGCGAATTCCGAAAGCATCCCGACCGATGTATCAATGTGGTCTGGGCGCCCATCATCAAGAGCCTGTTCCAGGTTTCGCTGCGTGTATTGGCACGGAATAATCCGGGCGTGCTGGCCAATATTTCGGCCAGTCTTTCAGAGGCAGGCAGCAATATCGAAAAAGTCGAGCAAACCGACACGAATCCGGAGACGGCGACCCTGATGTTTACGCTCACCGTCAGGGACCGTGATCACATGGCACGGGTCATGCGGCGGCTTCGACGCAACCGCAATGTCATCAGGGTGAGCCGCGTGAGCGCCTGAAAGGAAACGAAAACATGAGTAAACAAACGTTCCATACCAAAGAAGCGCCAGCGGCCATCGGCACCTACTCCCAGGCCGTTCGCCATGGTGACCTGGTATTCCTCTCGGGCCAGATTCCGCTGGTGCCGGCCTCGATGGAACTGGTGGGTGATGACTTCAAGGCACAGGTACGGCAGGTGTTTGACAACCTGGGCGCCGTTTGCGCCGCCGCCGGAGCCGGCCTGGACGACATCGTCAAACTGACGGTCTACCTGGTGGACATGGACCGCTTTGCCGAGGTCAACCACATCATGGGCGAGTATTTCAGCGAACCCTATCCGGCCCGAGCGGCCATTGGCGTGGCCAGTCTCCCGCGAGGCGCCCAGATCGAAATGGACGCCATCGTGGGCGTATGAACTGACCCGCACGACAGGTGGGTGGCCCGGAATTCAGAGCGACAGATGGCACTGCAACTCGCTGACCTCAATGGCGTCGGCCCGCGGATGCAGGAAAAACTGGCCCACCTGGGCGTAGGGGCCGTCGAAGACCTGCTGTTTCACCTGCCCCTGCGGTACGAAGACCGGACCCGCATGCACGCCATCGGGTCACTCAGGCCCGGCACCCGCGTGCTCATCGAGGGTGAAGTTCAGCATTCGGCCGTGGTCCGGGCACGACGGGCGATGCTGGTGGTGGTGCTGTCAGACGGGACGGGGCTCATCACGCTCCGTTTTTTCCATTTCCGGGCGCATCAGAAAAACCAGATGACCCGCGGCGCCCGATTACGCTGCTTTGGGGAAGTGCGCGCCGGCTACCAGGGCCTGGAAATCATCCACCCGCACTACAGCCGGCTGACACCGGGGCACGAGCCACCCGTCGCTGACCGCCTGACCCCTATTTACCCCTCTGCCGAGGGGCTGGGCCAGAATACGTGGCTGCGCCTGACCGACCAGGCGCTGAAAGCACTGGCGCAAGGCAAGCTCGAACTGGAAGAGCTGTTGCCCGAGGCAATGACCCGCAACATGAAGCTGCCCTCGCTGGCGGACGCGATCACCTACATTCATCGGCCACCACCTGATGCGGACATTAACGCCCTTATCGAGCGCGATCATCCCGCGCAACACCGCCTGGCCATGGAAGAATTGCTGGCACACAACGTCAGCATGCAGCGCCTGCACCGAAGGCAGCGGGCCCGCAGCGCGCCCACTCTCGATGCCGCAAGCCCTGAAGAGTCGCACTTTCTGCAGAATCTGCCGTTTCAGCTCACAGGGGCCCAACAGCGTGTCCGCGACGAAATTTTCAGCGACCTTTCACAGTCCCACCCCATGCTGCGTCTGGTCCATGGGGACGTCGGTTCCGGAAAGACCGTCATCGCGGCGCTGGCCGCTCTGCGCGCCATCGGGAACGGCCACCAGTGCGCCATCATGGCGCCAACGGAAATACTGGCCGAGCAGCATCTCAGGGTGTTTGGCGAGTGGCTGAAACCCCTGGACGTGAGCCCCGTATGGCTCAGCAGCAAGGTCAAAGGAAAGAAACGCCAGGAAGCGCTGGCCGCGCTTGCTGGGGGTGCGCCTGTCGCCATTGGCACCCACGCGCTGATGCAGGAGGGTGTGGATTTTGCCGCCCTCGGCCTGGTGATCGTGGATGAGCAACACCGCTTTGGGGTGCACCAACGCATGGCCCTGGTGGAAAAGGGCAGCGCGGGGCAAACCTCCCCGCATCAGCTGATCATGACCGCCACCCCGATTCCACGCACGCTCGCCATGACCGCCTACGCGGGCCTCGAAGTTTCCGTCATCGATGAGCTTCCTGCCGGGCGTAAGCCCATTACCACGGTCGCGGTGGGCAATGACCGCCGCGCCGAGGTCATCACTCGGGTGGCTGCCGCCTGCGGCGAAGGACGACAGGCCTACTGGGTGTGCACACTGATTGAGGAGTCTGACGCCATTCAGGCACAGGCCGCCGAGGCCGTGGCCGAAGAACTGGGCGCGCGCCTGACCGACTTGCAGGTCGGGCTGGTTCACGGCCGCATGAAAGCGCCGGAAAAGCAGGCGGTGATGAGCCGGTTTGAGCGGGGCGAGATCCATCTGCTGGTGGCCACTACCGTGATCGAGGTGGGCGTTGATGTGCCCAACGCCTCCCTCATGATCATTGAGAACGCGGAACGTCTCGGCCTGGCGCAGCTGCATCAGCTGCGGGGGCGCGTCGGCCGCGGAGACCTGCAGTCATCCTGCGTTCTGCTGTACACGCCGCCCCTGGGGGACCTGGCGCGGCAGCGGCTGGATATCATGCGCCAGACCGGGGACGGCTTCCGAATCGCGGAAAAGGACCTGGAACTGAGAGGCCCTGGCGAAGTCCTGGGCACGCGACAAACGGGGATGCTGCAATTCCGGGTGGCTGACCTGGCAAGGGACGCTCACCTGCTGCACCGGATCCCTGCCGTGTCGGAGAGTCTCCTGAACCATCATCCAGAGCAGGTCGATCTGCTGATTCGCCGCTGGGTGGGTGATGCCGCCCGATTTGCGGGCGTCTAAACGAAAGGCGATCTTGGCAAGGCGCGCACTCGGCTTTAGCCGGTTTTACCCGGTCGTTACGAGCCACCCGGAGTCGCCACTGCCGGCGCAGCAGCCAGGGCCGTGACCCATGAACGCGCGCCTACAACCTGGCCAGCTTCAGCGAAGCTATCTGCTCTCGCGCCTGGTCCACTTCCTCTTCCACCCGTTGTGCGAGATCGATGAATCGCGCGTCCTCGCGCAACGGATCAAGCCTGCCGTCAATTTTCAATACCCAGGCATCGCGCCAGCCGCGCTCCACCGCCTCTTCCAGAGAGTCCAGCGCGTGCTGCTTGTTGCCTTTCAGCACGTGCAGGACAGCCTCGTTGTAATAGATGCCAGGATCATCGATGCCATTGACCCGCGCGCGGTGTACCGCCCGCTCCGCCTCGGTGAGCCGCTCTTCGGCCAGGTCCTCGAAACCCAGCCGTTGGTTGAGCATGACGGACATGGACAGGACAAACAGCTTGTTTTCATCCAGCGCGCTTTCCTGGACCGCGCTGACGGCGAGTTCCATTGCATCCCTGGCCGCCTCAATTTCGCCCTGCTGGGTCAACACCATTCCCCTCTGGAAATGGTAGTAACGCTGGAAGCGCTCGGGTAGTGACGCAATATCCGACCCAAACTGGTCCTTGATCACCTGCTCGGCCTCCTCGAGCCGGCCCGCGATCAATTGCAGGTAAAAATACTGCGACTTGAGCTCGGCGTTATCGCTCCAGGTTTCCACGGCCTCGCTCAGGATACGCTCCGACTCATCAAAAGCGCCCACCGCCATCCAGGCCTTGGCCATGGTCATCACCACCACCGGAGCGTCAGGCGCCAGCAGATAAGCGCGCCGGGCATGTTCCCAGCCCTCAGTCAGGTCACCGTGAGCCATGGAATAGCCTGCCAGGGTCCTCAGCAACGTGGGCGAGTCGGGCCGCAGCAAAACCAGGTCGGATAAAAGGACTTTGGCGTCTGCGTAGTTTCCCTGGACATACAGATTGCCGGCGTAGTTGATGGCCAGCAGCTCGTTCAGCGGATCCAGCGCCATGGCCTCCTGCAGCACGAGACCCTGCTCGGGTATGCGCCCAAGCTGACCCAGCAGCCCGCCGAGCCAGAGACGGGCGGGTATGTAGTCGGCATTCAGCCGGATGGCCTGTCGAAGCGCCGATTCCGCGGCATCATTCTGGCCAATTTGCCAGCGAGCCAGGCCAAGCGCCGCGAAGGCCTCGGCAGACTCGGGGTCGATGGCCAGCGCCTTTTCGATCATCGGCTGCGCGCGTTCAATGGCGCGCATCTGGGGAATATTCCCGTAAGAGGACAACAGCAGCAGTGAATCGGCAATGGCCGCGTAGGCCGGCGCGAACTGCGGGTCGTGCTCCAGGGCCTTGGCGAACAGCTCGATGGCTTGCTGAATTTCCTGCGGTGATCGCCTCCACCAGTGCAAGCGGCCGGTACGGAAGGCCTCGAACGCGGCCAGGTTGTAGGTCCGGCCGGTCGGCTTCTCCTGCAGGCCTTTGAAGGAATCGACCAGCGCAGTAGCAATGGCGCTGGCGACCTCGTCCTGGATCGCAAAAACGTCGTCCAGTTCGCGGTCATAGGTTTGAGACCAGATGTGGTAGCCGTCCGCCACGTTAATCAGCTGGGCGGTCAGGCGCACCCGAGTGCCCACTTTTCTGATGCTGCCCTCCAATACCGTGGACACGTTGAGTATCCGCCCGATGTCCCGGATGTTTTTAGTGGGGTCACGAAAAGCAAACGAGGATGTGCGTGCCGCAACGTGCAAGCCTTCCACCTGCGCCAGCAGGTTCAGAATCTCCTCCGACACCCCATCGCTGAAATAGGCCTGGTCGCCCTGCTCTGATAAGTCAGCAAAGGGCAGCACGGCAATGGAATTTTCGGGGGCGGAGAAATCCTGCGCCGTTTGGAATACCTGAGCTGCTTGAGGCTGATCCAGCACGTCTCCGTAATACTGGAAGAATCCCCAGCCCATAGCAAAAGTGGCGAGCAGCATGATCGAAAAGCCCGCAACGCTCTGGCCGCGGGAGAGATCGCCACTGGCCTCCGTTCTGCGCACTCGCCCGCCGGAAAAATCGAACTGCCAGGCCAGCATGAACACAATGGGAAACAACAGGATCAGGCCGATGGTGATCAGGGTGGGAATCCAATCCGGCAAACGCAGGGGTTCGACCGCCGCATCCATGAGCTGCAGCACGGCAAACACGGCGACGGCGTACCCACCGACGGTGCGCAACACTTTCCGCCTGATCAGTTCAACGTAAACGGCCGACAGGAACGGCTTGTTTTCTTCCATGCTCCCCAATCCCAAACTCTGTTATTTTCCGGTTCCTGATCCTCTTTTGAGTCGAATCAGTCCGGAGATGTCGTTGTCTTTGTTGCCGCCCGCGAGCAGGCACTCATAGTCTCTTATGGCCGCATCGACCGTGTTTAGTTCAATATCCAAATCCTGTGCCAGCTCACGGACAATTTTCAGATCCTTGAGCAACAGGGCCGGCTTGAAACCCGTGTCGAAACGGTCTTCCAGCATGCTGGCGCCGCGATGTTCCAGAAACCAGCTACCCGCCGCACCGGCGCCTAACACTGATAATAGACGCACTGAAGGCAGATTTAGTTTCTCCGAGAGCGCCAAAGCCTCACAAACACACTCCGCAACGCCGGCCACGATCACCTGGTTCACCGCCTTGGTCGCCTGCCCCGACCCCACCGGTCCCATGTGGGTCACGGTGGCCGAGATGGCGCCCAAAACTGGCGAAATTCGCTCCAAATCGGCGGAATCACCCCCTGCCATTACCGACAAGGTTCCGCGCACCGCGCCCTCGACACCGCCCGAAACAGGCGCATCGACAAAACCCACGCCGAATTCGGCAAGCTGCACGGACAGGCTCTTTGCCGTACCAGGGTTGACGGTGGAAGTATCAACGATGATGTCGCCGCGATTCAGGGCCGACTGCATTTGCCCGACGACCTCCCTCAAGTCGTTATCAGCGGACACGCAGGTCAGGATGACGTCGCAGCGCTGGGCCAACTCGGCCGGCGAAGCGGCGGCGATGCTATCGTACTCTGACGCAAAAGAAAGAGCCTTTTCTGTCGTTCTGTTCCAGACCCCTTCGAGCAAGCCTGCAGAAGCCAGATTACAGGCCATCGGCTTACCCATGGCGCCCAAGCCAAGGACGCCCACTTTCAGCCCACTCACAGGGCTTCGTCTCCCTGCTCCCCGGTCCTGATACGTATCGCCTGTTCGACAGGCGCCACGAAGATTTTGCCGTCACCGATGCGCCCTGACACGGCGGCCTCCGCGATGGCGTCGACCACGGCCTCCACCCGATCATCCGCAACGGCGATTTCCAGCTTCAACTTGGGCAGGAAATCAACCACATACTCCGCGCCCCTGTACAACTCCGTATGGCCCTTCTGCCGCCCGAAACCACGCACCTCGGTGACCGTCATGCCCTGCACGCCGACTTCACCCAGCGCATCCCGGACATCATCGAGCTTAAACGGCTTGATAATCGCAGTTATCATCTTCACAGTGATTGCTCCTCCGTGGGTGGGTTGATCGAATTTTATTCCCACTTCGTACAGTAACAAGTTGCCAAGTCAATTGCAGGTCAAGAACCATGATCAATCTCGGTAATCTCGATGAAATCGTCACCCGGCTGACCGACGCGCTGCCGCCGGGCACCGCCCAGCTTCGCGATGATGTGGAGGCCAGGTTCAGGACGGTGCTGAAAAGCGCCTTCGAAAAAATGGAACTGGTGACCCGTGAAGAATTTGAACAGCAGAAAGCATTGCTGGAGCGGGCTCAGGTACGTCTGCAAGCGCTCCAGGGGCAGGTGGACGAATGGGATCGATAGGCATGCTGTTAATTCCGGTATGCGCACAAGCCCAAGCGATTGTCGCGGGTCATCCCCACCCGTGCGGCATTGTCCGTATGACAGGGGACCTGTGCGGCGGGATGCCCGCGATGACTGAGCGTGCTTCGACATCACTTTGAACAGGCGTCGAAGGGCGCTCGTCTTACCATGGCTGTCGCATCTGGGTAAACTTGACGCGGCAAGCTGGGCTCGCTTTTCAGGCCAGATCAGTACCAGTATGGGGTGGCCTTGGCGGCGCGCGATACTGTTGATAGATTGTTAATACACCGGTTAGGAGGACTCAAACCCATGAAATTCATTTCCGTCATTTTCTCCATTTTCGCCTTATCGCTCGCCCCGTATGTATCCACGTTTGCGGCCTCTGAGGTTGCCGACAATGCTTTTGCCGACCTATTGCAACTTGAGGGCAAGTGGCAGGGCACGTTGGCAAAGACGGATGGCACCTCAGTGAATTTGCAGCTCGAGTACTCCATCAAGTCAAACGGTAGTGCATTACTCGAGGAGAGCAGTGAGGATGGCATTCAAATGCTGAACATCTTCAACAAGCAGCAGGATACCGTCGTCGCCACGCACTATTGTGGCCTCATGAACAAACCCGTCGCACGATTGGTATCGGCTGAGAATGCTGTGATCAAGCTCGAGACAGATGCCGCGGAGAGTGGCTTGGTGGAGGGCAGGGATGATTACGTCGACTCCTGGACGCTCTCCCTGATGCCGGAAGATCCAAACCAGTTCAAATATGAATATACCGTCATGCAAGCTGCTGGCACGGTCGTATCTGCGACGGCGGTCGTGACTCGCGTTCAGTAAAGCAAAATTTGCAATCGTATCCGATGGCATAGGCACACTGTGCCTGCGTCGCTGATCACGGGGTTTTCGCGCGGCACGTCTATTGATGCGTACATCCGGGCATCGGTTCTCCGGCGCCCGATGACCCCCATGGCGGGCTGAATAAATCCTCCATGGGCACCTGAAATTTGCCCGGGGTTTTTTAAGTGGCCCCGCACGATATTGGCAGATCGAAGCAAGCCGGGGAAAACAATAGCGGTTACAGAGCCGCCGTTCGAGGCGAGGCGGTCAGGCTATGTCCGCGCCAGCCGCTGAGTACTTCAGCCCGCGATGAGCGATATACGCCCCCCCTTCCTCGCAACTGGATCCGTTGGGACTGTAGCCCCGAATACGCCCAAGCGCCTCGCTTTGACACAACGCATCTTGGCGAATTCATGTAAGATTCTGACACCCGGATGCGTTTGCACTTGTAACCGGATACATAATCAGAGGGAGATAATCTAATGAAAAAAGCCATTATTGGAATCATTATTTTGCTGAGCGGAATCAGCACGGCAGTCCAAGCGGGCCATCACGAAAATGAGTCAGCCACCTCACTGAGCGCTAATGAGGCGCTGGCAAAGGCTTGGGTCGAGTCAGGTATAGCGGGACGGCAGGCATCACGTGACATGATCGCCGCCAATATGGCGGAGGACGGCGTCTGGCAGGGAGCGCGCTATGTCGGCTTTGGGTTCACCTGGGATAATCAAAATCGGGAGCAGATGGTTATCAGGAACGTCACGCCTGAAAGCCCGGCATCCGCCGTCCTTCAATCAGGCGATGTTTTCGTTGCCGTGGAAGGTGTCCCGGCCACGTGGGACAACCGCGATAAGCTGGCCTTCAGGGGCAAGCCCGGGGTGCCCATCAAAGCCAAGATCTCTCGCGACGGCACAGAGATGGATATTGAGGTGGCGCGAGGGATCATAGATCCGAAATGGTCCAAGGCACAGGTGCTGGCCAATGTCGACCGCGCAGAGGACGAGAACTGGGGGCCGCAGGAACAGCGGGTCGCGGAAGTGATGAGTAAGGACAACATCGTATATGTGCTGCATTGGACCAAGGATTCAGAGAACGATACCGACATGCCCTTCGAGGAGTGGTCAGTGGTTCGGTTCGAATTCAACGATGAAGGCAAGGTCAGTTGGGTGGGTTCACTCAGCGAGGACCGATTCGTACTCGAACAGTTGGGTTATGACATTAGCCGCTGAGTGATGCTATGAAAAGCCGCCGCAGGGTGGTGGGCGAGCATAGCCGTTGAGAGGAGTAGAGGCCCCGCGTTAGGCGGGGCCTCTGATTTTGGAGGCGCGCCACCATCCGTCTGCAAGCGTCCTCGGGCGCCTCTCGCTTCGGAGTCAGGGCACAGGCCCGTTGCCCGCATCCGCCGTATTGCCCGCCTCGAACCCTTCATCCAGCGGCGCCGTATCGTAGATGACCAGGTTGCGAACACGCCCATGTGCATTGAGGTAGAACACGTTGCAGTTGCGCATCAGTGAACGCGTGCCATTGGAGTCGGTCAACTCCAATTCGAATCGAACGGCAACGCACTGGCGCTCGACATCGGCCACCACGTCAAAATCGCGAAAGTCGATACCCGGAAAGGTGTCCCTGAATTCTTCGAAGTGGGCCCGCAAGGCATCGAGGCCCTGATAACGAAAGCCCGCCGACATGAATCGCACCTCGGCGTCCTCGGAAAAAATGGCGAGCATCGACGCCACGTCTCCGCGGTTACAGGCCAGGAAATACTGCGAAACCGGCAGATCGGCCAGGGCCTCTCGATCAAGCGACATCCGTGTTCACCTGGTCGGGAGCGCGGTGTTTTTCGATTTTCATGACCACGTGCTCGCCGGAGGTCGTTTTGCCGTAACGTGCGGGACGATCGGCCGAGCAGCAGGTCGGGATGCACTCGATGACGGCGTCGTAATTGGGCTGATGGAAAAACGCCATGGAGTAACGATCACTGTGGCTCCGCTCTTCAGTGTCCGGCATAACGACGCGATGCATGGTGGATCGCCAGCGATCATTGGTCCACTCCGCCATCAGGTCGCCCAGGTTGACCACGAAGCTGCCCGGCACGTGGGGCACCTCCAGCCAGCTTCCGTCATGCCCCTGCACCTGCAAGCCTCCGGGCGCGTCATCCTTTTGCAGGATGGTCAGGCTGCCGTAATCGGTATGGGCGCCCGCGCGCAACTGCCCGCTGGGCGGGTCACCCACGGGCTCGGGGTAATGGATAACACTGAAGTTGGTGATATGGCGGTCGACCTTGTCATCGAACCAGTGCTCCGGCAAACCCAGTGCGAGCGCGAAAATGCGCATCAGGCTGGTGGCCAGCTGTTCCATGGCCAGGTAATACGTTTCCCAGACCGCTCGCATGTCTTCGGGCTGGTCCGGCCAAAAGTTGTCGGCGAAGAATGGCCCGGCCTGTGGCCCCTTGTGATACTCATCATTGGGCACGCTGACCGGCCCGATCGAAAAAGACTCTTTGAGATCCGGCGGCGCGACCTGGTCGAGTGATGCGGCAAGGCCCTCCGAGCCCATGGGCGTGTAACCCCGGTACCGATCGGTCGGCATGCGCAAGCGGAGCTTTTCTTCCACGGGCAAAGCGAAATATCGCCGGCTGACCTCCCGCATGGCGGTGATGGTCTGAGGTTCAATACCATGGCCTGAAATGACCAGAAAACCGATCTCTCTACAGGCCCGGTCGACGGCCTCGGCCACGTGTTGTTTGCCCGTTGGCGACCCCTCGAAGTAAGGGGCAATGTCAATAATCGGAATGCTTGGCGTTACCATATGCGCCTCCGGTAGATGAACACTGAATGCCATCATACCCCAGTGCTCCGGGCGTTCATCCAGGGGCATCATGCGCCCCGGAGTGCGGCGGAACCCCCTAACTACGGGTCCGACTTCGCATCCAGCATTTTCAAACGCCCCGCGCCATGAATGCTGTCGCGGACGGGATTTCCTGAAATTCGCGTCATTCAGAAACTCAGGATCTGATTCAATTCAACCAGGTAACCATCCGCGTCGTAAAATTTCGAAACCAGAACCTGGATGTCACCGGCGCCGTTATAGCCCGGATACCGGGTCAACTTCGGCTTGCTGATCACCTCCACGCCGGGAGCACCTGAAATGGATGGCCAGCGCTCCTCCAGCTCTGTGGTATTGAACAGCAAAATGGCGTTTCCGGGCACGAATCCCTCCCGCCGCACGGGCTTGGAGTGGGCCGGATGATCGGGATAGCCATACTCGTAATCCACCAGGCCGATCACACCGACATGCTCGTGCGAGGCCTTCAGAAAGATCAGGCGCAGGCGCTGCTCACGATCCTCGCTGGCATGGGGTCGATGGATTTCTTGGTCATAAATGATCTCCATACCCAGCGCGTCTCGGTACAAGGCCAGTGAAGCCTCCATGTCACGGACAATCAGCGTAGTCCGCCTGAGCAGCAGCGGATGCTCCGCAGCCAGGGCCAGCGGGCTATCGGAGGCGGAGTCTTCAGGGTGTTCTGCGCTCACTGACGTGGCCGCAATAAACGACAGCAGCAGAGCCGCCAGGCAAAGACGGAAGGATGATTTCATTGGACTGGTCTCCCCTTTTGACCCCAACGGAATGGCTATGGATACGCCATTACCCTAGCACAAGAATATGACTTATGGGTTTTCAACGCTCGTTGCTCAGAGCTGTCAGGTTTCCAGGCAAACAGATGCTGGCGTGAACCAGAGCGCATCTCTCCTCCCAATGCTCACCGGTCAAACACGCTCCAAACCAAGAGTACGAACCTCCACTCCCAACGAAAATCGCTACACAGATTTCAGAAATCTGCCGAAGCGTTCCATTCGTCCTCAAGTCACCATTGAATCCCGTATAACTTGACAGGATTCGTGAGTGGCACTCGCCCAAGTCTTAAGCCACGCCTGTGTCGGCGTTGAGGCACCGCTGATCATCGTCGAGGAACACATTGCGGGTGGTTTGCCTGTCGTATCCACTATGGGGTAACAAATACCTAATTACTCTACCCCCGCTTTAGTTCCGCTTGCGGCCAAGAGCGGAAGTCATCGATCAGGTATTCTTAGGTTTCCCCCGGTGCAACAGAGTTTTTAGCTTGTCACCGAAACCCTCAGCCCGACGTTGTGCAGTCCTAAACGCGAGCCTTCAATAAAACCATTCATTGCGTTTGCACCAAAGGCGGCGGACACAACTCTTCTACGTTGAACCAGGGATTGATTACGAACTCGAGCGGATTTCTAAAAACCGCGATTTGCAAAGGCGTTTTATCAACGAACCGGGCCCAAATCGTCTGGTCATCGATGACCGCTGATCTGGGATTCACCTCAACTACGTTAGCATCCAACAGAAGCCCATTGTAAAGCAGCCTGTCATACACGCCGTTGCGCCAGTAGACACGGTCGTTGGCGAGAATCCAGTCGCGCTCAAGTTCAACGTTGGCTTCCAATGGTCCAGGCATCTCGAAACTCAGGTTAAACGAACCACTGAGACCAACAATGTTGGCAACCAATGGTTCACCCGGGTTCAAAGAGTAAGTGAATACCCAACTTGGCGGCGTGAACCCTTCGACCGGATTGAGTGATGGACCACTGCTCTCAACACCAACCACCATCAGGTAGGGCCCCTTGGAAGATGCATCATTTTCATCCCAGACATAAACCGACCACTCCGCGCGGAAGACTGGCAACCCCGTGAGAATGTCGGGCGTTTCATAGATATTGAGCGTCAGCATGTACTTGAATGGCTGGTCACCCGTCATCCTGCTGCGGACCAGCTTCAAGCCATCAGGCAGGTTCAGCTCAGCCTCGAGGGCTTTGACACTCTTCTGCGGAATATTGAAGTTGATAAATATGGAAGGCACATCAGCGTCGTTAACATTGAAGCTTAACAACGGCTCAGCCAAGCCAAGGGAAACCAGGAACGCGTGGCCAAACGAAATCCCGCCGAACGTACCGTTGCTGAAGCCCTGCAAAGCGGTTACGTACCACTCGGGCAACCCAAGCGACGGGTCCAGTAAATTGAAATAAGGCGTAAATGCAAATTCCAGTGGTTGTTGGAAAAGCAGAACATGCGTTGGCTTTTCCGGCACAAAAGCAGACCAAGGACTGTCGTTGCTCAGTCGAACCTGGTTGGGGTTGATTGAAAGCATCGGTGAGTCGGTAAGATTTCCATTGTAACGAGCGGTATCGGCGACACCATTGATCCAGTACAGGGCGTCATTTGCCTCCGCCCAGGGCTGTCCGACCAGTACGGTTTTGCCAACGACGCCATTGGCCCTTTTACCCTTGTCTTTTACTTTGCCGTTGGGGGGGAACGCTCTCGAAAAACCGGGAGACATTGTGAAATTGGCTTCGAATACGGGATTCGACACCATGATCTCGTCGCCTTCACGTTCATACAGCACTTCTGCAGGAGGGCTTATAAAACCTAACTGCGGCACGGTAGGGTCAGGCGATGGCTCACTGGAGTGCACCTGAAAGACCATGTAACGCGGTTTTTCATCATTGGGCCCGGTGACATAAGTTGACCATTCGGATCGGTAATTAATGATCAATTCACCCTCTGGGGTATAAATCGGAGTCTTGTAAAAATTGAGCGACAGGTAATATCTGGCCTTCTCCCCTTTGACGATCTCAATCGGTGCCAAATCGAAGCTCGGAGGAAGCCCGAGCGTGGCGAGCCCCGACTTTAGCGCTTCGATATTTGCTGCAGGTATTTCCCAATTGAAATACAACATATCCTGCGCCACCAGGTCTATTAAAGGCTGCTGCGGAGGCAGGCCTGGTGGGCAGCCTTCAAGCGGCAGAATACTGCAGGCCCGTTGAAATTCGAGACCGGAGAACACGGTTTTTTTGAACTCAACAGACGATGCCGGAAATACTCCCGGGCTAGGGATTATGCATGCGTCTGGCGCTTCAGCCTGCGCGGCATCAACATAAACAAGAGCGACCACGATCATGGTCGCTAGTACTTTCAAAATGGATTTACCCATGACGCCCCCGGGACTAATGAATTGACGCTATGCCAGCAACGCATATGTAACCAGCCGGTTTATGGCCTCACTAGAATCTGTCAATCAGCGTCTAGATTACATGCGCACGTTCGAGCCACGTAATACTACCAGACTCACCTTGTGCGGATACTGAGTGCTGATTAGGTCCGCTTGCTGACGCGCGGCTTGGGGTTCCGCTCCTGGCCGGAAGCGGAACAAATATCACTAGGCTAATTTCCACGCACATTTCAGAAATCACCCGACGACTGAAATAACAAGACCCGCCATCCTGTATTTCCCGTGTACTGAATGGGAAATTATCAGGTGGCCCTTGCCCAAGTCCTCAGCCGCGCCTGTGTCGGCGTCGAAGCACCGCTGATCACCGTGGAAGTGCATCTGGCGGGGGGTTTGCCAGTGGTCTCCATCGTGGGGTCTATTAGCCCTAATTTTTTGCAGGGCGTTTTTTGACCGATTTAGAAGGGGATGTCCTTGCGCCAACTGATGTGTTTCTGACGCCCTGAAACTGCTCCCATCCATCACCCGAAGCTTTTGCTAAACTCCCCACCCAGACTCAAGGATTGAGATCAGGTAATCGCCATGGAAGCTCGTAATATTCTCGCCAACAACCTCAGGCTCGCACTCGAAAGAAAGAGCCTGAAATCCCAGGCACAGGCCGCTTCCGCGCTGGGGGTTGCACAGACTCAAATCAGTAACCTGCTCAATGGCCGCAAGAGTGTTCGACTGGACTCTTTGGAGAGGCTCAGCGATGCGCTTGAATCGGAAGTCTGGGAGTTGCTCCTGCCACCTGAACTCCAGACTGTTCTCAATGAGAGGAGCGGTCGCGATTTGCTCGAAGGCATCAGGGAACTGAGCGAAAAAGATCGTGAAGCCGTGTGGCAAATGATCCAAAAACTGTACTCGGCCGGTCGATAATCGAAATTTTCGAAATTATTTTTCTAACACGATCGTGCTGGATTAAAGCACGATGGTGCTAGGCCAATCTCAGAACTCAAAAACATCAATCAACTAAAAATGACATTCATGGCAATAGGTTAGATTAAGCCCCGTCATTTTCTTCGCAAGAACCAGCCCTCCAAAGCTAACACGATCGTGTTAGAAATGAGCACGATCGGAATATTCTTGAGTAGCCAGATAGTCGCTATCTATTTGTTAATAATAGACTTATAGGGGTTTTTTGATTATGGTTTTTCCAGTCTTATGACTTCACCGTGGAGTCTATAAAGGCTAGGCCAAGAAGGCCGCAAAACAATCAACAACGAACCATGGAGGTAATCTTCAATGAAGAGGCTTTCAGCACTTGTTTTGACTTTAAGTAGTTTATTCGCTGCTACAAACAGCTATGCACTTAAAGAGGCGACCTGCAACAACTGCTCGGACACTGAACGCAGGAACGCGGCAATAGCCGCTACCCCAAGTTCTGCCGGTATGTGGACAGTCTATGTTCACGATATCATCAATCTTCAATTGCATGCATATTCTGTGACAAAAGAGTACGAATTTCCGGAAATGCTTATTCGAGTTATTCCGCAATCAATTCCTAGCAACATTAAGGATGAGTTTGATGACGGGGTTGCTTGGCTGGAAACATGGGAGGTGCAACCTTGGACTGATCCACCGATTGATCCTAGGTACGGTTCGGCTTATGACGTAGTCGGCGATGGAGTTGCTTACAACAATTTGTGGTCTTATGCGGAACAGAACACCTCAACTCTGACTTACTCTGTCGGGCTTCTTGTCGGTTGGGGCTTCACAATAAGCAATTGGGTTAGTAATGCCAATCCAACCATCACTTTCACTTTTAACGATGGCAGCTCGCTGACATTTAAGCTGGTCAACTTCGATCCAGTCACTGGAGACGTAGAAGTTGAGTTTAGTCATGCAGTTGATGGGGCTGACAACCCCATTTACGAAGACGCTATGGACCTTGCTGGGGATTCGTTGAATCCGGTCCTTGGTGATAGCGTTGCTGGATACTTTGATAGAATGGGCGTGACAATTGCAGGAACCCCCGTTCAATTCGGAACTTGCTACGAGTTTACATGCGAGCCCACGCCAACTGGTGTCGAATGTGAAGCGGTTGAAGTACCCATCTCACGTTGTTTCTAACGATTTGTTTCAATCCGACTCAAGGCAGTTGGGGAATTCCGGGCGCCACAATTGCGCGCCCGAAATTTTATTTTTTCAGATAAGAGGGAAGATTCGTCATGTCATTGAATTTTCTAGCCGTAGCCGTGTTCTTGCTACCGTCAGCTTTAGCGCTTTTCTTTGTTAAGGAGCCTAGGCAAAAACTCGGTTGGATGCTGGTTTGCTTTTTCTTGTCCTATCTGGGCTTAGTCATCATGGTCCTTTCAAGGTTGAGTGTAAAAAATAAGAAGGCCCTAACAGAAAATTCCATCAACTAGTTTGTAAAAGACAGATTGAACAACCGGCATTGCGACTGAATCGCTCCCACCATAAAGTCCCCTGCTGAGGTTTATGGGCAGAGACCAATGCTTTCTGGCATTACTTTCCGAATATTGCCACTGAGAATTTCTACGTTTCCGGCCAAAAATTAGATTCCGTTATCTGGAGTTCTAATGAGTGGCCCTTGCCCAAGTCCTCAGCCGCGCCTGCGTCGGCGTCGAAGCACCGTTGATCACCGTGGAAGTGCATCTGGCGGGTGGTCTGCCTTGTGTCTCCATTGTGGGGCTGCCGGAGACGGCCGTGCGCGAGGCCAGAGACCGCG
>Ga0181578_10000344_pt1 | contig 43508 bp, 33 predicted proteins | sample 071ome_21_FD_148659 | JGI IMG/M metagenome (GOLD analysis project Ga0181578, IMG submission 148659) | Coastal salt marsh microbial communities from the Groves Creek Marsh, Skidaway Island, Georgia - 071401CT metaG (spades assembly) | ecosystem: Environmental > Aquatic > Marine > Intertidal zone... | reverse complement strand
GGCTCCCCCTCGTCGAGGGGCCCCGCTGATCGGGAGGGCCACCCGGGAGGGCATCCCGGGAGGGGTCGGGCGAGCGGAAACGCTACGAGAACCCTATCGCCGGCTCAAGGGCGGAGATCGCCCGGAGACGGTCGCAGGCGAGGATCGGGTCGCAGGAGGGGGAGAGCGCCCGGGAGGCGACTCAGCCGAAGGTCCGCGTGAGGGTCACGGTGTGCAGCTCGAAGCGGGAGCGCTCGAAGAAGCGGATCGCGTCGGAGTTCTCGGCGCAGAGGGTCGCCTCGACCCGCTCCGCGCCTCCCGCGCGAAGCGCCTCGACCATGCTGCGCAGCATGGTGCGGCCGATCCCCTGATCCCGCTGCCCCGGTCGCACATAGAGGAGATCGACCGAGCCGAGGTGGCGCTCGGCGCAGATCGGGGGGCGCTCGGTGATGGAGCCGACGCAGGCCCCGACCACGCGCCCGGACGGCTCGACCGTCACCTGCACGAGGATGTCGCCGGTCGCGACGCCTCGCTCCAGCTCCTCGACGAGGGCGGGAAGTCCATCGGGGGCGCCGCCGTGGCAGGGGTGATAGTCCGCGCGATGCTCGAGGAGGGCGAGCCAGAGCCCGGCGACCGCCTCGAGCTCCGCCGTCGTGGCGACCCGGATCGAAACACTGCTGCTCGTCATGGTGTCCTCGCTCCTCCGAGAGTCCCCGATCGGCCGGAGCGTGGTCGCCCCGGCCCCCCCCGATTCATCGGATCCCCGGGGGGTCGGACTTGAGGCCACCCCAAGATCGGGGCGCCGTGGAGGTCGCGCAGGGTGGGCGGATGAGGGGGATGATCGGCTCAGCCGTGGAGGGTCGGGACCTTCTCCCAGATCACGAAGGCGTGGGGATGGGGGTTCTTCTCGTCCGGCTCGCAGCGGGTCCGCTCCACCTCGTGCCAGTGATCGAGGTCGATCTCGGGGAAGAAGGTGTCCCCTGTGAACTCCCCCTCGACCTCGGTGATGACGAGGCGGTCCGCCCGCTCGAGGAGCAGCCGATAGATCTCGGCGCCCCCGATCACGAAGAGCTCATCTTCCCCCTCGACCCGGGAGAGCGCCTCCTCGACGCTCCCCACTCCCTCCACTCCCTCGGGGAGGGCGTCGGGGTCGCGGCTGAGCACGAGGTTCCGGCGCCCGGGGAGGGGCTTGCCGATCGAGTCGAAGGTCTTCCGCCCCATGAGGATCGGATGACCCAGGGTCGTCCGCTTGAAGTGGCGGAGGTCGGCGGGGAGTCGCCAGGGGAGGTCCCCATCCCGGCCGATGACGCCCCCGCTGCCGACCGCCGCGATCAGAGTGATGCGCACGACGACCTCCTAGACCGCGACCGGGGCGCTGATGCGGGGATGGCTCTCGTAGCCGATCACCCGGATGTCGTCGTAGCTGAAGTCGTCGATCGAGCGGATCGCCGGGGGCAGCTCGAGCCGAGGGAGCGGCTTCGGCTCGCGGGTGAGCTGAAGCCGGGCCTGCTCGACATGGTTCTCGTAGAGATGCACATCCCCGAAGGTGTGGATGAACTCCCCCACCTCCAGCCCGGTCACATGGGCCACGAGGTGGGTGAGGATCGCGTAGCTCGCGATGTTGAACGGGACCCCGAGGAAGATGTCGGCGCTGCGCTGGTAGAGCTGGCAGGAGAGCCGGCCATCCATCACCTGGAACTGGAAGAGGGAGTGACAGGGGGGGAGCTTCATCGCGTCGACCTGGGAGGGGTTCCACGCGGTGACGATGAGGCGCCGCGAGTCGGGGTTCCGGCCGATCTGCTCGATGACCCCGCCGAGCTGGTCGATCGTCTCTCCGCGCTCTCCGGGCCAGCGGCGCCACTGCGCGCCGTAGACCGGCCCCAGCTCCCCGGTCTCGGGGTCCGCCCACTCGTCCCAGATCCGCACGCCGACCTCCTGCAGGGGTCGGACGTTCGTCTCCCCCCGGATGAACCAGAGGAGCTCGTGGATCACCGACTTCAGATGGATCCTCTTCGTGGTGACGATCGGCAGCCCCGCCGCGAGGTCGAAGCGCATCTGGTGACCGAACAGGGCGCGCGTGCCGGTGCCGGTCCGGTCCGACTTCCGGACGCCGGTGTCGAGGAGGGTCTGGAGCAGGTCGAGATAGGGTCGCATCGGGCCTCCGGGAGAGAGTCGAGGTGCTGCGGAGAGTCTCTCCGATCCGGCGTCCGGGTTCCAGACTCGGCGACGGATCCCGCGGGAGCGAAGAGCTTTCTCTCTCGAGATGGCTTCGCTACCGTCTCGGCATGACCACGCCCCCCGCCCCCAGCGAGAGCGGCGCCGCGAGCGGCGTCGAGAGCGCCTCCATCGACCGGGAGTCCGGCCAGCGGCGGCTCATCTCCGGACCGAGCGCCCTCGGGATCTGCATCGCCTCGATGATCGGCTCCGGCATCTTCACCGTCACCGGCTTCATCGGACCGGAGCTCGTCAGCACCCGCAACCTGATGGCGGCCTGGGTGATCGGCGGCCTCGTCGCGCTCTGCGGCGGGCTCTCGGTCGCCGAGCTCGCGGCGATGCGACCTCGCGCGAGCGCCCAGTACGTCGTCGTCCACGACGCCCTCGGGGCGGGCGCAGGGTACCTCAAGGGGATGATCACCCTGCTCATCGGGTATGTCTCGTCCCTCGCCGCGGTCGCCCTCGTGACCGGCGAGTACCTCCAGCAGCTCGCCCCCGCCATCGACCCGAGGATCACCGCCACGGCGGTGCTCACCGCGCTCAGCCTGGTCCACGCGCGGACCGTGCTCGGCGGGCAGCGCATCAACGACATCCTCGTCGCGTTCAAGCTGCTCCTCGTCGTCGGGTTCATCGGGGTCGGCTTCGTCCTGATGGGAGAGCCGCTCCTCCCCTCCGCGGAGCTCCTCGACGCCGCCCGTCGCCTCGACCCGACCTCCCCCCTCGGCGCCATCCCCGCCGGGACCGCGGGACCGCAGCTGGAGGCGCTCCTGCGGGGCGCGACCGGTCCCGGCCTCCTCTCCGGCGCGGTCGGACTCGCCGTGGTGAGCATCAGCTTCGCCTACCTCGGCTGGTCGACGGCGGCGGAGGTCGCCGGAGAGGTCCGTCGCCCCCAGCGGAACCTCCCCCTCGCGATCATCGGCAGCGTCCTCCTTGTCGGGACCCTCTACCTCCTCATCAACATCGTCTACCTCCGGGTGATCCCGCCGGTGGCGATGGTCGAGCTCGGGGCGGGGGGTGAGCTCGTCGCCCTGCCCGCGATCGGCTCCACCGTCGCCCAGCATCTCCTCGGCGAGCGGGGAGGGTCCTTCGTGACGATCGCGCTGATCGGGCTCTTCGTCTCCACGCTGAGCACGGGAACGATGACCGGGGGGCGGATCTTCGCGGCGATGAGCTGGAAGGGGCAGCTCCCCGCGCCGCTCGGCCAACTGAACGAGCACGGGGCCCCGACCCGCGCGATCCTCGTCATGCTCGCCATCACGCTGACCATGGTCTGGAGCTCGAGCCTCGCCTCGCTCTTGGAGTATGTCGGGCTGCTCACGACGATCGCGATGATGCTCGCGATGGTCTCGGTGATCGTGCTGCGACGTCGCTCACCGGATCTGCCCCGCCCCTTCCGCGTCCCCCTCTATCCGATCCCGCCGCTGATCTCCCTGGGGATCGGCTCGTGGCTCGTGGCGAGCGCGGTTCAGCGCGACTGGCAGCCGGTGGCCGCGACCGCGGGGACGATCATCGCGATCACCCTCCTCCGCCCGGTCCTCACCCGCACCGTCTCCGCCGCCTGACCGGAAGGGACCGAGGGTGGGCACGCTCAGGTTCCTCTTCGAGATGCTCCTCGGCCTCATCGCCCTGAGCGGAGTCCTCCGACTCTTCTTCCAGCTCGCGATGCTCCCCCTCATCCTCCGGGGTGACCCGGGAGACGAGGGGCTCCCCGGCCTGGGCGGCTGGTTCATCGGACTGTGCTTCTGGGGGATTGTCATCGCGATCCCGGTGGTGATCCTCCGGGCGGGCGGCTGAGCGGCGCGAGCGCGATGGGATTCCGGAGTCCCTCAGGAGCGGGGGAGCCGGAGGCGGATCGGCCCCTTCGCCGTGCTCGGGTCGACGACGCGCCCCCCCTGGGTGATCTCGAGACGCCCCGCCGCAACGAGTCGCCGCGCCGCCCGTCGGGTCCGCTCCATCTGCTCCCGCCAGTCCTCCGGCCGGGCGTGACGCGCCGCTTCCGAGGGGCAGATGCTCGCGTCCGCGCGGCGCTCGGCGAGGAGGGAGAGGATCGCGTCCTCCAGCGCGCGGTCGAGCGCGCCGGGGCGGTGGCGGCGGCAGCCGTTGGAGCAGTATCGGACCTCGTCCCACCGATCCGCCCAGGCCCGGCGCCAGGAGAAGCGGCGGCCGCAGGTCGCGCAGACCTTGTCGGGAGGGGTGCTCATCCCCCCTCCCCGCCGGTTCGGGGGAGAGTTGCGAGGCTGTGACGCCCCCGTCCGTTCCTCGCCGGGTAGGATCGCGAGGCCGCGGCGAGGAAGGAGGAGGTCCCCATGCCAGAGACCGGCAGCTTGATCGCCAAATCGCTCTCCCTCCGCGGTGCGCTCCTCGGGGTCCTCATCGGATTCTTCGTCGGCTGCGCCCCGGCGGATGTGCCCGATCGAGCGATGCGCTCGCGAGAGCCGGTCATCCTCGAGTCCGGTCCACTGGTCGAGCAGGTCGAAGCCGCCCTTCGGCGGACCCGGTCGGGCCTGCCCCCCGGCCGACCGCTCTCCCTCTCCCTCCTCGACCTGACGACCCCGGAGATGGAGACCCGACTGGGGATCCGCCTCCTCAAGATCCGGTCGGAGGAGTGGTGGTGCGAGAGCTTCCTCATCGCCGCGGGGGAGGTCCACCCCCTCACGCCGGGCTTCGGGGGCTTCGGGCTCCACTCCGCCCTCGTCACCGATCTGGACCGGGACGGGAGCCCCGAGCTCACCTGCACGACATCCTGGGGCTCGGGAATCCACCGCTCGGAGATCCTCGTCTTCCGCCTCGCGGAGGGGGAGCTCCTGCGGGAGGAGGTCCCCCTCGCCTTCCGCGGGGACCTCTTCCTCCGACCGGAGGGACGCGGGGGTGCCCGGGTCGAGATCGGAGAGTGGACCGAGCTGGATCGACACTGGGAGCCCGAGGCGGTCCTCGGAGTCCTCGCCGCCGAGCCGGACGGAGCACTCCTCCACCCCCGCGTCCGCCTCGCCGAGCTGACCGAGGAGCAGCGCGCGCGACTCTGGGAGCTCTGATTTCCCCCGCCGACCGGTGCTCCGCCGTTGCCCGCCCGGAGCGGGATCGCTAGTCTTCTCCTGCCCCGACCCCCCCGCTCCGCTCCCCCCTGCCTTCGTGCCGAAGCGGCGGTCGGTGTTCCCGGAGAGGCCTCCATGGCGGACGACCGCGAACCCCCGAAGGACCCTTCGACCATCGGACGCTACGAGCTCCGGGGGGAGCTCGGTCGTGGAGGGATGGGGATCGTCCACCTCGCCGAGGACTCCCGCCTGGGGCGCCTCGTGGCGCTGAAGGTCCTCCCCAGCCAGCTCAGCACCGATGTCGATGCCCGGGAGCGCTTCGAGCGCGAGGCCCGGATCCTCGCGAACCTGAACCACCCCAACATCGCGATCATCCACTCCCTCGAGAGTGACGGGGACCAGCAGTTCATCACCCTCGAGCGGATCGAGGGGGAGACCCTGGACGCCCGGATCGCGCGCGGTCCGATCCCCTGCTCCGAGGCCCTCGCGATCGGGCAGCAGATCGTCAGCGCCCTCGCCGCCGCCCACGGGAAGAGCGTCGTCCACCGCGACCTCAAGCCGACGAACATCATGATCACCGCGGATGAGCGGGTGAAGGTGCTCGACTTCGGCCTGGCCCGCCGGATCGCCAAGGGGCGGGACGCCGAGTCCCTCCGCCGCCGCGGACCGGGCCCCGACGCGGAGGGCGCGGCTCGCTCGATCCCGCAGGCTCCCACGATCCCCGAGGGAGGCGGGATCGACGATGCGACGATCCGCATCGACCCTCCGGCCGCTCCCCCCGACGCCGCGGCGGGAGCGGGCGATGCGACCGTCTTCGCTCCCGGCCCCGACACCGAGACCAGCATCGGGATCGTCGGGACTCCCGGATACATGAGCCCCGAGCAGATCTGGGGGCAGCCGATCGATGCCCGGGCGGATGTCTTCGCTTTCGGCTGCGTCCTGTTCGAGTGCCTCAGCGGGGAGCGCTCCTTCGGCGGGCCCGGACCCTCGGAGCGGCTCGCCTCGACCCTCTGGGGGAAGCCGAACCTCGACGGGCTCCCCGCGGAGACGCCTTCCTCGGTGCGGGAGCTGATCTCGGACTGCCTCGCGATGAGCGCCGAGGACCGCCCGTTCACCGATGTCGTCCGGCAGCGACTCCAGAAGGAGATCGAGCTGCTCCGCCTGCAGCAGGAGAGCATCCTCCCCGAGGCGGCGACGGCCACCTCGGAGGCCGCGGCCTCGATCCCGCGGCGCATCGACGCGTTCGTGGGACGCTCGGACGAGCTCGGGCGGATCTCCGTCGCCCTCGACGAGAGCCAGATCGTCACCCTGACCGGGACCGGGGGAACCGGGAAGTCGAGGCTCGCGATCGAGGCGGCGGGAGCCTGGGCGGAGTCGGGACACGGCGTGGTGGGCTGGGTGGATCTCGTCCGCCTCAACGACCCCGAGCTCGTCGCCGAGACGGTGGCCACCTCCATTGGAGTCGAGATCCAGGAGCAGATCTCCCCCCTCGAGTCCCTTCGACGCTGGTTCCAGGCCGCCCCGCGTCTCCTCGTCATCGACAACTGCGAGCACCTCGTCGAGCCATGCGCCGACCTCGCCGATGATCTCCTCGCCAGCGAGGGGCCGAGCCGGATCCTCGCCACCTCGCGAGAGGCGCTGGGGATCGACGGGGAGCACACGATCTCCATCGATCCCCTCGAGGTCCCCTCGAGCGAGGCGGTCGCCGATCCCGACGCCCTCGCCTCGGTCCCCTCGGTCGAGCTCTTCCTCCGCCGCGCCACGAGCGCCCGCAAGGGGTTCACCATCGATGCCTCGAACGCGGGCGCCATCACCGAGATCTGTCGCCGCCTCGACGGGATCCCCCTCGCCATCGAGCTGGCGGCCACCCGGGTGGGCGCCCTCCCCGTGGAGCAGATCGCCCGGCGCCTCGACGATCGCTTCAAGGTGCTCACCAAGAGCTCGCGGCGGACCCTGCCCCGTCACCGCACGCTGCGGGCGGCGGTGGACTGGAGCCACGACCTCCTTGAGGAGGAGGAGCGCTGCGCCTTCCGTCGCCTCTCGGTCTTCTCGGAGGGCTGGACCCTCGAGGCCGCCGAGGAGGTGATCTGGCGCGACGATGCCGAGCGCTGGAGCGGACTCGACCTCCTGACGCAGCTGATCGAGAAGTCCCTGATCGTCATGCGACCTGACGATCTCGACGGCGCGCGCTACTCGATGCTGGAGACGATCCGCCTCTACGCGCGGGAGAAGCTCGAGGAGGCCGGGGAGGCGGAGGAGTTCCGGCGGCGACACGCGGAGAAGTTCGCGAGCGAGGCGGCGGAGATCCTCCCGCGCACCTGGTCCTCCCTCACCACGGAGGTCCAGAGCCGCATCACCAAGGAGCTCGGCAACCACCGGATCATCCTCACCCGCGGGCTCGCCGGGGAGAACCCCGCCATCGCCTGCGAGCTCGCCGCCTCCCTCGGGGCCTTCTGGGAGTTCCGCGGTCTGTGGACCGAGGGGCGCTACTTCGCGCGGCGTCTGCTCGAGCGGGACGATGTCCCCAGCCCCACCTCGGCGCGGGTCGCGCTCGGCCGCTGGGCCGGCTACTACTCCCAGCATCTCGGCGAGCTCGACGATGCGCGCACCTTCATGGAGAAGGCGCTCGAGGTCGCGCGGGAGCTGGACGACCCCGCCCAGATCGCCCCCACCCTCCACACCCTCGGGAGCGTGGCCCAGTACGAGAACGAGCTCGACCAGGCGGAGGCGTGCTTCTCGGAGTGCCGGGAGATCTACGAGCGGACCGGCAATCGGTCCGGCCTCGCCGCTGCGGTGGGGAATCTCGGCGGGATCGCCGTGAGTCGGAACGACATCGAGGGGGCGCTGCGGCTCTTCGGAGAGGCGGGCGCGGTCTTCAAGGAAATCGGACACCTCCGCGGGTACGCCACGAGCCTGCACAACTCCGGGGTGCTCGCCCAGCAGCTCGGACATCTCGACCGCGCCAGCTCCCTGCTGGAGGAGGCCCTCGGCATCCGTCGCGAGCTCGATGACTCCCTCGGGGTCGCGACGAGCCTCGTGAACATCGCCACCTGCGAGCTCGCGCGCGGGAACGGGGACCGGGCGGACGAGGCGATGGCCGAGGCCCTGCCGATGCTGAACCAGCTCGGCGAGCGGTATCACCTCCTCAACTCGATCGAGGGGATCGCCTCGGTCGCCGCGACGGAGCGACAGTGGGAGCGGGCCGCCCGCCTCCTCGCGGCCGCGCGCGTCCAGCGAGAGAAGCTCGGCCTCCCGAAGCCCGAAGCGGAGCGGGAGGAGATCGAGTCGATCTGGCGGGAGGTCATCGACGCGCTCTCCCCCGACGCGCGGAGCACCGTGAAGGCGTGGTCCGAGGCGGCGACGATCGACGCCATCGTCCGGTTCGCGCTGGACAGACCCTCCGCGGAGTCCTGACCCTCAGCCGGAGCGCGGCCCTCCGTCGGCTCCGCCTCCCGAGCCCTCCCCCTGCCGCCCGCGATCCTCGATCGAGGGGGGTGGTGCCCGCGGAGCGAGCGGCTCCGCCTCGTGCTCTCCGAGCTCATCCCGCAGCGTCTCGAGGACCGCCTCCGTCTGCCGCTGGAGCTCATCCGCGAGCTGCTCCTGCTCGGCGGAGCGGAGCAGGGCGGAGGTCGAGAGACCGACGGCGAGCAGGAAGCCGAGGAGGCCCCCTGCGAGGATCAGGAGCTCCGTGGGATGGCGACGGAAGAAGAGGAGTGCCCGCTCCCCCCTCCCCACCGCCACCGCTCTGATCGGCAGGTCCGCGAGCACGCGTCGCAGGTCGTCGGCGAGCTGCTCGGCGGTGAGAGAGCGCAGCTCCCTCCGGGGCTCGGTCGCGAGGCGGAGGAGCCGGGAGAGATTCCGGGGGAGACTCCCGAGCGCGGAGGTGCGGACACTCTCGTCGACTCCCTCCGCCCGGGGCGCGGAGCGGTCGGCGCTGGTGATGACCACCCCCGTCAGGAGCTCGAGCGCGACGACACCGAGGGAGAAGATGTCGGTCCTGGCATCCACCTCCGGGAGGCCCTCCCGCTGCTCCGGACTCATGTAGCGCCTCGTGCCCACGACCCGGCCGGGCAGGGTGTGTCGGCTCGCCCCGGGCTCGAGCGAGATCGCGAGCCCGAAGTCCACGATGTGGGGGATCCCTTCCTCCCCCACCAGGATGTTCCCCGGCTTCAGGTCGCGATGGATCAGACCGCGTGAGTGCGCGTGGGCCAGCCCATCGCACACTCCAAGGAGCAGCTCCATCCGGGCGCGTCGGGAGAGTTGCGACTCCTTCGCGTACCTCGTGATGGAGCGGCCACGAACGAGCTCCAGCACCGCGTAGGGTCTGCCATCGCCGAGTTCCCCCGCCCGGAGGATCGACGCGATGTTCCGATGTCGGAGTCTCCCCAGGTGCTCGATCTCCGACTGGAAGCGGCGAGAGAGCGCCGCCTCTCCGAACCCGGAGTGAAGGATCTTCACGGCGACTTCGCGGTCCGCGCCGAGATCCCGCGCCGAATGGACCACCCCGGTGGCACCCCTCCCGATGAGCACCCCCCACTCCAATCCGGGCTCCTCAGGCAGGGCGTCGGGAGAGAGAGGCTCGCCACCCGTCGGGAAGTCCTGCACGAAGAGGAAGGAGCCCTCGGTGCTCGTCGATTTCTCGCTCGAGAGCTCCCCACCCGATCTGCGGCTCATCGGCTCCCTCCCCAGCGACGGTACTCCAGCCCCGCCGCGCGGTGGGACTCGAGGAGCACCTCGAACCGGCGCTCCACCTCATCCGCCGCATCCCGATCGCCGAAGTGGCGCAGGACACTCACCTGGAGATCGAGCAGCGAGAGGCTGCGCACCCCGCTCCCCTCGACCGATCGATCGACAAGATCACGGACGAAGCGAGTGACCTCCTCATCGGGGGGACTCGGGCCCAGCAGCTCACCCATCATGACCCGGAGGTGGGACGGCGTGGAGAGAACGGAGGGGTCGAGATCGAGGATCCGATCCCAGCTCTGCGCCCGCCGTTGCCGCACGGTGGGGTCGTCTGCGCCGAGAGCGGGGGTGAGCATCGCGGCGAGGCGAAGCCCGGAGTCCGCGATCGACCAGCGCGTGGCATCGTCGGGCTCCTGCTCGCGGATCCACTCCTCGATGAATCGATCGAGCTCCTCGACCCTCCTCGCGAGATCCTCCGCGGGCGCGTCTCGGGCGATCAGACCGAGCTCCGTCAGGAGAAGGTTCAGCTTCAGGGTGAAGATGTGACTCCGGTAGGCATCGGCGGCGAGCCGCTCCTCCATGTGCCTCAGCATCGACGCCAGTCCCGACCGGAGCTCCTCCGCGGGCAAGGCACCGTCCTCGGCGAGGAGGAAGAGGCGGTTCGCGTGGATCCCCAGCCAACGGGTCTGGACCTCGTGGAGATCGGGTCGGAGCTCCATCATCCGATCGGCGGCCTCCGCCATCCGCTCCGTCCGTCGAAGACACTCCTCTCTCTGTCCGAGTTCGTCCGCGAGGCGCTTCCAGAGATTGTGCGCCTGATAGATCCCCTTCCAGTCGAGGGACTCGAAACCGCTCCGTCGATCGAAGACGCTCCGCGCGATCCGCTCTCGCTCCCGGATCAGGGGTGCGGCCCCCACGAAGTCCCCCTCGGAGAGCCGCTGCCAGGCCCTGCGCTCGAAGCTGTACCCGAGGTCGTCGAGGACCCCCCAATGGAGCGGCTGCTCGTCGGCGAGCCGCTCCAGAGCCTCGTGGGCGATTCGGTACTCCTCCCCGCCTTCCGCGGACCGTCCGAGCACCACCAGCTCGTCCCCGATGCGGATCCGGGTGACGATGGCGGCTCGACGGTCATCGAGAGAGAGTCCCTCGCCGCTCGAAGCCTCCGCCCAGCTTCGGGCGGCTCCGCGAAGATGCGCGAGGGCGACGAGGTGACGGCGGGCCTGCGCCGCCTCGTCCCCGAGAGCATGCTGGAGCCTCGCCTTCGTCGCCGGCGGCGCCCGCTCCCCCGCGGTCCGCAGGGTCCGGGCCGCGGAGAGCAGAGCCTCCCGGAGCCCGGCCGTCCCCAGCTTCTCCTCCGAGTCCCTCCGCCGCGCGATCAGGTCTCCGAGGAGCGCCATCTGTCGTTCCACCTCCTCCTCATGCCGCGCCGTGCTGCGATCGACGATGGTCCGCGCCACGGAGGTCCCCGCCAGGGCGAGCCCGAGGAGGAGAGTCGCCGCGACGAGGCTCCAGCGGAGGGGGGAGCGGAGGAGCCCCCGGGTACGGGCGACGGGGCCGAGGCGGCGGAGCACGATGGGCAAGCCGCGAAGATGGTCACGGAGGGCGTCACGAAGCTGGCCCGCGGTCGGCCGTCGATCCGGATCCGCGGCGAGCGCCGCGAGGACGATGGTGTCGATGTCCGGATCCCCGTCGCTCATCCAGCGAGAGGGTGGAGGCACCTCGAACGCGGTCTGGGTTCCCCGGCCGGCGCTGGCTTCCCCGCGCACGAGCTCGAGGGGGTTCCGCCCGGAGAGCAGCTGGTGAAGGAGGAGACCCGCGGAGTAGACATCGGACGCCGCCGTCGGCGAGTCCTCTCTCTTCAGGGCACGGTCCCAGCGCCGGAGCTCCGGGGCGGCGTAGACCTCGGTCCAGCCCGCAGACTCGTCTTCGACGGCGGTGCCCAGCTCCTGCGCCTCGCCGAAGTCGATCAGGGAGAGCAGCTCCCCCTCCTCCGTACCCTCGGCGAGGAGCTCGCTCCGCACGAGGACATTCGCCGGCTTCACATCCCCATGGACGACGCCACGCGACCGACAGTGATCGAGCACATCGAAGAGGGCGACCCCGATGCGGAGCGCCTCCTCGCGCGAGACCTCCCGCGCGATGGCATCCGCCGATCGCCCCTCCCTCCACTCGAGGATCAGGTGCCCCGGGAACTCGCTCGTCGCGGGCACCGCGCTGAGAAGGTGCGGAACGGAGGGGTGATCAAGGCGGGAGAGGATCCGCGCCTCCCGCTCGAAGAGAGCGGCCGCGGCGGGGAGTTTCACCGCAACCGGGCGGCTCGGGCGTCGCTGCCTGCCGCACCAGACCACTCCCCGGGGACCTCGGGCGATGATTCGCTCGAGGGTGATCCCGCCCGGTGCTTCGGCGTGCTCGTGGAAGCGGGGATCGACCATGACTCACTCTCCACAGATGGACGAACCGAGAGTGTAGCCCTTGAGTCGTGAGGAGACAGCGGGTCCCTCGCGGGGCGGAGAGCCGCAGCTCCCTCCGAGAGTCTGCGCCCCCCCGACTCCGGGCTCGATTTCCCTTTCCTTCGACGACCGAGATCGATATAGAGAGCGCAGCATCACGAGTGGTGACGAGGGACTGGCCCTTTGACTCACCCGGCAACCTGCCTCCGTTCGGCAAGGTGCCCAGGCCACCGGCTTCCGCCGGAACGATGTGCTGCAGAGAGGACCGCGCGGGTCCTCCTGCGGAAGGTGACGCACTCGGAGTGCGCTCCGCCCGGAACGGCCGAGCTCTCGTGATGCATGAACCTACCGGGTCGGAGACCCGGTTGATGAGGCGCACGCCTCAAGGAGTCATGCATGGTCCAGATCCACCGCAACGGTCGCAGCTACAACCTCTGGCCGAAGTCGGAGGGACCGACCGAGGTCCACTCGCGGCTGCCGGCAGGGCCGGTGCGCACGCTGGCCGATCCCGACCTCGGCCCCTCTCACTCGCGGTTCACCCTCCCCGATCCCCCCCGCGGCCCCATCGTCTGGGTCGGCCCGCTGCGCCTGCAGTTCCCGCCCTGGTGGTCCGGTCCGGCGCTGTGCCCCATCTGCGGGGAGACCTGCCCGAGCCGCACCCTCGTGGCCCCGGAACCGGACTTGTCCAGGAGCAATGTCTTTTATCTCGCGAGGAAGAGCCCGACCATGGTCTTTGACCGGGAGACGGTGGACGGCGAGGCGCACTACTGTCCCCTCGCCCACCACCCTCGGCACGAGGCCGCCCTCGAGAGGTGGGAGATGTTCCGGGAGGTGCCCTGCCTGCTCACGCAGGAAGACCTCGAGCGCGCCCTGGATCAGCTCTTCGCGGATCGCGCCGCAGGGCTGGTCCCCGACCGTGAGCCGAGCTTCGCGCCGTATCGGACTTGAGGGGAGTGGGATCCCCCGCGCCACACCTTCGCCGGTGCGGCGCGGGGGGTCGCCTCAGGGGCCGGAGGTCGACAATCCCGGGCACGCGTCGAGCGGGGAGCCGCGCTCGATCCCGCTGCGGGTCGACCGTGAGGAACGCGCTCGCTCCAGCACCCCCACCAACAGGAACGCCGTGAAGGCGACGGCGATCGTCGTCAGGTAGGGGGCCTCGAGGCCGCGGGCCTCGGCGATGGGGTTCGCGGCGACGCCGGCGACGAGAGCCGCGATCGCGGCGCGAGGGCCGCCGAAGCGGGTCCAGAGGCCGAAGCCGGTGATGACGACGATCCCGGCGGAGCCGAAGGAGGAGGCGGTCTCCACGAGGTCGTAGATCGAGCCGCCGTGGCGGGCGAGGAAGTAGGCCGTGATCCCGGCGAGGATCACCGTGCCCCGGGCGACCCGCAGCTCCCGGCGCTCGCTCCCCTCCAGGTAGCGCCGCGGGACGAGGTTCTGGGAGACGAAGGAGCCCACCGCGAGGAGCGCGCTGTCGACGGTGGAGAGGATCGCCGAGACGAGGGCGCCGGCGAAGAGGACATAGAGGAAGATGGGCAGGTGCTGGCGAGCGACCTCGGGGAGGAACTGCTCCGGGTCGTCGAGGGGGCCGACGAGGCTCGGGCCGGCGAGGGCGAGGAGGACCGGGATGCAGCCGACGACGAGGTAGATCCCCGCCCCGGCGAGGGTCGCCCCTCGGGCGACGCCCGCGCTGCGGCAGGCGAGCATCCGGGCGATGAGCTCCTGCGCGACGAGGCTGCCGACGATCGGGATCGCCCAGGTGTCGAGGCGAGCGAGGAGGCTCTCCCCCTCGCCGACGAGGCTCCAGCGCTGCGGCTCCACCGCGCGCACGACATCGACGACCCCGCCCGCCGCGGAGAGGGCGACGAAGAGGAGGGCGCCGAGGCCGAGGATCAGCGCGATCCCCTGGACGAGGTCGGTGATGATGTCCGCCTTCAGCCCGCCGAGGGTCGTGTAGGCGATGACGAGGGCCGCGCCGAGAGCCAGGGTCGCATCGGTGGAGACGCCGGCGACCGAGCCGAGGATGGCGGCGAACGCCTGCATTTGCGCGGCGGCCCACAGGAGCGAGGTCGGGATGAGCACGAGGACCGCCACCCGCTCCACCGTCCGCGAGAAGCGCTCCCGGTAGAGGTCGCCGAGGGTCACGATCCCCCGCCGCCAGAGGGGGCGGGCGAGGAGGAGCCCCATCAGGAGGAGGCAGATCGCGTAGCCGAAGGGATCGGCGCGACCCCCGGAGAGCCCGTGCTGATGGATCTCGGAGGAGGAGCCGATGCAGGTCTCCGCCCCGAACCAGGTCGCGAAGATCGAGAAGGAGGCGAGGAGCGGGCCGAGGCTGCGCCCGGCGAGGAGATAGTCCTCCCGGGAGCGGATCCGTCGCGAGACCCAGAGGCCGATGGCGAACTGGATGAGGACGTAGAGGAGGACTCCGATCAGCTCCGGTCGCATCGGCCCTCCTCCCGGTGGGATCGCGTCTCTGGCCCACCCGGTGCGGACGCGACGACGGGACAGCATCCGGCATCCGGAGGGAGAGTTCCACCCCGGAGATCGACCCGGGGGTCGGATCGGTTACCCTCTGCGCACGCTCGACTCCCCGACGCGGCCGCCCGAGCGGTCGCGCGCCCCGGAACGCCCGCTCCAGCCGGAAAGCCCTCCTCATGGTCTCCTCATCCCATCGTCTCGACACGGCGCGCTCGCGGCTCCTGCTCCCCCTGACCCTGCTCCTGCTCAGCCTGGCCGGCTGCAGCAACTCCGGTGATGAGGGCGGCGGCAGCACCACCCTCGGGGAGAACCCCCTCGGTGCCCTCCTCGATGGAGAGTTCGGCAGCGGCGATGGCCTCGTCTTCCTCTCCTCCGGGGACGGGGTGGCGAAGACGGTCATCGAGGGGGCGGCGGGAGAGCTCTTCGTGGCGGGCGAGGTGATCGACGCGGGGGGAGATGTCACCATCACCGTCTGGAAGCTCACCGCGACCGGCGGGCTCGACGGGACCTTCAACGGGAACGGGATCGCCACCCTCGACCCGTCCCCGGGGGTCTCCCCGAATGAGAACTCCCTCGCCGCGATGGTCATCGATGACCTCGGGCGGATCATCCTCGCCGGCACGGCGGGGGATCCCGCCGATCCCGATGTCTTCGTGGCACGCCTGCTCCCCAGCGGCGCCCCCGATGCCTCCTTCGGGGCCGGGAGCGGGATCGTCACCGCGGAGAACGACGACCTGGGCGTGCGCTTCGACACCGCGACCGCGGTCACGGTCGATGCCACGAACCGCATCACCGTCCTCGGGACCTCCATCGACGGCAGCCTCCCCGACGAGAGCGAGATGGTCGCGTGGCGCTTCACGGAGATCGGACTCGCCGACGGAGGCTTCGGCGCGGCCGGACTCTTCACCAGCGGCGGGCTCGATGACGAAGGGGGCGACCTCATCGTCGATGACTTCGGACAGACCCTCATCGTCGGCCGCCGCGACGCCGCGCTGGCGGTCTGGCTCCTCGATGCGGACGGCTCGCTGGTGGTCCCCTTCGGAAGCGGCGGGCTCTCCCTCCTCTCCGACCCGAGCGGAGGCACGCTTCACGCGCGCGATGCGAAGCTCTGGGCCGACGCGAGCGGCTTCATCTCCCGGGCGATCGTCACCGGCACCCGGACCGTCCTCGACCTCCCCGACCGACTCTTCTCCGCCCGGATCTCGCTCATCGACGGGTCGCTCGACGGGGACTACGGCGGGACCGGAGTGACCCTCCTCGGGACCGTCTTCGGCGATGCGGCGGGATACGAGAGCGTCGTCGCCTCCGATGGTCGAACGGTCGCCGCCGCGGGGATCACCCTGGACGACGGAGCCGGGGGCACGACGGGGGCCGGCAGCCTCTGGCTGCTCTTCCCCTCCGGCCTCCTCGATCCGGCCTTGGGCGGCACCGGTGCAGTGCACCTCTCCTCCGCCCTCGACGCGGTCTCCGATGCGCGGGGGCTCGTCATCGACGCCGCCAGCCGAGTCGTCGTCGTCGGGTCCGCCGATACCGGGGTGGGGACGATCTCTCCGGTCATCTGGCGCGTCCCCTGAGGAGGCGCCCCTCCCGCCGGGGTGGGTGGGTGCGACGCTCCGATCCGCGGTTATCATGGGCGCGCCGAGGTCTCCTCGGCGCCTATCTCCGCGGTTCGAGAGTCACACCCCCTGCGCGTATCCGGTGAGAGGAGGTCCAGCATGGGCTCCCCCGTTCCCTGGCTGCTCCTGCTGGTGATCTCCCTCGCGCTCCCCATCCCGACCGCTCGGGCGGGAGAGATCGATGCTCCGTTCCTGCGCGGGGACGCGAACCTCGACGGGGCCCTGAACCTCGTGGACGCGATCTTCATGCTCGACTACGTCTTCGGCGGGGGCGCCGCCCCCGAGTGCCTCGACGCGGTCGACGCGAACGACGATGGGATCCTCGACCTGAGCGATCCGGTCTTCCTGCTCGAGTACCTCTTCGGCGGCGGGAATCCTCTTCCTCTTCCCTTTCCCATCCTCGGGCTCGACCCGACCCCGGATCTCTTCGGCTGCCCACTCCTCGACTGCCTCGAGGCGGGAGAGCTGCTCGGCCTCGCGGAGGAGGCGATCGCCCCGAGCGGCGCGTTCCCCATCGTCCTCGCGGGGGGATCGCTGACTCATCTGGTTCCGGTGGGAGAGTTCGGGAGCAGCTCGATGAGCTGGACCCGGAGCGCGATCACGCTGAGCGGGACGGTCTATTCGATCACGGGCAGCGCCACGATCTCGACCCTGATCAGCGGCACCTACTTCGCGGGGGTCACCCCGGTCGCCTTCTCCTGCACCGTGGAGACGGCGGTGTCCTGGACCTACCTCGCCGGGCTCGCGACGACCGCGATCCTGCCCGGGTCCATCACGATCGACGCCACGCCCTCCGGGTTCGTGAGCATCCCGGCGGGGAGCGCGGAGCTGCCTCCCGGCTGCATCAACGCGACGACGACGGCGACCGCGATCCGGGGGGAGATCGAGACGACGGTCAACGCGTCCAACGGGCCCGAGACCTTCCTGCGCAACCATCTCGACGGCGTGCTGGACACCATCTTCGACGGCCAGGGGATCCTCATCTGCGACCCGTGAGGCGCGCCTCCCCGAGCGGTTGAGGCCCGACCGGATGAGAAAGGAGCCCCCTCCCCCTGCGTGGGGGAGGGGGCTCCTTCACTCGTGCGGAGGCGGGAGTCAGGGGCGATCGATGAGGCGGGGCCAGGAAGGCAACTCCGCGCCATCCCGCCGCGTGTTCCAGACCCTTCGATACTCCTCGCGATCCGGCTCGACATCGGTCGGCGCCGGGGGGTAGCTCGTCATCGATCCGAAGGGGAGAGGCTCGACCGAGCTCGGCGTCGCGGTCAGCGGGTCCCGATCCTTGCAGTAGCCATGGGTGTCGAGGAGCCAGGTCCGTCGGGTCCCCTCCGCCGGAGCGGCGCCGGCCCCCCAGGTGAGGATCAGCTCATCCCCACCCCCCATCACCACGAACCTGTCGTCCACGGCGCCGAGCAGCTCCCCCACCTCGCCGTAGCGGGTGAACATCCCGCCCATCGGCTGGTAGCCGAGGGTCGGCTGCCGCTCATCGTAGTGGTAGGTCAGGGGGAGAGCGCCGTCGTCGGAGTACTCCCGCGGGTAGCCGCCGAAGCGGTGGATCGCCCGAGTCAGGGGGAGGGGGACGGCGCGCTCCGCCGGGAGCTCCTCGGCGGGTGCGAGGAAGACCCGATCCCAGTAGATCTCCAGGTTCGTCTCGATGCGGAAGCGGGTCGCCCCCGCCGCGATCGCCTCGGTGACATCGAGGACCATCGTCTTCGGCATCCCTGCCGGGTAGCCGAGCTCGCGGCCGAGGAGCTGCCAGTCATCGTCCCCTCGGTCCCACCAGAAGCTCGGCGCCTCCAGACGGCGGTGCCGGAGCGGGTCGGTGCTCCCCTCGGGGCGCTGCCACGCGGCGAAGTTCAACCGGGAGTAGGGGTACTCGACCCATCCATCGAGGAAGAGATGGGTCGCCGGCGCCTCGGCTCCGGTGTCCGCGAAGGTGACGACCCAGCGCTGCGCCTCGGCGTAGCCGCACAGATCGGGGTCGAGGCGGCGCGAGCTCGCATAGCGGCGATCGACCGCGGCGAGGAGCCCGGGGTCGAGGGCGCCCTGCTGGTCCTCGAGGGCGCTGGGGAAGCGGCGGCGGGCCTCCTCGACGAGGAGGGGCGCCCCACTCGGCGGCGCGGCCCCGACCGGGAAGTACTCGAACGGATAGACCTCGGTCCCCTCCGGGTGATCCACCGCCACGAGGGCGAGGCGGTCGATGGAGCAGGACTCCTGCATCGGCTCCATCACGGAGAGGCGCAGCTCGCCCCCGACCGGCACGAGCGCGTCGGGGGGGATCCGGACCACCTCGGTCGGTTCGGGGAAGGCGTACTCCCCGGGGCCGATCCAGAAGCCGAGGCCGCCCCCGCCCATGAAGTCGGTGATGAAGCGGTACTCCCCCCCGTCCCAGGTGAAGAGGACGGGGCAGCTCGATGCCTTCCGCTGGACCTCCTCGAGCCGCCCGCAGCCGTCGACCTCGAGGTCGAGCTCCGCCTGGCTGACCCCATCGGGCCACACGAGGTAGGTCCAGTCGATCGCGTCGCGGGCTCCGAGACCCACGACGAGGGGGGCGACCCCCTGCGCCCGATGGCCGAGGGCCCCCTCGAAGTGACGACCGACGCGCAGGCTCCCCGCGCGGACCTCGATGCGGACGCCGTAGCCGAGGAGATTCGTGCGGCGGTCGTCGCCGTCCCGCGCGCCGCCGAAGTAGGTGCGGAGCGCATGGTGGCCCGCGCCGGCGGGGTCGGAGGTGTTCCGGATGAGCTGGGGCCCCGCGTTCGTCAGGAGCACGAGGTCGGGGTCGAGGTCTCCATCGACATCGCCGACGACGAGCCCGTATCCCTCCCCCGGGAGCCGCGAGGCGCCGACGAAGCTCCCGCGCCCCGAGTTCCGCAGGAGCCAGACCCCACCCACGCTCGCCTCGTCCCGGCCGGTGAGGACGAGGTCCAGGTCGCCATCGAGGTCGAGGTCCGCGACCGCCATCCGCTCGATCGAGCGGGGCGCGGGGACCGCGTCCTCCGGGAAGGCGCTGCAGGGCCGATGGGCCGCGAAGCGTCGGCCGTCTCCCGCCGCGAGCTGGAGCGCCCCCGCCACATCGACATGGAGCAGGTCGTCGATCGCATCCCCGTCGAGGTCCTCGATGCGGGTCGGCCCCACCCCCTCCAGAGTCGCGGGGTCGGCCCAGTCCGCCGGGTTCGCGGTGAAGTCCCACTGGGGGTCGTTGCGGACGAGCTGCATCCGCGCGCTGACCCCCTCCCGCAGCACGAGGTCGGCGTCGACATCGTCATCGACGCTGCGCACCGAGATCAGCTCGACGCCGGCCCCGAGCTCGAGAGGAAGGGCCGGATCCCCCGGAGCCCGCAGGGTGCGCCCCTCGTTCAGGGAGATCCGCGGCGCGCCGTCGCGCGGCACGATGACGAGGTCGAGGTCCCCCTCCATGTCGAGGTCGACGAGGCGCAGCTCGGCGATCTCCCCCATCTCCGGGATCGGCAGGACCTGCACCTCCGCCAGCTCGGGGACCGGGCTGCCGGCGAGGGCGTGGACCCGCACCTCGCCGTTCGCGGCGGTGACGAGCTCGACGATGCCATCCTCATCGAGGTCGCCCACCGCGAAGGTGGTCGCGGCGCGCAGGGGAGCGGGCGGATCGTGCCGCACCGGGTCGGCTCCCGAGAGCTCCCAGATCCCTCCGTCCTCGCCGGCGACCCACAGCTGCGGGCGGCAGTCGAGGTCGGGGTCGACGAGCGCGGCGGGCGCATCCTCGAGCCCGACCCCGGAGGGGGAGAGGGCGGTCGCCGGGGCGAAGCTCCACGGGAGCGCGTCGGGATCGGAGGGGATCGGCGGGAGCCAGTCGCGGATCGAGCGCGCGAGCCCGCCCTGCTCGGTGTACTTCGAGGTGAGGGCGACCCCCTCGCCGGAGGTCTGGAGCGCGCGGATCCGATCGACCGCGTCGCTCCCGTCCTGCTCCCGCCCCTGGGAGAAGTAGATCCCGCGCAGGTTGTTCCACGCCCCCAGATGGGTCTCATCGAGCTGGACCGTCATCTCGAAGTACGGGAGCGCCAGCTCCGCCGCCGCCGGGTTCCCGGAGTTGTAGATGGCGATCGCGTACTTGTAGTTCACATCGGCGTCCGCCGGCGCCAGCTCGACCGCGCGCTCGAAGCTCGCGAGCGCCTCCGCGGTGTTTCCGATGTACTCGTGGATCACCCCCCGGGCGTACTGGACCTTCGGGTGGTCGGGGGAGAGGGCGTCCGCGATGACGAGGGTCTCCAGCGCGCGCCCCACCCCCTTCTCCGCCTGGTTCAGCTGGGCGACGGCGAGGTTGAAGCGCGGGACGAAGGAGTCCGGGATCCGCTCGACGAGCTGGAGCAGGACCTCCTCCGCCGCCACGAAGTCGTGCCGCTCGATCAGGGCGACGCCATCGTGGTGCAGGGAGCGCAGGGTCGCGGCGGTCGCGGGGTCGAGGTCACCCTCGCCGCCGGCCCCCGAGAAGCGGAGGATGCCGACGACGACCGCGCCGAGGAGAGCCAGAAGAATGAGGAAACGGGTCATCGTGGAAGGAACCTCCGGTCCGAGGGGTCACGGGAACTCGGCGGGATCGTCGCAGAACCTCCCGACGGGGCCAAGAGACACGAAGCCCAGAGCCCAGAGCCCAGAGGCCGGCGGACCCGGGCATGCCGCACCCCGGACCCGGGAACGACGACGGGGGGCGCGGTCCGCGCCCCCCGTCGAGTTCGCCCGGATGACGGGCGAGGTTTCGCGGACCCGGATCGGATCAGCGGTTCACGACTTGAACTTCCGGTGGGTTCCGCGCCGCTCCTCGGCGGACTCGCCCCGCTCGACGCGCTCCTCCCGGATCCGGTCGGCGTACTGGGCGTAGGAGCCCTCGAAGTAGCGGGCGCGACCTTCCCCATCGAAGGCGAGGATGTGGGTCGCGACCCGGTCGAGGAAGTAGCGGTCGTGGCTCACGACCACCGCGCTGCCGGGGAAGGCATCGAGCGCATCCTCGAGGAGGCGGAGGGTCGGGATGTCGAGGTCGTTCGTCGGCTCGTCGAGGAGCACGACGTTCCCGCCGCGGCGCAGCATCTTCGCCATCTGGACGCGGTTCCGCTGCCCCCCCGAGAGGTCCCCCACCCGCTTCTCCTGGTCCTCGCCGGTGAAGCCGAAGCGGGCCACGTAGGCGCGGGTGTTCACATCGACCTTGCCGACCTTGAAGGTGTCGTATCCCTCGGAGATCGCCTCGTAGACGGTCGCCTTCGGGTCGAGCTCCTGCCGGCTCTGGTCCGCGTAGATCAGGCTCACGGTCGGCCCGACATCGAGGCTGCCGTCATCGGGCGTCTCGAGGCCGACGATCATCTTGAGCAGGGTGGTCTTGCCGGCTCCGTTCGGACCGATGATCCCCACGATCCCTCCCGGCGGGAGGGCGAAGGAGAGGTCGTTGATCACCGTCCGGTCGCCGAAGCTCTTCGTCATCGAGGTGATCTCGAGGACGCGGTCGCCGAGCTTCGTCGGGCAGGGGATGGAGAGCGGCGGCAGCTCGCTCTGCTTCGAGAAGGTCTGCTCCTGGAGCTTGTGGAACGCGGCGACCCGCGCCTTCGACTTCGACTGCCGGGCGCGGGGGGACTGCCGGATCCACTCGAGCTCCCGGGAGAGCTCCTTCTGGCGGGACAGCTCCTGGCGGCGCTCGACCTCCTCGAGCTTCTGCTTCTGCTCGAGGTAGCTCGAGTAGTTCCCCTCGAAGGGGCGCGCCTTCCCACGGTCGATCTCGAGCATCCAGCCGACGACGTTGTCGAGGAAGTAGCGGTCGTGGGTGATCAGGAGCACCGTGCCGCTGTAGGCCGCGAGGTGCCGCTCGAGCCACGCGGTCGTGTCCGCGTCGAGGTGGTTCGTGGGCTCGTCCATCAGCAGGATGTCCGGGTGCGAGAGGAGGGTGCGGCAGATCGCCACCCGACGCTTCTCACCCCCGGAGAGGTGCTTCACCGCGGAGTCCCCCGGGGGACAGCCGAGGGCGTGCATCGCCTGCTCGATCTGGCGATCGAGCTCCCAGCCGTCCGCCGCCTCGATCGCGTCCTGCAGCTCCGCCATGCGGTCGTAGGCGGCCTGCATCGCATCGTCCTCGAGCTCCTCCGCGAGCGAGGCCGCGACGGCGTTGTACTCGTCGATCATGTCGCGGACGACGGCGACCCCGTCCTCGATGTTCTCGCGGACCGTCTTCGTCTCATCGAGCTGGGGCTCCTGCGGCACGTAGCCGATCCGTTTCCCCTTCGCGATGGTCAGCTTGCCCTCGAAGCCATCGTCCTCGCCGGCGATGATCCGGAGGAGCGTGGACTTCCCCGAGCCGTTGGAGCCGATGATCCCGATCTTCGCCCCGGCGTAGAAGCCGAGCGTGATCCCGGTGAGGACGTCCTTCTTGCCGTAGCTGCGGTGAAGGTCCTGGACGTTGAAGATGATCTGCTGGGTCTCGGTGTTCATGGTCTCTCTGGGTTCAGGGTCCTTCAGGCGCGGAGGCCTCGGGGAACGGGGTGCGCGGGGGAGGTCGGGCCGGCGGCCCGGGCTACATCGCGTCGATCGACTCGAACACCTCGGAGTGCTCGGGGAACCGATCGAGCTTCTTCTTCGAGAAGACGAGCTCGCCGTCGACGACGACTTCGAACACGCCGCCGCCGCTGCGGATCATCTCCGCGTCGACGCCGTACTTCTCCTTCAGGTCGGCCGCCAGACTGGTGGCCTGAGGTTCGTAGTTTCACTGCACGCAGAACTCGATCGAGATCTTCATGTGCCCTCCTTCTCGCGCTCGGGCCGGCCGGGCGGGGATCCTCCCCGCTCGCCCTGACCCATGGTGGATCTGCTCCGGGTGGATGCGCCCCGGGTGGATGTCCTCGGGAACTCCTCCCGAACCCGGGAGGAGGCCGGTATCGTATCGCGGTCCCCGCGCGTCTCCCACCGGAACCGCGGAGCAACATCCCCACGATTTCCCCTCCGGAGGACCGATGAGCACCGTTTCCATGACCGAGATCGTCGATGCGCTGCGCGAGGCGCGCGAGGCCCACATCGAGAAGCTGAAGGACTGGCTGCGGATCCCGAGCGTCTCGACCGACTCCACCCGCAAGGACGAGGTGCGCCGCGCGGGCGAGTTCATCCGTGATGAGCTCGTCGACGCGGGCTTCGCCGTGCGCCTCGACGAGACGCCGGGTCACCCGGTCGCTCTCGGGAAGTGGGACGGGGCCCCGGGGGCGCCGACCCTCCTCGTCTACGGTCACTACGATGTCCAGCCGCCCGAGCCCCTCGAGCTCTGGCGCCACGGGGCGTTCGAGCCGACCGTCGAAGGGGAGAACCTCATCGCCCGCGGAGCGACCGACGACAAGGGCCAGGCCCTCGCGCTCGTCCTGGGGATCGGCGAGGTCCTGCGTCGGCGGGGCTCCCTGCCGGTGAATGTCACCTTCCTCATCGAGGGGGAGGAGGAGATCGGCTCGCCGAACCTCGAGCCCTACATCCGCGAGCACGCGGACGAGCTGAAGGCGGACATCGCGCTGATCTCCGACTGCTCCCAGTTCGGGCCGGGGCTCCCCGCGATCACGGTCGGCCTGAAGGGGCTGTGCTACCTCCAGATCGACCTGACCGGGCCGAACCGCGACCTCCACTCCGGCAGCTTCGGCGGAGCGGTCGACAACCCGGCGAACGTCCTCGCGACGATGATCTCCCGACTGAAGGATGACGACGGGCGCGTCCTCATCCCCGGGTTCTACGACAAGGTGCGCGAGCTGACCGATGAGGACCGCGCCGCGATCCGCGCGCTCCCCTTCAGCGAGGAGGAGTTCGCGCGCGACCTCGAGGTCGACGCGCTCCACGGGGAGAAGGGCTACGGGACTCTCGAGAGGAAGTGGGCGCGCCCCACCCTCGATGTGAACGGCCTGCTCTCCGGCTGGACGGGAGAGGGGGCGAAGACCGTGCTCCCCTCCCGGGCGATGGCGAAGTTCTCGATGCGCCTCGTCGCCGACCAGCACCCGGACGAGATCGCCGAGATGACGAAGGCGTTCCTTCGCGAGCTCTGCCCCCCCACCTGCACGATGGAGATCTCCATCGACCACGGGGCGGAGCCGGTCCTCGTCGATCCGACGAACCCCTGGCTGGCCGTGGCGAGCCGCGCGGTGGAGCGGGGCTTCGGCAAGGCCCCGGTGATGATCCGCGAGGGGGGCTCGATCCCGGTGGTGAGCGTCCTCAAGCAGGTTCTCGGGATCGACACGATCCTGCTCGGGCTCGGGCTCCCGGATGACAACGCCCACTCGCCGAACGAGAAGTTCCACCTGCCGGACTACCAGCGGGGAATCGAGACCGCGGCGTGGCTGCTCGAGGAGATGGCGGGGAGCTGAGGAGCGGGCGGGATGCAGAAGACCCGCACCCCCGGCCCCCTCAGCCACGGATGCGGGTCGCAGACGCCCCTCGGGGCGTCTGTTCTCGTCGGTGGGCCCCTCGAAGGAGCTCCACGGCTTTTCCTCACGGGCGCAGTCCTCGCGGGCACGATCCTCGTGGAGACCGTGCCGACCACGCATGTCCGGACTCCGTCGCGACCGTACGCGGTGCGACCCCGAGCGGGGACAATTCAGACTACCCCGCCCCCCGCGATCCCGCATGCGACGAAGATCGTCACTTGCACGATCCGCTCGGACCCTCCGCGGCGACGGCACCGGGGAGAGCCCCCCGGAGCCTGTTTGCGGTACGATCCGGGCGACCCTCCCCGACCCGATCGACGCCACCCCCGCTGAGGAGCCCCCCTTCTTGTCTTCACCCGGCCTGTCATCCATCGGCCTGCCCCTCGTCGCGTTGCTCCTGCTCCTCGCGGCAGGGGGTGGGGTCGCCACGGGCGAGACACCGGCAGAGTCGGTCGAGGAGTACCGAGCGGCGCGGGGAGACACGATCCAGTGGGAGCTGCCGGAGCGGCGCGAGCTCCCGGACCTGCGGGACTGGGACCTCCCCTTCGATCTCCTCTCCCTGCTGTTCAAGGCGATCGGGCTCACGCTCGTCGCTCTCTTGGTGATCTTCATCGTGCGCTGGGCGGCGGACCGGCGACCCCGCCTGATCGAGCCCATCACCGTCCCGAAGGACGCCCGGATCCAGCTCTCCGATCGTCCTCTGGCGGCGGCCCACGCCGCCGCGGAGGAGGGGCGCTTCACCGATGCCGTCCACCTGCTCCTCCTCGGGACGATCGACGAGATCCGCGCGGCCCTCGACTATCACGTCCCGCCGTGGCTCACGAGCCGGGAGATCCTCGATCGGGTCCCGCTCCCTCCGCAGGGACGGAGGCCCCTTGAGGGGATCGTCACCCTCGTCGAGGGGAGCCACTTCGGGCGGGGAGAGCTGACGCGGGAAGACTGGGAGCGCGCGTCCGCCTGGCATGGCGCGCTGCGCGAGGCGTGCGCGGACGGAGGGCGCGATGGCTGAGCCTCGGATCGGCTCCCGCGCCGCGCGAGTGGGGATCCCCCTCGCGATGCTCGCGCTCCTCGCGACCCTCCTCCTCTCCGTGTTCGGCTCCGACCTCGGTCCCCCCCGCTCGAGCGGCGGGAGCGGCTACAGCACCTCGGCCCTCGGACATCTCGCCTTCCTCAACCTCCTGCGGGGGGCGGGGACCCCGGTCGAGCTGAGCCGGGCGAACTCGGGATGGAAGGCGTCGGATGGAGGCGGCCTGCTCCTCGCGGAGCCGCTCCCCGCCATCCAGCGGCGCGGGATCGACGCCGATGATCGCGAGCGGGCGACCTTCCGCTCGGAGCTCGGATGGGCTCCGACGATCCTCGTCCTCCCGAAGCGCACCGGGCTCCCGAACCCCGCGAACCCCCGCTTCCTCGCCGAGACCAGTCTGGTCCCGATCGGCAAGGTGATCGAGGTGCTTCAGGTCCTCGACGAACAGGTGCCGTGGGAGGTCTCCCGTGCCCGAAGCTCTCTCCCCCTCCAGGGCTGGCGAGGAGAGCTCGACCTCGTGCCCGAGGTGGACGCTCTCCAGCTCATCGGTCCCCACGACCGCCTCCGCCCCCTCCTCGCTCATGACGGCAAGGTCCTCGTGGGCGTCCTCGACTCCCGGGAGCACGGGCCGATCACGCTCCTCAGCGACCCCGACCTGATCGCCCACCATGGAATCGGAGACGGGGAGAACCTCGCCATCGCCCTCGCGGCGGTGCAGCGGACGCTCCCTCTCGGATCGACCCTCACGGTGGACGAGGAGTTCCACGGCCTCGGCGCCGACACCGGCTTCTGGTATCGCGCACTGCGCTTCCCGGGAGTCCTGATCGCGATACAGTGCGCGCTCGTGACCCTCCTCGTAGTCTGGGCCTCCCTCGGCCGAGAGCGCCCGCGCGCCCCGGAGCCGGTGGGGCTGGAGGCGGGCTCCATCCGACTCGTCGAGTCGACGGCGGAGCTGCTGCGCTTCGGCCGCCACGGGGGCGCCGCCCTGCAGAAGTACCTGCGCCTCTCGGTCGAGAGCGCCTGCGCGGACCTCCACGGCCCGCCGCACGGCACCCTCGAGGAGCGGCTCCGGTGGCTGGATGAGAACGAGAGGGAGTCCGCCCGACCCGGACGGGTGGAGCGGATCCTGCCGATCGCGGAGGCCGTGGGCCGGGTCCCGGCCCGCGCCTCGGAGGACCAGGTCCGGGAGCTCGCGCAGCGCCTCGACCTCTGGCGGAGAGAGATGAAGAACGGAGCCCGAGCCCATGAACCCCGCTGAGATCCAGGCGGTCCACGACCGCCTCCTCGAGCAGACCTCGACCGTGATCGTCGGTCAGGAGGAGAACCTCCGGCTCCTCTTCGTCGCCCTCCTCGCGGAGGGGCATGTGCTCCTCGAGGGCCCCCCGGGGGTGGCGAAGACCCTCCTCGTACGGACCTTCTCCCGCGGCCTCGACCTCGACTTCGGCCGGATCCAGTTCACCCCCGACATGATGCCGGGGGACATCCTCGGGACGAACATCTACGACTTCCAGTCCTCGAGCTTCCAGCTCACCCGAGGTCCGATCTTCACGCAGATGCTCCTCGCGGACGAGATCAACCGCACCCCGCCGAAGACCCAGGCCGCCCTCCTCGAGGCGATGGAGGAGCGCACGATCACCATCGACCGGACCCGCCACCCCCTCGGGGCGGGGTTCATGGTCATCGCGACCCAGAACCCGATCGAGCAGGAGGGGACCTACCCGCTGCCCGAGGCGCAGCTCGACCGGTTCCTCTTCAAGCTCCTCGTGGGGTACCCGGCGCGGGAGGAGGAGATCGAGCTCGTCGCCCTGCACGGGCGGCAGCGGGGGACGATCGAGGAGCGGATCGCCAGCCTCCAGCCGATCGCGTCCCTCCCCTTCATCGAGGAGGCGCGCCGGACGATCTCCGAGTTCCATCTCAACGAGGAGATGCTCGCCTACATCGTCGACCTCGTGCGGGCGACCCGCCAGCATCAGGCGATCCTCGCCGGCGGCTCCCCCCGCGCGGCGAGCCGGCTGGCGGCGGCCTCGAAGGCCCACGCCCTCCTGCACGGGCGGGACTTCGTGACCCCCGATGATGTGAAGCAGCTGTTCGTTCAGGCGATGCGACACCGCCTTGTCCTCAGCCCCGCGGCCGAGATCGAGAGCCTCGGACCGGAGCAGGTGATCGAGCAGGTCCTGGAGCAGGTCGCCGCTCCGCGATGATCGTCCCCACCCGACGAACGCTGCGCCTCGCCACGATCGGGATCCCGATCTCGGCCCTCCCCATCCTCGTGGGGCCCGGGCTCTGGTCCCTCTGGTTCATCGGGGTGATCGGCCTGCTCCTCGCGATCGCCATCGCGGTCTGGCGCCTCCCCCGCGCCGGCGACCTCGAGCTGAAGGTCCGGACCCCGAGCCTGATCCATGTCGGGCGGGAGGAGGCTCTCACCGTCGAGGTCGTCGCCCACGGGAAGCGACCCCCGGTCGTCGAGTGGTTCCCGCGCTGGGGAGGAGTCCTCACCGGGGAGGCGCGCGCGGTCAGCCGGGGGCTCGATGCCTGGAGCCTCCCGCTGCGCCCCACGCGGCGCGGGGAAGCGGTCGTCGAGGCCTTCACCGCGCGGTGGGAGGACCCCCTCGGCCTCGTGGCCCGCACGGTGGAGATCCCCATCGACCGGAGGATCCCGGTGACGCCGGACATCCGCTCGGTGCGCGAGCAGGCGCTCCAGTTCTTCACCCGCCGGGACTTCCTCTCGGGGCTGCGGATGCAGCGCTACCTCGGCGAGGGCTCGGAGTTCGAGTCGCTGAGGGAGTACCAGCCGGGACTCGATCCGCGAGGCCTCGACTGGAAGGCGACCGCCCGCCATCGGAAGCTCCTCGTCCGGGAGTTCCAGGCGGAGCGAAACCACCCGGTCATCATCGCCATCGACTCCGGCCACCTGATGCGGGAGCCGATCGAGGGCATCCCGAGGCTCGACCACGCGATCAACGCGGCGCTCCTCTTCTCCTTCGTGGCGCTGAAGTCGGGAGACCGCGTCGGCCTGCTCTCCTTCGACGATCGGATCCGGGAGTTCCTCCCCCCCCGTCGGGGCGCCGCGAGCTTCCCCCGCCTCCAGAGCCACTGCAGCCGAATCGAGTACAGCGACCGCGAGACGAACTTCACTCTCAGCATGGCAGAGCTCCGCCAGCGGGTCCGGCGCCGCTCCCTCGTCGTCTGTTTCACCGACTTCGTGGACACGATCACCGCGCAGCTGATGGTGGAGAACCTGAAGCGCCTCGGTTCGCGCCATCTCCTCCTCTTCGTCGGGCTCCGCGACTCCGGGCTGGAGGGGCTGCGCAACGCCCGGCCCTCGGATGCCCTCGCGGTCCACCGCTCGGTGGTCGCCGAGGAGCTCCTGCGGGAGCGGGGCGCGGTCCTCGCCGAGCTCCGTCGCTCCGGGATCCAGTGCCTCGATTGCACCCCCGCCGAGCTCTCGAACGCGCTCATCGCCCAGTACCTCCGGATCCGCGCGCGGGAGATGGTCGGATGAGCGCGATCGAGCCGCGCAGCGCCCAGTTCCGCCGCGAGCGCGAGGCGCGCTGGCGCGAGCTGGAGGTCCTGGTCCAGAAGGTCGAGACGCGCGGCCTCCGCAGCCTCTCCGCGGAGCAGCTCCAGGTTCTCCCGATCCTCTACCGCGGAGTGATCTCGTCCCTCTCCGTCGCGCGGGCGATCTCCCTCGACCGCAATGTCGTCCGCTACCTCGAGGCCCTCGCGCAGCGGGCGTACTTCGTCGTCTACTCCCCGCGGCGGACCGCCCCCGAGGTGATGACCGAGTTCTTCCGCCGCTCCTTCCCGCGCGCCGTCCGGGAGATCCGGGGCCCGATCCTCCTCGCCTTCGCCATCTCGCTCCTCGCCACCCTGATCGCCTACTCGATGGTCCGCGCCGACCTCGACGACTACTACCTCTTCGTCGCCGCCGAGTATGCCGCCGGGCGGGATCCGACCGCATCGACGGAGGAGCTGCGGGCGATCCTCATGAACGAGGACGGGGATGAGCACGACGGGGACGCTCTCGCGAACTTCGCCGCACACCTGTTCTCGAACAACGCCCGGATCGGTCTCCTCTGTTATGCGGTCGGGATCGTCCCGGTCCTCCTCGTGGGGCTGCTCCTCTTCCAGAACTTCGCCCTGCTCGGGGCGTTCGCGGCGCTCCACGCGGAGCGGGGGCTCAGCGTCGAGATGTGGTCCTGGATCCTCCCCCACGGAGTGACCGAGCTCCTCGCGGTGATCGTGTGCGCCGGAGCGGGGCTGACGATCGGGCTCGCCTGGTTCTTCCCCGGCGAGCGGAGCCGAACCCGGAGCCTCGTCGTGCGGAGCCGGACCGCGGGGGTCGTCGCGATGGGCTCGGTCCTGATGTTCCTCATCGCGGCGCTGATCGAGGGCTTCTTCCGACAGCTGGTCGACGACATCCCCTCCCGGTATCTGCTCGCCGCGAGCACGGCCCTCTTCTGGAGCGCCTACTTCGGTCTGGCGGGGAGGCGGAGCGGATGAGCTCGAAGCTGCGACGCGCGCTCATCGGAGAGGGGTCCGCTCCTTCCACCCTCGAGGGGGTCCTCGGACCGCCACCGGTGGCGACCCGCGAGATCCCCACCCCGGAGGGAGTGACCCTCACCTTCGAGATCGCCTCCGGGGGGGACCGGGCCAGCGGCTTCCTCATCGATCTCGTGCTGATCGGGCTGCTGCTCCTCGGCTGCGGCTTCCTCGCCCCCCAGCTCCTCTCCTTCTCCTCGCTCCTGATCTTCCTGCAGCTCGTCTTCTTCGGCCTGCGCTGCTTCTACTTCTCCGGCTTCGAGCTGCTCCTGCGCGGTCGCACGCCGGGGAAGCTCCTCACCCGGACGCAGGTGATCGATCGGCAGGGAGGTCCGCTGCGGGTCGAGGCGATCTTCGCCCGCAACCTCACCCGGGAGTTCGAGCACTTCATCCCGTTCATCGTCCTCATCAACGGAGGGGCGATCCTCCCCGATGCTCCGGTGTGGTCCGGGTGGTTCGCCTTCGTCTGGGCCGGAGTCTTCGGCCTCTTCCCCTTGCTGAACCCGGAGCGGCTGCGCCTCGGCGATGTGCTCGCCGGCACCATCGTCGTGAAGGCGCCCCAGCCCATTCTCGCCGATGACCTCGGCGCGGAGGCCCCCACGGAGGACTCCGAGGAAGCGAGCGGGGAGGAGATCGCGTCCGCGCCGCGGGTCCACTCCTTCCGCCGCGAGCAGCTGGAGCGCTACGGGATCTACGAGCTGCAGGTCCTCGAGGAGGTCCTTCGCCAGCAGAAGATGCGCCGGAAGACGCTCATCGGCATCCGCGACCGGATCCAGCGGAAGATCGGCTATGAGCAGCGCGGCGGGGATCCGCGCGTCTTTCTCGAGGAGTTCTACCGCGCCCAGCGGATCTTCCTGGAGGAGCGGCTCCTCCTCGGGGAGAAGCGCGAGGACAAGCACGCCGCCGACGACGCGCAGCCGTCGCGGGAGGGACGGGGATCGACGGACGAAGGCGACGCGAGGAGCTGAGCGCCCCCGCCCACCTCAGTCGAAGATTGACTCGAGGGACTCTCCGAGGTCGGCGCGGATCCGGCGCAGATCATGGTAGAGGGCGGTGATGCACACCGCGAAGAGAGTCCCCGACAGGACGGTGAAGAGAGCGCTCAGAATGCGGACCCCGAGCACCACCCCCTGCTGCTCCTTGTCAGCCAGCAGTCCCGTCTCGAGCAGCGCGGCCGGGACGCTCAGCAACACCTGAACCATGACCATCAGGAATCCGAGCAGGAGGATCACGAGGCGGGAGCCTCGTGTCAGGGCGAAGCTCCTGTCGATCGCACGGATGGGGCCGAGGCGCTCGTTGAGGAGCGCGGGGCTCGAGACGCAGCTGCAGACAAAGAAGATGACCCCGGGGACGATGAGGATCAGGAACCCGAAGCCGAGCGCCATCGCGACGATGATGTTCGAGACGAAGAGCGCGGGCATCATTGGCGCTGCGCGCCCGAGCGCTCCCCCCAGACCGATCCTCCGCCCCTGCAGCTGCTCGAAGGTGAACACGATCACCGCGGTCGAGTTGATGAAGCCGCCGAAGGTGGCCGCGAACAGGTAGAGGAGGAAACTCTGGGGTGTTGCATCCACCGACCCCACCCCCGCGGCCTCAAGCCCCAGCCACGGACCGTAGCAGAGGAGCGCGAAGGCGGTGAGCGGGAGGGCCCCCCGACCGAAGACCCGGAAGGTGTTCCGCAACACGAGGCCGATGTCGATCATCGGCGGGGCGGGGCGGCTCCGCTTGCGCGTCCTGGCCCCGCGCAGCTCCGGGCCCTCCGGCACCTCGACATCACTCCGCTCGTCGGTCCGCTCAGGATCGGTCGTCATGCGGTGCTCCTTCAGCTCTCCCGGCCCGTGCGCTCACGCTCCGGGCACTCCGGTCCGTGCGCTCTCGTCCCCCGGCTGGGGCCGCGCCGAACCCGCGGACTCAGCCACCCATCGCTCCTCGAGCCGCCTCCAGGTCCTCGATTCCCTCGTCGAGGCGCTCCGCATCGGTCCGGAAGCAGAGGACGCAGATCCGCCCGACGAATCGCCCTGCCACCGTCGCGCCGGAGAGGTGGACGCGACCCCGCGCGTTCACCTCCTCGAGGAGGGCGCGGGTCCGCCGATCCCCCTCCTCCTCGCTCCATCCCGGGTCGCTGGCCCGGAACGGGACGATGGAGAGCTGCGGCTCATCGAGGAGGGTCACTCCGGGCATCGCTCGCAGTCGCTCCGCGGCCCGCAGCGCGAGGGCGCGCTTGTCGGCGATCGCCTCGCGAAACGCCGCGGCTCCGTGGAGCTGGACCGCGAGCCAGAGGGGCAGGCCGCGATACGGGCGCGAGAGCTCCGGGCCGATCCGGCTCGGGTCGTAGTGCTCCGGCGCGGGGAGCTCGGGGAGGTAGCCCGCCGTGACCTCGTGGACCGCCCGAAGATGCGCCTCATCCCGCACGAGGAGCGCACCGGTCCCGTAGGGGAGGAAGAGCCCCTTGTGGGGATCGAGGGTGAGGGAGTCCGCGCCCTCGATCCCGGCGAGGGCCGGGCGCAGCTCGGGAACCAGGCGGAAGAATGCGCCGTAGGCGCCGTCGACGTGATGCCAGAGACCCTCGGACCGGGCGATCGCGCCGATCTCCTCGAGGGGATCGATGGCCCCGGTGTTCGTCGTTCCCGCCGAGCTCACGACAAGGAAGGGACGCAGCCCCGCGTCACGATCCTCCGCGATCGCGGCGCGCAGCGCCTCGGGGCGGAGGCGACGGCGCTCGTCGACCGCGATCCCCCGGACCCGATCCGCCGCGATGCCGGCGAGCCGCGCGCTCTTGTGAACGCAGTGGTGGACATCTTCGGAGGCGTAGAGGACGCCGGCGCGGAGGTCGGGCCCGAGGTGGAGCTCCCGCGCGGTGACGATGGCGGTCAGGTTCGAGGTCGAGCCGCCCGGAGTGAAGAGCCCGGTCGCGCCCTCGGGGAACCCCATCCACTCCCGCAACCACCCGATCGTCCGCCCCTCCAGCTCGACGAGGAAGGGAGCGGGAGCCCAGACTCCGGTGAACCGGTTCAGCGCCGCTCCGAGGAAGTGGCCGATGGCGCTGGTGAAGAGCCCCCCGCCGGGGACATAGGCGAGGTACCCCGGCCCGGTGGTCAGAAAGGAAGCCGGGAGCCACTCGTCGAAGAGCTGATCGAGGAGCGGACCGGGCGGGACCCCGAGCTCCGGCGCCTCCCGCGGCAGCGCGAGGCAGCGCTCGGAGACCCCCTCGTCGAAGGCCCCCCCCGCCGGCAGCGTCGGCGCCTGGACGATGTGCTCGACGAGGCGATCGATGACGCGCGCCGCGAGCTCGCGCATCTGCGGACCATCGAGATCGAGGGGGGGCTGGGCGTGCTCCGTCTCCATGCGCGGATTCTGACCGGGAAGCCGCCGGCGCGGGAGCGAATCGCGCTTCGAGGGGTTGATCTGCTACGATACCGTCGTCCGTCCCCGAACAGGATCACGGAGGAGCCGATGGAGCGCGTCCCCGAGCCGGAGCTGATGAACGAGGAGGAGCAGGCCCGCGCCTACGCCGAGGCGGACTTCGAGGCCCCCCACTCCGCCTTCGTCGATCTGCTGCTGCGCCATCTCCCCCAGCTCCCGGAGTCGGGGGTCGCGGTCGATCTCGGCTGTGGGCCGGGGGACATCACCTTCCGGATCGCGCGGGCCCTCCCCGGCTGGACGATCATCGGGGTCGACGGAGCGGCCGCCATGCTCCTTCACGGTCAGGAAGACCTGATGCGACAAAGCCTGAGCGAGCGCGTCCGCCTCGTCCATGCCCATCTCCCGGTGAACGCGCTCCCCGCCGCGCCGTTCGACTTCCTCTTCTCGAACAGCCTCCTTCACCACCTCGCCGAGCCGATGGTCCTCTGGGAGACGATCCGCACCTTCGGCAAGCCGGGCGCACCGGTGTTCATCATGGACCTCGCCCGTCCGGAGAGCCGGGAGGAGGCGCGCCGCCTCGTGGAGGAGCACTCGGGGGGGGAGCCGCCGATCCTGAAGAAGGACTTCCACAACTCCCTCCTCGCGGCCTATCGGGTCGAGGAGGTGGAGGAGCAGCTCCGGCGCTCGGGACTGCCGCTGGAGGTCGAGACGGTCAGCGACCGCCACTGGATCGCCCACGGGAGGATCTGAGGCGCCCGGTCCGGAAGCTCCGGCTCTCCGCCGGTTCCCACTTCCGCCGGTTCTCACTTCCTCCAGGTCTCACTTCCTCCAGGTCAGGGGGATGAGGACGACGAGGACCGCGTAGATCTCGAGGCGGCCCAGCAGCATCAGCAGGATGAGCAGGCCCTTCCCCGTGGCGGGGATGTCCGCGAAGTTCTCGGTCGGTCCGACCCCGGCCAGCCCCGGTCCGATGTTCCCGAGGGTCGCCAGCACCGAGCCGAAGGCGGTCAGCAGCGCGGAGTTCTCGGTCTCGAGGCTCGGGAGCTCCCCCACTCTCTCGACCCCGTCCGCGGGACTCGACCCGAGGATCGTCGCCATCAGCAGCACCGAGATGAAGAAGACGACGAGGTAGAGGGAGAGGAACCCCATCACGCGGGCGATCACCGCGCGGTCGATGACCTCACCCCCCATCTTGAGGGGGATGACGGCGTGGGGTCGGACGAGGCGCTTGATCTCCCGCAGCCCGAACTTGAAGAGCAGCATCACCCGGATGCACTTCACTCCCCCGCTCGTGCTCCCCGCGCACCCCCCGAAGACCATCAGCGCCACCAGCAGGACGCGGCACGCGTTCGGCCACCGGTCGAAGTCCGCCGTCGCGAACCCGGTGGTCGACATCACGCCGAGGACCTGGAAGCTCGAGTATCGGACGCACTCGCCGACCGTGTCGTACTTTCCGGGGAAGAGGAGCCGATCGGGGTAGCTCCCCCACCAGAGGAAGGCGGTGACCCCCAGGATCGAGACGAGGACCACCGCGGTGTAGAAGCGGAACTCGGTGTCCTTCAGGTGCAGGAGGCTCCGCCCCATGATCAGGCGGTAGTGCAGCACGAAGTTCGCGCCGGCGATGAACATGAAGAGCGTGATCACCCCATCGATGTACGCGCTGTCGAAGGCGGCGACGCTCGCGTTCCGGGTCGAGAAGCCCCCGGTGGCGAGGGTCGCGAAGGCGTGACAGGTGCCCTCGAAGAACCCCATGACCGGAGTGAGCAGCCCGACGAGGATCAGCGTGAGGAGGAGGTAGAGCATCCAGAGCCACTGGGCGGTGTGGCGGATCCTCGGCATCAGCTTGTCCGCGGTCGGCCCCGGCGCCTCCGCCCGGAGCATCTGATATCCCCCCGCTCCGAGGAAGGGGAGGATCGCGACGGTGAGGACGACGATCCCCATGCCGCCGAGCCAGTTCGTCATCGCCCGCCAGAAGAGCAGGCTGCGGGGCAGCGCCTCGATGTCGGTGAGGATCGAGGCGCCGGTGGTGGTGAAGCCGCTGATCGTCTCGAAGTAGGCATCGAGGTAGCTCGGGATCCCCTGCGGGGTCAGGTGGAAGGGGAGGGCGGCGAAGGCGGAGAGGACCGCCCAGCCGAGTCCGACGATGGCGAACCCCTCCCGCGGACCGAGCTGACCGCGGGAGCCCCGACAGGAGAGGTACGCGGTCCCGCCGAAGCCGAGGCAGGTGGCGATGGCGAGGAGGAAGGCCTCCACCTCGCCCGACTCCTCATGATGGAGCGCCACGCCGAGCGGGATGAGCAGGATCCCTCCGAGGACGAGGACGAGGAGCCCGAGGATGGAGATGAGCGCACGCTTGCGCATCCGGAGCCCCTACCGCTTCCTCGAGAAGAGCTTCTCGACCTTGGAGACCGCCTCGGGGAGGGCGAAGATGATCACGTGGTCCCCGGGGAGGATCGGCGTGTCGCCCCGGGGGGTCACTACAAGGTCGCTCCGCAGGATCGAGCCGACGAGGGAGCCCTTCGGCATCGAGAGCTCCTTCACCGTCCGCCCGGCGACCTCGGAGCTCTCTCCGATGAGGTACTCCCGCGCCTCGGCGCCGCTCTCCCCGATCTGGGAGACCTGCAGCACCCGCCCCCGCCGGATGTGACGCAGGATCGCGTTCACGGTCAGCAGGCGCGGGGTGACGACCACCCCGAGGTCGAGGGTGTTCAGGACCGGCAGGTACGCCGGCTCCTGCGCCTGGACGGCGATGCGATGCACCCCCAGCTTCTGGATGAGCAGGGCGTGCATGAGGTTCGTCTGGTCGTCTCCGGTGAGCGCGAGATAGAAGTCCGCGTTCCCGATGTTGTTCTGCTCCGTGAAGTCGGGGTCCGCGATGTCCCCGTGGAGCACGAGCGCCTTGTCGAGGGACTCGCTCGCCGCCTCCGCCCGCTCGAGGTCCTTGTCGACCATCACCACGGAGCGAAAGCGGGTCTCGAGGCGCCGGGCGAGGGCGACGCCCAGGCGCGTGCATCCCTCGATGACGACCCGCTCCACCGGCTCCTTCTCCGGGTGGACGAGGTCGCGGAACGCGGAGTAGTCCTTGCGCTGGATGAAGGCGTAGACATGGTCGTGAGCCCGCAGCTCGTCGTCTCCCCGGGGGATGACGAGGGTGCCGTTCGGCCGCGCGATCGCCACGATCAGGAACTTGCCGTGCTCGAGGTGCAGATCGCGCAGGGACTTGCCGCAGAGCGTGGACTCGCGGGAGATCTCGTAGCCCCAGAGCAGCAGCTTCCCATCGGCGAACTCGGCGACATCGAGTGCCCCGGGGTTCCTCACGAGGCGCTCGAGGAGATCGGCGGTGGTCGCGATCGGATTGATCACGAAGTCCGCGCCGATGTCGGCCGGGGGCAGGATGGAGTCGGGGGCCGAGAGCTCATCGTCGCGCAGGCGGAGGACGACCTTGCGCGCGCCCATCCGATGGGCGAGCAGGCTGACCACGAGGTTGGTGTTGTCGTGGTTCGTCACCGCGATGACGAGGTCGGCGTTCTCCGCCTTCGCCCGCTGCAGCACCGTCGGCGTGGAGGCGTTCCCGGCGATCGCGAGGACATTCATCTTCTCGTCGATCCGACGGACCAGCTCCGGCCGGGCGTCGACCACGGAGATGTCGTGTCCCTCGACGGAGAGTCGCTCCGCGAGGTGGTACCCGACGACCCCCGCTCCGACGATGATGATGCGCATCGATCTCCGCCCCTCTCCGGGAGGGGGCGGCGGATCGCGCTCCTCCCCGAACGGTGCTGAGGATGCCCCCATCCGGGGCGGAGTTCACGCGGAAGATCGACCTCCGGGCGGATTGTTCCCCCCCTCATTCGCCGAGGGGCGGATGACGGCCTTTTCCCCTCCGGCTATCCTGCTTCCGCCGTTCCGGACCCGAGAGCCCGACCCGGGGACACGCCCCGGGAGACCAGACGAGAGGTGCCCGTGCTCCGCTCCCTTCCCTCCCCCCTCGCCCTCCGACGACTCCTCCCGGTCGCGCTCGGTCTCCTCCTCACCCTGACCGCAACAGGAGCGCCCGCCTGCGCCCAGAGCGTCCGCGGGGGGGGCTTCGCCGCCATGGTGAACGGCAGACCGATCACGAACTTCGAGGTCGACCGCGAGGTGGAGGTGCGGATGGTCCAGCTCCGGTCCCGGGCGACCCGCCCCGACCTCGAGGCGCAGCAGGAGCAGATCCGGGCGGCGGTCCTCGACGAGCTCATCAACGAGCGACTCCTCCTCGACCGCTGCGATGCCCTGGACATCCAGGTCCGCCCGGAGCAGATCGACATGGAGGTGGAGCGGCGGATCAGCCAGGCCCGCCTCGCCGGAGATGCCTCGATCGGCGACCCCGCCGACTTCTTCGATCAGTGGGAGGCCCAGTTCGGGCAGAACGAGGAGCGCGCCCGGGAGGACATCGGCAGGACGATCCGGATCCGCATGCTCATCTCCACGATCCATCAGGATCAGTATCTCGGCCCGGCCGAGCTCCGCGCCTACTACCGCAATCATCCGGAGGAGTTCACGACCCCGGCCGTGCACATCTTCCGTCAGATCCTCCTCCCCCTCGCGGATCCCTCCTCGAAGGAGAAGGTCGAGGAGATCAAGGCCGCGCTCGAGGCGGGAGAGAGCTTCGAGGCCCTCGTGCGCCGCTACTCGGAGGGACCGAGACGCGAGCTCGGGGGGCTGTGGGAGCTCACCGATGAGCAGCTCGACGGGATGCTGCTGCCCCTCCCGAAGCTGGTGCGGGAGACGCAGGCGGGAGAGACCTCGCCGCCGATCGCGACCACCACCTACATCCACGTGATCCGGGTCGAGGAGCACCGGGAGGGCTCGCAGCTCGAGTTCTCCGAGTGTCAGTCGGAGATCCGCAGTCGCCTGCGGGGCGAGCGCCGCCAGGAGGCCCAGAACCGCTTCCAGTCGGAGCTCCTGCGCGACGCCGAGATCCGGATCATCCCGCGGGAGCCCTCACAGCCTTGAGGGACGAAGCCCAGCCTTGAATCGAGACGCGGCTCCCCCCCCGGTTCGGGAGAGGAGCCGCGCCGATCGATCCGGTCCGCCTCCGGGGCTCAGCGGCCCCCGCCGCCCGGGGGCTCCGCGACCGCGCCGCCCTCGGCGGGCTCGGCGGCCTCCTCGGCGGCCTTCTTCTTGTCGACCATCTTCTGGACCTGCGGCGGAAGGCTGAAGGTCCCCTCCGGGGTCTCCGGGTTGAGCTGGACCGACTCGACCTGGATCTCGACCTTCTGGATCGACTGATCGATCGTCGTCTTGAAGGCGAACTTCAGCCCCTCGACCTCGCGCCAGTCGCTCTCGGTCGTCGTCATCGAGATCTTGCCCACCATGGGGGCCTCGATCGTGGCGGTCGTCTTCACCCGGAGATGCGTCGCGCCATCGATGAACCACTTCTCCTCGTTGTCATCGGCATCGATCGCGAGGATGACGATGCACTCCTTCCCATCGACCGTCTCGCGCGCGATGGTGTCGATCGACTTGTAGTCCTCCTTCGTGTGGAGGATCGGCCAGAGGCGCGCGGTGCGCTTCTGCATCTTCGCCATCTCCCCCTCCTGGATCGTCCCGCCCGTCATGGGGTTCGACTCCCAGACCACATCACCGGTCACGCCCTGCTCCATCTTGCCGAAGGGCGGAAGGTCGAGGATGAGGCGGAACTTCCCCTTGCCGCCGTTCCACTCGGTGTAGGTGGCGGTCATCCCCTGGGCGGGCATCGCGAACTTGCCGTCGCTGCGACGGGACGAGACCTTCGCCATCGCCTCCCGGCCACCGAGCGCCTCGATCATCTTCTCGATCACGGCGCCCGCCTCGGGCAGGTCGGCCGCGGGGACCTCCGGGGCATCCTGCGCGGGGAGGGGCGCGATCAGGCTCGCGAGGAAGAGGGCTCCGAGGAGCTTGCGTGCGGTCATCGTGGGTTCCTTTCCGGGGCCGGGCGCCGGCGGGGAGCTCCCCCCACGCCCGGGTCGTTCGACGATCGGTCTCTGGCTCTGACTCACAAGGGGGCGCCGGGGAGTCCTCCCCCGCCGCCGGCCGGGCCCCGCGTCCGGGGGCCCTTCGTTCACTGCTGCCGGATCCACTCGAGGGCCGCGGCGAGGGGGGGGTCGACCCCCTCGAGGAGCCGGCTTCGCTCCGGCCACACCACCTCATCGGGGGCCACCCCCGAGCCCTCGAGGACGCTCCCCCCGGTCGAGACGTAGTTCGCGACCGCGAACTGGAAGCCGTCACCGTTCGGGAGGCGCACGAAGACGGAGGGGAGCGCGGCTCCCGCCGTGTTGCTGCCGAAGAGTCGGGCGCGACCGAGGTCCTGCAACCCCGCCGCCATGATCTCGGAGGTGGAGGCGGAGCCGCCGTCGATGAGGAGGGCGACCGGCCCCCCGAAGACGGTGGCCTGGGGACTGATGTTGAAGTGCATCGACTGGTCACGCATCAGCATCGTCCCGAGGCGCAGGTTCGACTCGTCGACGAGGTGGCCGCAGATCCCGTTCGCCATGAAGCCGATCCCCCCCGGGTTCCCGCGCAGGTCGATGACGAGCCCGCGGAGGTCGGGGTTCTCGTCGAGGAACGCCTCCAGCTCGAGGCGGACCGAGAAGTGGAGGAAGATCCCGAGGCGAAAGAGGCCGATGTCCCCGATCCGGGTGATCTCCCAGTCGACCGCGGTCCGGGGCATGTTCCCGAACGGCTCGGAGATGTGCTTCGGCGGGATGAGCTCGATCGTCACCTCACGGGAGGCATCCCCCTCGGCGAGGAAGGTCACCCGAGCGGTCTCTCCCGGATCCCCCGCGAGGTTCGCGAGGGCCATCCGTCGCAGGACGAGCTCCGCCTCCCCTCCGTCGAGGTGCTCCCGCAGGGCCGCGATCCCCTTCGAGACATCGTGGCCGTCGACCGCGGAGAGGACCCACCCCATCGCCACCCCGGCTCGCTCCGCCGGGGAGCCCGTCACGACCCGGCGAACGATCGCCTGATCGCCGACGACGACGACATCGAAGCCGGGCTGGCCGATGCCGCCCGGATTGCGGGAGGACGCGACCGGCGCTCCGGACTCGCCCCCCGCCGATCCACTCTCCGCGGGGCTGCCATCCGGACCGGATGGGCGGTCGAGCTCGTCGTAGACCTCTCCGGGGATCACCCCGAAGTGGGACTGACCGAGCGACGCGAGGAGCTCCTCCATGGCGGAGCGGGCCTCCCCGTCGGTCCGCGCTGCCGCGACCCTCGGCCGCAGCGTCTCGCGGAGCTCGTCCCACGGCGCGCCGTTCAACTCCGGATCGTAGTGCACATCGCGGATCGTCTCCCAGATCTGATCGAAGGAGGCGAGGTGCGCCTCCACGCGGTCCGGCGTGATCGAGGGAGCGGGAGGGACCTCCGCGACCGCCGCCTCACCCCGGGGGCCGGTCCCCGCGCAGCCGGCGAGACTGGCGAGGACGCCGACGAGGACGCTGCCGAGGAGGAGGTCACACGGAAGGAGCCGAGGCAGGGCTCGACCGACGGAAGTGCGCGGCCGCGGCGAAACGGAAGGAGGAAGCAAGGGAGAGGTCCTTTCGGAGGCGATCTTCGGGGGTGAACCCCGGGGAAGAGCGAGGATCGTACGCGGGCCGACGCAGGACGGCAACGAGACCGGCCGGCCGAAGCAGCGCGGGGGCACCGCGGGGAAGGGGGCGCGGAGCGGAGCCCTGTGCCGCGCAACGGGGCGCACGGAGATCGGAACGGGGGCGGATTCTCGCCGGTCCCGGTACACTCCGCGGCGAAGAGCGGACGGAGGCACGCATCGTGGCGAAACACGGCCCCCCCGGGGCGAAGACCCCTCCGGGCGTGCTCATCGAGGTGTGCGTGACGGGGCTCGCGGGAGCTCGCACGGCCGCGGAGGCGGGGGCGGATCGCCTCGAGCTCTGCGCCGTCCTCCCCGTCGGGGGGACGACCCCTTCGGTGGGGCTGGTGACTTCAGTGCTCGAGGCGGTCGATCTCCCGGTCATCGCCCTGATCCGACCGCGCGAGGGTGGATTCCGGTACCATGCCGCCGACCGGGAGGTGGGCGCGGCCGACATCGCGGCCCTGGCCGCCCTCCGCTCCTCTCGGGGAAGGCAGGTCGCGGGCTTCGCGATCGGGGCCCTCACTGCGGACGGCGCCCTCGACCGCGACCTCCTGCGGGAGTGGCGGGCCATCGCACCCGAACGGGAGTGGTGCCTCCATCGGGCCTTCGATCACGCGCGGGAGCCGCTGGAGGCGCTGGAGAGCGCGATCGACCTCGGGTTCGACCGCATCCTGACCTCGGGGCTCGCCCCCAGTGTCCCGGAGGGGCTCGAGACCCTCGCGCGGCTCGCCGCCGCCGCCGCCGGCCGGATCGAGATCCTGCCCGGGGGTGGAGTCACGGCGGAGGGGGCGGCGCGAATCCTCGCACGGACGGGAGTCCGCTCCCTCCACCTCTCCGCCACGCGATGGGCGCCGGGAGGAATGAACTTCGAGCGCGAGGGGATCTCCCTCGGCTCCGGCGTGGCCTCCGATGAGGCGCGCCACCTCGAGACCGACGGGGAGCGGCTGCGCTCCCTGCGCCGCGCCATCGGCGCGGCCCCGACCGATCGGGCCCCCTCCCCCGCCGGGAGCGAAGGGGAGCCCGACCCGGGCGCAGGCTCGGAAGACGGAGAGCAATGACCGAAGAACCGAACGAGCCGATCAAGATCGAGCCGGACACCTTCGCGATCTCGATCGGGAGCTACACTCGCCAGACCTGGAAGCTCCTGTGGGAGAAGACGCACCTCACCTACGCCGTCTATGGCGAGGACTACGAGACCCAGGCCGAGGCGAAGCTGAACCCCACACCGGAGGCGTGGTCCCAGCTCTGGGCGGTCCTCGATGAGATCGAGGCGTGGGAGTGGGATGCCTACTACTTCGCGAGCGCGGAGGAGGGGAAGGGCACCCTCTGGACGATCGAGATCCTGATGAAGGACGGTCGTCACCTCGACAGCGGCGGCTCGAACAGCTTCCCGGGACTCGCCGAGGCCCTCGCGCGCACGGCCGCGGGCTCCCGCGGCACCCGGCGCCGCGGTCGGCGGGGGGGACGCGGCCCCGCTCCGGCGGAGCCGGAGGCTGTGGTCGAGGGTGCGGAGCCCGATGGCGAGGAGACGCCCTTCGAGACCTTCCTCGAGGCGCTCCGCGCCTTGATCGGAGGTCGGGAGTTCTTCCCCTTCGACCCCGCCGAGATCCAGCAGGAGCTCTCCCGCGAGGAGGTCGATCGCCTCGTCCCTCCCCCCGAGCCTCCCCCCTCCCGCCGCCGCTCCGGCTCCTCCCGCGGCGCGGGGGAGAGATCCGATGGAGAGGAGTCGCGGAGTCGTCGCGGGCGGACCTCCCGCCGCGGTCGCCGGCGCAGCGGCTCCGACAAGGAGTCGAACTCCCTCTCCCGGGTGCGGCGCGGCCGCGGCGCTCGCGGTGGCGACGGAGACCGGGAGAAGGCGGGCGCATCGGGAGCAGACGCGAGAAGTGCCTCTTCCCGGAGTGACGCCCCGAGAGAGAGAGCCTCGGAGGGGGGCGGACGCAGCACCGGGCGCCGAAGAGGGCGTCGCGGGGGGCGGCGTCGCAGCGGAGAGGGGAGCCCCGCCGAGAGGTCCGGAGGCGGATCCGGTTCGCGCCCCCGCGAGTCCGCCGGGAGCGGCGGCGGCGAGGCGGGGGGCGGACCCCGGCGGCGGCGGCGCGGGCGACGCGGCGGTCGCCGCGGAGGCGAG
>Ga0181578_10000320_pt1 | contig 44721 bp, 46 predicted proteins | sample 071ome_21_FD_148659 | JGI IMG/M metagenome (GOLD analysis project Ga0181578, IMG submission 148659) | Coastal salt marsh microbial communities from the Groves Creek Marsh, Skidaway Island, Georgia - 071401CT metaG (spades assembly) | ecosystem: Environmental > Aquatic > Marine > Intertidal zone... | reverse complement strand
CTGGGCGAGGCGCACCTCGGCCCGGCCGTTATAAAACCGCATGACTGCCGGCATGGCGACAGTCACCAGGGTGCCGTGGTGTAAGGGGCTGTCGCCGAACGCCATGGAAAGCGCATGGATCGGCCCCAGACCCATATAGATAGACATACCGCCCTGTAGCGCCGCCATGGCCATTTCCGAGCGCGCCACCCGGTCGCCGCCGTCGGCCGTGGCCCGTTCCACGAAATCCACCACCCGGCGGATGCCGTCCAGCGCGATGGCTTCCCCCGGCGGGTTGGAGGCGTTGGAGAGATATCCTTCCACACAATGGGTCAGCGCATCCATGCCCGTCGCCGCGGTTAGACGCGGCGGCAGGGTCAGGGTCACCGTCGGATCGACAATGGCCACATCCGGTTTGACATTGGGACTGCGGATGCCCATGGCCGGCGCATTCGTTTCCGGATGTATGCCGCCGCCGAAGGTGACCTCAGCCCCGGTGCCCGCCGTGGTGGGGATGGTAATATAGGGCGCGACGTCCTTGGTGATCTTGGCCGGGTCCTTCAGATAATCCATCACCTCGCCGCCCTGAAGCGCAACCACCCGGAGCGCCTTGCCGCTGTCCAGGACAGAGCCCCCGCCAAGCGCGATGATCCCGTTGCATTTTTCAGTCTTATAGACGGCCAAGGCGGCATCGATGCCGGCGATGGTCGGGTTTTCCGGAATTTCGCCGTACATGGCTACGTTCATAGTCGGAGGTAGTGTTTCCCGAACCACTTGGTAGACACCGTGCTCAACCAAGCCTTTGTCGGTGATGATCAACGGACGATCGACACCTCGGGCCGAAAGCTCGTTCTCGAGCTCCGCCAGAGCGCCGAATCCGAAATGAACTGGGGGGTATGCGGGTATAAAACTCATCTCTCTCTCCCTTAGGCCTTGGCGCGCTCGGCATCGATGATCGCCTCGGCCTGAGGCCAGGACTTGGCGCCGTTGTTCTTCATCGAGGTCCGCAGCGCCTCCGGCAGCCACTCGAAAATAGCGGGGTGGAAGCTGGGCCGCGCCTTGATCTTCTCCCACCAGGCCTCAAGATGCGGCATCTTGCCCTCCCAGATACCGGCCATGGAGAGGCAATCGATTCGGTTCACATAAATACTCAGCGCCGCATCGGCGAAGGTATAACTGTCGCCCACCAGCCATTCATTCTCGGCCAGCGCCTCGTCCATTTTTTCGAAGGCCCGGACAAACGTCATCAACGCGCCTTTGGCTTCTTCGTAGTCGAAACCGTCATAGATGGCCCGGCGTTTGGCCTCCCGGCGGGCCGGTTCAATTGGGCTGTTGATAAACGCTTCCCGCTCTTCTTCGGACATTTCCAAAATATGAAACCGATGGGACGCGGCGTAGGTCACCACCCGGGTGGCGGGGTGGATTTCCTCGTCCACAGCTTTGCTCCAGAGCCGCACCTTGACCGCTTTGACCGGGTCCTCGGGGATTAATTTGATCTCGGGAAACTTGGTGTCGAGATATTCGCAGATCACGGTGGATTCGGGGATAATGAGCCCGTCGTCAACCAACGTTGGCACCACGCATTTTGGGTTGATCTTACGATACTCATCCTTGAACTGTTCCCCGTTCAAGATGTCGATATAGTGACCTTCCCAATCCAGTTCCTTTTCCGCGAGGACCATGCGCACCTTTGCGGCGCAGGCGGACGAGCCGTGATGATAGAGCTCCAGCATTTTTGGCAGCCTCCCCGGAGGTTGTTTTTCGCCCAGTGAACGTTTGATTGATCCGATATTGTCATGGTGGACGGCGTCTTTCAAACTGCTCGAAACGAATTTTCAGGGAGAGAAAATCATGGTCGCCTTTGCCGAACCGCCCCGGGTGGAGAAAAACCCGAACGAACGGGTGCCCCTTGTCGCCATGGTGTATTTCAAGACGAACGAGCCGGTCACCACAACGATCTTAGTGGATGATGGCCGAAAGCAGCGCTCGGTCACCTATGGGCCGGACAAGGACCCGGCGGCAGGCCTGCCGATTATCGGCATGCGCGCGGCGACGGATCATAAGATCACGGTTTTAGTTTCGGGGGACGGCGATGCGCCGGACCCGGTGGAGCTTGCCTATCACACGCCGGCCTTGCCCGATGACGGCGCGATCATTCCTCGGCTGACTCTGGTCAGTGCCAAGCCGGACGAGATGGAACCCGGTTTCACACTGCTCTCTATCCGCCGCCGGCCGGTGAACCGGGCCATCTGGATGAGCCCGAAGCAGTTCCTGTTTCAAACCCGTTGGAGCCTTATTGCCGCCATCGACGAGGAGGCCGAGATCGTCTGGTATTACATCGCCGACAGCCGGGTCGCCGGGGTGCATCAGCTGCAAAACGGCAATCTGTTTTTCCATCATGTCAACTTCCGATCCATCGAGATGGATATGTGCGGCAACGTGATCAACCAGTTCCACGCCACCAACCGCCCCTGGGGCGAGGTCGAAAACTCCATCGGGATTGAAGCCGATAGCCTGCATCATCAGCCCCACGAAATGCCGAACGGCAACTATCTGGCGCTGACCGCCAACGCCCGCGAGATTGACAACTATTACACCAGCGAGGATGACCCGGACGCGCCCCGCGCGACGCAAAAAGTGGTCGGCGACAATATTGTCGAATTCACGCCCGAGGGCGAGATCGTCTGGAATTGGAACACGTTCGATTATCTGGACCCGATGCGGATCGGATTTCATCTGTTGGAGCCTTATTGGCACACGCGAGGATTTCCCAATCATCTGGATTGGACTCACGGTAACGGGGTGACCTATGACCCCCACGACGACAGCGTGCTGGTGTCCCTCCGCCATCAGGATGCGATTATCAAGATCGACCGGAAGACCAAGGAGATAAAGTGGATCCTGGGCGATCATGCGGGCTGGGAAAGGCCACTGAAGGAGAAACTCCTCACACCCGCGCACGAGCTCCGCTGGCACTATCACGGCCACAATCCGAGGGTCACCGGCGAAAATCAATTTGTCATGTACGATAACGGTATCTGCCGGGCGATGCCCTTCCACGGGGAACAAGTGCCGCCGGCTCAATGCTTTGCCCGCGCGGTGGAGTACAAGGTCGATCCGGACAAGATGGAAGTGTCGGAAGTCTGGGTCTCTGGCAATGACGAGTCAGAGGACCGGGTGATTTCCTGGGCCATGGGCGACGCCCATCGGTTGCCCGAGACAGACAACATGCTGGTGATCGATTCCTTTTGTACGCCCGAAGGCCCGGAGCTCAACCGTATGGGGACCATCATGGTGGATGACCTGACCTGGAACGAATGGCGGCGCGATGAATGGACCCCCAACGATTTCGCCACCTGGGGGCGTATCCGGGAAATGAAGCGGGACGGCGGCCGGGAGGTGGTCTTCGAGGTCAAAGTCGATCACGAACACGATATTGTCGGTTGGGAGGTGTTCGGCGGGGCGCGGGTCAGATCCCTGCGGGTGGACTAGCCCGTGATTTCACCAGACGGAACATTACCAGGTTCACTCTCTGTCACGTCTTTGATATGGTCTAGGGTAACAAAAAAAATCTTAAGGGAGAGCATCATGTCACAAAGAATTTCTAGAATTGCCGTTGCCGCTGCGGCGACCGCCCTGATCGGGGTGGGGGCCTCAAACGCCTCGGCGCAGAACATTCTGCGCGGAGATGCGCCGGGCGTTGGTTCCGTCAACCACACAATCATGATCGTCTTATCAAAGATTTTGGCCACCAAGGCCGGCATTACCATGCAGGTCAATGAAGGCCAAACGCTGACCCGATCGGCGATCAAGCTGGGTTCTGGCCGTCTCGACATCCTGCCGTTGCCGCAGGTCGCCATTCCGTGGATGAAGAAGGGCGTCCGGATGTACAAAAAACAGCCGGACAAAGCGAAAGCGGCCGTTAAAAATATCCGCCTGATCGCAGCCTTTATCGGCGGGTATTATCACCACATGGTTTGGGCCGATTCGCCGATCAAAACGCACGCCGATCTCAAGGGAAAACGTGTCTTCGTGGGCCCGCCGGCCGGTGGCGCATCTATCACCGCAATGGCAGTGATCAGGGCCGTGTCCGGACTGGAGCCCAAGAAAGATTACACCGCCGTACGATTGCCCTGGGGCGCCGGTCTGCAAGCCATGCAGGACGGCAAGTTGGACGCCTTTATCCGGCCAAGCGGTCTGGGCGCGGCGAGCATCGACCAGCTGGGCAGCAAACGAAAATTCCGCCTGTTGGATATTGGTCATGCAGAAGGTTCCCCGGCTTGGAAAAAATTCTTCAACAGCGTCGGCCGGACGCCGGCAAAAATTCCCGCCGGATCCTATAAGAATCAGGCGAACAACGACAAGGATCTGGTCACAAACGGCCTTTGGTCTCAGTTGACGGCGCGCGCGGACCTGAGCGAGGACGTGGTGTATAAGATCACCAAGGCGCTGTGGGAGAATATCGATGAAATGCACCAGACGGCGGTGACATTGCGCAGTGTTCGCAAGGATGACCCGATCAAAGCCGGGAATGTGCCGCTGCATCCGGGCGCCATGAAGTATTACAAGGAAATCGGCGTCGAAATTCCAAAGCACCTTATGTAGTGACGCATCCTCCCTGCGCTGGACGTGGGGGCTTTGAAATAGATAGTCGAGCACCCGGCCGGCGAAAGATGTCCGGCCGGGTTTTCTACCGATAGATCAGTTGCCGGTCTCATTGCGCAGGAGCCACAACGATTATGTCCGAACCTACCGAAGACTCCCCAAGTCGGCGACTCGTCACCGGGATCATCTTTCTGGTCGCCGTCTCGCTGGCGATCGGGGGCATCACCAATTCGATTCCCACATATGGCGTACTTCCGCAAATGGGTCCCTACCCGGACATTCTCTTCCGCCCGATGGTAATTGCAGCGGCGGTTCTGATTGCCGTTCTCACCAGTTCATTCAGTGATCCAATCACCAAGCGTTGGCCGCACCTGGGGGCGCTCGGTAAATTCGTCGACGCTGCGTTGATCCTCGCCGCCTGGTACGTGCTCTGGGTCTATTTTGATGTGCAGCTTGAAATTGACGAGGAAGGGTTCACCGAGCTCACCATATTTCATTTCTTTGTGTCTATCGCCGCGGCAGGCATCTTTCTCGTGATCAGCTGGCGGATTTGGGGGGCGCCGCTCTCCATCGTCGCGATTGTCGCGCTCGTATATTTTTACACCGGGGAACATTGGCCCTGGATTTTCCAGACGGCGCCCCTTGATCTGGCGGACAGTTCGGAAGACCTGTGGTTCAACTTGGGCGACGGAATCCTGGGCAGCATCATGGGAATCATTATTTTCACAGTGTTCCCGTTTATCCTGTTGGGGACGATGCTGGAAAGAACCGGCGGCGGCCGATCCCTGATTAAAATCGCCGTGCATGTAACCCGGCGTTTTCGCGGCGGACCGGCGCATGCGGCCATCATGGCCTCCGGCCTGTTCGGCACGATGTCCGGCGGTGCGGTGACCAATGTTGTAGCGACCGGTGTGATCACCATTCCCATGATCAAGCAGCGGGGTTTTACACCGGCCTTCGCCGGTGGTGTCGAGGCGACCGCATCCAGCGCGGGCCAGATCATGCCACCGATCATGGGCGCAGCGGCCATAGTGATGTCCGATCTGACAGGGATCTCTTTTCTACAAATTATTATCGCGGCGCTGGTGCCCGCCCTCGCCTATTACCTGAGCCTGTTCACCAGCGTTGTCTTCGAAGCGCGCCGGTTGGGTGTCGAGGTAGGCGATGAACAGCTCGACGATGAGTCCCTGAAAGTCGTCTCCCAGGATTACATCAATATGATCATGATCCTGGTGCCCGTGGCGGTGGTTGTTGGCACGCTGATCGAAGGATTTTCCGCCGCCGGCGCCGGTATGACGGCCTTTCTGACCGTCATTCCGCTGAGTTTCCTAAATCCGGCCGTCAGAAAACGTCCGATCGTCATCATCGAGGGATTGGCCCATGCGGGGGTCACCTTCTCCCGGCTTCTGATGGCGATCGCAGTCGTCGGCATTATCGTGGCTGTCCTGGGCGCGACCGGATTGCCGCAGGACTTTGTTATCCTGATCAACGAAGTGGCGGGCGGGCGGCTCGTGGTGACCTTGTTCGTTACGGCGATTGCCGCGCTGATGCTTGGCATGGGCATGCCCACATTACCCGCTTACTTGACGATTGTATTGATCCTGGGTCCGGCCATGCAGAACCTGGGTTTGGCGCTGCTGACCGCGCATATGTTTGTTTTCTATTACGGCGTTGCGTCTTCCATTACCCCACCGGTGGCGGTCGCAGCATATGCAGCAGCGTCCATCGCCGAGGCGCCGCCCATCAGTACCGCCATGATGGCCATGCGCATCGGTCTGGTGAAGTTCGCCGTGCCGTTCCTGTTTGCCTTTTATCCGGTCATGTTGATCGTCCCCGAAGCCCAGCCTCAAGGGTCAGCTGGATTTGTCCTGCAAGACTTCATCTGGATCATCATCCGGCTGGTGCTATTCATCTATCTGGTCTCCAGCGCCGTCATTTCATTTGACCAGCGCCGTTTGCCGCCATGGGAGCTTGTGGTGCGGCTTGCGCTTGCCGTGGCCATCATGCTGACGATTCCGGCCATCCAATGGGCGGCTACAATCGTCGCCCTGGGGTATTTGTTCTGGCATTGGAAGACATTCTCGGCGAAGGCGGCACCCACGACGTAGTCGCTGAAAGTGTTGCAATCGTTCGCTCAATATGTTCCCGGTAGGGCGTATATCTTAATACGCCTGGGAAAATCGCCATGACCGACGAGCCGATTACATCACCCTATCTGCGGGAAAACTTCCGCCGGCAGCCATTCTGGAATCCAACCAAAATTCTGCCCCATGAAATGGGCAAGGAAATCCATCGGATGGACCTGAACGAATGCCCGTTCCCGCCCTCCGATAAAGTGATATCCGCGATCGCCGAGGCTGCATCCGGATTGAATCGTTATCCTGACGGGACCTGCCCCGAGCTAACGGCGCGGCTGTCGGAAAAGCTGGACGTGGGGGAAGACCGGATTTGCTACGGCAGCGGCAGCACACAGCTGCTGACATGCATTGCCGAAATCTCTGTCGGGCCGGGGGAAAATCTGGTCGCGCCAGAAGTGATCTGGCGGCGGTTTTCCGGCGTGTTTCAGGCCACAGCCGCCGACGTCACCGCCGTGCCCAATCTGCCGGACGGCGCCATTGACGTGGATGGGCTGCTGGCGGCAGTCGGCAACAACACCAAGATGCTACTGGCGCTGTCGCCCAACAACCCGACTGGGCTGATGCTGACCGAAGCGGAAATCCGCAAACTGTCCGACAACGTGCCGGAAAACGTGCTCCTGTTCCTGGATGAGGCATACTACGAATTCGCCGTCTATGCGGGCGGGGCCGATGGGCTGCAAATTTTGAAAGACCGCAAAGGCCCATGGGTGGTCACCCGAACCTTTTCAAAAGCCTATGCGTTGGCGGGACTCAGGCTCGGCTACGCCATCTGCAGTTCAGAGGAAATCGCCAATGCGCTCCGGCTGGTCTCCAGCACGTTCAATGTAAACGGTATTGCCGAAGCGGCGGTCCTGGCGGCGCTGGATGATCCCGAATATACCCACATGATCCTGACGGAGAATGAGCGGGAGATGTCCCGGATCAAGGACGCCTGCCGGGAACTGGGGCTGACCTATATGGATTCGGCCACCAACTTTATCTCCATCGATGTGGGCCGGCCCGGCAAGGAGGTTGTCGCCGAAATGCGGGAGCGCGGCATCCGCATCACCACGCCGGGCTATGACGGCGTGCCAAACCATATCCGCGTGTCCATGGGGCAAGCAGCGGACACGGACGCTTTTCTGGCGGCGCTTCGGGAGATTTTGGCGAACTAAGTTCTAGTGCGTATCCAGCTTGTGATAGGCGTCTACAATTTCTTTCTGAGCGGCTTGGAGTTCGTCCAAGCAATCCGCCACCATGTCGGGCACGCTGGTCGCCTTGCGAAGCCATAACAGCGTGACCGACCCCATGACATTGCCGTTGTAAGTCAGGGCGACGGCAATCGCGTCCAGCCCGTCATCCTGTTGAGAGCGGAGCGGCAGTAGACCGCCGCCGAAATTCGGATCCCGCGTGGCGTAGCCTTGATCCCGGACTTTGTCCAAGAGCGCGTCAAACGCCGGCCGGTCATCCAGGATGCGGTTGACCGGATTGCGGGTGGCGATCAATTGTTCGATCAGGCTTTCCCGCTCCTCCTCGCCGCAATGGGCCAGATAGACCCGGCCGACGGCGGACAGCGGAATATTGATCTGATGGCCGATCTGATCCCGGTTCAACAAGAAGGGGCTGCTGGGCCGGCTGGTCTCCTTCAACACCATGCACAAATTTTCCGTATCCAGGACCGCCAGGTCCAAGGGCCATTTCAATTGGCGGCACAGCCGGTCAATCACCGGGGCGGCGATTTCCGCTATCTTGTCGCCGGCATCCAGCTTGGCGACCATCCGTTCGAGACGGAAACTGTTGCGGTAGAGTCCATCGCCGATGCCGCGCCGGACCAGGCCCGAGGCCTCAAGTGTGCGGAGAATGCGCAACAATGTCGGCCGCGGCAGGCCGGACTCCTCGTAGATTTGTTTGAGGGTGGCCGGCCCGAGTTCCTGCAGCACGGCAATCACCTGCAGCCCACGTTCGAGGGAGCGGATGGTTTTCACGTTGGCGATATTGGATGTCGCCATTTCGGGGCCCTGTTTCGTCATTTTTTTCGCTATGTGAAAACTTTAGCGGCTGATTATGGTTTGGAAAAGGCCCAAACATAATTCCGGCTATTTGAGGCTGGAGACGATCAGTTCCGTCAGCGCCAAAAGCTTATACCGATAGCCGCCCACCCGCGTGTGGATGGCGGGGTTGGAGGTCATGACGATGGTGAGTTTAATCGCCGGCAGGATATAGATGAACTGTCCGCCGAAACCCCTCGCATAATAGGCGCGCTCTCCCCAAATCTCGGTAATAAACCAGCCGAGCCCGTAATAGTCGCCGGAGAAGCGTGACTGACCTCTGCCGGTCCAGGACTGTTTGATCCAGGCTTCGGACAAGACGCGTTCGCCCTTGTGCATGCCGCCGTTGCGGTACATCTCCCCGAAGGTCAGCATGTCCCGGGGCGAGATCAGCATGTTGTTGCCGCCGAGATAAATCCCTTCCGGGCTTTTCTGCCAGGGCGGCAATCGAATGTCCAAAGGCTTTGCCAGCCAGTCTTGGGCTAGTTGATGGGTGTCCCGCTTGGTGACGCGGCTCAGCAGTGCGGAAACCAGATGAAAATTGCCGGTGGAATAATGCATGATCCCGCCGGGCTCATCCGCCATCGGACGGCTCAACACAAAGCGGGACCAGTTCTTGCTTTTGACCCAGCGGCCATAGTTCCGCCCGGATGTCCGCTCCAGCCCGGACCGCATGGACAGAAGATGATCCAGGGTGATGAGGTGTTTTTTCGGTTCTGCGTCCTTGGGTAGCCAATCAGCTAACAGGGGCGCGATCTTCATGTCCGTACCCAGCAGCAGGCCCTTGTCCACGGCGACGCCGGCAATGGCCGCCAGCAGCGATTTAGAGACGGATTTGACGTTCACCGGCGTGGTCAGCTTGGGCCCGCGAAAAGCGCGTTCCGCCAAAATCTTGCCGTCTTGGGCGATGATAAGGGCGTTGAGCCGGTCGATCCCGGCGCCCGCCTTCATTATTTCATCCAATGCCACTTGATCGTTGGCGCGCGTTTCCGGCGTCAGGAGAGGCGCTGCGGCGCATAGGAGTATGAAAAGAAGCCGTTTCATCGTCTTCGTCTAACGGGCCAGGGCGTGGTTCCCGTTGGTCATAGCTCAGCTACCAGCCGCTGTCGATCCGGCATAATCGACACAGATTCGTTATCCGTTTCTGCTATACTGCCGCCATGTCCAACGACAATATCCCGATCAAAATCATCTCCGGCGGACAGACCGGCGCGGACCGGGCGGCCCTGGATGTGGCGCTGGCGTTGAAACTACCGTGCGGCGGCTATTGCCCGGCCGGGCGGTGGGCCGAAGATGGGGAGATCGACGAGATTTATCCCCTGGAGGAAACCGACGGCCCCCATCCGGCGGAACGGACGGGTCTCAATGTGTCCCTGGCCGACGGAGTGCTGGTGCTGACCAATGGCCCGGCGGATACCGGCACGAAGCTGGCGTTGGAGCTCGCCAAGCGGGCAGGACAACCGTGCCTCCATCTGGATTTCGAGGACGATATCGATCCGGATCAGGTGCGGGACTGGATGGCGGAGAACAATATCCGTAACCTCAACGTGGCCGGCCCCCGCGAGAGCAATAATCCCGGCCTCTATACCCTGGCCAAGGGGTTCCTGATGATGGCATTGCGAAAGAACGCGCGCTAACCCTCGGTGACGATTTTGACCTTTTGACCGGCGGTCAGGCCCTGACCCGGTTTCAATCCGTTCATGACCCGGAAGGTTTCTTCCGGGAATTTTTTGACGGCCATTTGACTGACATAGGTCTGCACGGTATCGCCGGCGCGCACGGTGCGGAATTCGATCCGCTGATATTTAACGGCGGCGGCCTCTGCCCCACTAATTTGGCGCAGACTGAACGTGGTTTGCCGCAAACCCAACGAGAGCCGGCTGGTTAGGCGCGGCGGCGTCTGAAACATAAACCGGTAGATTCGGCCATTGCTGTCCCGCAACGCCACCAGACGGATATCCATCAGACCGGCCTCCGTCCTAAGCTGCGTCACCGCGGTGGCGCCTTCCATGCCGTTGACGGTCAGGCGCTCAAACTGGCTGAGACGGATGTTCCTCGGCATGACCGACGGCAGGTAATTGTCCATCGCGCCGGAATATCTTTTGGTCTCCATATCAAACTTGATGATCGACTTGGCGGGCCCCTGAGCGAAGACGGCCTGGGGCTGATTGATCAGCGTAAAACCCTTGGGCACATCAAACCGGAACCGCAAAACCGGGTGGATGAAACTGTTCCCTTGGATTACGCCGGACGCTGGATCGTCGCCATAGATCAGCCCGTTCATAGCGTTGATGTATTCCCTCTCGCCGATATTCGGTCCGGACCGGGCGTTGGTCGCTTCCTGAACCGCCTTCTCCACCCGTTCCACGGTGCGCGGGTGGGAGGCAAAGATGCTGTGACTGTCGACATTGTTGGCCGGCCGGCCGGCAAGCCGGTTTTCAAGCTTGGCGTGCTCCCGCATCTTGGCCAAGAAATCGGCCATGGTGCGGGTGTTGTAATTACCCCGAGACAGATATCGGACGCCTAAGGAATCCGCCTCAAACTCCTGGCCTTGAGAATAGCGCTGCACACTCGCATAGCCGACGGTGTTCGCCACTTGGGATCCTGCCTGGCCCAACAACAAGCCGGCAGCGATAGAGGTCAGTCCGGCGAGCGTGCCGCCCGCCTGCCGTCGGCTGGAATGCAACGCCGTGACATGGCCGATCTCGTGCGACAGAACGCCCGCCAGTTCCGCCTCGTTGCTGGCCAGGGACAGTAGGCCGCGGGTCACATAGATGAACCCGCCGGGCAGCGCGAAGGCGTTCATGTCCTTGGAATTCAACACCGTGAAGGTCCAACCGATATTGGGCAGTTCCGAGACCCGCGCCAGTTTTTGGCCCAGATTGTTGACGTAATTTTGCACCTTGGCGTCGTCATAGGCGCCGTTGAACTGCCTGAGGATGTTCGGGTGCTCCCGCCGGCCGATGCGTTTTTCCTCTTCCCGGGAATTGAACGACAGCACTTTCTCGCCGGTGGCGGGCGCGGTTTGACAGGCGCTGAGGCCGAGGCTGGCCAGCAGGATAAGGGGCAGAAACTTGGCAACGGGAAGACGGATCATGGTTTCAGATATTCGATTTGTTCCGGATGGGTGACCTCAATCATAGGACCATTGAAGGATTTCAGCCAACCCCGAACCCGGACGGATTTGCCTTTGAGAGAGGGCAAGTCGATTCCCTCCTTCTTGAACAGCCGGGTGGTCCGAGGCGACAGGGAGACGGTGAAATCCTCCCGCCAATTTTTGTCGAAATTAAGGTAGGTCCGGCCCCGCACGGTGGCCACGTCATAGACAACGCCCTCCACCAAATGAAACCGGTTGGCCTCCATCCGCAGATTGGTCGCTTTTTCAATGGCATAATAAGGATGCGCCCAGATGCCTCTACCCTGGGTGCGCGCCGCGGTCTCCGCCGACAGCATTTCAGCGGCCAGCGCCCGGTTATCGGGGAAGGAATAGACCCGCGCCATTCCTTGCTTCAGAATTTCCCCCTGTATCCAGAGCAAGTCATCCCGATGCAGATGGGCAAGCAAGCGTCCATAGCGGTCTTTGTGCTGCCCGCCGAAGGAGAGGCTAAGCTTCTGCCCATCCACCAGCTTCTCCAAAAGCGCCTTGGACTCGTCGGCCAAGGGCCACTTTTGGAACCCCGGCCGGCCCAGGGGCAGCTTCGGTGCCTGGATGCCCACGAGCCGGATCTGTGTCGCACCTTCCACCGGCTCTTTGAGCGTGACCGTATCCCCGTCCACCACCTCCCGGACCAAAACCTCGGGTCCTTTCGCCAGGGGTTGGGCGTAGAGCGGGTTCGGGATGGCGGCCGCCGCACCCGACATGAGGATAAGACACGCCAATACTCGCCCCGCGTCCGGGGCACGAGCTCGCCTAAAAGAGTTTTGACACGAAGATGGGGACCGCATAGACCTAAATCATGGATATTTCGACTGCCCAAAATCAATTGTTCCCGGAAATCGAGCCCTACGCAACGGGTCAACTCGATCTGGACGGCCGCCACGCCATGTATTGGGAGGTGTCCGGCAACCCGAACGGCGTACCAGCGGTGTTTTTGCATGGCGGGCCAGGCGCGGGAGCGTCCCCGTCTCACCGCCGATTTTTCGATCCGGCGCACTTTAAGATAGTAGTGTTTGATCAGCGGGGCAGCGGCCGGTCCCGGCCCTTTGCCGATATTCAAGACAACACGACCCAGTTCCTGGTTGCGGATATGGAGGCGCTCCGCACCCATCTGGAGATCGATAAGTGGCTGGTATTTGGGGGCTCTTGGGGCAGCTCGCTGGCCCTGGCTTACGGTATTGAACACCCGGACCGGGTGCTCGGGTTTGTCCTGCGCGGCGTGTTCCTATGCCGGGATTCGGAGCTTGATTGGTTCCTCTACGGGATGCGTACCGTGTTCCCCGAAGCCCATCGGGACTTCATGAGCTTCCTGCCCGAGAACGAACGGGACGATCCGATGACCAACTATCACCGCCGCCTGACCGATCCCAACCCGTCGGTCCACGCCCCGGCGGCCCGGGCCTGGGCCCGCTATGAAGGGGCGTGTTCCACGTTAATGCCCAATCCGCGTAGTGTTTCCGGGCTGGAATCGGGGCGCGCCGCCTTGGCGCTGTCCCGGATCGAGGCGCACTATTTCGTCAACCACATGTTCCTGCCGGACGATCATTTCTTCACCCATGTGGACCGGATCCGGCACATCCCCTGCGAGATCATCCAGGGACGCTATGACATTGTGTGCCCCATCCGGACCGCGGATGAACTGCACCGGGCCTGGCCCGAAGCCAACTATGTGGTGGTGCCCGATGCCGGTCATTCGGCGATGGAGCCGTCGATCCGCTCTGGCCTGGTGGCGGCGACGGAACGCCTGAAACATGAAATCGGACCCCTGGCCTGAGCCGAAAACTAGGTCGAATATCCCTTGCAACCAACCCGGTAGACCCTAGAATGCCCGCCATGCAAAGGTTGATGACATATTTCCGCTCTCTGACCCGGACGGCGCTGACCGCCGGGCTGATCGCCGGGGCGCTTGTCTCTGCGGCCACCGACGCGCGGGCCGAGGATGACCCTTGGTTCCTCTCGGTCGGCGTCGGCGCGTATGATTTCAACCGGCAGAAGGAACAAGGCGCCGAGTTCCGCGCTGAACTCCGTTCCGACTATAAACTGTGGATTTTCAAACCCTTTGCCGCCGCCGCCTATACCTCGACCCAACAAGGGTTCATCGGCGCCGGTGTCCTGGTTGATCTATATTTCGGCAACCGGGTCGTGGTCACGCCAAGCTTTGCACCCCACTATTACTGGGGCGGTAACAACAAGCTGGACCTGGATTACCCGCTGGAGTTCCGCTCCCAGCTTGAGGTCGCCTACCGGTTCGACAACCGCTCACGCCTTGGCGTCGCCATTTCCCACTATTCCAACGCCAGCCTGGGCGATACCAACCCCGGTACGGAAACGGCGACCGTTTACTACAGTATCCCCCTCGGCAGATAAGCGTTATAAAGCGTCCAGCCTTTCCAAACGGCATCACGGCCCCGTAGCTCAGTAGGATAGAGCATCAGATTCCTAATCTGAGGGTCGCAGGTTCGAATCCTGCCGGGGTCGCCAGCCTACGCCCAAATTTCCCTGTAGGCTTCGGCTGGCAGGCCAGCACACCAGCTCCGCCGTAGGCGGGTTTACAGTCTCATTGCTTGCGTGGCGACGGGCGGACGTGCCGAAGGAAACGCTGCTTGCAAAAGCCATAAGAGATATTTCCAGTCCGTGAAAAAGGCTGCATTTGTGCCCGCGCTGGGTTTCCAAGGCCCGTTTCATCGGCTTTAATCGGCTGAAATCAATCTCGCGCCATGTATGGAACTGGCGCTTCAGGGGACGGAACACATATGGCCGACAGCAAGCAACCCAATTTCGTTTTCATCATCACCGACCAGCACCGGGCGGACCATCTCGGCTGCTATGGCCATCCGGTCCTGAAGACGCCCCACATCGACAGTATCGCGGCGCGGGGACGCAAGTTCGACAAATTCTACGTGTCTTGCGCCATCTGCATGCCCAACCGGTCCACCCTGATGACCGGGCGCATGCCGTCGGTGCACGGGGTGCGGCACAACGGGATTCCGCTGGATCAGGGGGAAGCCACCTTCGTAGATCTCTTACGGGAACAAGGATACAGCACCGCGCTCATCGGCAAGAGCCACTTGCAGAACATGACCAACATCGGCGCCGCCTATGGCCGGCCGGAACCGGAAGAAGGCAAGAAACCGGCGCCGGACAGGTTCAGCGAGGCCCGGGTCTATAACCACGATGACGAGGTCTATGATCAGGAAACGCCGGAGCGCTGGGACGAACATTCCACCTTTGACGTCAAAACCCCTTTCTATGGATTCGAGACGGTGAAGTTGCAGACCGGCCACGGCGATGAGGTGGGCGGCGATTACACCCGATGGCTGGAAAGCCGGCATGAGAATTCGAAGAATCTGCGGGGCGCGGAGAACCAGTTGGATCACGATTATACCTGCCCTCAGGCCTGGCGCACCGCCATCCCCGAGGAAGACTATCCGACCAGCTATATCACTCAGCACTCGCTTGACTATCTGGACGAGCAAGCGAAATCCGGCGGCGACAAGCCGTTCTTCATGATGATGTCGTACCCGGACCCGCACCACCCGTTCACCCCGCCGGGCAAGTACTGGGACATGTACAAGCCCGAGGACATGGTGATCCCGGACTCGTTCCACACCAATACAGCCCCACCGCCGAACGTGGCCTGGGCACATGAACGGCGCGAATCCGGCGCCCAAGTGACGACGTCGCAGTCCCTCTTTGCCTTGGCGGAGGAGCAACATCTGCGGGAAGCCCTGGCGCTTACCTGCGGCATGATCTCCATGATCGACGATAGTATCGGCCAAGTGCTGGCCAAGCTGGACGAGCTGGGCATGGCCGACAACACGGTCGTGGTCTTCACCACCGATCACGGCGATCTGCTGGGTGATCATCAACTGATCCTAAAAGGTCCGATCCATTATCACGGGCTGATCCGGGTGCCGTTCATCTGGGCCGATACGCCGGACCGGGCCTCCGCAGGTTCGTCGGCGGCGCTGTCGGGCACCGTCGATATCGCACAGACCATCTTGGACCGGGCTGGCCTTGATCCCTACTACGGCATCCAGGGCCGATCCCTGTTGCCGGAAATCGGCGGCGCGGAAGATCAGGGCTCCGGCGCAGCGCTGGTGGAACAGGAAGAGCCCCGGCCCTATTTCGGACTCAAGCAACCAATCCGGCTCCGCACGCTGGTTACAGAACGCTATCGCATGTCGATCTATCATGGCGTGGATTGGGGCGAGATATACGATCTGGAGGAGGACCCGTACGAGATCAACAATCTCTGGGACGATCCGGACTTTGTCGCCACCAAGGCCATGCTGATGGAGAAACTGGCCCGCGAGGAGATGGCGGCGGTGGATTATTCGCCCCTCCCCCTCAAAACGGCTTAGGGCTTAAGGTTAAGACCCTAGGGAGCATCCCAACGCAAAGAAGCCGCCTCGAAAGGCGGCCTCTTTAATTCGATAGGACGCTGACTTACTTCAGCACGCAGTGCTTGGCGAAATCGGTCGCCTCATTGGCGGACCAGTCACCCTTGGGCTTTTCCTTCAGCGCCTTGCACCAGGCCTCGCTGCCGACTTCGGGATCTCATGCGCCCAAAGCGCCAACGGCCACCACGGCCAGCACGGCCATCATCATTTTCGGTTTCACAAAGGTCATTATTCCATCCCACTATTTGTTGAGGTCTCTTTCAACATGGCCCGCCGTCTCCGGACTGCCAAGTGAAAATTTGGTTTAGGCGGCCTGCAGAACCTCTTCCAGCTTCTCCGTCGCCTTTTCCTTGTCCAGGTTCTCGACCGCCGCATATTCGCCGGCCAGACGCTCCAGCGCGGCTTCGTAGATTTGCCGCTCCGAGAAGGACTGATCAGGCTGGCCGACATTACGGTAGAGATCGCGCACCACCTCGGCGATGGAAACCGGATCACCGGAATTGATCTTGGCTTCGTATTCCTGCGCCCGGCGGCTCCACATGGTGCGCTTGATCCGGGCCTTGCCCTTCAATGTGGTCAGTGCGTTATCCATAATCTTGCGGGAGCTCACCTTGCGCAGACCCGATGTATCCATCTTATTCACCGGCACCCGGAGGGTCATCCGGTCGTTGTCAAAGGTTACCACGACCAGTTCCAGTTTATGCCCGGCAATGGTTTCCTTTTCGATCCCCTGCACCTGACCCACGCCATGGGTCGGGTAGACGACATGATCGCCGGCCTTGAAGGCCAGCTTGCTTTTCTTCGTTGCGCTTGTTTTCTTTTTGGTTGTTGCTTTTGCCATTCGCTTCAATCTTCTCCAATTGTCCGCCGGATGAGAGGTCTACACCACTCCCGCGGCGTTTACGCACGCCACGGCCACCATGGTCTCAATCTGTGGAATGATCGGATGATTTCCGTTAAACCGTTGTTTTCTCCAACGAAATCAAACCTATAGAGCACCCAAGGCCGGTATTCATCCGGCAATATTCGATGGTTAAACACCAAAGCCGACCCTACAGTCGACGCTCGCACTAGATAGCACAAAATTGGGGCAAAATACAGCCCTACCACCCTAATGCGAAACGGCCCGGAAATCCGGGCCGTTTTCTCAAATTCCGGCGAAGCGGAGCCGGTTTAGCCGCCAGCACCAGGCGCTTCGCTCAATTCAGCTTTCTTGCCTTCCTTGTCCTTCCATTCATCAGCATCCGCGGGGGACTCACCCTTGGTCGTGATGTTGGGCCAGGCTTCGGCAAATTTCTGATTGATCTCCAGCCAATCGTCGAGCCCGTCTTCCGTATCGGGCACAATCGCTTCGGCGGGGCACTCCGGCTCGCACACACCGCAGTCGATGCATTCGTCCGGATGGATGACCAGCATGTTTTCCCCTTCGTAGAAACAGTCCACGGGACAGACTTCAACACAGTCCATGTACTTGCACTTAATGCAGTTCTCCGTGACGACGTAAGTCATATTCTTCTCCGTTTAATACCTTTGACTGACTAGCCCTGTGGAAGCCCTCCGGGCGGTTCTGTTACTTTCTTACACTGGTGATTAGCTAATGCCAAGCCTTGCCATGACCCGTTTTTTGGCGTCGCCGCGATCCCGGTCCGAGACAAAAATCAAGCCCGCCACCCGCTGGATCAGGTTCTGTTCAAAATGATCCGCGTCCCCATCGGCGAAGGCCACTTCCCACAGCATTTCGATCATGCCAATGCGCTGCTCTTCATCGAAACGGTCCTTTATGACCCGGGTAAATCGGTAGAGTTGGCCTGACGCCGCCACAGCCTGCTCGGCCTCGAACACCAAAGTTTCCAGCTCCTCCTCGTTGAGGTTGAAGCGGTCGGTCAGAAGCCGCTGGATGCTCTGCATTTCGTCTTCGTCGAAATTGCCGTCCATAAATGCGGATTCGACCAGCAACGCAGCCGTTGCGAGCTGCACCTCATCGGCTCGCGCCTCCGGGGTGTTGTCGGCGCTTTCGCCGGACAGTAGCTGTTTGATCCTGTTAATCATGTGCGCACTCTAGACGCCTGGATAGGCAGCTGCAATCACACCTCTGTCGGATCGCGAAAGAAGCGAGCATGGTCAGGACGAGACATGGCCGCTAAAGTGCCGCTCGTCCCCGGCCAGATTGCGGAACAGGTAGCATGATCACAGAACGTCAGACCCATTGGAAGAACCTGCTGGTCGCGGATGGCGACCGGTTATCCTGGCCGGCGCCGGAACGAAACAAAGAGCCGATCCTGGCCGTTCTGAAGGACGTTCTGCCGGAGACCGGCACCGTGCTGGAACTCGCTGCCGGGTCTGGCCAGCACACCGCGTATTTCGCCGGGCATTTTCCTAATTTGACATGGCAGGCAAGCGAGCCGGAAGAAGAGTACCGCCGCAGCATTCAGGCCTGGATCCAGCGCGACGAATTGACCAACGCGCCGCCGCCGTTGGAATTGGACACCCGCGCAGACGCCTGGCCCATTGATCGTTTCGACGCCGTGCTGTGCTGCAACATGATCCATATTTCGCCCTGGGAGTCGTGCACCGGTTTGATGGCCGGTGTCGGCAGGGGTCTTAGCCCAGGCGGTGCGCTGATTTTTTACGGCCCCTTTTCCATCGGCGGAGAACACAGCGCCGAAAGCAACCGGGAGTTTGATGAATCCCTCAAGTCCCGCGATCCGTCCTGGGGCGTGCGAGACATGGCCGATGTGACGGCCTTGGCCGCCGATCACGGGTTGGCGTTTGACCACAAGGTCGAGATGCCGTCCAACAATCTCTGCGTTATCTACCGAAAAGAAAATCCTTAAGCCGGTCGATGGCCCGGCGTTGGCTTTTGGTCGGCCGGCCGCTGCCGGTATCACGCTGTGCGGGCGGCGGCACGGGCTGTTCCTTGGGCTTTTGTTTTGCTGACGGCGGGTCCAGGTCCTTGTAGAGCGTCTGCGCTTCGGCCGCCGGTCCGCGCCTTGTTCCCAGGGCCGAAATTTCGATCTGGCGGATGTGAGGGCCCAAGGGGAACGTAAGCACATCGCCCGGCCGGACTTTTTGATGGGCTTTGGAGATCAGGTCCCCATTCACCCGGATTTTTTTTGACTGGCACACTTTGGCGGCCAGGGACCGGCTTTTGAAGAACCGGGCGTGCCACAGCCACTTGTCGAGCCGGAGGGACGCGTCGCTCATTTGTCGAGCGCCAATTCTTTCAGTTTGGCGAAGGGGGAATCCTCGATCTCTGTCTTGGGCCGGGGCGGCTTGCGGCGGCCTTTCTGTTTCTTTTTCTTCGGCCGGGTGCGCAATTGGAAGGCTTGTCCCCCTTCGGTCTCTACAGATTCGTAATTGAGCGCGGCCAGAACGCCAGTCATTTCCTCAACCGAGGCCCCCAAAAGATTGAGCAATTCCGCATCCGCTGTGAAAGGCGATTTGGCCGCCCGGCGCTTCAACTGGCCCAGGAAGCGTTCCAGAATATCCACCCGAATCAGCAGCGGTCCCGTCTCCCGGTAACCCAGGATCTCCCGGAAGCCCTCCGGCAAGGCGCCGTCATTGGGCAAAGTCACCCGGCCGGCCGGCGGCATCTCCGGCACGTCCGGCAGATCCCGATGCACACTCCAGAGGATCGCCGCCAGCCGCGCCGGTTTGGGTTTGGTCAGCGCGGGTAGAAAAATCTCCCGCCGGCCGAGCTTCACCTCCAGCCGCCGGAGCGCGCCATAGTCTTTCTCCACCAGCGCCTTTAACTGTTTGCCGGCGACAAGTTTCGGCAAGTAGCCGAGCCCGTCCACCAACTGAAACACCAATCCCCTGACTGCGCCTTCCAGCTTGGCGTTCTGAAGCTTGATCAGCGCCCTAAGGGTCACGCCGATCTCCCCCTCCAGCCACGCCTGTAATGTGACCGTGAGTTTTTCCTGCTGCGCGGTTTCCAATAGCTCCCGGTGTAGGAGTTCAATTCTGGGACTCAACGCCGTTGCGCCTTTGACCAGCCGGGCGATCACATCGTCATGCCAATAGACCCGGCCATCGGGTTTGAGCGATACGTTCTCCAGTTCTCCCGGAGATCCGAGCACAGACGCGCGGCGCGCCACTTCCCGGCCCAGCGCCTTGAACGCAGCGTTGGAGACGGCCTTCCCCGCCACTTCCGAATCAGAGGCGTCCGCCTGGAACCGGAAGCCTCTGAGCTGGCCCACATAATGGCCTTCCACCAGCACATCCCCTTCCCGCGTGACGCTCGCTTGCAGATCGTCCCGGTCGCGCAGCCGCTTGACCAGGGTCGCCGTCCGCTGATCGACGAACCGCTGGGTCAGGCGCTGATGCAAGGCGTCGGAGAGCCGGTCCTCGATCTCGCGGGTGCGTTCCTGCCAATGGTCGGGATCATCCAGCCAATCCGGCCGATGGGAAATATAGGTCCAGATTCGAATGCCGGCGATCCGCGCCACCAGGGTTTCGATTCCGCCGTCGGTTTGATCGATCCGGGATACTTGCCGGGCCACCCATTCGGCGGGCAGGCGCCGGCCGCCGGCCAACATCTTATAGAGCTGCGCCAACAACCCGGTGTGATCCCCGCCCAGGCCCTTCTTGAAATCGGGGATGCGGCAAATCTCCCAAAACAGCCGGACCGCGTCCTGGTCCGCCGCCATCTCGGTTAAGGCCTTGTCCCTGGACAGCTCCATCAGGAACCGTTCGTCATCGGTGGCCCGCACGCGGGTAAGGCCTTGGATCTCGGGCTTGCGGGTGAGACTGGCCCGAAGCGCGTCGACGGAGCCGTAGTCGAGCTCTACATTCCGCCAATAGGCAAAACGCTGCGGGTCATAGCGATGTTCTTGGACGGCTTCGACGATCTCCGGCGGGATATCCGGCGCATCGCCGGTGACGCCAAACGTGCCGTCATTCATGTGCCGGCCCGCCCGCCCGGCGATCTGACCCAGTTCGTCCGCCCGCAAGTCCCGGCGGAACGTGCCATCGAACTTCTTGAGCCCGGCGAAGGCCACATGATCCACATCCATGTTGAGCCCCATGCCGATGGCGTCGGTGGCGACCAGATAATCCACATCGCCGTTCTGAAACATCTCCACCTGGGCGTTGCGGGTGCGCGGGCTAAGCGCGCCCATGACAATCGCCGCGCCGCCGCGCTGCCGGCGGATCAGCTCGGCAATGGCATAGACGTCGCCGGCGGAGAAGCCGACCACGGCACTCCGTGGTTTCAGACGGATGATCTTTCGCCCGCCCGCATAAGACAGCGTCGAGAACCGGGGCCGGGAAATGATCTCAATCCCCGGCACCAGCCTCTTTAAGAGGTTTGTCATGCTCTCCGCGCCCATGAACATGGTCTCTTCGACGCCTCGGGCGTGGAGCAATCTGTCGGTGAAAATATGCCCCCGGTCAGGGTCGCCGCACATCTGGATTTCATCGACGGCCAGGAACGCGACTTCCTTGTCGACAGGCATGGCCTCGACCGTGCAGAAGAAATACTTGGCGTACGGTGGCACGATCTTTTCTTCACCGGTGATCAACGCCACCTGCCGGGCGCCCTTGGCCTCTACCGCCCGGTCATAGTTCTCCCGCGCCAACAGCCGCAGGGGAAAGCCAATCATGCCGCTGCCATGAGCCAGCATGCGTTCGAACGCCAGATAGGTTTTACCGGTGTTGGTGGGGCCCAGGGCGGCAACCACCTTGGAGCGCGGGGTCGCAATTTGCATGGGTCCAGGATGGGTGTTTCCGCCCCACCTTTCAAGTGACCTTTCAAGGGGGTGTGCAAGTGCGTTTGCCAGTCGCCGCCGGGGCGGATACAAACGCTGGATGTATCCCGCATTCGTTCCCGGCCCGCGCATATGAAATGGCTCTATAACCAAGCCTATCTGTTGTTGATCATTACCGCAGTCACCTGGTCCGGGAACTCGCTGATCGCGCGCGCGACCCACGAGACCATTCCGCCGATCGGCCTTGCTTTCTGGCGCTGGGCGTTGACCTTCCCGATCTTCCTGCTGATCGCCTGGCCGTATCTGCGCCAGCAATGGCCGGAGGTGATGAAGCACTGGAAGATCATGTTGTTTCTCTCGCTGCTTAGCGTGACCGCCTACAACACGATCATCTATTTCGGGTTGGACCAGACCACGGCGACCAACGCACTTTTGATCAACACCGTCAGACCGGTGATCATCGTCTTTCTGTCGATGCTGATCCTGCAGGAGCGAATCAACTCGCTGCAGGCGCTTGGTTTCCTGCTGGCCATCTTCGGCACCGGCGCCATCATGGTGCAGGGGGACCCGTCGATCCTGCTGACGCTGGAATTCAACCAGGGCGATATATTGATCGTGGTGGCGACCATCTGCTGGGCGCTCTACACGGTCTACCTGCCCAAACGGCCAAAGATCAATCCGGCTGTCTTCATGACCGTGACCGTAGGCTGGGGCATGGCGATGCTGTTCCCGTTTTATCTTTATGAGGCAATTTTCATCGAGGCCGTGCCGGTATCGATGGAGACGGTATGGAGCGTCGGCTACCTGGCGCTGATCTCAACCGTGATTGCTTACTTGTGTTACAACCGGACCGTGGAACTGGTCGGCGCCAACAAGGCGGGCCTGGTTTCCTATATCATGCCGGTGGTGGGCACATTCCTGGCCTGGCTGTTGCTGGACGAACAGTTCGAGATTTATCATGCCATCGGCATCGCCCTCATCGTCGTGGGCGTCCTGTTCGCCACAAGATCGAAGAAAGAGGGGTAGACCTACCCGTCTACCAAGGGCACAAAGGCGACGGGAAGGATGGCCTCGTCCGACAGAGACCCCGTCTGGTCCTTGGTGATCAGGATCAGGTTTTGCGGGCCGCCCTCGGGACCGACCGGAATGATCATCCGACCGCCCCGGTCCAACTGCTCCACCAGTTTCCCCGGCACGTCCTGCCCTGCGGCGGTCACCATGATCGCCTGATAAGGCGCGTGATCGGCCCAGCCATCGCGGCCGTTGCCCACTTTCAGACGCACGTCCGAATAATTGAGCTTTGCCAGCGTTTCCCCGGCGCGCATTGATAAATCTTCCACCAACTCCACCGAATAAACCTGCCCCGCAAGCTCGGCCAGGACCGCCGTCTGGTAACCGCAGCCGGTGCCGATCTCCAGCACCTTGTCATGGGGTTCCAGATCGAGAATGTCGCTCATCAAGGCGACGATATAGGGTTGAGAAATGGTCTGGCCGAATCCGATGCCGAGAGGACGGTTCACATACGCCCGGTCCCGGTCTTCCTGCAAAACGAATTCTTCGCGGGGGACCGAACGGATCGCCGCCATGACCGCCGGCTTGAACGCCGCCCGACCGGTCATCCGCGCCGTTTCGGCCGCGTTCCCGTTAATTTCCTTGATCAGGCGGCCGAGCGCCCGTGACTTAGCGGACGCTCGGTTCATACCCTCAGCCGCTTACGCGCCGATTTCTTCCGCCGGTATACCGTTGGGATGCCGGTCCCGCATTTTACGGATGTACTTCTTGAGCTGGCGGCGCGCCGCCTCAAACGAATCCTTGATGGCGATATAGACATCTTCATGGGTATGATCGTCGGATGAATCCTTGCCGACGATAATGTCCTCGCCGGGCAGGGTCAGATGCACATGCACTTGATAGAGCTTGCCCTTGTGGTGCTGCCGGTGGGGCGCCTGCACCACGACGGAACAGCTCGTAATCCGGTCAAAGTAGGTTTCCAATTTTTCGATTTTCTCGCGGATACGTTCTTCAACCGCGTCGGAGTGGGGAAAATCTCTGAAGGTAATGGTGGCTGGAACCTGCATGGAGTCCTCTTCGCTGGTGAGTGTGCGATCGGACACGAGCATTTCCGGTTCGTTTTGGGCTGGCCGGAAGATGCTCAAAAGGCCCGACCAAGGAGTATTGTGACAGACTTTTACCCTACTTTGCAAATGATCCCGAATGAGGGAAAACCGCTTTCTATGAGCAGGGGTTGCGATTTGGGCCCTGGTGGCACATATGAGGGGCCAAACGGGGCAAAATCGCTCCTTAAGACTCTATTTGGGTCTATTTCGGGGAATATCAAGAACTTAAGAAGAGGCTGAGAATGGCTGAAGATAAGATGGAATTCCAAGCCGAGGTGAGCAAAGTCCTCGGCATCGTCATCAACTCTCTCTACAGCAACAAGGAAATCTTCCTCCGAGAACTGATTTCCAACGCATCGGACGCGTGCGACAAGCTGCGCTATCTGGCGCTGACGGACCGCAAACTGGCGGAAGGTCTGTCCGAGTTCCGGATAGACCTTTCCACGCTTAAGAAAGACCGGGTCCTCACCGTCGCCGACAACGGAATCGGCATGAACAAGGACGACCTGATCGAAAATCTGGGCACCATCGCCCGGTCGGGCACGACCGCTTTTTTGGAAAGCCTGTCGGGCGACGAGAAGAAAGATTCCGCCCTCATCGGCCAGTTCGGCGTTGGCTTTTACGCCTCCTTCAGCGTCGCCGACAAGGTCGAGGTTCTTACCCGCAAGGCCGGCGAAGACCAGGCTTGGCTCTGGACCTCTGATGGCCAGGGCAGCTTCACCATCAGCGAGGCCGAGCGGGAGACCAACGGCACCTCTGTCACGGTCTATCTGCGGAAGGAGGAAAAGGACTATTTGGAAGAGGCGCGCATCCGCCACATTGTGCGCACCTATTCGGATCATATTTCCGTGCCGATCATGATCTCCACCAAGGAGGGCGAAGATCAGATCAATGCCGGTTCCGCCATTTGGACGCGGCCGAAAAGCGACATCACAGAAGATCAGTACAAGGAATTCTATCACCATGTGGGCCACGCCTTTGATGACCCTTGGCTGACCATGCACAACCGGGCCGAAGGCAAGATCGAATATACGAACCTTCTCTATGTGCCGTCGGCCGCGCCCTTTGATCTGATGCATCCGGACCGCAAACACCGGGTGAAGCTCTACGTCAAACGGGTGTTCATCACCGACGATTGCGAAGACCTGCTGCCGGCGTACTTGCGGTTTGTCCGCGGCATCGTCGATTCGGAAGACCTTCCCCTCAATGTTAGCCGGGAAATGCTGCAGCACAATGTTGTGGTCACCCGCATCCGGTCTGCCCTGATCCGCCGGATATTCGGCGAACTGAAGAAGAAGGCGGAGAAAGCGCCGGAGGAGTATGCCACCTTCTGGAATAATTTTGGCCCGGTGCTCAAGGAAGGCCTGTACGAGGATCAGGACAACCGTGAAAAATTACTGGAGCTGGTCCGGTTCAACACCACCGCCGGCGACGGGCTGGTCAGCCTGTCCAAATACATCGAGCGCATGAAAAAGGGACAGGACGAGATCTACTATATCTCCGGCGACAATATTGATGCGCTGAAGGCCAGTCCCCAGCTGGAAGGTTTCCGCGCCAAGGGCATTGAAGTGTTGCTGATGACCGATCCCATCGACGAGTTCTGGCTGCCGATGGTCGGCAATTTTGAAGAAAAAGCCTTCACCTCGGTGACATCCGGCGGGATTGATCTGTCGAAGATAAACGAACCGAAGAAAAAGAAAGACGGTGAGGAAGAGCCCGAGCCGGAAAAAGCCGACGAAGCATCTCTCGCCAAGCTGATTCTGTCGCTGAAAGAAACTTTGGGCGAGACCGTCAAGGATGTCCGCGTCTCAGACCGGCTGACGGATAGCGCGGTCTGTCTGGTGGCCGGCGAAGGGGATATGGACCTGCATCTGGAACGCATGTTGAAAATGCAGGGGCATATGAATGTGCCGTCCGCCACCCGGGTGCTGGAGATTAACCCCGCCCATGCGCTGATTAAGAAGCTGACGCAGGCTGTGGACAAGCCGGCGAAAAAACAGACCCTCGACGACATGGCGCACCTGCTGCTGGATCAGGCGCGCATTATCGAAGGAGAACCGGTCAACGATCCGGCCGCGTTCAGCCGCCGCCTCGACGCGATCATGGAAAAGGGCATATAGTTTTCCGCTTAGAGCACCGGAGAAAATGTGAAACCTCGGATCAGCATGATCACCCTGGGCGTCAGGAATATGGCGCGCGCCGTTGCGTTCTATGAAAAAGGCCTGGGCCTGCCGAAAATCGACTCTCCGCCCGAGGTCGCCTTTTTCAACCTAAACGGCACGTGGCTCGGCCTGTACGACTGGGATGATCTCGCCGAAGACGCGTCACAGGGCGCTGAGGGCCAAGGGTTTAGGGGAGTGACCATCGCGCACAATCTGGCCTCGGAAGACGAAGTCGAAGCCCTCATGCAGGAAGCGGCAAACGCCGGCGCCGCCATCATCAAACCCGCCCAGAAAGCGGCCTGGGGCGGTTACCATGGCTACTTCCGCGATCCGGATGGTCATCTTTGGGAGATCGCCCACAATCCGTTTATGTGGGTCGGCCCAGAAGATAACTAGTCCTAGAATTTTTCCTTCAGATAATCGGGGATCGGGATCGCGCTGATGCCTTTGGGGTTGGTGTCGTCCTTCACGATTACGGCCCGGATTTCCTGACCCTCGACGATGACCTTGCCCTTGTTAATGACGTTGTGGCGAACAATGAAGGTCTTATCCCGCCATTCATCAACCCAGCTTTCGATCTCGATCTCGTCATCCATGCGAGACGGCCCCATGAACTTCGCCGAGGCGTCGACAATCGGCAATCCGGCAATATCGTTGGACGGCCAAAAAACCGACCACTCCATATCCAGCTCGTTGAACATGCGCTGGGTGGCCACGTCGAACCACTGGAAGTATTTGGGATAGAATACGATCTGCGCGGGATCGCAGTCGCTGAACATGATTTTAAGCGGCAGGCGGAATTTCTTCATCGGATTTTCCAATTGGTCAGGAGAGCTGTCGTGCGCCGGGTTGTATAGACCCGTTCTTGCGGGCGCAAGTGGTGAAGGCGGTTGGACCGGCGGGCCCGACGGGATAGAGTCCCTGTAAATCCGGCTACTATCACGTAAGGAGGCGCGCAATGAAAGCCAGCGACATTAATCCGAAACATTTTTCCTGGTCAGTCGATGACCGGGTCGCCACGGTGGCGCTCAACCGTCCGGAACGGAAAAACCCGCTCACGTTTGAGTCCTACGCGGAACTCGGACAGACCTTCCGCCAGCTTGTCCATGTAGATGATATCAAGGCGGTGGTGTTCACCGGCAGCGGCGAGGATTTTTGCTCCGGCGGCGATGTCCATGAAATCATCGGTCCGTTGATCAAGATGGAGATGGATGAGCTTCTGGCCTTCACCCGCATGACCGGGGAGTTAATCCTGTCCATGCGGGAATGCCCACAGCCGATCATCGCCGCCATCGACGGCATTTGCGCCGGCGCTGGCGCCTGCGTCGCCATGGCCTCCGACATCCGGCTCGGCACGGCGCGCAGCAAAGTCGCCTTTCTGTTCAACCGGGTCGGCCTCGCCGGCTGTGACATGGGGGCCTGCGCCATGTTGCCTCGAATCATCGGCCAGGGCCGGGCGGCGGAGCTCTTGTTCACCGGCCGTTCATTGGGCGGTGACGAGGCAGAACGCTGGGGGTTTTACAACCGGCTGGTGGAGCCGGAGGCGCTTCAGGCGGAGGCGGCCGAGTTTGCCCGTCGCCTCGCCCATGGACCGACCTTCGCCAATGGCGTGACCAAGACCATGCTGAACAAGGAATGGAACATGGGCCTCAACGAATTCATCGAGGCGGAAGCACAGGCCCAGGCGATCTGTATGCAGACCGCCGACTTCGAGCGCGCCTACACTGCCTTTGTAAATAAGGAAAAACCGGTCTTCGAAGGGAACTAGAGCACGCACAATTCCATTGACCGGTAGACCGTTTCGTACTGAACTATAGATGTTGTCAGTCTATAGAGCCTGGAGGAGACGATGACGGACGGGACAGACAAACGGCGACACAAACGCATTCCCACGGACCGGCCGGCGCGTGCGCGGCTGGGCGAAGACGGCGATGAATTCGACATCTATCTTAAGGATGTTTCTGGCGGGGGCGCTGCCTTTGGGGCCGACCAAGACATCCCCGATGATGAACTCCTGGAGCTGGAAATCGACGATGTCGGGGTAATGGCGGCGGAAATGTCCCGGTCATTGGATGACGGGATGGCTGTGCGGTTTGTCGATATCGACGAGCAGGAAGAAGAGATGCTGATGGCGGATCTGGCGCGGCTCGATAGTTCTATGCGCGGCGACGACTATTAACCTGCTTTAGGCACTGATCGCGCTCAAATCCAATTTTCCGCCTCTGACCGGCGGGCACCAGAAATAACTGCCTGACAAGGGCCGGGAGAAGTTAAAGAGACCGTCCTGAATGCCGTCTTCCTCCCCGATCATACGGCGCAACTGCACTTCAAAAGAATCGAGCGTCGCACCGAAAGCGACAAACATCAGACCTTCCGCACTACCAGCCGTCCACGGCATGGACCGGCGGACGACAAAAGCCTCCGGATCAAAGCTCTCCTGCGCCGTGCGTTTGACGTGAGCAGAGGGCGGCGAGTCATCAAACTCCTCATTGTCGCTCAGCCGGCGGCCAATCATGTCATCGGTTTCTGATTCCGAATATCTGGCAAAGTGCGCCATGTCATGGGCCCACAATTGAACGGCTGCAAAGCTCGATCCATCGTCGGTGATCGCGGCCTCGACCGCGTCTTCCCCGTCCGGGTTCTCGGTACCGTCCACATAACCGGTCAGGTCCCGCCCATCCCTGTACTTGAAACCATCAACATTGGTGCAAAGCGTGGCCAGCGGCGCCAAGTGTTGTTGCAGAGATCGTCCGGCGGTTTGTATGTCGCCCCGGTCTTGGCCTCGCTGCCAGATCCACAGATCGGCCTGTGTCGAGGGTATCTCTATCCCTGAGGCGGACAGGGCCGGGAATGGCCGCAGGCCATCGACCGATCTGCCGGTGCCGGAAACCAATCCGGAACCGATGCCGATAACCAAAGACTCATCAATCTTAAGCTCAGAAATAGCGGCCAGCACCTCTTCCGGCGGGACACCCGCATTCCGCCTATACTCTAAATACCGGGCATGGCCGGGCACGGGCAGCAGGATACCGGACTGGGACAGAGACATGAATTTTCACCTCGGGCTGACGCTCAAACATACGGTCTGGTAGCGCAGTCGATGCGCGCACCTCAAGCAGGGATAGGGTTATTCGATGGCCTTGTCAAAAATCCCGGTCAAAACGCCGTGTCGCTCCGCCGGCCAAGCGAGAACATTCAGATTATCGCTCAACAGGAACCGGTTGTGATGTTCGTACGGCAAGAGGCCCAGGCGGTAGGACTTATCGGCGGCGCTCGGCGCGGTTAGGACGCGATCAAAAAACCGTGCATAATCGTCTTCCATGTACCATGCGGGCACATAAAAGACGTAGTCCAGGGTGGCCAGATACTCGAAGATATCAAATGTCCTGCCCAACGGGCCGTCCCGAAGGCTCTCAAACACAATCGCCGGACGGTCACGGCGAAGCATTTCTTCTCCTCCTCGCAGGACGGGTAACTCATGGCCTTCGACGTCCACCTTTATGACATGGGGCGCCGGCGCTTCCAGCCCGTCCAGGGTTTCGACCTCGACATAAATGCCCTCCCCATTGTCAGCCAGCTTGGCCAGGGCGGTGTGGGCGGAATCGATACGCAGCCGTTGGCTGCCGTGATGATCAGAGAGGGCGCAGTCGTGGGCGGAGATGGTCTCCGTCATGTTTGCCTGGCGGATAAGACTGTTAAGATCGGCATGCGCGCGCGGGTTCGGCTCGAAGGCATGAATTTGGCCGCAAAAACCAGGACGGACCGCCATATTCAAAGAAAAGTAGCCAAAGTTGGAGCCGACGTCATAGAACACACCGTCGTCGGGCAGAAGGGCTGCGATCAAGGCAACCACTTCCGCCTCGTAGGCCAGAGGACCGGTGTTCATATAGAGGCTGGCGAAGTGCGTATTCCGGCCATCGAATTGGAGAGACAGGTTCTCTTCTCCCCGCCGCAAAGACAAATGGCCGGTCAACGGTACGCCCAATGACAGGTGAACGGCCTCAAACACGCGTTTCGCGGATTTGCCCAGCAGAGCCGCCAGAGTCTTACTTCTCACCCCCAGGGCCGCGGTGCGCAGCCGCAGCAACAACGGCAAGCGAGCCACCTGGAAGGGAGACTCAAACGCGGGCTCATTCCGAACCCTCGGTACGGCAGGACGTTCGATCATACCTTAGGATTGTATTGGGATTTAGCGCCGCCGCCAATCAGCGGATAGAGCGCTATCGACCTCGGACTAATCCGCGTAAGGAAAGTCCACGTTCTCGTAAGGCCAGCCGTACCGCCGAACCGATGGCTCGCCGGTTTCTATTGTCCCGTCCTCGTGGAGATCAAAGGTCTTGGAGACAACGTCCTGGACAAACGGCATGGCGGTCTCGGCCAGGACCTGGCTATTGGTCACATAGGCCGCGGAGTACAATACAAAGTTAAGCGCATCCCTGTTCTGGTGAACATAGGTATGCAGCAAATCGACAAACTCCGCGCGGGGCAGATAGGGCGGGATCAGATGCATGGTTTCCTTGAGAACCGCATAAATCAAATTTGGCTCCGCCTGAGTGCGGGAATCCATCTCCAGCAGCGGCATGACGTCGGCGAAGTACTTCGCCCGGTCTCTATCCAGTGCCGCCAAGGCTGATTGTACGATCTGTTGGTGCATCGTCCGACCTTTCGATCCGTCCTCTCAGGTAGTTGGGGACGGATTTGGCCGATTTCCAGGTTTTCTGAGGTTTTAAGCGGTAAACGTGACCGAAATCGCGCCCAGATGCTCGATTTCCATGGTGGCAGTGTCGCCGGGAGACATCCACTGCACCTGGACCATACTGCCGAGGGACACGATTTCTCCGGCATTTAACGTCTCGCCCCGCGACAAGCGGTGATTGGCCAACCAGGCGAGCGCCTCCAGTGGGTGACCCAGGATGTCCGCGCCGGTTCCTCGCCCTGCTTCCTCCCCGTTTACCAGGGTGCGGGCGTTGATCGCGCCCAGGTCGAAGCCTCGCCAGCCGGTAATCTCAGGCCCCAGCACCAGGCCAGCATTAAAGAAATCGTCAATGATTAGAACCGGCGTACTCAGGGTGCGAAAATCGGCGTAGCGGTTGTCCACCAGCTCGATGGCGGCATGGACGGCAGCCACGTAATCACTAATCGTCTCCCGGTCGTAAGGCGCGCCGGCGGCGGGAATATCCTCTGCCAGGCGCACCGCCACCTCGTTCTCCACACCGATGCGGTGGAACGTGTCATAGGGAATGCTGGTGTCACCATGATAGATGGTGTTCTCGAACACGCCACCCCAGCAAGGGTGGTCGATTTCCATGAAATCCTGCATGACCTTCGTGGTGCAGCCGATCTTGAACCCAGCACGGCGGCCGAACCCGGCGGCGGCTAACGCCGCGTGATAAGGGCTCAGGAAGTCATACGCCGCCTTCTCGTCCGCCGGCGCACTGCCCTCCGGCGGGCCGGTCCAGGAGCCGGGCCGTTTGCGGTTGGCGACAAGAGACTCGATCGCACGGGCCTGTTGGCTACTCTCCACGCGTCTCTCCGGGCAACCGCAAATGGTCTGGTTAATGGTCTTGTACATTCGGCATTGCCTCAGCATATTGCGGCCAAATCCAAGCTGGGACAACCATTCCCGCAAACCGTTCAGGGGACCAGATATGAAACTCGTAACCTTTACCCATGATGGCCGGACCCGCATCGGCGTCGCCGTCGATGACGCCGTGATTGATCTATCCAAGGCCGCACCGGACCTGCCGGACGAGATGTGCGCTTTTTTGGATGCCGGCGAGGACGCCATGGCCAAGGCCAGAGACGCCGAAAACAATCGGGACGCGGCCATCGGCATGGCGGACATCAAATTGGAAACCCCGGTGCCCAACGCCCGCAAATATCTCGCCATCGGGCTGAATTACGAAGCCCACGCAGCGGAAGCGGCCAAGGTCGGTCTCTCCAAACCGGAGCACCAGATTTGGTTCAACAAACAGGTCACCTGCCTGAACGGCCCCTACGATGATATCCATCTGCCCTTCGCTTCCGATCAATTGGACTATGAGTGCGAGTTGGGACTGGTGATCGGCAAGCGCTGCCGCCATGTGGCGCGTGACGACGCCACCTCTGTCATCGCCGGTTATACCATCTGCAACGATGTCAGCATCCGCGACTGGCAGATGCAGTCGCCAACAGTCACCCTGGGCAAAAGTTGGGACACTCACGGTCCTGTCGGCCCCTGGATTGTTACGCCGGACGAAATCGGCGACCCCCATGATTTGAACCTACGCACCCTGGTAAACGGCAAGGTGCATCAGGACAGCAATACCAAAGACCTGATCTTTGACTGCTTCGATCAGGTGTCGCACCTGTCCACGGTTTTTACCCTGGAGCCGGGCGATATCCTGGCCACCGGCACGCCGGAGGGCGTGGGCGTGTTAATGGATCCGCCGTTCTTTATGAAGGAAGGCGACGTGGTGCGAATCGAAATCGACAAGATCGGCCATATCGAGAACAAGGTGGTTCCCGAACCCCGCTAATCTACTACTGATCAGCTTCCCGGCTTCGTCGCTTCCCATACTTTCTTGGTGAGTTCCGAAAGCGCGCCGTCTTTTCGCGCCTGCACACAGGAACGCACGTCTGGCGCGAGGCCGGTCAGCTCTTCCATTTGGCACTGACTGAGAAGCCGAGTGGCCCGCTTGGCCGCTGGGCCCGAATGCCGGCGGCCAATTTTCTCGACCAGACGGACCACATGTGCGGTGGAGACAGATTGATCATAAGGCAGCTCGTTCACTGCCATATCCAAGGCTTGGGAAAAGGTCAGTCGGTCCGTATCTGCGCCGACCGTGGCCCGGGCAATTTCCCGCAACAAACCGGTGGCGTTTGCAATTTCCTGTTTGGTCAGAGGATTTGGGTCACCGGCTATCGGTTCGGGAATAGCAGACGCCAGGGGCGCGACCGACAGGCGCGCCGGGCCATCGCCCAAGTCACGGACCACGTGTTGCGGCAGGCCCACCGACACGGCAACAAACCCCCGCACGGCGTGAAGGGTCACCGCACCGGTGACATCGGCTTTCTTCAATTCTCCCGACCTGGTCTGCACGGCCAAGGTCAGCCTTGTTCCTTCTCCCGGATAGTAGGTCTGATAGGAATTCGGCGCCTTGCGGTGTTCCTGCAGACACATGGAGGCAACCTCGACCCGACATACGTCTTTTTCGCAGATCAGCGGCAGCGGCTCCGCGGTCGGTAACAGGGCCAAGATTTGCGGCGCAGCAACGGCTGGTCCGCTGATGGCGAAAGCCATTATCGCATCCAGCGTGGAGAGGGTAATACGCATATTCGCCTCCTGGTTTCTTCGGGACACCCACAGGCTAACATGAAAGCAAAAACCCCGTCATCACCTTAAGGGTCCGGACCGTAAAAGACTCGTTGAATTGTTTCACCACCATCCCCATTACTTTTAAGGAGAGATCCTCGTCCCGAAATTGAAGAGCGCCCTCAGGAGACACCGTCCGTGGATATGCCGCAAAGACGTTTCAGCCAGGGAGATATCATCTTCAAAGAGGGTGATCTCGGCGATACCGCCTATCTGGTGGCCACTGGCGCCGTCGGCATCTTCCGATCGGTCGATGGGGAGGAAACCCTGCTTGGCGAAGTGGAAGCCGGGCAATTGTTCGGCGAGATGGCGCTGATCGGTGATAAACCCAGAACCGCAACGGCCAGGGCGGCTGCCGACTGTCTTTGCTTCGAAGTGCCCCACAAGGTGTTCGAGAGCGAGCTTTCCGATTCGAGTGCCCTGATGCGGTCCTTGGTGCATAACCTGATCGGTCATATCCGGTCGCTGATGGACAAGCTGGGGGAGGACGAAGAGGAAGACGAAGTTCCCGCCGCGATCTATCACATACCGGAAGACTTCAAGACTTATCGGCAGCAGAAGTCCTAAAAAAAACGCCGGTCTTGGAAAGACCGGCGAGTTTTCACAGGGAGGCATATCAATCAGAAGGTTTCGGGGGAGTGCGAGGGAAGCACGTGAACGCTTCTGGTGGTTTTCAATTTAGCATCGGTTCCTGTTTCGTTATGTGAGCTGGGCCACATAACGCTAAATAATTTCGAATTTTATGAAAAATTGGCTGAAATCAGCCGTAAATTAATCGAAATTTTTTTGGATCATTTGCCGAAAGGGGCCTATTCGGGCAGGTGCTGGCGTCTTGTATGGCCATCAATGCCACCGCCAATGCCCCATTCCGCATAGTTTTCATTGGTGCGTTCGAAATCGCGAGGCTGCCAATCGGCTGTCAGATAGTCCTCATCGGCGAAATACTCGGCCAATCCACCGCACGGGTTTTCTACATACCAAAAATAGGCCGAGGAAACCGGATGCCGGCCGGGCCCAATCTGGGTGGTCCAGCCGCAACGGTCGATATGAAGCCCGCCGCCGAACACTTCGTGAATGTCGCGCACGGTGAAGGCGACATGGTTCAACCCCGCGCCCCGGTTGGGCACGTTCAGCAAAAACAGATTGTGGTGCCCGCCGTCTGGACGGCAGCGGAGGAAAACCGCATCCCCCGGATACCGGTCTGACAGATAAAATCCCAGCGTCTCTGTATAGAACTTATAGGAGGCTTCCACATCGGTGCTAAAGAAAACCACATGACCAACCTCGATGGGTTCGGCCCTGTCATAGAATGCGCTCGCGGCGTTCACCCGCGCATCTGGTTGGGCTGGTGAATTGATCGGTGTCGCCGCCAGCTCGACGTCTTTCCGTTGCGTCACCCGGAACGACAAAGTCATACCGTTGGGATCGGTGCAGGCGGGCCGTCCGTCAATTTTCCGGAAAGAGTCTTCTCCGCTGATAGCAGAAGTAATTTTTGCCAACTCACTGTCGTTCGAAACGCCCCATACAACTTCCCGCAGGGTAGAGCCAGCTTCGAAGGCTGTCGGTAGGGACGGATCATCCTTGGTGCGAACAACGACCTCGGTCCCGTCCTGGGTGGCGAATACCGCCCCGCCCTGATCGCTAGAGACCTGTTTCAGGCCCCAGTCGTTGAAGAATTTGATGCCGTCTTCCAGGTTTTCCGCCCCGTAGACAATCCGGTCGATGCCGGTGATATCGGCGATCTTCGTCATAGCTTACATCCTCACATTGCGGGCGCGGTTGCGGACCGCGCGGAGTGCGCTGAGCGCCGTCAGCGCCGATGATTTGGGATTGTCGGGCAAGGGCTTGCCAATAATTTGAATACTCATCTCCCCGAATGCGCCCGTAGCCTCAATCTGGTGGGTGTTGCCCCTGGCCGCAGGGTCAGCGATCAGGGTCACAGTGGTGGCGTCAAAGCCAAGCCCGGCCAGCGCGATGGTCGCCGCCACGTTGGCGTTCTTCGGATATAGCCGGGCCGCATCCCTTGCACTGCCCTCGTAGATCACCGTGGCCTCCGTCACGGCGTTCAGGTCGATCACGTCTTCCGCCGGCGTACCGGTCCAGCTCAGCGGCGGCTTGCGAGACGTATAATTCACCCGGTCCAACCCTTCGGCGCGGGCGGCGGATAAAGCATCCATGCCGCCGACGGCGCCCGGTAAGATACAAAGTTGTGCATCGCCCTTGAGGCTCGCTTCCTGCAACCGGTCAAACAAGGCTTGGTCAGAGAATGCGCCGACGGAAACGACGCCGAAATCGATGCCTTTTTCCAGGAAATAGGGGCCGTATTCGGAGACGGCCTCATGACTGGCGCATTCCAAAACAAAGTCGGGCATGGGGGTTACATCGGCGATGTCGGAGATCACGCCGATCCCGTCATTGACCCGGCCGATAACTTTGTCCTCTTTACCGGGACGCACCATGATCTGGCGGATGCGCGCGTTGGCATCGCCATCCAAACGTTTTGCCACCTCCCGCCCGATGGCGCCAAAACCGATAAGAAGAACATTTTCCTGCATGATCAGTCCTTCTTCTTATCTTGGTCGTGACTAACCGGCGGACCGCCGAACGCGCGGGCATAATCGCCGATAGTGGCCATCTCTACCTCGATCAATTGCGCGCCCTTGTTCCCGATGGCCGTGGACAGGGTCGTTTGCGCGCAGCTTAGATCATTGAGTTTCTGATAGGACCAGCCCATGGCTGTGGCGATCTGTGCGAAGTCAGGCGTATAGATATCGGCGTAATATTGCCGGCCGCCATATTGGGCGTTCTGGATATTCTTGATCACCTCGTAGTCCTGACTGTTCATCAGGACAACGGTGATATCCACTTCTTCTTGCGCGGCGGTCGCCATCTCGCCGATATTCACCTGCAGCCCGCCATCGCCGACGAGACAGATCACCCGGCGTCCCGGCGCACCGACAGCAGCCCCAATAGCCATCTGGATGCCCTGGCCAATGCCGCCACCCAGCGCATGCACGCCATCACGGGGACCCATCACCGGCACGGTGCGGTTGCCCCATGTGCTGTTGGAGATGGTGACATCGCGGACCCAAATAAAATCGTCTCCGCCGTTGCCGCCGATCGCGTCCACCAACCGCTCGTACGGCTTGAACCCATCGCGCATGAACTGCACGGCTTCTGCCTTGGCATTGGCAAGATCGTCCTTGAAAGCCGGATCTGTCTCCATCCGGCCTTCCAAAAGATCGGCCAGTTTCTCCAACGCCATTTTGGCGTCGCCCAACACAAACCGGTCAGCCACATAAGGCCGGCCCTTTTCCGCGTTGGGGTCGGCGTCAATCATCGACAGTCGCTTCGGCAGTTGAAGCTTGTAGGACAGTGTTTCATTGCTGCGGAGCCGGCTGCCCACGACCACCATTGCATCGCAGGTCTGATAGAAGGCCTCGACATTCTTATAAAGATTATAAGCCCCGAGGTTCGCCGGGTGAGTATCCGGGAGTATCCCCCTGCCCTGCACGCTTGTCACCACGCCAAAGCCCATCTCGACCAGGCGCCGCACGGCTTCACCCGCATGGCGCGCCCCGCCGCCCAGCCACAGCATCGGCCGTTTCGCGGCGGCCAGTTCATCCGCCAGCGCCATCAACGCGGCCTCATCGGGCTCGGGCACATCAATCGGCAAGGGCGATAAATCCGCCGGCCAATCGATTTGGGCCTTCTGAATATCAATCGGCGTCTCCACCGAGACCGGTCCCATGGGCGGGGTGAAGGCATCCTGTACCGCCTTTTTAAAAGTCTCCAGCGCGGTTTCCGGCGAGGTGACCCGCCAGGCTGACTTGGAAACAGATTTTAACATGCCAAGCTGATCCCGCGCCTCGTGGATAAATCCGTGGTCCTTGTCCACGTGCGGAGAGTCAATCTGCCCGGTGATGTGCAAGATCGGCGTACCTGCCGTCTGCGCCTCGACCATGGCGCCCGACGCATTGCCCGCGGCTGTACCGGTGGACGTGAAAGCCGCACTCAGTTTCCCGGAAACCCGGGTGCAGGCGTCAGCCATATTGACTGCGCCAGCCTCGCCACGGGTCGGGACATAGCGGATGTTGCCCCGACGACCGATGGCGTCCAGGAATGGCATATTGTGGATGGAGATCACGCCAAAAGTCGCCTCGCAACCACATTCCTCCAGGAAAGCGACGATCACCTCGCCGACGGTGGGCCTATCCGACATGGCGCGACAGTCCCCCCGACACATCGATGGTGGACCCTGTGGTGAACGACGACATGGGCGTCGCCAGGAAGAAGATGGCGTTGGCCGCCTCTTCCGGTTTGCCCATCCGGCCCAAGGGCACGCCGGAACGCGCCGCGATGCTGGCCGTATAGTCTTCCCAGGTGATGCTCTTATCTTCCAGGGCCTCGAACCGGCGCCGCCACTGGGTGGATTCCACGTTGCCGACCAGGATCGTGTTGACCCGGATGCCCTTGGGCGCAAATTCCCGCGCCAGACCATGGTTCAAGGCAAGTTGACCGGCGCGCGCGGACGAAGTGGCAAACAAATGAGGCTCGGGCTGGCGGCTGAGTAATGAACCGGTGCAGACAATCGCCGCCGCGTCTGATTTTTCCAGATAGGGCAGAAAGGCGCGGGTCGGATGAATGACACTAAAATACTTGAGCTCCAACTCCTCCCGCCATTCGTCATCCGTGGTGTTCTCGAAAGTGGACATGCGCGCCTGACCGGCATTGTTGATCAGCATATCCACGCCGCCGAAGGCCTTCACCACATCTTCGGCAAAAGCGCCGATCTGATCCTTATCCAAAACATCGCAGTCCTGCACCAGCAGACCGCCGCCGGGGAAATCTTTACGAAGCGCCTCTTCGGCCGCTTTCAATTTTTCGGGATTCCGCCCACAGATCGCCACGTTGGCGCCGGCCTCCAGAAACAGGCGGGCGGCGGCGAGTCCGATGCCCGCCGTGCCGCCGGTGACCACGGCGGTTCGTCCAGTCAGATCAATCTTCATGCACTTTGCCTCATACGCTGGCTTTCCTCGGCCGGGTGGTAGTTCAATTGCCGGGACAAGGTCTCTGCAGCGTCCAGCACCGCAGACAACAACGGCCCTTCGATCTCGTCCTTGGAGACCACCCCGTCCTGGTAGGTAATATTCAGCGCCGCTACGACCCGGCCTGTCTCGTCGCGCACGGGCGCCGCGATGGCGGCGACGCCCCGCTCATAGAACGATTGACTGATCGCATAGCCCCGCGCCCGGTCGGCGGCCAAGGTTTCCTTTAAGGCGGCCAGAGACGGCGGTGTCTGATCGGAAAAGGCATCCAACTCGCCTCTGGGATAAAGCGCCGCCAGTTCATCGTCGGTCAGATCAGCCAAAAACTGCCGGCCAAGAACCGTGCCATGGGCCGGCAGCCTTGTGCCGATATTAACGATACTCGCCAGCGTGGTCCGGGCCACGGCTTTGACCACGAAGACCACGTCCTTACCGTCGCGCAGCACCATGTGCGCTGTGTGACCTGTTTCATCCCGCAGTTTTTCGATCACCGGTTTGGCGAGTTCGGTAATCTCCAGGGACGCCAAATATTCAAAGCCCAGCGACAGAACCGCGCTGCTTAAACGATAGTCAGAGCCATTCCCGGTTTTTTCCAGAAAACCCATATATTCCAAGGTCTGCATCAGCCGGAAAACGGTGGAGCGGGGAATTTCAAGCTCCTTGGCGATTTCGGGGGCGCCGATTTCCGGCCGGTTCCGGTTGAACGCGCGCAGGATCTGCAGACCCCGCTGCAGGCCCGGCACGATATATTTCTGCGCCTGATCGGCGTCGGTGCTGAGCGGTGTATCAGGCATCGACATCCTCCAGGAACCGTCGAATTTCGGCGTTGAACATGTCCGGGTTCTCTACGTAGGAAACGTGGCCCAGTCCGGGCAGAGTCCGGTAAGCGCACTTCTGCATGACAGCGGCAATTTCCCGGCAGCCGGCTTCGGGCGTCACCGTATCCTCACTTCCGCACACCACCAGTGTAGGGATATTGATCCCGGCCGCGTCGCCCTTCAGGTTGCCGCCGGCCAGCATACGCGCCGCCTGGGCATAGCCCTTCATGGTGGTCCGGCGCGTGTTCCATTTGACCAGTTCCAGTGCATCCGCACTGGCCTTGTCCGATAAAAGCGCAGCCGAACGCTCTTCGGCCATGCCGTCTGTGCCCAACTTATTCAACATGTCGAGCCGCTGATTGAGCTTGGCGGATCGGGTTTCCTCGTCCGCCGCGCCATAGCCGTTAGCCGGATTGGCGAAGACCAGGGCTTTCAATCCGTCCGGAGATTGGGCCGCGAATGCACCCGCCATCAACGCGCCCAATGAATGTCCAATGATGATTTCCGGCTGGACATCCAACTCTTTCAACAGCGCCCGTAAGGCGTTCGCATAGTCCGCAGCCACCGGCGTATCGGGGGCCATGGGCGTGCACGGTCCGTACCCCGGCGCATCCCAGGCAATCACCCGGCAATCGTCCGAAAACGCCTTGAGCTGATGCACCCAAGAGCCGGAGCCGGAGCCGATCCCATGCAGCAACAGCATCACAGGCTTCCCTTCGCCGCCGGCGGCGCGATAGGCGAGCGTGCCCGCCGCCGTTTCCACCAAGTGCTGCGGAAACGTGTCCTCGATCCAACCGAAATCGATCACCGGCTTATCCATAGGCGCGGATTCCGACCCTTACTTCTTCGGCCGCTTCACGCTGGCGAGCGGGTGATCCGGGGGATAGGTCGGGGTTACCGGCTTCGGGTTCCCCAGCATCACCAGCATAAGGGATTCTTCGTTGGTGATGTTTTCCAATCCCCGGTAATAGCCCGGCGGGACGGAAACCAGATCCCGCTCATGCAGGATCGTCTCGAAATGATTGTCATCATTTTCGATGGTGAGCTTAATCTTGCCCCGCAACATAAAGAACACTTCTTCCACATCCACATGGATATGGGGCGGGCCTTCGCAGCCAGCCGGCAGGATCATGGTGGAGAAGGTGAAATGCTCCGCCGGCACCACGTTTTCGTCGCTGGAAACGCCGGTGCCGCCGGTGCCCATGTAACGGCACTGGGCGCGGGCGTATTTCGGATCAAAGTCCGCCTGGAACTTCAGTGCATCCCAGTCATAGGTCCGGGTTTCAAAGCGGGCGATCCGCTTGCTCATCCAATCCTCGAAGCTGACGCCGTCCGGCTGTTGCCAGGTTTCAAGGCCTTCATTCTGATATTCGGGCATGTCAGGCATGGTGCGTACTCCCTTTGGGTTCGTTCAAAATTTCTAGTTCATGACAAAACCGCCGTTCACGGGCAGACACTGCCCGGTCACGAATGCGGCAGCATCGGACAATAAAAACAAGGCGGCGCCGGTCACGTCTTCCGGCATCTGCTGGCGATTAATGGCGCGGCCCTCCACGTAATGGCGGTGGCGTTCTTCCGGCACGTATTCGGTGGCTTCGACCAGAGTCAGGCCCGGCGCGATTGAATTGACCACGATGCCCTCGTTGCCCAGTTCGCGGGCCATGGACCGGGTCATGGAGATGATCGCCCCCTTGGACGAAACGTAGTGCATCAGTTTGGGCGCCCCCCAGAGCGCCGTGTCGGAGGCCAGATTGACGATGCGGCCCTGGCCCGACGCCGCCAAATACGGCCGCGCGGCCCGGCTCATCAGCCAGGTGCCCCTAACATTCACCTGAAACACGCGATCCCAGACCTCGATCTCGATTTCGCTCATATCGGGTCCGCCAATGCCGGTGGCGATCGCCCCGTTGTTGAGCAGCCCATCAAGCCCGCCCAGCTCCTTTGCGGCGGCTTCGACGGAACTCGCGATAGACTCCGGATTACCCAGATCCAGATGTACGAACGTGGCCCCGATGGCCGTCGCGGTTTCCTCGCCCAACTCTTCCAGAATGTCGGCGATGACAACGTTCGCGCCGGCGGCAAGCGCGGCCTCGGCAAAGGCCCGGCCGAGCCCGCGCGCCGCGCCGGTCACCAGGAGACGCTTGCCGTCAAGTTGGATGGGAGACGTCATGCCATGCGGCTTCCTCGGCCCTACTCGCCGGCGACAGCTTGGGCGCGCTTGGCGTCTTTGGACGCCTCGATCGCCGCAAGCTCACTAAGCTGCGCCTCGGCCCGCTTCTTGAGATCACGGCGTACGCGGGCCAGACCCATATCGTGATCATAGAGAAGTTCGTGATTGCGGGCGTCGTCTGACATGGCTTCCAGCACCAGCCGATCCTGCTCCAGAACCGCCCAATGCAGGCCTTCCAGCCGGTTGCGGTACATGAACCGCCAGGCGTCCCGCTGCCAACCGGATACGCGCCGCGTCCGCCAAAAGAAGACCTGGGTATGATGTTCGTCCACCGGGGTGGCAAAGCCGACGATATAGAACGACCCGCCGGGCCCGGCGTTTTTGCGGTAGGGGATCGACAGGCGCATCCACATGGCGCCGGTCTCGCCGATCTCCACCCAATCGAAATTGACGTCGCGCTGGCCTTCTTTTTCGAACAACAGGCCGGTGTTGGTGGCCTCGATCCGCATCTTGGCTTCCTTGTCGCCAAACGCCATGGAATGGGACTGCGCGTGAAGATAGGCCCCGTGCATGGGGTCCATCACATTATCGACGGCATAGCGGTAGTTACATTTCCACATGGCGGTGCAGAGGAACGAGCTGAATTCTTCTCCCACCAGTTCTTCCGGCAGGTCCAGATCGACCGGCTCCTGGTGCGCCTCGTCCCCAAAATAGAGGAAGATCGCGTCCTTGATTTCCTTGACCGGATAGCGCCGGACACACTGTTTCCCCTCGAAGGCGGCATTGTTGGCGGCGGGCACCTTGGCCACCACACCATCGCCCTGCACTTCGATACCGTGATACCAGCAAGCGATGCGGTCGCCCAAATTCCAGCCCTGGGACAGACGCGCACCGCGATGCGGGCAGCGGTCTTCCAGAGCATGAACCGTGCCATCCTGGTCCCGCCAGAGAACAATGTTCTCCGACAGCCGGGTGATGCCAACTGGATCGGAATGCACGCCCCAACTGGGCAGCACCGGATACCAGAGGTTTTTCAGGCCCCGGTTGATGAGACCTTCCACTTGATCGGGAGAGACAGATGTATCAGCCATAGTTTCCTCGCAATATCTCAAATGGGGTTGTCGCGGGCCGGCAAGTCGACGTCGATTTCCTCGATAATGGTGCCGGGCCGCGGGCTCATGACGAAAATCCGGTCTGACAACGTCGCCGCCTCAGCCAGATCATGAGTAATAAACAGCGCGGTCTTTTTCTCCGCGGCCAATGTCTCCGCCAGGTCCTGTTGCAGGATCATCTTGGTCTGCGCGTCCAGGGCGGAAAACGGCTCATCCATCAGCAGCACCTTGGGATCGACCGCCAGGGTGCGGGCCAGGGCGGCGCGCTGGCGCATCCCGCCCGAGAGTTGGTGCGGATAGTGATCCTCAAATCCGTGCAGGTGACACTTGGCCAACAAGTCGGACGACCGTTCCGACCGCTCGGCGGCAGGGATATTCATGATTTCCAGGCCCAGTTCCACGTTCTTTTGGATGGTCCGCCAGGGCAGCAGCAAATCCTTTTGCAGCATGAAGCCGACCTGGGAATTGGGGGCATCGACCCGTTCACCGTCCAGGATCACTTCGCCATCGGTGGGCTGGTAGAGGCCGGAGCCCATGTTCAACAGTGTGCTTTTACCGCAACCGCTGGGTCCGATCAGAGACACGACTTCACCGTCCCGCACGTTGAGGTTCACGCTCCGGACCGCCTCCACATAGGAATCCTCGCCATTGACGGCGCTCTTGTTGGGAAACTTCTTACCCACGGCCCGGTAGTCGATGCGGATGTCGCTCACAGGGTTGATCGCTCTACCCGCCGAGGCGTTTCATTTCGGCCTGGAAAGAGTCTTCCGTCCAGGCGCCGCCATGGGGCGATTGTATACCCCGCTCATTCAACTGCGCGACCACATCGGTCAGTTCTTCATGGCCGTCGCCGAAAATAGCTTCAAGGGCATCGCCAAGCTGGACCTCATATTCGGTCGGGGCGGCGGCGCGGGTTTGCCAAACGATATTGTCCACTTGATCGGGAATTTCCACCCGGCCCTTGCCGGCCTGCTGGTTCGGTACGGGACGTTTCCAGGGCTTCAAAAAGGGATTGTGGTCCATTGATCTCTCCCCTGTTGCGACATCAGCCATAGGGCCGAAATGTTTTATATATGAAACAGTGTTTTATTTATAAAACAACCCTAGGCGGACGCCAGATAAGAGTCAACAGGCAAGTTTTCAAAAAGTGCGTGCCCCGGCCGAGTATTGATCAGCCGCTCCTCGGGTACGACGCGGTCGATAAGAAACTCCTGGTCAATGAAGTCGAAGCCAATACTGTCCGTCTACTATTTAACAAGTATCTGGAGTGCCGAAGCGTACGTAAGCTCAAAATTGAAGCTGATTCACTTGGTTTAGTAACCAAGCGGCGGAACTCGAGGAAAGGCATCACCGGCGGAAAGCCATTCTCCCGCGGCAACCTATATCAAATCCTTCGAAATCCCATCTACGCAGGTCTAATCGGTCATAGGGGTCACGTCTTTGAAGGGCAGCATAGGGCGATCTTGGATAAGGATATCTGGCACAAAGTTCAAAACATGCTGGAAAATAATGCGCCACATCGACGAACAGTAAACAATGTGACGGGCCGTCATCACCTGATCGGCCGTATATTCGACGAAAATGAAAATCGTAGCGATCAAAATCCGTACAGCGTCGGCAGTAACCACGACAGCACCGCCCAGACGAGCAGCGTCAGCGTTACGCCGATGCGGACGAAATCCATAAACGTATACCCGCCGGCGTTCATCACCAGAAGATTGGTCTTATAGGCCATGGGCGTGGCGTAGCTCATATTCGCGCCGAACAGCACGGCCAGCACGAATGCTTCCGGCGGCAGGCCAAGTTGCTGCGCCATGCCAATGGCGATGGGCGTGCCGATCACCGCCGCCGCGTTGTTGGAGACGATGTTGGTCAGCACCGCCATGGCGCCCATAAGGGCGGCAATGAGGATCGGCGGCGGCG
>Ga0181578_10000317_pt1 | contig 44849 bp, 37 predicted proteins | sample 071ome_21_FD_148659 | JGI IMG/M metagenome (GOLD analysis project Ga0181578, IMG submission 148659) | Coastal salt marsh microbial communities from the Groves Creek Marsh, Skidaway Island, Georgia - 071401CT metaG (spades assembly) | ecosystem: Environmental > Aquatic > Marine > Intertidal zone... | reverse complement strand
GCTGAACTCTGGCCGAAAGTGATCGCGTGGTCGCCGAAGATACATTCATGAACGAAGCCCCTGTCGCGGAAATCCCGGCGGATTCGCCCGACCGGTTTATCAACCGGGAGCTGTCCTGGCTGGCGTTCAACGAGCGTGTGCTGGAAGAGGCGGAGAATGACACCCACCCGCTGCTCGAGCGGCTACGTTTCCTTTCGATCTCGGCATCGAACCTGGACGAGTTCTACATGGTCCGCGTGGCGGGCCTGAAAGGACAGGTGGCGGCCGGTGTCTCGACCCCCAGTCAGGAGGGCATGTCGCCGGGAGAACAGCTGGCCGCGATCAACGAGCGCGCCGGGTTGCTGATGGACGAGCAGCAGCGTATCTGGCGCGCGCTGCGCGCGGAGCTGCGCGACAACGACGTCACCGTGATCGACCCGGGTGAGCTGACGGGCGACGAGACCGAATGGCTCGAGGCCCGGTTGATGTCCCAGATTTTCCCGGTGCTGACGCCGCTGGCGGTCGATCCGGCCCACCCGTTCCCGTTCATCCCGAACCTCGGCCTCGCGCTGGCGCTGGAATTGTACCGGGCCTCCGACAACCGTGCGATGATCGGCCTTCTGCCGCTGCCCGGCCAGATCGAAAGGTTCATCCGTCTGCCGGGTGACCGGCCGCGCTTTATCCTGCTGGAACATTGCGTGGGCCTGTTCCTCGACCGGCTGTTCCCGGGTTTCGAAGTTCACGGCAAGGGAACCTTCCGGGTCATCCGCGACAGCGACATCGAAATCCTCGAAGAAGCGGAAGACCTGGTGCGGCTGTTCGAAAGCGCGCTCAAGCGCCGCCGGCGCGGATCGGTCATCCGGCTGACCTTCGATCAGGAAATGCCGGAGAGCCTGCGCAAGTTCGTGACCGATGAGAGTGATATCGATGCGCGCGACGTCTTTGTCCTCGAAGGTCTGCCGGGCCTCGACCGGACCAAGGAGCTCATCATCGACGAGCGCCGGGATCTGCTGTTCCAGCCTTTCAACATCCGCTTCCCCGAGCGTATCCGCGACTTCGCGGGCGACTGCTTCGCGGCGATCCGGGCCAAGGACATCGTGGTCCACCACCCGTTCGAATCCTTCGATGTGGTGGTCCAGTTCCTGCGCCAGGCCGCGCGTGACCCGCAGGTGGTGGCGATCAAGCAGACGCTGTACCGCACATCGGAAGACTCGCCCATCGTGCAGGCGCTGATCGAGGCGGCCGAGGCGGGCAAGAACGTCACCGCGCTGGTGGAGCTGAAGGCGCGCTTCGACGAGGAAGCCAATATCCGCTGGGCGCGCGAGCTGGAGCGTGCGGGCGTGCAGATCGTCTATGGCTTCATCGATCTGAAGACCCACGCCAAGATCAGCCTGGTCCACCGCCGCGAAGGCAATGATCTGCAGAGTTATGTGCATTTCGGCACGGGCAATTATCACCCGATCACGGCGCGGGTTTACACCGACCTGAGCTACTTCACGCGCGATCCGGTCCTGTGCCGAGACGCCTCGCGGGTGTTCAACTTCATGACCGGCTACGCCCGGCCCGAAGAGCTGGAAAAGGTCGCGGTCGCGCCGATCAACCTGCGCGAAACCCTGATGAAGAACATCGAGGCCGAGATCGCCCATGCGCGCGCCGGGCGGCCGGCGGAAATCTGGGCCAAGCTGAACAGCCTCGTCGATGGCGACATCATCGACGCGCTCTACCGCGCCTCCCAGGCCGGGGTGGCGATCCGCCTGGTCATTCGCGGCATCTGCTGCCTGCGCCCGGGCGTGCCGGGGCTGAGCGAGAACATCGAGGTCACGAGCATCATCGGCCGTTTCCTGGAGCATGCGCGTATCGCCGCCTTCGGAAACGGTGAGGAACTGCCGTCGCCCCAGGCCAAGCTCTATATCTCCTCGGCTGACTGGATGCCCCGCAATCTCGACCGGCGCGTCGAGTCTCTGGTGCCGATCGAGAACGACACGGTTCACCAGCAAATCCTCGACCAAATCCTGGTTGCGAATCTGCTGGATCGCGCCCAAAGCTGGGACATGAGTGCCGACGGCACTTACACCCGGATCGACACGAGTGGCGAGCAGGAACCATTCAGCGCGCACAACTATTTCATGACCAATCCCAGCCTTTCCGGGCGCGGGAGTGCGCTCAAGAAGCCGGGCAGCGCGCCGCAGCTTCTGGCGCACCCGGACTAGTCGTACGCCTCACCCCAGGGCAGTTTCGCGGCGATGGCCGCCAAATCTGAAAACGCGGACGGCCGCCCGGCGGCGGTCGTGGATATCGGCTCGAACTCGATCCGTCTGGTCGTGTTCCGGGACCGCACCCGTGCGCCCGTGGCGGTGTTCAACGAGCGCGTGATCTGCGGCATCGGGCGCGACATGGCGCGCACCGGACACCTGCATGCCGAAGGCGTGGAGCAGGCGCTGGCGAACCTGCCGCGCTTCGCGGCCATTGCCCGGTCCATGGACATTGACGACACGGCCATCCTGGCGACGGCGGCGACACGAGAGACCGACGACGGGCCGCAGTTCCTCAAGAAAGTCGAGAAAATCTTCGGCCAGCCGGTCCTGCAACTCGACGGGGACGAGGAGGCGCGTCTTGCCGCCTCCGGCGTGCTGTGCGGCCTGCCTGACGCGCGCGGGATCGCCGCCGACCTGGGAGGCGGCAGTCTGGAACTCGCCGCGCTGTCCGGGGGCGAGATGGGAGCCTTCCGGACCCTGCCGCTGGGCCCACTGCGCCTGCTTGCAACCGTCGGAGACGAGCGGAGGGATATCGTTGCGACTGTTGACGAGGCGCTCGCCGACCTCGACTGGCTGCCAGATGCGGTGAAGGGTGGCGCGATCTACATCGTGGGCGGTGCCTGGCGTGCGCTCGCGCGGCTGCACATGGTGCAGACCGGCTACCCGTTGCGGGTCATCCACAACTACCGGATCAGCGGGCGCGAGGCGCGCGACTTCTGTGACGTGGTCGCCGGGCTGGGCGCGGAGACGCTGGCGCGCATCGACGTGGTGCCCAAGGCGCGCGCGACGACGCTTCCCATTGCGGCCGCGGTCCTGCAGCGCCTGATCGCCGCCTCGCGGGCCGACCGGATCGTGTTCTCCGCCCTGGGCATCCGTGAGGGGCGGTTGTTCGAGACCCTCAACAAGCAACAGCGCGCGCGCGATCCCCTGATTGTCGCATGCGAGCAGTTTTCCGAGCGCGAGAGCCGGTTCACGGGCATGAGTGCGGGTATCTTCGAGTGGGTCGCGCCGCTCTTCCCGGATGAACGCCCGGCGGACACCCGCCTGCGTCTGGCAGCATGCCTGCTGGCTGATATCGGCTGGCACGAACATCCGGACTACCGGGCCGAGCAGGTCTATTTCCGCATCCTGCGCCTGCCGCTGCTGGCGCTGACCCATGAGGAAAAGACCCGTATCGCGCTGGCTGTCTATCGCCGCTACGGCGGATCCATGAACGACCCGGCGCTGCGCACCGCCGAAGCGCTGCTGACGGAAGACGATATCGACTGGGCCCGCAAGCTCGGCGCGGCCCTGCGCATGGCCGAGACACTGACGGCGGGCAATGCCCGCCTGCTGGAAGGCGCGCAGCTTAAGCTGACGGACGATGAGCTGATCCTGAAGATGAAGACCGGCCACGCCGCGCTGGTGGGCGAGGTCGTGCGCAACCGGTTCGGTTCGCTCGCCCGCCGCTTCGGCCGCGATGGCCGGATCGAGGGCAAGGGCCTCTAGTACAAATCTGGAAAGCCCTCATGTTGAGCTTGCCGAAGTAGAGGGCTTCCTCATCCTCCTGCCTGCGCGAAGCCGAAGCGGCTCCGCTTCGGCGAAGGCAGGTCGTCAGGCTCAGGATGAGGAATTGAGTTAGTCCGGTTAGTCGAGTTCCACCACGCGGACCTTGCCCTGGCCGGCGGCCAGGGCGATCTCGCCGCGCTTGAGGCGCAACGCGTCTTCGCCGAACAGGTCGCGCCGCCAGCCTTTCAGGGCATGGACATCGGCGTTGTCGTCGGCGGCGATGGCTTCCAGTTCGGGCACCGTGGCGACCAGCTTCTGGGCTACCTGATGCCGGTCGCATTTGTACTTCAGCAGCACCTTTAGGAGGTCCATCAGCGGGCCCGCGCCGGGCGGCAGCTCCGGCAGCGGCGGCAGCTCGGGGGCCTCGTTCGCGGGCAGGTCGAGCCCGTCCTCGATGGCCTCCATCAGGCCGCGGCCCAGCTTGCCTTCGACGAAACCCTTGGGAATGCCGCGCACGCGTGAGAGCGCCTTGGGGTTCTCCGGCGGGCGGGCTGCGATCTGGTTGATGACCTCGTCGCGGATCACCCGGTTGCGGGGCAGGTCGCGGTTCATCGCCTCGCGCTCACGCCAGGCGGCGACGGCCTGCAGCACGGCAAGGAAGCGCGGCTGGTTGCGCTTGGGCTTCAGGCGCCGCCAGGCCTCCTCGGGAACCACGGCGTACTTCTCGGGCGCGGCGAGGTCGATCATCTCCTGCTCGACCCAGGCGATGCGACCGTTCTCCTCGATCCGCGCGCGCAGCTTCTCATAGGCCGGGCGCAGATGGGTGACATCGGCCAGCGCGTATTCGAGCTGGGAGTCCGACAGCGGGCGCGCTGACCAGTCGGTGAACCGGCTTGCCTTGTCGAGGCTGACCTTGGCCAGCTTGGAAATCAGGCCTTCATAGCCCACCTGGTCGCCGAAACCGGCCACCATGGCGGCCACCTGGGTGTCGAACAGGGGCCTGGGCGTGATGCCCGCCTCATGGTGGAAAATCTCGATGTCCTGGGTGGCCGCGTGCATCACCTTGAGCACGCTTTCGTCCGCGATCAGGTCGTAGAGCGGGGACATGTCGATCCCGTCGGCGAGCGGGTCGATGATCGCCTCGTCCTCCGGGCCGGCCACCTGCACAAGGCAGAGCTTCGGCCAGAAGGTGCTCTCGCGCATGAACTCGGTATCGACGGTGATGTAGTCGGCGTCGCGCAGGCCCTCGCAGAACGCGGCCAGCGCGCCGGAATCGGTAATAACGTTCATGACCGGCGTTTCTACAGGATTCCGGGAGAAGCCGGAAGCTGGCCGCTCAAATTGCCGAAACTCCGTCATGCCCGCACTTGTTGCGGGCATCCACGTCCAGAGGTCACGTGACTTTGCCACGTGGATGGCCAGAACAAGTCCGGCCATGACATACAGGGGAATTCAGGTCACCTGTATGGGGTCGAAGCCGCATGCTGCGCCGCGCCAAGCCTTGACACGACCCCGCGTTCCGTGGCCATTGGCGCGCGCCGGGATACCCGGCGTTTTCCATGGAAATCGAGACCGAAAATGCATCCGTACCGATCCCATAACTGCGGCGAACTGCGCGAGGACCACGCGGGCGAGACCGTGCGCCTGTCCGGCTGGGTCCACCGCAAGCGCGACCACGGCAACCTGCTGTTCGTGGACCTGCGCGACCCGTTCGGCATCACCCAGTGTGTGGTCGATACCTCCAGCCCGAATTTCGCGGCTGTCGAGGGCGCGCGGGTGGAATCGGTCCTGACGATCACCGGCCCGGTGGTGAAGCGCACGGACGAGACGGTGAACGACGCCATCCCGACCGGCCGCATCGAGGTGCAGATCGCCGAACTGGTCGTGGAATCCCCGGCCGACGTGCTGCCGCTACAGGTGAACTCGGACGAGGACACGGGCGAGGATATCCGCCTGCGTTACCGCTATCTGGACCTGCGCCGCGAGAAGGTCGCGCGCAACATCGCGCTGCGCTCCGACGTGATCTCCTCGATCCGCCGCCGGATGATCGAGCAGGGCTTCAAGGAGTTCCAGACGCCGATCCTTACGGCCTCCTCGCCGGAAGGTGCGCGCGACTATCTGGTGCCGTCGCGCCTGCATCCGGGCAAGTTCTACGCGCTGCCCCAGGCCCCGCAGCAGTTCAAGCAGCTGCTGATGGTCGCGGGCTTCGACAAGTATTTCCAGATCGCGCCGTGCTTCCGCGATGAGGACGCGCGCGCCGACCGCTCGCCGGGCGAGTTCTACCAGCTCGACTTCGAGATGGCCTTCGCCACCCAGGACGACGTGTTCAACGCCGTCGAGCCGGTGATCGCGGGCGTCTTCGAGGAGTTCGCGGGCTTCAACCGCGAGACGGCATGGTCCGTCACGCCGACGCCGTTCCCGCGCATCCCCTATGCCGAGGCGATGCTGAAGTACGGCTCCGACAAGCCGGACTTGCGCAACCCCATCGTCATCGCCGACGTGCCGGAAGTGTTCGCCGGGTCGGACTTCAAGATCTTCGCAAGCCTGGTGGAGAAGGGCGGCACCGTGCGCGCCATTCCCGCGCCGGGCGCCGCGTCGCAGCCGCGCAGCTGGTTCGACAAGATGAACGACTGGGCGCGCGAGGAAGGCGCGCCGGGGCTCGGCTACATCGTGCTGGAAGGCGGCGAGGGCAAGGGTCCGATCGCCAAGTTCGTGGCCGGTGACCGCCTCGAGAAGCTGAAGCAACTGGCCGGGCTGAAGGACGGCGATGCGGTGTTCTTCTCCGCCGGTGACCCGGGTGATGCCGCCGACCTCGCGGGCAAGGCGCGCACCCGCATCGGGCAGGATCTCGGCCTGATCGCTCAGGGCCGCTACGACTTCTGCTGGATCGTCGATTACCCGATGTACGAGAAGGACAAGGACACCGGGAAGATCGAGTTCTCCCACAACCCGTTCTCCATGCCCCAGGGCGAGATGGAGGCGCTGGAGACGAAGGATCCGCTCGATATCCTCGCCTGGCAGTACGACATCGTCTGCAACGGCGTGGAACTGTCCTCCGGCGCGATCCGGAACCACCGCCCGGACATCATGCTGAAAGCCTTCGAGATCGCGGGCTATGACCGCAACACGGTCGAGACCGAGTTCGCAGGCATGTTCAACGCCTTCCGCTTTGGCGCGCCGCCCCATGGCGGCTCCGCCCCGGGCATCGACCGCATCGTCATGCTGCTGGCCGACGAGCCGAACATCCGCGAGGTCATCGCCTTCCCGATGAACCAGCGCGCCGAGGACCTGATGATGGGCGCCCCGGCGGAAGTGGACGACGCGCGCCTCAAGGAACTGCACCTGCGCAAGGTGCTGCCGAAGGCTGACAAGTCCTAGAACCCGAACCGGGAAATACCATGAAGATTGACCTGAACGGTGTCGGATTCCGATACGAGATCGACGGAAAAGAGGGCGCGCCCTGGATCGTGTTCTCCAACTCGCTGACCACCGATGTGAACATGTGGGATGGCGAGGTCGAACAACTGAAAGACCGCTACCGCATCCTGCGCTACGACACTCGCGGCCATGGCCAGACCGACGCCGCACCGGGGCCGTACAGCCTCGACATGCTGGTCGGCGACGTGATCGCGCTGATGGACGCGGTCGGCGTGGACAAGGCTCACTATGTGGGCCTGTCGCTGGGCGGGATGACCGGCCTCGGCGTGGCCATTTCCCACGGGGACCGGCTGCTCAGCCTGACAGCCTGTGACGCGCGCTGCTGGGCGCCGCCGGAATGGGCCGCGCTTTGGATCGACCGCATGGCGATCGCGCGAGAGAAGGGCATGGAGGCGCTGGTCGAGCCGACCGTTGCGCGCTGGTTTACGGACGGGTTCCGGGACAAGCCGGAGAACGCCGGCGCGCTGGATGATATCCGCCGGATGATCCGTGAGACCTCGGTCGAGGGCTATACCGGCTGCGGCCAGGCCCTGCAGAAGCTGGATTTCCGCGCGGGCATGGCGTCGATCTCCGTCCCGGCCCTGTTCATGACCGGCGCGAGCGACGGCAGCACGCCACCAGAGGCGTCCCGCGAGATGCAGGCGCTGGTGCCCGGCTCCAAATGCGTGATCGTCGATCCGGCCTCCCACATCTCCAATGTCGAGAACCCGGAGCAGTTCGACGCGGCACTCTTCGCCCATATCGACGCGGTGCACGCGGCCTGACCGTCTCCCGCTCCCGATTGACCGGGATCAACGCACCCGGCATCGTATTTTCCGAAACTTCCGGACACGCGGGCGCGGTGCGCGCCCTCGCGGTCCGAACTGACGGGAGGCAGATCATGTCCGGCGCCATCAAGCCGCAACTCACCCATGTCGGGCTTCACACCCGCAACATGGACAAGCAGGTTGAATTCTTCACCAAGGTCTTCGGGCTGACGGTGACCGATGAGGGCACCTTCGGGCCGGACAACGGGCGGATCGTGTTCATGTCGGCGACGCCGGACGAACACCACCAGTTCGTGCTGCTGGAAGGCGGGCCCGACCCGGATACGCCGCGTGTGTCCCAGCAGATTTCCTTCCTGGTGAATTCGCTCGACGAGCTCAAGGAAATGCACGACCGCGTCACCGAGGCGGGCTGCAACGTGGACCGCATGGTCACCCACGGGAATGCCTGGTCCTGCTATTTCTTCGATCCCGAAGGCAACCGACTGGAGCTCTATGCGCACACGCCCTGGCATGTGCCGCAGCCCCACGCGCATCCGTTCGACCTGTCGAAGCCGGTCGACGAGATCGTCGCCGAGACCGAGGCGCATGTCCGTGAGACGCCCGGGTTCATGCCGGCCCAGGAGCGGCGTGAATACATCTCCAAGGTGATCGGCTAGCCGATTTCCTAAAACTTGCCCGTTTCTTAACCGCTCCCTAAGCGTGCGGCCGCGAAGCTGTGCGCTGCATTGCTGTGTGCAGGCCGGAGGCGTGCATGCAGCCCGGCGGGAGACGGCACATGGACCAACGGGATTCGGTGGCACGGATATTCTTCGCAGGCGCGGGCGTGGCCCTGACCCTGCTGGTGCTGCTGCACGGCACGGGAGCGTTCGCGCAGACCCCGACCCCACCGCAGCCGGCGGCGGTCGCGGAGACAGGATACGACGCGGCGACCCTGTCGGCTTTTGTCCGGGCAGCCCAGGCCGTCTCGGCGCTGCGCGACAGTTACCTGCCGAAGGTAACGGCGGCCAACATCGCCGAGCGGCCCGAGCGCGCCGAGGCGCTGTTCGGCGAAATGCGCGCGCGCATGCACGATGCGATCGACGCGGCAGGTTTGAGCGTCGAGCGCTATGAGGCGATCTCCGACCGGGCGGCGCAGGACAGCCAACTGCGCGCGCGGATCGAATCCATCCTGTCGGGAGACGTGCCGGTGCCGGTGGCGCCTGTGGCCGGACCCGTCGAACGGGAAGCGCGCGCACCTGCGCGCGCGCCCTCACAACTGTCCCCGCAATCGTCTTCTGCGGCGCCGAGCCTGATGGCGCGGGCGCAGTACGCGGTCGATCTGTCCCAGGCCGAACGACGCATTGCGGAACTGGAACGCAAGCTGGCGAACGCCGAAGCGCGCGCGCAGGCGGCGGAAGATGCGCGCGCCGGGGCGGCGGCGCTGGCGGCGCGGCTGCGTGCGGACCACACCGCGCTGGTCGCAGACTTCAACGCCGAGATGAACGCACGTCCCAGCGCCGAGGATGTCGCGGATGCCGAACACGCCCTGGCCGCGATGCGGGCGGAACGAGCCGGGCTTCGCGAGCGCCTCGCCGGCCTCTCGCAGGGCCTTGCGGGCACCATTGCCGCCCTGGAGGGGCTGGACGCCGCGCTTGAAGGCGATGCGGGCGCCAGCGCGGGCGCGGTCCGGCGCTTCACGCGGCTGGAGCCGGTTGCGCTGTCCGGCCGCATGCCCGGCTTTGCGGCGAACCAGGGCGCGCTGCAGGCGCAGCTCGACGCCGCCGAGGCCCGCAACCTGGCTTTGCATGCCACACGACAGGCGGAACGCGCGGCGCTGCGCCGGGAGATCGCGCGCATCTCGCAGGATATCGAGGCGGTGCGCCGCGAACTGGCGGCGGTCGAGGAACGTCTGGACACGGCGGAAGGGCCCGTTTCGCCGGACGCGGTTGAGGCTGTGGCAGCGCCGCTCGATGAGTTCGCATTTGTTGCGGGCCCCGTGGCTCCCGAACCCGCGTCTCCGGCCCCCGTGGTGACGTCCGAAGCGCGCGATATCGACGACGGTATCCGCGCCTATGAGGTGAAGGATTTCGCGCGCGCCTATGCCATCTGGCAGCCACTCGCGGAGGCCGGCGACCCGCTTGCCCAGTTCTATCTCGGGGCGCTCTATTTCGATGGGCGCGGTGTGCCGCGGAACCTTGCCACGGCGCATGACTGGCTGTCGCAGGCGCTCGATCACGGGGTGGAACGCGCGCGCTTCCTGCTGGTCCGGGTGGAGAAGGGGCTCGCCCGGGCGGGCTGACGCAAGCGGATCCGGGCAACCGGATTTCGCCTTCACAACCTTGCCGCAATTCGGACCGATCATGGCTCCATGCGATGGGCATGGGCAAAGTTCGTGGCGTTGCTGGGGGCCGGCGTGGCCGCCGTCTGTGCGGCGGGAACCGCGCAGGGGCCGGCCTTCGTGCAGGCCTATCTGCAGCGCCTCGGCGGTCATATCGACGAGGCGAGCCGCACCTTGGGGGAGTTCACCGGCGGTACGGCAGGCCGCCTCGTCGCGGACACGGCGACACGCGAGCGCCTGATCGCCGAGTTCGCGCAAAGGGTGGACGAACTGTCGCTGGCCCGCACGGAGATCACCGATGCGCACCCGTTGATGCAACCGGTCGCCCTGGCGTTGCACGCCGATCCCGAGATCCTCGCCGCCACCTGGCAGGCCTTTACCCCCGCGATGCCGCTCGACACGCCGAGCCTGATCTATGCCGGGACAGGCCTGGCCATCGGGTGGATGGTCTGGGAGCTGGTGCAGTGGCCGTTCCGGGCGCGGGTGCGCCACCGCCGCGACACGCGGCTGATGGCCGGGCGCTAGCGCCGCGCGCGAAGCAGGGCGCGAGCGTGCACCGCCAGAAAGCCCAGGAAGGCGAGTTCCCACAGGCTGGCCGAGACCATCAGCAATGTGATCTGCGCTTCGGGAAACCATGCCGTCGCCACCCTGACAATCGCGGCGGCGGTGACGAACGCGAACACGGCTGTGGACAGCGGTCCGGCCCGCAGCGCGCCGCCGGTGTGCCCGGGAATGGCGCGTGACATCACTGCCAGCGTCATCGTCCCGATGGCCCCTGCCGTCAGTGCGTGGATGCCGGCCGTCGGCAGCATCAGGCCCTCACCCAGCGCGGACAGGCCTAGCAGGGCGAGCGAGACAGGCAGCCAGACATAGCCGAGGTGCAGCACGGCGACGAGGGGATCGTGCCACGTCGCCCATCCGCGCCACCGCGCGAGCCGGACGAGGTGGATCGCCGCGGCGGCGAGGCAGAGCGCGCCGGTTGCGACGTGATCGGGCGAGGCGGTCCAGGACAGCATGGCCACGACCATTGCGATCAGGGCGAGCTTGTCGAACCGGGCGAAGGGGGCCGGGAGGCGGGACATCTTCATCCGCACCATCCAGTTGCGCGTGAAACTGGGCACGATCCGCCCGCCGACCAGTGCGATGACGCTCGCGAAGGCGGTGAGCGCCAGACGGATGCCCATGGCGTCCCCGCCCGCAACCCATCCAGCCTGGCCCGCATGGACCATCGCATTAGCGGCCAGCAGCACGGCCAGGACCAGCAGCAGCGGCAGGTTGCGCCAGTTCCGGCCGGAGATGATCTCGCGCGCGGCCACGGCGAGCAGGGCCGCGAGGAACGACAGGTCGATGGCGGCGGTGGCCGCAGCGGGCAGCGACGGCGGCAGGGCGAGCACCGCCCGCCCGGCGATCCAGAGCGCGGTCAACACGATCAGAGGCCAGCCATGCAGCGGCAGGCGGCCCGTCCAGTTGGGGATTGCTGTCAGCAGGAAACCGCACAGCACCGCGCAGCCATAGCCGAAGATCATTTCATGGCTGTGCCAGGCGTTGGCGTCGAACACCGTCGGCATCTCCAGAATGCCGGCGTAGCGGTGCATCCAGATCAGGATCGCGCCGATGGCCCACAGGGCGCCCAGCAGGAAGAAGGGGCGGAACCCCTGGGAGAAGAGCGGCCAGCCGCTCCAGAGGCTGTATCGCGGGTTTTCGCGTTGGTCCGGGTGCGTCACGGAAGTCCTGTCATGAGACGCATCGCCGCGCCGTCACGCGGACCGGCAATGGCGATGGCCTTTGGGGTTTGAGGGACATATATGTTCTGCAGCGTCATAAATCAGTTGATGGGGGAATCCATGCGCGCAGCATTCTACGACAAACTCGGCCCGGCCGATGTCCTTCAGGTGGGTGAACAGCCCACGCCAGAACCCGGCTCCGGCGAGGTGCGGGTCAAGATCGAGGTCTCCGGCGTAAACCCGTCCGACTGGAAGGCGCGCCTGCGGGGGCGCGGCGCCGGCATCCCGTTCCCCCTGATCATCCCGCACAGTGATGGCGGAGGCACAATCGACGCCGTCGGAGACGGCGTTGATGCCGGTCGGGTCGGCAAACGCGTCTGGCTGACGAACGGCCAGTGGCAGCGTCCGTTCGGGACCGCGGCGGAATACATCTGCATCGATGCCAAGTATGTCTTCGACCTGCCCGACGGTGTCGATATGGCAGAGGCGGCATCTTTCGGCATCCCGTTCCTGACAGCGCATCAGGCCGTCCTGTTCGACGGTGACGTTACCGGGCAGACTATTCTCGTACAGGGCGGGGCTGGTGCTGTTGGCCATCATGCGATCCAGGTGGCCAAGTACAACGGGGCCCGGGTTATCACGAGCGTGAGTTCGGACGAGAAGGCCGAGTACACGAAAGCGGCCGGTGCCGATGAGGTCGTGAATTACCGTACCGAGGACATTTCCAAGCGCATTCTGGAGATGACCGATGGCAAGGGCGTGGACCGTATTATCGAGCTGAACCTGTCGGCGAATGCGCCGACCTACGGTCAGATTCTCGCGCCGCGCGGCACGGTCATTATCTATGGCACCGTCGATGGCATGGCGAGCATCCCGGCCCAGGACTTCATCGTCAAATGGGCGACGCTCAAATGGTTCATCATGTACACGCTGTCTGACGAGCAGCGCGAGGCGGCAGCAGCGTCACTGAACAAGATGCTCGCCGACGGGGCGCTGAAGACGACCATCGCCAAGCGTTTTTCGCTGGACGATGTGGTTGCCGCGCACCAGATGGTCGAGGACGCCAAGCATATAGGCAATGTGGTGCTCGACATCGCCTAGCACCGGGCTCCCGCACTGCACAGCACCTGCCGTTCTCCGGCGTCGCCCCCGCGACGCCGGAGAACGGTGTGCGCCTGCACGTCCGCTACACCTAATTGTATGAAAAGCCTCGAGAATTCAGAGTCATCTTGACTCTGTTTCGAAATCTCACAACCCATTGATATAGAAAAATAAAATAGCACACAGGGTGGAGGTCGGATGGGACAAAAATCCTAATAATTCAATGAAATTAGGATTTTATCGGCATAACTTCATTTTTTTCTTTCCAAATCGAGTCGCCCCCGTTCATTCTGGCCTTCAAGCCAGTGGGAGGCTTTGCAATGCGGAAATCCTTGGTGCTGATCGGGCTGCCGATTCTTCTGGGCGGGTGCGGGTTGCCGCCTGCGATATCGGTGGCATCCTGGGCCCTTGATGGCGTGAGTTACCTCGCCACGGGCAAGAGCGTGACCGACCATGCCATTTCTCAGGTCGCCAATCAGGACTGCGCCCTGTTGCGTGTCGTCCAGGGCCGGGAAATCTGCGAAGACTTCGCGCTGGACGGAGCGGACGGCCCGATCTTCAGCGCCTCCGCGCTGAGCGTCTCTGAACCGCCCGAAACTGCGCTTGCGCCCTCCGACCCCGGGTTCGTGGCACCGGATATCGTCGAGTTTGCCCAGGCCTTCGGTTCTGCCGGACCGGTTTCGGGGGAACTGGAAACCGTCGAAATTACACCGGCCGCCTATTCGTGGCAGCCGGTCGCGACGCCTGAGGAGACCGTTGCGACGACGATCGAACTCGCGGCGCTTCCGAAGCTGCTCCCGGTGCCGGCCGAGGTCGAGGCCCCCGCAAATGTTCCCGTCGCCGAGATGCGGTTTGTGTCGGTCGTGGGCAGCTTCCAGCATGCCGTCAATGCCCATGCACTGGCCGCACGGCTGGATGGTCTTGGCGCAGAAGTTCGCTCGATCGAGAAGGACGGGCGGACCTGGCATCGTGTGATCACTGCCGCTTCCCTGAGTGAAGTACAGGGCGCCGGGTTCGAGGATGCATGGACGCTGAAGGTCTGTGACGGTGCGGACGGCACGGATGGTTCGTGTGCATCGGTCCAGGCGGGTGCCGTGACCCAGGTGGCACAGGCGAACTAGCTTCCGACATCAATTTTGCCCTGAATCTGCCCGGTTTTTCGGGCAGTATCGGCGCATGATGACCTGTTCCAGACGATACCTTCTGCACGCTGCGGTCGCCGCTGTGCTGTTTTTCGCCGTGCGCCCGGAAGCGTATGCCGCATCCGCCACGCATGCCTCCCATCGGGCGTTCTACGAGATCAGCATCGGTCGCGTCGATCAGGGCTCTTCGATCCTCGATGCGCGCGGACGCATGGTGACCGAATGGCGCCGGGCCTGTGAAGGCTGGACGACCAGCCAGCGCCTCGTCGTCAGCATGGCGCCGGGCGAGGGCGAACCGATCGATTCCGAAGTGACGCTGACCAGTTTCGAGAACGCCGACGGCACGGAGTATGTCTTCGATTCCGAGACCCGCATCGGCGGAGAGACGGTCGAACTCGTCCGTGGCCGGGCGGCACGCGAGGCGCCGGGCAAGGTGGGCAAGGTGACCTATGAGGAGCCGGCCGGGCTGTCGCTGGACCTGCCGGCCGACACCGTCTTCCCGTTCGAGCACACGCTGGTGTTGCTCGATGCGGCCGAGCGCGGGGATCGCCGCGCCTTCAACCACTATTTCGACGGCTCACAGCCGGAGATTTCGCCGCTGGCGTCCAACGCCCTGATCCTGGGCAAGCCGCGCGACGGTGCGGACGGCCAGTTTGCGCAGTTCGGGGAGCTTACAGCCCGGAAATGGTGGCCGATCCGGCTGGCCATGTTCAACGGCCGCGTAAGCCATGGCGGTGAAGAACAGCCGGAGTTCGAGATGACCCAGAACCTCCAGGACAACGGGATCGTGCGCAGCTTCGAATTCGACTACGGCGATTTCTCGCTGGTCGCGTCCATGGTGGAGCTGGAAGAGCTGGACGCACCACGCTGCGACTGAGCTGAATTCCTGGCGGGCTAGGCTTTCGGTCTGAGTCCGCGGCCCTTGGTGATCGCGTCCCGGCCCAGCTTTTCACGCACCCGGTCCATCGCGTTTTCCACGCGCTTTCGGTGTGCCGCATCGGGATCGGCCAGATCGGGCGGGTCGGCGGCTGCGGCATCCTCGAAATTCGACAGCCCGACCCCGATCAGGCGGTAGGCCGATCCCGGCGGGGCGCCGGCGATGGCCTTGTCCAGCAGGGGCACAGCGGCGCGGAAGACCGTCTCGGCCAGTTGTGTCGGCGCGGGCAGCGCCTGGGAGCGGGTCAGGGTCTTGAATTTCGCCGTTTTCAGTTTCAGCGTCACGGTGCGGCCGGACAGGCCGCGTGCCTTGATCCGTGCCGATACCTTCTCGCAGAGCGGCCACAGGCGGCGTGACAACTCATCCCTGGCGGCCACGTCCGCTGAAAAGGTGGTCTCGTTCGACAGGTTCTTCGGCACCGAGTGCGGGGAAACCTCTCGCGCATCCTCGCCCCGGCTGAGGCGGGCAAGGCGCTGTCCCATCGCGCCGTAGCGCGCCATGAGACGCGCCTCCTCCACGGAACGGAGCTGGCCGATGGTGTGCAGCCCGTCCGAGGCCAGCTTACGGTGCAGCGCCGCGCCGACGCCCCAGATGCGGGTGACCGGCTGGCCGTCCAGGAAGTCCAGCGCTTCAGCCCGCCCGATCACCGCGAAGCCGCGCGGCTTGTCGAGGTCGGAGGCCAGCTTGGCGAGGAACTTGTTGTAGCTGAGCCCGATGGAGGCGGTGATCCCGAGTTCCCGCTCGATCCGGTTCACCAGCCGGACCAGCACGGTGGCCGGGCTGGCCCGATGCAGGCGGGCGGTCCCCGACAGGTCGAGAAAGGCCTCGTCGATCGACAGCGGCTCGACGAGGGGGGAAATTTCGCGCATCAGCTCGCGGACCTGACCGCCCACGGCAGCGTATTTGTCCATGTCTGGCCGTATCACCGTCGCTTCCGGGCAGAGCTGGAGCGCCTTGAACATGGGCATGGCCGAGCGTACGCCCTTGATCCGCGAGATGTAGCAGGCCGCCGAGACCACGCCGCGCTGGCCGCCGCCCACGATGACGGGCTTGTCGCGCAGGCTTGGGTCGTCGCGCTTCTCCACGCTGGCATAGAACGCGTCGCAGTCCAGATGCGCGATGGACAGCTCGTGCAGCTCGTCATGAAAGATCGTGCGGGGAGAGCGGCAGGCGGGACATCGCGTCTCGCGGGGGGTCAGTGCGGCCGCGCAGTTGCGGCACAGGCCTGTCGGTACAGATGCCGGTTCGGCGTTCATGTTTTGTCAGGCCAGAGCCAGGCCGCGCCGCGCACCCCGCCGGAATCGCCGTGCACAGCGCGGATCACGGGGGTGTCGATGGCGTCGGAGAAGGCGTACTTCGCGATCAGCCCCGGCAGGTTTTCATAGAGCCGGTCGATGTTCGACAATCCGCCGCCGAGGACGATAACGTCCGGGTCCAGAATGTTGATCACCGCCGTCAGGGATCGCGCAATCCGGTCCTCAAGCTCATCCAGCGCGTGTGCCGCGGCGGAATCGTCACTCAGTGCTGCCCGGGCGATCTCTGCGGCCGGCAGGTTGCGCCCGGTGTCCTGCGCGAACCGGCGCTCGAAGGCCGGGCCCGACACGAAGCTTTCGATACATCCCGCCAGGCCGCAGTAGCAGTCCGGACCGGGATGCTCGTCGGCGCGCATCCAGGGCAGCGGTGTATGACCCCATTCGCCCGCGATGGCGTTGCGGCCCGTCACGATCTGCCGGTTCACCACGATGCCGCTGCCCACACCCGTGCCGAGAATGACCCCGAACACCACGTCGCAGCTGCGCCCGGCGCCATCCACGGCCTCGGAAATGGCGAAACAGTTGGCGTCGTTGGCGACCCGGACGGGACGGTCGAGACGGACCGAAAGGTCCCGGTCGAACGGATGGCCGATGAGCCAGGTGGAGTTCGCGTTCTTCACCAGTCCGGTGGCCGGTGAAACTGTGCCGGGAATCCCGATACCGACCGGTGTGCGCTCGTCCGGGACCGGATCGACGGTGTCTATCAACCCGGAGATCGCATCGAGGGTGGCAGTGTAGTTTCCGCGCGGCGCTGTGATCCGCTCGCGCACCACCTGCGCGCCATCGTCATCGAGCACGATGGCTTCGATCTTCGTGCCGCCAAGATCGATTCCGATACGCATGGTTAAGTCTTTAGGTGGACATTCGGATGATTATTATCCATTTTTCCAGTGCAGGCTGCACTGTTCGGGGGACCTTTGCGTTTGCCGCGGCGGACACCGCCCGCCCCAGGGGAATCATACAAGGTCATTTTAATGCCGAAGACCGTTCTTATCGTCGAAGATAACGAGCTGAACATGAAGCTCTTCCACGACCTTCTGGAAGCGCAGGGGTATTCGACGCTCCAGACCAAGGACGGGAAGGAAGCGCTTCAGCTCGCGCGTGAACATCGCCCGGACCTCGTCCTGATGGATATACAGCTCCCGGAGGTCTCGGGACTGGAAGTGACCAAATGGATCAAGGAAGACGATGAACTGAAGTCGATCCCGGTCATTGCCGTCACGGCGTTCGCCATGAAGGGCGATGAGGAGAAGATCCGTCAGGGTGGTTGCGAAGCCTATATCGCCAAGCCGACCTCGGTGACCCAGTTTCTTGAGACGGTGCAGGAATTCATCGGCTAGGAAACGGCCGCTGTTCCGGAACGAAGAAAGCCGCCCGAGGGGCGGCTTTTTCATGCGGGCGCGGCGCGAACCGGCCCGAGCGCAGACGCGCTATTTCATCTTTTCTTCCTTGAAGTTGACATGCTTGCGCACGACCGGGTCGTACTTGCGCATCTCAAGTTTCTCCGGCTTCTGGCGCGGGTTCTTCTTGGCCACATAGTAGTAGCCGGTGTCGGCCGAGCTCACGAGCTTGACGAGAATGGTGTTCGGTTTGGCCATCGGACTGTCCTGATGCTGAATTCTGGCGGGGAAAATACCCGCCGCACGCCGCAAGTCAAGCGGCGCGTTCGGGCGGTGTATCTGTTTTACCTGTGCGCGACGGAAGTCTGGGCTTCGTTGAGGAGCGAACGGTAGAGAACCGGGTCGGCGAGGATGGCCCGGGCCAGCGCCAGATCGATGTCCGGCGACCCGCCATCCGACGGGCAGAGCTCGCGCAACCGGTGGCGTGCGACATCGTCATCGTTGCCCGTGGCGCGCCAGGCATTGAGCCGGCTGGCAAGAATATCGTCGCCGTGCTGGACAGCTGGAACCAGGCTTTGCACCGATTTGGTCTCTCCGCCTCCATGGGTGCACACGGAGGGCAGCACGCCGAGTTCGTGCAGGCGGTAGCCTGACGGCGCGAGGAAACGCGACCAGGTCAGGGTCAGTTCGCCCTTGTTGGGCATCTGGAGGACCGACTGGACCGTTCCCTTGCCGAAGGAATTTGTGCCGATGACGATGGCGCGGGCATTGTCCTGCAGCGCGGCGGCGACAATTTCCGAGGCGGAGGCTGAGTTGCCGTTGATAAGCACGACCAGCGGTTGGCCCCGGGTCAGATCGCCCTTGGTCGCCTGAAACACCTGGCGGCTGCCCGGGTGCCGGCCGCGCGTCGCCGTGATGGCGCCGCCGTCCAGGAAGATGTCGGCTACCTTGATCGACGTGTCAAGCCGCCCCCCGGGGTTTGAGCGCAGATCCAGAATAAAGCCCCGGGGCGGGCCGCCGGGCGCACTCATCTCCTCGCGGACCAGACGCTCGAGACGCTGGGCGGAATTGACGTTGAAGCCCGACAGACGAATCAGGGTGAAGCCGCCTTCTTCGTGCTCGACCTCCGCGGTTTCGGGGACCACATAGCTGCGCCGGACGCGAATCTCGATCGGTTCGGAGACGCCGGAACGGCGTACTGTGAAGGATACCGTCGAGTTGACCGGGCCGCGCAGCCGGTTGACCAGTTCGCGCTGTGTCCAGCCGGTGATCGGTTTACCTTCCACATGGGTCATGCGGTCCTGGGCATGAGCGCCGGCCTTGTCGGCGGGACCACCGTCCGTGACCGTCACGATCTCCGCATCGTCCTCATTCATGCGGATCGTGATGCCGATGCCGCCGAAACCGTCGCGGTAGGCGCGTTTTTCGGTCGCGGTTTCGGCATCGTCATAGCGCGAGAAACGGTCCAGTGGCTCCAGCACCCCGTCGAAGACGGCCTTGAAGACAGCTTCGGCGCGTGCTTCGCCCAGGGAGGGTGACGCCTTGCGGGCCAGTGCGATGACGGCCACGGTCGCGGCGCTCCAGTCGTCAGGCTTGTCGGTCGCCGGGAAGGGGACGGACCCGATCAGTTTTCCGTTGTACAGAACCTGGATCGCCCGCGGGTCATCGCGGATTTCGACATCGGTATCGATCTGCCGCAGGCCCGACAGGCCGCTGACGCTGAGGTCGCGCAGCGAGACCGGTGCGATGTAGCGGTCGGCGATGAAGGTATAGCCGGAATCGAACATGTCGCGGCTGTAGGTGTCGGTGTAGGCCGCGTCATGCCGCTTGCCGATCTGCGCGCAAGAGGCCAGAAGCAGGATGAGCGTGACCGTGCCGACAATGCGGGCGCGCGAAAAAGCCTGTTCGATCAGCATGTTCATGGACAAAGACATATCGCGGCGCACCTTCGCCGGTAAAGGCCATACAGATACATAGGCCTATTCTCGACGAAAGCGTTGCGATCTCCCTAACGCCGGCGCCGTTTGCTGCGCTTGTCGGGGCGCTTGCGGCCAGACTTGCGCGGTCTTGACGCTCGCCGCGGCTCGATCCGTGCGCCGGAATCCAGCAGATCGAAGATCGCCGAACCGCTGAGCCCGTCGGCTTCGGCGATTCGCACCTCCACCGCGTCTCCCAGCGCGTAGGACGCGCCGCCGGAGGTGTGCAGAACCTGGGCGCGGGCATCGAAGCGGGGTCGGCCGCCGGGCAGGCGAGAGGCCGGGATAAAGCCCTCGGCACCCTTTTCTGCGATGTCCACGAAAAGCCCGGCGCGCGTGACGCCCCGGATGACCCCGGAAAAGCTCTGGCCCAGATGCTGGGCGAGATAGGCCGCCGTGTAGCGGTCGTTGGCGTCGCGCTCGGCCGAAACCGCACGCCGCTCGGTGACGGAGATATGCTCGCCGATTTCCTCGAATCGCTCCGCTTCATGCACGCCGAGCCCACCTTCGCCCAGCTTCAGGCCGCTGATCAGTGCGCGGTGGACCAGAAGGTCGGCGTAACGCCGGATCGGTGAGGTGAAGTGCGCGTAGTCGCGCAGCGCGAGTCCGAAATGGCCGATGTTGTCGGGGCTGTACTCCGCCTGCATCTGGCTGCGCAGGACGATTTCGTTGACGGCGTGTTCCTGCGGCGTGTCGCGGCCCCGGTCCAGGATTGCGTTGAAATCCTTGGTGCGCATGGCCTTGCCGCGCGCCAGGTTGATCCCGAAACCGGCCATGACCTCGCGCAGGTCTTCCAGTTTCTCCTGCGAGGGCTCGTCATGGATGCGGTACATGACCGGCTGATGCAGCCGCTGGAGTTCGCGCGCCGCGGCCACGTTGGCGCAGATCATGAATTCCTCGATCAGCTTGTGGCTGTCGAGCCGGTGGACGGGCGCGATGTTGGTGACGTTGCCGTCGTCATCGAGATCGATCTTGCGCTCGGGCAGCTCAAGGTCGAGCGAGCCGCGCTTGCGTCGCGCATCGGCGAGGCAGGTATAGGCGCCGTACAAACTGTCGAGATGGCCGGGCGCCACGGGTTCCTCGCCCGCGTCGCGGGCGGCCTGCACCTGTTCGTAGGTCAGGCGAGCGCGTGAGCGCATCAGGGCGCGGCGGAAACGGTGCCGCTGGAGCGTCCCATTCGCGGCAATCCATAGATCGGCGGCCATGCAGGCGCGGTCCTCGTCCGGGCGCAGCGAACACAGGCCGTTGGACAGGGCCTCCGGCAGCATCGGCACCACGTGGTCGGGGAAATAGACCGAATTGCCACGGCGGTAGGCCTCGCGGTCCAGCGGGGAGCCGGGCCGCACATATTCGGCCACGTCGGCGATCGCGACGACCAGGTGCCAGCCGCCCTTGTTGTCCGGGGCCTCATCGGGTTCGGCATAGACGGCGTCGTCGAAGTCGCGTGCATCGGCGCCGTCGATGGTGACAAGCGTCAGGTCGCGCAAATCCGTGCGCTTGCCGAGCACGGGCGGCTCCGCCCGTTCGGCCTCGGCCACCACCTCGTCGGGGAAATGGTCGGGAATGCCGGCACGGTGGATGGCGATCCGGCTGATGGCGTCGGCCGCATCGCCCGCGCCGAGGTTCTCCACGATACGCGCCTGCGGCATGCCAAGACGGCGCGCGGGGAGAAGTTCCACGACAACAAGGTCGCCGTTCTCCACCGTGAGATCGCCCATGCCGGCGGCGAGAAAATCGCCCCGGTGGCCGCGCTCCAGCGGCGTGATGCGCCCACCTTCATTGCTGTCACGGAAACGCCCGACCACGGTCTCTGCCCGGCTCTGGGCGGGACGCAACGGCGTGGCGACATAGCGGTTCTCGCCACGCGGCGTCAGGCGTGCGACGAAGCGGTCACCCACACCGGGCGCGGGCATCTTTCGCTGGGGCTTGCGCACCTCGATGCGGAAGGGGATGTCGGCCAGATTGTCGCCGACGGGGCGGACGCGCAGGTCGCCATCCTCGGTGACGGAGACCACTTCCAGCACTGTCACCGGGGGCAGCTGCGCGGCGATGCGCCAGCGCCGCCCCTGGACACGTTCGATGCGGCCGTCCTCGGCCAACTTGTGCAGGATGCGGCGCAGGTCCGCGCGCTGCGGGCCCTTCAGCGAGAAGATGCGCGCGAATTCACGCGTCGGCAGCGCCTCGTGGGACGATTTCAGGATATCCAGAATATCGTCGGGGCCGGGCAGGCCCTCCGACGGTGCATCGCTGTGGGAGCGTTTGGTCAACCGGGTGGCCTAGTCCGCACTGTCCGCGGGTGCTTCCTCTTTCGCCGCGGCCTTCTTCTTCGCGGGCGCCTTTTTCTTGGCGGCCGCCTTCTTTTTCGGCGCGGCCTTCTTCTTGGCTGCCGGCTTGCCGGATTTCTCGGCCTGCTTGGCGATGCGCGCGGCGATCAGCGCGACGGCTTCGTCGAGCGTGACCTCCTGCGGGTCCCGGTCCTTGGGGATCGTCGCGTTGGTCTTGCCGTGCTTCACGTACGGTCCGTAGCGCCCGTCATGGACGGTGATCGGCTTTTCGTCCTCGGGGTGGTTGCCCAGCTCCTTGAGCGGTGCAGCGCGTCCGCGGCGGCCCTTGCCCTTCTCGGCGAGTACGGTCACGGCACGGTTAAGGCCGACGCTGAGGACCTCCCGGGGCTCCGGCAGCGACGCATAGACGCTGCCGTGCTTCACATACGGGCCGTAGCGCCCGATGCCCGCCTGGATGACGACGCCGTCTTCCGGGTGCGGACCGATATTGCGCGGCAGCGCCAGCAGGGCCAGCGCGACCTCAAGATCGATCTCGTCGATGGTATAGCCGTCCGGGATCGAGGTGCGCTTGGGCTTGGTCGCGGCCTTGCCTTCGCCTTCCGGCTCCCCGAGCTGCACGTACAGGCCATACGGGCCCTTGCGGAGCGTAACGTCCTTGCCGGTCTCGGGATCGGAGCCGAGAATTTTCGGGCCGTTGGCCAGTTCGGCTGCGGCATCGTCCGCGCCATCGACGGCCAGCTTGCGGGTGAACTTGCACTCGGGATAGTTCGAGCAGCCAACAAACGGGCCGTGACGTCCCAGACGCAGGCCGAGCCGGCCTTCGTTGCAGGCCGGGCAGGCGCGCGCATCGGTGCCGTCCTCGCGGGCCGGGAAGAAGTGAGGGCCCAGTTCCTCGTCGAGCGCATCGAGAACCGAGCGCACGCGCAGTTCCTTGGTGTCGTCGATGGCGGCGGAGAAATCGCGCCAGAAATCGCGCAGCACGGCCTTCCAGTCGATCCGCCCGCCGGAGATGTCGTCGAGACGCTCTTCCATCTGGGCGGTGAAGTCGTACTCCACATAGCGGTGGAAGAAGCTCGACAGGAAGCTGACGACCAGACGACCCTGATCCTCGGGAATGAAACGCTTGCGGTCCAGCGTGACGTACTTGCGGTCCTGCAGAACCTGGATGATCGACGCATAGGTCGAGGGGCGGCCGATGCCCAGCTCTTCCATGGTCTTGACCAGGCTCGCTTCCGAATAGCGCGGCGGCGGCTGGGTGAAATGCTGCTCCGGCGAAATCTCGCGCACACTCGCGGCCTCGCCTTCGTCCAGCTGCGGCAGGCGGCGCTCGTCGTCGCTGTCGCTGTCCTCGCCGGACGGGTCGTCCTGGTCTTCGCGATAGAGCTTGAGGAAACCGTCGAAGGCGATGGTCTGGCCGTTGGCGCGCAGAGCCAGACGTCCGTCCTGGGAACGCAGGTCCACGGCCACGCGGTCGATCTGGGCTTCGGCCATCTCCGAGGCCAGCGTGCGCCGCCAGATCAGTTCATACAGCCGGAACATGTCTGTATCGAGGATGCCCTTCACGCTCGCCGGGCGGCGGAACAGATCCGTCGGGCGCACGGCCTCATGGGCTTCCTGGGCATTCTTGGCGCGGGTGCGATAGACACGCGGCTTCTCGGGCAGGTACTCCTCGCCGAAATCCGTGTCGATCAGGTTCCGGCAGCCCGTGATCGCCTCCTGGCTGAGGGTCACACTGTCGGTACGCATATAGGTGATGAGGCCGACCGTTTCGCCGTCGATCTCGACGCCCTCATAAAGGCGCTGGGCGATCCGCATGGTCTGGGACGCACCGAAGCCCAGCTTGCGCGAGGCCTCCTGCTGCAGGGTCGAGGTGGTGAAGGGCGGCTGCGGATTGCGGCGTGTACGCTTCTTCTCGATGGTCGCGATCTTGAAGGTGGCGGCCTCGACGTCGCTCTTGGCGGCCATCGCCGTGCCTTCGTCGGCGATGTCGAAGCGCTCCAGCTTCTTGCCGTCGCGCTCCACGAGGCGGGCTTCGAAGGCGTCGCCGCGCACGGAATCCATGCCCACTTCGATGGACCAGTATTCCTGGGGCTTAAAGGCCTCGATCTCGGCCTCGCGTTCGCAGATCAGGCGGAGCGCGACCGACTGGACGCGACCGGCCGAGCGGGAGCCCGGCAGCTTGCGCCACAGCACGGGCGACAGCTTGAAGCCCACCAGATAGTCCAACGCGCGCCGGGCCAGATAGGCCTCGACCAGCTCGTCATTCACACCGCGAGGGTGGTTGAAGGCGTCCTGCACCGCGCCCTTGGTGATCTCGTTGAAGACGACGCGCTTGACGTCGATGCCGTCCAGCAGGCCGCGGTCGCGCAAAATCTGTTCGATGTGCCAGGAGATCGCCTCGCCCTCGCGATCCGGGTCGGTGGCAAGGTAGAGCTTGTCGGCGCCCTTCAGCGCGCTAACGATCTCGTTGATCGGCTTCTCGGACCTGGAATCGACCGACCAGTCCATTTCGAAGTCTTCGTCGGGCCGGACCGAGCCGTCCTTGGGGGGCAGATCGCGCACATGACCGTAGGAGGCGAGGACCCTGTAGTCCTCACCGAGGTACTTGTTGATGGTCTTGGCTTTTGACGGAGACTCAACAATGACAACGTTCATGGAAACCGGATTCGCTTTCGGTTCTTGCGCGTTCTGGGCGCGGTCCGCGGCGGGTTCGGTTACGTCCTAGATCGCCGCGACCCGGTTGCCCGGATGCCGTTCCAGACGCCCTGCTAGTTCGAGTTCGAGCAGGATTGTCCTGACAACAAGGGCGGTTAATTGGCACCGACGCACGATTTCGTCAACCGAAACGGGTTCCGGCGACAGACATTCGATGATCGCCTGGCGGCCCTCCGGTGTTGCGGAACCGGCGGAAAGTCCCGGCAATTCAGGTGCGGTAGCGGGGCGTTCGGCACCGGACGGACGTGCTGCAGGTGGGCGCCCGAGCATGGGCCGGGCGGCCTCCAGAACGTCGTCCGCGTCGCGCACCAGCGTCGCGCCGTCGCGGATCAGGCGGTTTGCGCCATAAGAGCGCGGGTCGAGGGGCGAGCCCGGTATGGCCAGCACATCGCGCCCCTGTTCCGCTGCCAGACGGGCGGTGATCAGCGAGCCCGAACGCTGGGCCGCCTCCACGACGACGACGGCCAGCGACAGGCCCGAGACGATCCGGTTGCGGCGCGGAAAGTGCCGTCCCGTCGGCTGGGTGCCCGGCGGCATCTCGCTGGCCAGCGCGCCGTGTTCGCGGATCTGCTCGTAAAGCGCGGCGTTTTCTGGCGGGTAGATAACGTCGATGCCCCCTGCGAGCGCGGCGACCGTTATGCCGTCCGCCGCCAGTGCGCCCTGATGGGCGGCGGTGTCGATGCCCCGTGCGAAGCCGGAGACGATGGCGAACGCGCCCGGCTCAGCCAGATCGCGGGCGATGGTTTCAGCGATGCGGCGGCCGTTGGCCGAGGCGTTGCGCGCGCCGACAATACCGATCCCGGGCTGCGACAGATGCGCCGGATTGCCGAGCACGGAAATCACCGGCGGCGGATCGTCGATCCGCGACAGGGCGTCCGGGTAGTCCGGCTCGCCCAGCGTGATGACGCGTGCGCCGATCTGCGCCAGCCGATCGAGTTCGTCTTCGGCGTTTTCCGCCGACGCGATGTTGAGCTTCTTCCGGCCGGCGAGCTCGGGCAGGCCGGCGATGGCTTCTGTCGCAGTGCCGAAGTGATCCATGATCTCGCGCCAGGACACCGGACCGATGGTGTCGGTCCGGATCAGACGCAGGCGGTCGCGCCGTTCGGTTTCGCTGATGGTTGGGCTGGTCACGCGTGCGAGGATGAACCGCTCCGCGCTGGCCGGTCAACTTTCGGTGCCGGTCCGCTTCAGCTTGATACGCGATTCCTCGCCGCGCAGCAGGCGGCGGATGTTCGCGGCGTGGCGAATCCAGACGAGGATCGCAAGGAAGATCGCCGCGCCCGCCACCTGCGGGCCGCCAAGGTACCAGCCGAAGACCGGCGCGGCGGCGATGGAGACCAGAGCGGCCAGCGAGGAGTACCGGAACACCAGCGCTATCGTGAGCCAGGAGAGAAGGCAGGCGACACCAACGGCCCATGACAGTCCCAGCAGGACGCCGAGCGTGGTGGCCACGCCCTTGCCGCCTTTGAACTTCAGCCAGACAGGGAACAGGTGGCCAATCACGGCCGCCAGCGCGGCGAAGAAGGTGACGTCCGGGCCGAAATACTGCCAGGACAGGAACACGGCGACGAAGCCCTTGGCCATGTCGAGCAGCAGGGTGGCGGCGGCGAGCTTCTTGTTGCCGGTGCGCAGCACATTGGTCGCGCCGATGTTGCCCGAGCCGATCTTGCGTATGTCGCCCAGGCCGCTTGCCTTTGCGAGCAGCAGGCCGAAGGGGATCGAGCCCAGGAGGTAGGCCGCGAGAATGACCGGCGCGAAGACCTGCCAGTCATAGACGACGTTCTTCCAGTCCGGGATGGAAAACGTGGACTGGAAGACGCTCCAGTAGAATAGGAGAGGGCCTGCGCCGTCTTCCATGACTAGCCGGTGGAGTCGGCGTTGAAGATTGTGCGCCCGTCCACGACCGTGCGCCGCACCGTGCCCTGAATGAGGCGGCCGTCGAAGGGGGAGTTCTTGGACTTAGAGACGAACTTGTCGGGCTCGATCCGGCCCGGGCGTTCCGGATCGAAGATCACGAGATCCGCCGGAGCGCCGGAATAGAGCCGTCCGGTCGGCAGGCCCAGCAGCTTCGACGGTGCGCTCGTGACCTTGGCGAGCGCGTCCTTGAGCTCCAGATGGCCATTGTGGACCAGTTCCAGGGTCAGCGTGAGCAGGCTCTCCAGCCCGGCCGCGCCGAACTCCGCCAGCTCAAAAGGCAGGCGCTTGGCCTCCTGGTCCTGGGGAAAGTGGTCTGACGCGATGCAGTCGATGGTGCCGTCGGCCAGCCCGGCGACCACGGCCTGGCGGTCTTCCTCGCTGCGCAGCGGCGGTGAGAGCTTCGCGAAGGTGCGGTATTCACCCACGGCCAGTTCGTTGAGGGCGAAGTAGGGCGGGGCGGTGTCGCAGGTGACGCGCAGCCCTTCGGCCTTGGCCTGCCGGATGCATTCGACGCCGGCCGCCGTGGAGACATGGGCGGCGTGGTAACGCCCTCCTGTCATCCGCGTCAGCGCGATGTCGCGGGCGAGCATGATGGTCTCGGCCTCGCGCGGGATACCGGGCAGCCCGAGGCGGGTCGAAAGCTCGCCGGATTGCATGACGCCGCCTGCCGACAGCGAGGGTTCTTCCGCGTGCTGCACGATCAGCGCGTCATAGGCTTGCGCGTATTTGAGCGCGCGCGACAGGGTCTTGGCGTTAGCGACGGCGGTGCGCCCGTCGGTGAAGGCGATGGCGCCGGCACCCTTCAGCAGGCCCATCTCGACGATCTCGTCGCTGTTGCCGCCGCGCGTGACCGTGGCGTAGGCGAAGACCTTGACCAGCTTCACCTCGCGCGCGCGCCGGGCGACGAACTCCAGCACGGAGGCATCGTCGATGGCGGGGTCCGTGTCGGGCAGCGTTACGACGGCCGTGACGCCGCCGGAGGCCGCAGCGCGGCTGCCGCTCTCGATGTCTTCCTTGTGTTCAGCGCCGGGTTCGCAGAAATCGACCCGCATATCGACAAGGCCCGGCGCCAGCACCGCGCCTTCGCAGTCGATAATGTCGGCCACGGCGGGGCGGCCGCCGTTGAAGATGTCGGGGCCCATGGCGACGATGGTCTCGCCGTCGGTCAGGACGCCGCCGGACGGGCTGGCGGCGTGATCGACGCCTGACGCCGGATCGATCACCCGCGCGTTGATATAGGCGACCTTTCCCGTCATTGCGCGGCTACCGGTCCTTCGCGGGTCAGCACGTCGAGGCATGCCATGCGCACGGCCACGCCCATTTCCACCTGTTCGCGGATCAGCGAGCGGTCGATGTCGTCGGCCACGTCGGAATCGATCTCCACACCCCGGTTCATCGGGCCGGGATGCATGATCAGCGCGTCGGGCTTGGCGTGCTGCAGCTTGTCGTAGTCCAGGCCGTAGAATTTGAAATACTCGTGCACCGAGGGAACGAAGGAGCCCTGCATGCGCTCGCGCTGCAGACGCAGCATCATCACGATGTCGCAGTCCTCCAGCCCGGCGCGCATGTCGGTGAAGACCTCGACGCCCAGGCGTTCCATGGCGGGCGGGATCAAGGTCGGCGGCGCGATCACGCGCACCCGCGCGCCCATGGTCTGCAGGAGGTAGATGTTGGACCGAGCCACGCGCGAATGGGCCACGTCGCCGCACAGCGCGACCAGCAGGCCCTGCAGGTGGCCCTTGCGGCGGCGGATCGTCAGGGCGTCCAGCAGGGCCTGTGTGGGGTGCTCATGGCTGCCGTCGCCGCCATTGATGACGGCGCAGTTGACCTTCTCCGACAACAGCTTCACCGCGCCCGCATTGTTGTGGCGCACGGCCAGCGCGTCGGCGTGCATGGCGTTCAGCGTCATGGCCGTGTCGATGATGGTCTCGCCCTTCTTGATGGACGAGCTGGCGACCGCGATGTTGATGACGTCCGCGCCCAGTCGCATGCCCGCCAGCTCGAAAGAGGTGCGGGTGCGCGTCGAATCCTCGAAGAACAGGTTGATGAGCGTCTTGTCGCGCATCAGGTCCAGCTTGGGGCCGCGCGCGCGATTGTACTCGGCGTAATGGTCCGACAGGTCGAGCAGATAGCCGATCTCGTCCGGGGAGAGATCCTGGATACCGAGCAAATGGCGATGGGGAAACGGAAATTCCGCCGGCAAATCGGGGATCGAATAACCTGTTTGGGCGGCAGTCATTAAAGCCGGAATATAGGGACCGGACTCCGGCTATTGCAAGCGATGGTTCTGTGGGTGGTTTTCCGGCGGGAATCCGGCTTCTGGCGGCGCATCGCGCGCTTCTGCTAGAAGCGGGGTGCGATGCAAAACGCAAAAGATCAATCGGGGGCCGCACGATGAAAGCGGTGATACTGGCGGGCGGGCGCGGGACGCGCCTGTCGGAAGAGACGGAACTTCGGCCCAAGCCGATGGTCGAGATCGGCGGCCGGCCGATCCTCTGGCACATCATGAAGATCTACGGCCATTACGGGATCACCGATTTCGTGATCTGCCTCGGCTACCGCGGCTACATGATCAAGGAATACTTCGCGAACTTCGTGCTGCATTCGGCCGACGTGACCATCGACCTGGCCGACAACGACATCCGCTACCACACCGGTGCGGCGGAGCCCTGGCGCGTCACGCTGGTCGATACCGGCGATGACACCCAGACCGGTGGCCGGATCGGGCGCGTGGCGGACTATCTGGACGGTGAGCGCTTTTGCCTGACCTATGGCGACGGTGTCGCAGATGTTGACGTGAAGGCCTCCATCGCCTTCCACGAGGCGCAGGGCGCGACCTGCACCATGACCGCCGTGCAACCGCCGGGCCGGTTCGGCGCGATCGAGATGGACGGCGACCGCGTCGCGCGCTTCGCGGAAAAGCCGCGCGGCGATGGCGGCTCCATCAACGGCGGCTTCTTCGTGTGCGAGCCCGAAGTGCTGAACCTGATCGACGGCGACGATTGCGTATGGGAGCAGGGACCACTGAACACGCTGGCTTCCAGCGGCGGGCTGGCCGCCTATCGCCATGACGGCTTCTGGCAGCCCATGGACACCCTGCGTGAGAAGAACCAGCTCGAGGCCCTGTGGGATACCGGTGCGGCTCCCTGGAAAGTGTGGAGTTAGGTTCTCCAGCCAAGGTCACCCCCACCCAAACCCTCCCCTATCAAGGGGGAGGGCTTTTTCTTTGCGTTAGGTAAACCCGTCACTCCCTCCCCCCTTGTGGAGGAGGGTCGGGGTGGGCGGGCTATCGGGAAGACTCCGAAAGCCCCTCCTGGGCCGTCGCTATTACCCCAACCACACCATCTATGTTCTGCAGCACATCGTTCTTCCAGAAGCGCAGGACCAGAAAGCCTTCACCTTCGAGCCATGCGGTTCGTTCCTTATCAGCGGTTCTATTGCCGGCGTGTGCGTGCTGGCCACCATCGAGCTCGATGACGAGTTTTGGGTCGAAGCACGCAAAATCGACGATGTACTCGCCCAGCGGCACCTGGCGTCTCAGGCGATGACCATTGAGCTGACGGTTTCGAAGTCTTCGCCATAGGGCCTTTTCGGCGTCAGTCATGTTGGCGCGCAGGTTGCGCGCCTGTTGGATCGGTCGGCTCACCGGTTCCCATACTTTTCGAAATAGCGTTGGAGCAGCGTCTCCACCTCATCAAGGGGCATGGCCAGAAAGCCCGGCGGCAGCGCGATGGCCTTTTCCGACAGGGTCTGCATGATCTGCACCAGCCAGCGGCGCGGCAGGCCGATGCGCCAGACCACGGCATCCTTGTCGGCCAGCGTCACCGAGATGTGGTGGACCAGGTAGTTCTTCTTCCGCTCAATTGCCCGCACCTCGTCCCAGCCGATCCGGCCCGCCGCGATGATCGAGGTGTTGTCGTGAATGCCTTCTGGGCCGACGACCAGTGACGGTGTGCGCCGGACCAGCCGGTAGAGCGCATAGATTTCCAGCAATCCGAAATAGACGGTCACGCCCGCGCCGATCAGCCGGTACGGCGTTTCCGGGAAGGTGACGAGCACCAGCCCTGTGAATATAAAGCCCGCATACAGGACGACGTTCACCAGCACCCGCCAGACAGCCGGATAGATTGCAACGTCGGGGAACTGATCCTGCGCTGCCATCACGCCCGCCGGATGAAATCCATGAAATTCTGCAGGATGATTGCCGCGGCCATCTTGTCGATGACCTCACCACGGCGCTTGCGTGTCATATCGGCCTGATCTTTCAGAACGCGTTCCGCTTCCGCAGACGTTAGTCGTTCGTCCCAGAATGCGATAGGCAGGTCGGTCTTGCCGGTCATGTTCTGGGCGAAAGCGCGAGTGGATTGCGCGCGTGGCCCTTCCGTTCCGTCCATGTTGCGCGGCAGCCCGAGAACGATCCCGCCCACATTCTTTTCGGCGATGATCTGGAGCAATTGCTCGGCGTCGGCGGTGAATTTCGTCCGCCGGATGGTCTGCAGCGGTGAAGCGACCGTAAAGGCTGAGTCCGACACCGCGAGACCGATGGTTTTGGTTCCGAGATCGAGGCCCAGCAAGCGTGCTTTTGGCGCGATTGTTGCCTTCATCTCATGGGGTTCAATCACTGGCATGGAACCCTTTTACGCATGTGGGCGTATTCGCGTCCACTTGCTCACTGGTGATTAGCGTTTCGTTATCCATCCGTGTGGTGTTTGGTTTTCGGGGAGGTCTTCGGCCGTGAACCGGGTGTTTGCGCGTCGGATTGAAGGTGGAGGGGTTCGTGTCAAAGCGATCCGCAATCAGGCAATGAGTGCCGTATCAGAGTTTGTCCAGCGGTTCTGTATTTTCCGCAGAAACTGCGTTCCGATTCTTTTTGCGATTTTCTCGCTTCCGGTGTTTGTCGGGGTGGCTTATTTCGTTCTTCAGGCGGAACAGGACGCCGCCGAGGACACGCTGGTCCGCTCGACCGAAATCCAGAATGCGGGCCTTGCGCGGCTGGTTGCCAATGCGCACAAGGACGCCATTTCGTTCCTCCTCGCGTTCGATATCGGCGATGCACCCGATCTGCTGCCGATTGCGCTGGAACGTTCAGGTCTCGAATCGCAAATCCGCGAGAGCCTGAAAGGCACAAATATCGCCAATTTCAAGATCTATGATGTGTCGGGGAACACGGTGTTTTCCCTGCGTCAGGAAGACCTCGGGCGGAACATCGCCTCCTGCGGCTGTTTCAAGGCCGCGCTTGATGGCCAGACCGTCAACGAACTGGTTATCGAGGTTGACGATCACCCTGAACCGGATGGCGGATTCAGTCACGCGACCGGGAAAACTCGTGAGAACAGCCTGGTCGGACGGTCTTATGCCCTGCGTCTGCCGCGTCCCCATGACAAGGCCTGCCCGGATGCGTCCTTGATGGGTGACAGCGGAAGGGCCGGGGAACGCTCCATGTCTTCGGTCTATGCGGTTCGGGTCGAAGCGTCCCGGATCGAGGAAGAACGTAAAAACGTCGCCTGACACGGTAGCACCAATGTTGCCGCTTGCGGGTGCCGGTGATAGCTTCCGCGCCGATTCCTGAACCCGAACCCACCGGCCCGGCATGGCGCTCGATACCGATACCGTGAAACGCATCGCACGGCTCGCCCGCATTCATGTGGACGAGGCCGATCTCGCGCCGCTGGCGGACGAACTCAACAACATCCTCGGCTGGGTCGAGCAGCTCGATGAGGTCGATACAGACGGCGTCGAGCCCATGACCAGCGTGGTCGAGATGGTGCAGCGCCTGCGCGCCGACGCGGTGAGCGATGGCGGCGTGCGCGACAAGGTTCTCGCCAACGCGCCGGAGTCCGACGACGGCTTCTTCGTCGTGCCGAAAGTGATCGAGTAGGGCGGCGATGACCAAACTTACCGATCTGACGATTGCCGAAGCGGGCTCCGGGCTGGCGGCAGGCGATTTCACCGCGCGCGAACTGACCGACGCCTATCTCTCGGAGATGGAGGCCGCGCGCGGCCTCAACGCCTATTTCGAGGAAACGCCGGATCGTGCCCGTGACATGGCCGATGCGTCGGATGCGCGCCGCGCCAAGGGCGAGGCGGCGGGGCCGCTCGACGGCATTCCGCTGGCGATCAAGGACCTGTTCTGCACCGAGGGTGTGCTGTCCACATCTTCCAGCCGCATCCTTGAAGGCTTCCGCCCGACCTATGAATCCACGGTGACGCAGCAGCTCTGGGACGCGGGTGCGGTCCTGCTCGGCAAGACGAGCATGGACGAGTTCGCCATGGGCTCGGCCAATATCACCAGTTGCTACGGCCCGGTCATCAATCCGTGGAAGGCTACCCGCGGCGATGCGGCGGGCAAGGACCTGGTGCCGGGCGGCTCGTCCGGCGGTTCGGCGGCGGCGGTTGCGGCACGCATCGCGGCAGGCGCGACGGGCACGGACACCGGCGGCTCTATCCGCCAGCCGGGCGCGTTCTGCGGCATCGTCGGCCTGAAGCCCACCTACGGGCGCTGCTCACGCTGGGGCATCATCGCGTTTGCCTCTTCGCTCGATCAGGCCGGGCCGATCACGCGGACGGTGCGCGACGCGGCGATCATGCTGGGCGGCATGGCGGGCTACGATTCCAAGGATTCGACCAGCGTCGATCTGCCGGTACCGGACTACACCGCCGCGCTGACCGGCGACATTCGCGGCCTGCGCGTCGGCGTGCCCGCCGAGTACCGCATGGACGGCACGCCCGCCGAGATCGAGGCGCTTTGGCAGCGCGGTGTGGACTGGCTGCGCGAGGCCGGCGCGGAGATCGTCGATATCTCGCTGCCCCACACGAAATACGCGCTGCCCGCCTATTACATCGTGGCGCCCGCCGAAGCCTCGTCCAACCTCGCGCGCTACGACGGCATGCGCTACGGCCTGCGGGTCGAGGGCGAGGACCTGACTGACACCTATGAGCGCACCCGCGCCGTGGGCTTCGGGGCCGAGGTGAAGCGCCGGATCATGATCGGCACCTATGTGCTGTCGGCGGGCTATTACGACGCCTACTACCTGAAGGCCCAGCGGGTGCGCACGCGCATCGCCGGGGACTTCAAGGCGGCCTTCGAGAGCTGCGACGTCATCCTGACCCCGACCACGCCGAGCGCGGCCTTCGCGCTGGGTGAGAAGCAGGACGACCCGATCGCGATGTACCTGAACGACATCTTCACCGTGCCTGCCTCGATGGCGGGACTGCCGGCGATCTCGGTCCCGGCGGGGCTTTCCGCTGACGGGCTGCCGCTGGGCCTGCACCTGATCGGCCCGGCCTTCGGCGAGGAGGTCGTGCTGCGCGCCGCCGACATGATCGAGCTCGCCGCGGGCTTCGACGCGCGGCCTTAGAAGCCTCATCTTTCGTCAGGCTCAAGATGAGGTTTGGATAAATGGGCTCTCTTTTTGAGCCCTCATGCTGAGCTTGACGAAGTATGAGGGGCAGCAGGATGGCGGCGCTTTTCTGTACGCTGCGATGTTGGGATACGGGAATTTGAACTCAACAATGCCGTCATGGCCGGACTTGATCCGGCCATCCACGTGGCAATGTCACGTGACCTCTGGACGTGGATGCCCGCAACAAGTGCGGGCATGACAATTGAAGTTGTCGCCAAACGCCCCAGCCACTAGAAAAGCTCCATGACCCAGACCACAGACACCTCCGCCGACGCGATCCCGGGCCATCTGGCCGGACACATCACCTCGCGCATCGGCCACAATTCCGACGACCTGATCGAGGGCGAGACCGGCCCGTGGGAGATCATCGTCGGCATGGAGGTGCATGCGCAGGTCTCTTCGGAATCGAAGCTGTTCTCCGGCGCCCCCACGGCCTTCGGCGCAGAGCCGAACACGCAAGTTAGCCTGATCGACGCGGCGATGCCCGGTATGCTGCCGGTGCTGAACGAGGCCGCGATCCGACAGGCGGTGCGCACGGGCCTCGGCCTGGAGGCGCAGATCAACCTGCGCTCGGTCTTCGACCGGAAGAACTATTTCTATCCGGACCTGCCGCAGGGCTACCAGATCAGCCAGTTCTCTGACCCCATCGTGGGCGAGGGCAGGGTGAGCGTGGACCTCGAGGACGGGGAAAGCTTCGAGGTGGGCATCGTGCGCATCCACCTGGAACAGGATGCGGGCAAGTCGGTCCATGACCGCCGCCCGGACGCCACCTGCATCGACCTGAACCGCTCCGGCGTCGCGCTGATGGAGATCGTCTCCAAGCCCGATATCCGCTCGGCGGCAGAGGCGGCGGCCTACCTCGCCAAGCTGCGCTCGATCCTGCGCTATCTGGGCACCTGCGACGGCAACATGCAGGAAGGCTCGCTGCGCGCGGACGTGAACGTCTCCGTGCGCAAGCCGGGCGGGGAGCTCGGCACGCGTTGCGAGATCAAGAACGTGAACTCGATCCGCTTCGTCCGCCAGGCCGTGGACTACGAGGCGCGCCGCCAGATCGAAATTCTGGAAGACGGCGGGGAGATCGATCAGGAGACCCGCCTGTTCGACCCGGACCGGGGCGAGACCCGCTCCATGCGCTCCAAGGAAGAGGCGCACGACTACCGCTATTTCCCGGACCCGGATCTGCTGCCGGTCGTGCTGGAACAGGCCTTCGTCGATGAGATCGCCGCCAGCCTGCCGGAGCTGCCCGACAAAAAGGCCGCGCGTTTCGCCGGGGAGTTCGGCCTGAGCGCCTATGACGCGGGTCTGCTCGTCGCCGACCGTGAAACCGCGGATTTCTACGAGCAGGTGGTGGACGCGGGCGGCGCGAAGCGCGATCCCAAAATTGCCGCCAACTGGATGACCGGCGACTTCTTCCGCCGGCTCAACGCTGACGACCTCGCCATCGCGGACTCACCCGTCAGCGCGGACCAGCTTGGCGGGATGCTCGACCTGATCGCCGACGGCACCATCTCGGGCAAGATCGCCAAGGACGTCTTCGACGCCATGTGGGAGAGCGGCAAGGACGCTGCCGATATCGTGGAAGAGAAGGGGCTGAAGCAGATCTCCGACAGTGGCGAGATTTCCGCCATCGTCGATCAGATCATCGCCGACAACCCCGAACAGTCGGAACAGTACCGCTCGGGCAACACCAAGGTCGCGGGCTGGTTCACCGGTCAGGTGATGAAGGCGACCCAGGGCAAGGCCAACCCGCAGATGGTCAACCAGCTCCTGCAGGAAAAGCTGGGGAGTTAATAAACCCCTCTCCTATGGGGAGAGGGGTTTGGGGTGAGGGGGTAAGAACTATCCGTGTTCGCATTGATAGACCGTAAACCCTCACCCGGTTCGCAAGGGCTCGCCACCCTCTCCCTCAGGGAGAGGGTTTGTTCATGACCTCCGTCCTCACCATTGTCGTGCCGGTCTTCGCGCTGATCGGGCTGGGCGTGCTGGGCGGCAAGTCGCGGTTTTTTCCCGAAGCCGCCGTCACCGGCCTCACCAATTTCGTGCTGTATGTGGCGGTGCCCGCGCTGCTGTTCCGCATCCTTGTGCGCAGCGCGCCGATGGAAGCGCTGAATCTCGATGTGGCCTTCGCCTATTACCTCGGCAGTTTCGCCGTCGCGCTGGGAGCGATGGCGCTGGGGCGCTTCGCGTTCAAGCTGTCGGGCGGCGAGCGCGCCTCCTTCGCCATGGGGTCCATGTTCTCCAACACCGGGCTGATCGGCATCCCGCTGGTCTTCGCGACCTGGGGCGCAGCGGGAACGGTGCCGCTGATGATGGTCATCAGCTTCCACTCGTTGGTGTTCGTCACCCTCTACATGGTGCTGCACGACCTGGCGAAGTCGGGCGCGGTCGGCTGGCGGAATGTGGGCCGGGCGGGCGTCAACGCCATTGTCACCAACCCGGTGGTGATCGCCATCGTTGTCGGGTTGGCGTGGTCAGGTGCGGGGCTCGGCCTGCCGGACCTGCTGGGCCGCATCATTGGCATGCTGGCCGACGCCGCGATCCCGGCGGCGCTGTTCGCGCTCGGCGCGTCGCTGGCGCGCTTCAAGGTGGAAGGCAACGTGCCCCAGGCGACGGTGATGTCGCTCATCAAGCTGGTGGTGCACCCGTTGGTGGTATTCGGCGTCGCGCACTACGTCTTCGCGCTGGAACCGCTGGAGACGGCGGTGGTCACCCTGACCGCAGGCCTGCCGGGCGGGCTGATGGTGTTCGTGGTGGCGCGGTCCTACGGGGTCTATGTGGCGCGCGCGGGCACCTCGCTGGTGATCGGCACCGCGGGCGGGATCGTCACGCTGTCACTGCTGCTGGCCTGGCTGGCGTAACCGCCTAGTCGTCGCCCGCTTCGAGGGGCGGCTGGCCGGAAAGTTCGCGTTCCAGCGCCCGCTCGATGGCCGAGCGCGGCTTGGAATATCCCGCGAGCAGGTTGTAGAGCACCGGCGTCAGGAACAGCGTCAGCACCAGCGCCAGGCCGAGACCGCCGACGATCACCGAGCCGATGGCGATGCGGCTTTCCGCGCCCGCGCCCGCCGCGAGCACCAGCGGCACCGCGCCGAGGATGGTCGAGATCACCGTCATCACGATGGGCCGGAAGCGCAGGACCGAGGCTTCCAGCACGGCGTCGCGCACCTCCATGCCCTCGTCGCGCAGCTGGTTGGCGAACTCCACGATCAGGATGCCGTTCTTCGCCATCAGGCCGATGAGCAGCACGATGCCGATCTGGCTATAGACGTTGAGCGACAGCCCGGCGACGAACAGGGCGTAGATCGCCCCTGCCACGGCCAGCGGCACCGACAGCATGATGACCAGCGGATGAATGAAGCTTTCGAACTGGGCGGCCAGCACCAGGAAGACGATCAGCAGCGCCAGCAGGAACACCTTCATGGTGTCGCTGGAGGTGTCCTTGAAGACGGCGGACTGGCCGGAATAGCCCAGCCGCGCGCCGTCGGGCAGGACCTGCTCGGCTCCGGCCTCCATGTAGGATATGGCGTCACCCAGCGCGTAGCCCGGCTCCAGGCCTGCCTCGATGGTGATGGAGGGCAGGCGGTCCGTCCGGCGCAGTTCGGGCGCGGCCGCGCTTTCGCTGGCGCTGACCAGCGCGCTGAGCGGCACAAGGGTATCGCTGCCGCCCGTGCGCACGAAGACGTTGGAGATATCCGTGGGCGTCCGCCGGTCGGTGCGCTGGGCCTGCACGATCACAGGGTATTCGCGGCCCCGGTCGATGTAGTTCGTCACCTCGCGCGAGGCGAACATGGTCTGCAGCGTCTGGGCGACGGTCTCGGCGGGGATTTCCAGATCGTTGGCGACGCTGCGGTCGAGGCGCAGATCGAGCTGGGGCTGGTTCTCCTCGTAGTCGATCTGCGGGTTGATGAGGCGCTCGTTGGCCTCGGCATGTTCCAGCAGGGCCGCGGCCCATTCCTTCACCAGCTCGAAATCCGGCCCGCCGACGACGATGCGCAGCGGAGTCGAGTTGCCGCGCAGGCCGAGACCCGCCGGGCTCGCCACGCCCGCGCGTGCGCCCGCCAGTCCGCGCGCGGCGGGCTGCACCGCGTTGACCACATCGGACTGGCTCGCCTCGCGGTCCTCCCACTGGGCCAGCCGCATGACCACGAAGGCGCGGTAGGGACGGTTGCCCCAGCCGACCAGCGAATAGACCGTGGTGATGTTGCCGTTCGCTACCTGCGGGGCGAGCGCGCGCTCGATGATGCGCGCCTGCTCGTCGGTGTAGGCGACGGTCGCGCCCTGGGGCGCGGTGATTGGCACGAAGGCGACGCCTCGATCCTCGCGCGGGGCGAGTTCGTGTGGCAGGGTCTCATACAGGACGACCGCCCCGGCGACGAAGACCAGCGACAGGGCGATGACCACGGCGGGCATGGCGATCGCGCGGTCGAGCAGGCCGCGGTAGGCGCGCCCGAAGCGGCTCTCCGCGACAGCCTGATCGCCGTCCACGGGTCCGGTTCCCCCCTTGGTCTTGTGCGGTTTGACGATGCGCGAGGCGATCATCGGGCACAGGGTCAGCGCGACGAAGGTGGAGATCACCACCGCACCAGCCATCACCATGCCGAATTCGCTGAACAGGCGGCCGACCTGTCCACCCAGGAAGGAGATCGGCACGAAGACGGCGATCAGCGTGACCGAGGTCGCGATCACCGCGAAGGTCACCTGCCGGGTGCCGCGCACGGCCGCGACCATGGGGGATTCGCCCGCGTCGGTGCGGCGCTGGATGTTCTCCAGCACCACGATGGCGTCATCGACGACGAGGCCGATGGCCAGCAGCAGCGCCAGCAGGGTGAGCACGTTGATCGAGAAGCCGAAGGCGCTGACCAGCGACAGGCAGCCGATCAGGGCCACGGGAATGGTGACAGCGGGCACCAGCGTCGCACGGAAGGAGCGCAGGAAGGCCAGGATCACCAGGATCACGAGCGCCAGCGAGATGCCCAGCGCGATCAGCACCTCACGGATCGAGGCGGAGATGAACAGCGCGTCGTCGGAACCGACGATGATCTTCATGCCCTCGGGCAGGGTGGATTCCATCTCGGCGATCTCGGCCCGGATCGCCTGGGAGATGGCCATGGTGTTGGCCTGGCTCTGGCGGATCACCTGCATGCCGACGGCGGGGGAGCCGTTGGCGCGCACGATGGTGTTGTCGTCCTCCACCCCGCGCTCGACCGTGGCGACGTCGCCGAGACGCACCGGGTAGCCGTCCACGGTGGCCAGCGAGATGTTGCGGAACTGCTCGGGCGCCGCCAGCCGGCTGTCGAGGCGGATATCCAGCAGCCGCTGGCTGGAGGTGATCTCACCGGCGGGCAGCTCGACGTTATTGCGGCGGATCGCGGCCTCGACATCGGCAACCGTCAGGTTGCGCGCCGCCAGCGCGCGCCGGTCCAGCCAGATGCGGATGGCGTAACGCCGCTCGCCGCGCATATCGACGGACGCGACACCGTCCAGCGTCGAGAGGCGATCGATCACGAAACGTTCGACGTAGTCGGTGATTTCCTCCGGCGTGTGCCGGTCCGACGTGACGGCGAGGCGCATGACAGGGTCGGCGTCGCTGTCGGACTTGATGACACGCGGCTCGTCCGCCCCTTCGGGCAGGCTGGTGCGGATGCGGCCCACGGCGTCGCGGACGTCGTTGGCGGCCTCGTCGATGTTCCGGCCTGTCTCGAACTCGATGACGGTGCTGCTGCGTCCGCGCCGGCTCTGGGAGGAAATGGTCTTGATGCCCGACACGCCCGCGACGGAACTTTCGACGATTTCGGTGATGTCGGTGTCGACGATCTGCGGTGTGGCGCCGGTGTAGGTGGTGACCACGGTGACCACAGCGGAATCCACGTCGGGCAGCTCGCGCACGGGCAGGCTGAGGAGCGAGGCGACACCCAGGACGACGATCATCAGGCTGGCGACGAGCGCCAGCACGGGCCGCCGGATGGAAAGGTCGGACAGAGTCATGACCCGGCCGCCGCGCCTCCCTTGCCCCCGCCGCGGGTGCCGCCGCCGGGTCTGCCACCTGGCCCACCCATACGTACGGGCCCGCCGTCCTTCGCCTTTTGCACGCCGCGGGTGATGACGGCCTCGCCCTCGGCGACGCCGTCGATGATCTCCACGCTGCCGAAGGAGCGCTGGCCCAGTTTCATGGGACGCTTGCGGGCGACCATGCGCTCACCGGCCTTGTCGATGACGAAGGCGAAGGCCTGGTCGCCCTCGAACATGATCGCTTCCTCGGGCACGGTCAGGGCGTTGCGGCTGTCGAGCACCACCGTCAGGTGCATGAACATGCCCGCGGGCAGGGTGTAGTCCGGATTGGCGACGATGGCGCGTGCGCGGAAAGCGCGCGAGACCGGATCGATCCGGCTGTCGATGCGCTCGATGGTCCCCGTGAAGCTGCGCCCCGGGAATGCCGTGGCCGTGGCGACGACGGTCTTGCCGGGTGTGATCCGTCCGTACAGATTCTCCGGCAGGGAAAAATCGATTTCGACCGTGGACAGGTCGTCCAGCGTGGTGACGGTGTCGTTGGGCTCGATCCGTGCACCCTGTTCCACCTGTGCGAATCCCACGATGCCCCCGAAGGGCGCGGTGACCGTCTTGTCGCGCAGGCGGCGCGCGGCACGGTCCCGGTCGGCCTGGGCGGTGGCCTGAGCCACGACGGCCTTCTCGACCGCGGCCTGCGAGGTGGCGCTGGACTTCTTCAGGGCCTGGGCGCGCTGGAGGGCACGGCGTGCTTCCAGAAGCTGCGCCTCGGCCTCGGCCAAGTCGGCGCGCTCGATCTCGTCGTCGAGCCGGACAAGGACGGCGCCGTCCTCGACACGCTGGCCGGCCTGGAAGGCAATCTCCTTGATGCGTCCGGACGCTGACGGCGTGACCTCGACCGCGCGCACGGCGCGGGTGGTGCCGACGGCCTCGACGACTGTCTCGATGTCCGTGAACTGCGCGCTGGCCGTTTCCACAGCCGGGCCGCCGCCACCGCGCTTCGCGCCTGCGCCGTCAGCGCTGTCCGTACCGGAGAATTCCTGCCAGGTGAAATAGCCGCCGGCTGCGATCACCGCGAGCGCAACTAGAACCGCGACCTGTTTCAGAGTGGACATGTTATCCGCCGATTCCATGGCGCCCGGCGTTGGCCGGCACCGTTGAGAAGGACTCTTGCACGCAATTTGTCGCAAAAGTTTGTCGGCGCACACAAAATTCGGTGACGCTGCGCGCGGGGCCTAGTTGCGAACGCTTCCGATATGTTCCGCGAGAAAATCAATGAAGGCGCGGGTCTTCAGCGCCAGCTCGCGTTGTGCCGGGTAGAGCGCAAAGACGGCGGCTTCCTCGCGCTCGTGGTCCTTCAGGATCCGCACCAGCCGGCCCGCATCAATGTCGGGCGAGGCGAAATGATACGGCACCCGTGCGACCCCCATCCCGGCAACGGCGGCGTCGCGCGCCACGATCAGGCTGGTGGTACGCAGCGGCCCCTTGACCGGGATCGACACCACTGCGCCCTCAAGGTCGAACACCCATTCGGCGATGGTCTGGGTCGTGGTGGCGACCAGGCAGGTGTGATCGACCAGGTCTTCCGGTTTCTGCGGGGTGCCGCGGCGCGCCAGATAATTCGGGCTGGCGCAGACCACCGTCGGGGTCTCCATGATCTTGCGGCCCTTCAGGGTCGAGTCCGGCAGGGAGACCGCGCCGCGGATGGCGACGTCGTAGCCTTCGCCCACCAGATCGAAATAGGCGTCCGAGACGGTCACATCGAGGCGGACCTCGGGATACATCGCGGCGAAGCGCGGCAGCAGGGGCGAGATGTACATGTGCCCGAAGGTCACCGGCATCGCGAGGCGCAGGACCCCGCGCGGGGCGGCGGTGACGGAGTTCACGGTCTCCGCACCCTCGTCGAGCGCGGACAGTGCGGCCACGACGCTTGCGTGGTACGCCTTGCCGGCTTCGGTCAGCGCCAGTTGCCGCGTTGTGCGGGCGATCAGGCGTGCGCCGAGGCGTGCTTCCAGTTCCGCCATGGCCTTGCTGATGGCAGACGGAGACACACCCAGCCGGTCGGCGGCGGCGCGGAAACTTCCGGTCTCCGCGACCGCGTCGAACATCTCGAGCGAGCGTGTGGACGGGTGTGACATGGAGGTGAAAATATATCAGCAATTATGTGAGAACAATGAGATTGATGACAATATGAGAATGAACAATCTTCAGCACCGGGAGACGTATTGATGAACGAACTGACCACCCCCAGGGCCCTGAACCATGTCGGTATCACGGTCCCGGACATTCATGCCGCCATTGACTGGTATGGCCGGGTGTTCGGTTTCCGCCGGATCATGGGGCCGCGCCGGCTCGAGGCGAAGCTGTCCGGCACGGAAGAATCCGGGCATATCCTGGGCCCACGCTTCCGTGCGGCGCTGCAGGCACATCTGGTGACGGCGAATGGTGTCGGGATCGAGCTGTTCCAGTTCAACGACCCCGAAACCGAGGCCCCGGACGACAATCTCGAGTACTGGAAGACCGGCTTCTGGCACATCTGCTTCACCGACCCCGATATCGAGGGGCTGGTTACGCGGATCGTGGCGGAGGGTGGCAAGCAGCGTACGGAGATCTGGGCCTTCGTGCCGGGTACGGACAGAAAGCTTTGCTACTGCGAGGACCCGTTCGGCAACGTCATCGAGATTTTCTCCCACACCTACGAACAGACCTTCGCGGACTGGCCCAACGAAGGCCGGGATGCGGAATAACCCAACCCGGTTAGCAAACAAGACAGGATGGAGGCTCAAGGTGAGCGACGATACACAGAAAACCGAAACCATGGCCGAGGAAGGTACGGTCAAGACCTTCAACGTGGTCTTCGATGTCGAGGGCAAGGCCGTCGGCAAGATGCGCAACGAGATCCGCGGCCAGATGATCAGCCCGGTCATTGACGAGGTCTTCGAGATGGCGACGGACGAGGGTGCGGCCCATGGCGGCGACATGACCGCACCGCCGCCGCTGGCCTATTTCTGCACGGGCTTCATCGCCTGCCTGATGACCCAGATCCGCGCGTTCTCCAAGCGCCTGCGGGTGCCGGTGGGTGATGTGTCAGTGAAGGCGCATATCGAGTGGGAAGCCCGCGTCGAGGGCCGCAACCCCTATACGAGCCGCCCAGTGGCGTTCCGTCTGGATATCGACCTCGATTCCGATGCGCCGTTCGACGAGCAGAAGCGTCTGCTGGACGCAGCCCAGAAGGGCTGCTTCGTGGAAGCGACGCTGGCCAACCCGATCCCGGTCGATCACCGCCTGATGATCGACGGCGCGTTCGTCAACGCGGACTAGGGATTTTCCTGTTCCGGTCGGGATGACTGGACAGTTGGCAATACGCTAGGTTCCCTCCAATGAACACCAGCGCCCCCGCCGCGCGGTTGCGGCGGGCGGCATACGGAGGAGAAAACCCGTGACTGTCAGCTATCCCGACACCCTTTTGCACATCAACGGCAAGTGGACCGCCGCCGCCGGCGGCGAGACGATCGACGTCATCAACCCGGCGACCGAAGACGTCATCGGCACGGTGGCCCATGCCCGCGTTGCCGACCTGGATGCCGCGCTGGAGGCGGCGGAAGAGGGGTTCCGGACCTGGAAGAAGGTCTCGGCCTTCGACCGCTACAAGACCATGCGCAAGGCCGCCGACCTGATGCGCGAGCGCGCCGACGAGATCGCGACGATCATGACCATGGAGCAGGGCAAGCCCCTGTTCGAGGCGAAGATCGAAACGCTGTTCGGCGCCGATATCATAGACTGGTTCGCCGAGGAGGCGCGCCGCACCTATGGCCGCATCGTGCCGTCTCGTATGGGCGGCGTGACCCAGATGGTGGTGAAGGAGCCGGTCGGCCCCGTCGCGGCCTTCACGCCGTGGAACTTCCCGATCAACCAGGCGGTCCGCAAGACCTCCGGCGCTGTGGCAGCCGGCTGCTCGATCATCCTGAAAGGCCCGGAAGAGACCCCGGGGGCATGTGCCGCGCTGATCAAGTGCTTCGTCGATGCGGGCCTGCCCGACGGCGTGGTGAACCTGGTCTATGGCGTGCCGGCGGAAATCTCGGAGTACCTGATCCCGCACCGGACCATCCGCAAGGTGACGTTCACCGGCTCGACCGCGGTCGGCAAGCAGCTCGCCGCGCTGGCCGGCCAGTACATGAAGCGCGTGACGATGGAGCTGGGCGGGCATTCGCCGGCCATCGTCTTCGAGGACGCGGATGTGGAGACGGCGCTGCAGGTGCTGACGGCCAACAAGTTCCGCAACGCCGGTCAGGTCTGCGTGTCGCCGACGCGCTTCCTGGTGCACGAGAAGCACTACAACCGCTTCGTCGAGGGGTTCACCGAGTTCGCCGCCAACCTGCCGGTGGGTGACGGGCTGCAGGCTGACACCAAGATGGGCCCGCTGGCCCATGACCGCCGGGTCGAGGCTATCGAGGGCTTTGTCGCGGATGCCGTCGCCAAGGGCGCGACGGTGAAGACGGGCGGTGCGCGCAAGGGAAACAAGGGCTACTTCTTCGAGCCGACGGTCCTGACCGATGTGCCGATGGACGCCCGTATCATGAACGAGGAGCCGTTCGGTCCGGTCGCGCCGATCATACCGTTCAGCGATTTCGATGCGGTGGTCGAGGAAGCCAACCGCCTCGACTATGGGCTGGCGGCCTATGCCTATACCAACTCAGCCAAGACGGCGGAGGCCATTGGCTCGGCCTTCGAAAGCGGCATGGTGTCGATCAA
>Ga0181578_10000316_pt1 | contig 44906 bp, 48 predicted proteins | sample 071ome_21_FD_148659 | JGI IMG/M metagenome (GOLD analysis project Ga0181578, IMG submission 148659) | Coastal salt marsh microbial communities from the Groves Creek Marsh, Skidaway Island, Georgia - 071401CT metaG (spades assembly) | ecosystem: Environmental > Aquatic > Marine > Intertidal zone... | reverse complement strand
GGAACACCGTGTAGTCCATCGAGATCGCGAAGATCATGGCGAAGAAGAACACGGGCCCCCAGGCATCCAGGAAGCCCTGCGACTCGAAGCCGAGCAGGTCCGCGCCCCAGCCGTCCTGGAAGATGAGCCGCGCGACGCCGAAGGCCGCGCCCACCGCGAGGAGGTTGGTCACCACGCCGATGGCGGCGACGACGGGCGCCTGGAATGCCACGAGCAGCAGCAGGAAGCCCAGCACGAGGACGATGCCGATGACGATCGGCGTGTACGTGCTGAGGGCGGCCGACAGATCGGCCTGTTCGGCCGCGGCGCCACCGATCAGCACGCCCGCGGGCAACTGTGCCCGGAGCCGCTCGAGCGTCTCGGCCGTCTCGGTGGTGGATGGTCCGGTGGTCGGGATGGCCTGCACCATCGCGAGTCCGCCGCCGCCCTGCATGGGCGGCATGGCGGCGGCGATGCCGGCATCGGAGGCGGCGATCCGCTGCGCCGATGCCATCTCGTCCGCCGGGCCCACGATCTGCAGGGTGCCCGGGGCACCCTCGCCGAAGGCCTCGCTCACCAGCTCGTAGCCCTGGCGTGAGCCGTCATCGGCGGGCACCACCGCGATGGATGGCATGCCCGTCTTCAGCCCGAACACCGGGATCGCCAGCACCAGCAGCACGACGAGCGCCGGGAGCCCGAACAGGACCGGCTTGCTCCAGAGCTTCTGCCCCCAGCGCTCGAAGCGCTTGGACCGGTGGTCGCCCGAGTGCGCCCACTTGAGCGTCCCCTTGTCCACCCGCGGTCCGAGCTTGGCCAGCACCGCCGGCAGCAGGGTGAGGGTGGCGAGCAGGATGAAGACGACCGAGATCATGATGCCCAGCGCCATCGAGCGGAATGCGGGGCTCGGGACGATCATGACGGCCGACAGCGATATGAGCACCGTCAGGCCGGAGAAGAGCACCGCCTTGCCCGCGGTGTCCATGGTCTCCGCCACGGCGTCCACGGGCTTCCGGCCGGATCCGAACAGCGCCCCGCGGAAGCGGACGACGATGAACAGGGCGTAGTCGATGCCCAGCGCGAGTGCGAACATCAGGGCGAAGTTCATCGCCCAGATCGAGACGTCGAACGCGAGGGTGGTCAGGTAGAGCGCCCCGGCCGTGGCCACCAGCCCGAGGATCGTGAGCAGCAGCGGGAGCCCCGCGGCCACGAGCGCCCCGAATGCCAGCACCAGGATGGCCAGCGTGACGGGCCACGAGAGGAGTTCGCTCTTCAGCATCGCCGAGCGGTTCGCCTCGTTGAAGTCCGACCACATTCCGGATGCCCCGGTGAGGTAGACGGACACCTCCTCCGAGCCATCGGCCTGGAGGGGCGCCTTCAGGCGGTCGGCCGCGCGCACCATCTCCGTCGCGTTCTCGGCCGCGCCGGCCATGAGGATGGCCGTGTGGCCGTCGCGCGAGATCGTCTGTCCCGGCATCGGCGGAACCACGCCGGTCACCGCGCCGTCGGCCTCGAGGGTGCGGGTGGCGCTGGCGATGGCTGACTGGAACGCCGGCGACGACACCTGCTGGTCCGGCGAGTGCACCACCACCATCAGGGCATTCGCGGAGTTGCCTGCGAAGTTGTCCTGGATGAGCTGCCGGGCGGCAACCGACTGCGAGCCGGTGTCCTCCCATCCTGCACCGGAGAGCGATGTCTCGACGCGCGGGGCCAGGAAGCCGAGCCCCAGTGCGATCACCACCCATGCGCCCACGACCCACTTCACATGGGTGGCCGACCAGCGCCCAAGGCGACCGATCGGCCCGACCTTCGGCATGGGGTCGTCGCTCATCGCGCGCACCCCTGGAGGTTGAATACGCGGCGGATCACGAACGACGACGGGCAGTCACCCACCGTGGCGTACATCAGCTGCGATGCGCCGACGAAGGCGGTGAGGATCAGGAACCACGGGGACACGAGGGCCGCGAGGATGGCGCTGACGATGGTGACCGTCCCGGCCATCACGAACAGCACGCGCTCCAGCGGCCAGCGGTTTTCAGAACTCATGGCGTGACCTCTCCTGTGACGAGGGATTGCAGTTCGGCGAGGTGGCGCTCGAGGCCACCGCAGACGTGCTCGCACATGTCGAACACGCCCTGGTCCGCGATCTCGTAGAGCACCGCGTTTCCGCGGCGCTCCCGGTGCACGAGGCCCGCTCCGTGGAGCAGCCCCAGGTGCTTCGAGACGTTCTGCTGCGAGGTGCCCAGTTCGTCGGCGAGGACGCCGACGGCCCGCGGCCCGTCGCGCAGGTGGTCGAGGATCCGGATGCGCATGGGTTCCCCGAGCACCTTGAACCGCTCGGCGATCATCTGCGCCAGCGGGTCGGGTATGGGATGGGGAATCGCCACGTACGCGCTCCTTGATCGGTGGACGGCGGGGAACGTACTTATCAACCAAGTAGTTGTCAAGTTGTATGGATGGGGTTGCCGGCCGTGCAGGGATTGCGGCACGGGGTGGAGAAACGGCAGGTCATGACGACGTCCCGCATGCTCACGCTCTCCGAGGCCGCGGAGGTGTGCGGCACCACCAAGAAGGCCCTGGAGCGGCGGGCTGAGCGCGGCACCCTGCACGTGGCGCGCCGCGGTGCGGTGCGCGTGGTCGCGGTGGATGAACTGGTGCGCGTCGGCCTGGTCGCGCCGGGAGCGGATGTGACCGCCCCCACCGGCCCGGGCGCGGCGGACCGCCCCCTGGCCGTGCTGGCACGCCGCGTGGCCGAGGCCGATGCCGACCTGGCCGAGCTGCGCGCCGCGCTCTCGTCCACAGAGGCTGCGCTGCGCCGCGCCCGCGAGGACGCGCGCCAGCTGCGCTCCCGCCTGGCGCACGGCGCGGCACCGGAGGCGCTGGCCGAAACCGCGTAGGCCCCGCCGCCCGCCGCCCCCGGTAGCGTGCCGGGCGTGGACGACGCACGGCACGAGGACGACGTGGTGGTCGAGCTCCACCCGCAGGCGGCCGCACCCGGCGACGCCATCCCGGCGGAGGAGCCGGTGGAGGGGCTCGCCGTCATCGGCGTGCCCGGGCCCTATGCGGCGCTCGAGGGGCATCGTGCGCTCTCCGCGGGCAGCGACATCATGCTGCTCACCGCCGACGTGCCGCTGGCCGATGAGGTGGCCCTGAAGCAGCGCGCCGGGCGCGCCGGTCTCCTGGCCCTCGGCCCGGGCAGCGACACCGCGATCATCGACGGCATCGGGATCGGCATTGCCAATGCGGTCGCGCCGGGCCGCGTGGCCGTGGTGGCCACGTCGGGTTCCGGTGCGCAGGAGGCCTCGGTGCTGCTCGACCGCTTCGGCGTGGGAGTGAGCCGGTGCCTCGTCACGGGTCCGCGTGACCTCTCGGACGAGGTCGCGGGTGCATCGACCATCGCGGCGCTCGGCCGTCTCGCCGGGCACCCGGGCACCGATGCCGTCGTGCTGGTGGCCGAGGGATTCTCGGCGCGGGCGGCCGAGGCCGTGCTCGCTGCGATGGCAGCGACCGGCATGCCCGGGTCGGCGTGCCTCATCGGCGCGGGCGAGATGCCCGCCCCCGACGGGATCGACGTGCACGCCGCCATCGATCACGCGGTGGTGGCCGCCGCGCGCCGCGTCGGCGCGCGGCCGGTCATCCCGGCCGCGGAACCCACCGGCTGGGTCAGCGCGGGCCACGTGCGGGGGATATTCGCCGGATCGGCGCTGTGCGCCGAGGCCGCGGCAATCCTGTCCGCGCAACTGGGGCGCGTGGTGTCCAACACCCCCGCGGGCGCCGCCGAGTACCTGGATCCGCGCGATGTCGTGCGTGGCCATGCGTGCCTTGACCTGCAGGCCGAGTCATCCGTGCACGGCACCCCGCACCCGGTGCGCGACCCATCACGCCGCGCCGAGCTGATCGTCGATACCGTGTCGGACCAGACCGTGGCAGTGGTGCTGCTGGACGTCATCCTCGGGCGCGGAGCCCATGCCGATCCGGCCGGAGCCCTCGCCCCGGCGCTCACCCGGGCCCTGCAGGCGCGCCCCTCGCTCCAGGTGGTGGCGCACGTATGCGGCACCGAGGCCGACCCGCAGGTGCTCTCGCGCCAGGAGGAGGCCCTGGTCGCAGCCGGCGCGCGCGTGGCCCCCACCAGCGCCCAGGCCGCCCGGCTCGCCGCGGCGCTCGTGCGACCCGGTCGCTGAGGGGCCCCGATGCGGGTGCGGATCGCGACGTACTCGGCCATGCCCCGGGGCGGCGCGGTGCACGCGCGCCGGCTCGCCGAGGAGCTCGCCGCGCGCGGGCACCGGGTGGAGTTGTGGGCGCTCACCATCGGCGGCTCGGGTCTCGCCGTGGGGCCCGGAGTGGCGGTGCATCAGGTGCCGCTGCTGCCGGAGGCAGGCGAGGGCGCGCCGCAGCGGGTGGCCCGCGGGGCCGCCGTCCTCGCCGCCGCCCTCCGTCGCGCGGCCCCGGCCGACATCCATCATGCCCAGGACCTGGTGTCCGCGCGCGCCCTGCTGGATCTCCGCGCCGAGGGCGTGGTTCCGCATGTGGTCCGCACCGTCCATCACGTCGAGGTCTTTCAGGACGGCTTCCTGGACGAGTGCCAGCGCGCATCCATCCAGGACGTCGACCGCTGCCTCGCGGTGTCGGCCTTCTGGGCCGCCCGCCTCGACTCCGAGTTCGGGGTGCAGGCCGATGTGGTGCCCAATGGCGTGGACTTCGCGCGCTTTGCCGAGTGTCCGCTGGATCGCCGCCGGGCCGGTGACCGCTGCGGCTGGGGAACGCGCCCCGTGGTGCTCGCGCTCGGGGGCGTGCAGCCGCGCAAGGGGGGCCGCGTGCTCATCGAGTCCTTCGCCCGCGCCCGCGGGCGCCTGCCCGACGACGCCCTGCTCGTCGTCGCCGGCGGCGATGGTCTCTACTCCGACCCGTCCCACCTCGCGGCATGGCGCGATGACGCCGCCCGCCTGGGCCTGCGCGTGCATGAGGGGCCGCACCCTCCGCCGGATTGCGATGTCGCCCGCATCGGGGTGGTACCCGATGACGACATGCCGACGCTGTACCGGGCCGCCGACGTCCTGGCCTTTCCCTCCACGCGTGAGGGGTTCGGCCTGGTGGTGGTGGAGGCCATGGCCGCCGGGCTGCCGGTGGTCGCCAGCGACATCCCCGTGCTCCGCGAGTTCCTCCGGGACGGGGACGACTGCCTCATGACCCCCGTGGGTGATTCCGGCCCGATGGCGGATGCGCTCGTGGTGGCGCTGCGCGACGGCGTGCTGCGGGACCGCCTCATCACGAATGCCCAGGCGACCGCCCGCGCATTCCGGTGGGACATCACCGCCGAGCGGGCCGAGGCCGTGTACGCGGGAATGCGGGTGCCGTGAGCCGCCCGGCCCCGGCGGTGGATGCGTCCGGCGGCCTGGAAGTGGTGGCCGCCCGCCCGTGGCCTGGATCCGCGGTGGTGGTGTCGCCCGATGGTGCATGGGCCGCCGTCGCCCTGCCCGGCCGGGTCATGGTGGCACGCCTGCCGGCGCTTGAGGACGCCCGGGAGATCGCCGTCGCCGACGTCCGCTCGCTGGCCGCCGTTGGTCCCGACCGCCTGGCCCTGGCTCCGCGCCGCGGCCTGCTGGTCATCACCGATCCATCCGGCAGCCCGTCGGTGGGGGTGCGTGCCCGTGGTCCCGGACGCCTCGTGCTGGCGGCCGGGCCGGGAGGTCGGCTGGCGGCCGTGGGCCCCCGCGCCGCGCTGCCACGCGCCACCGTCATCGCCCGGTCGGACGCCGCGCGCCGTCGCGACTGGACGGCGGCGGTGGCGGGTGCCTCATCGGCGGCGTGGCTGGACGGTGATGACCTGGTTGTCGGGGCGGGGGAGGACCTCGTGCTCGTGCGCCGGGGCGAGGAGCACGCGCGTGCCCGATCACCCATCGGCGAGCCCATCGTGGCGCTCGCGGCGATCCCGGGCGGCGTCGCCATTGCGGGCGCCGGTGGCCGCGCGGTGCTGCACTCGGTCATTCCGGGGCGCGCGCGGCCGTCGGTGGGCATTCCCCCGGGTGCCGGGCGGGGGCTCGCCGCGTCGGGCGGGGTCCTGGTGTCCTCCACCCGGTCGCTCGGGGAGCGCGTGACGGCCCACGGGCTCCGGGATGGCCGGGAGCTCGGCGGGCTGCGCGGGGTGTCGGCGGGTGCGCCCGCGCCGCCGTACCTGGTTGCCACGGGCCGCGAGGGCACCGTGGTGGCGGTGATCACCGGAGGGGTACTTCCGGCCTGCCGTGCCGAATGACCCCGGGCAGCCCTTGAGGCACACGACCCGGAGGTTCCTCCCGAATGAAGCTCACCCCGAAGTTCCGCCGTCCGAGCGCGTCGATGGTCATCGCCACCACTGCGCTGGTGATCGCCGCCGGCGGCGCGGGCGCGTACGCCCAGAGCCAGATCGACGGCAGCCAGATCGCGAAGCGGTCGGTCAAGAATGCACAGCTCGCCACGAACGCCGTGAACAACCGCGTGCTGGCCAACAACAGCGTGCTGGCCGGCAATCTGGCAGCCGGCGCGATCAGCACACGGCTTCGCTACAACGTGGTGAACATCCCCACGGGCGTGCAGATGAACGTGTTCGCACGGTGCAACGCCGGCGAGGACGTCGTCGGCGGTGGGTTTGGCGGCATCAACCCGACCACCTGGGTGGGGCAGGGGAACCCCCAGGCGCACGTGACGTTCTCGCGCCCGGCCACCGACGACGGGCAGGCTCCGATCAACGGGCGCATCCCCGTGGGCTGGAACGTGGGCGTGGTCAATGAGAGCAACCAGGTGGTGCAGGCCTCGGCCTACGTCGTCTGCCTGCGGGCCTGATCGGGGGGCGGCGCGACCCCGGCACCGCGGCCGGGGTCGCGCGCGCCGCCACTCAGGGCACGCGTGACCTGCGCGAGCCCGGCGACCTCCACGGGGTCCTCCGCCAGTGCGGGCACCACGGCCAGTGGCGGCCCCGAGAGCGCATGTGAGAGCGCGCCCACCTCGTGCGCGTCCGCGGCGGCGCGCGCCCGCGCGGCCTCCAGCGCAGTCGCTGCGCGCGATGCCAGGCCCTCCGGATCAGGTGCACCTGCACGCCGCAGCAGGCCGGCCAGACCGTCCGGGGCTCCCGTGGTGCCGGGTTCCGGGTGCACCCGGTTCACCACCACCGCGCCCAGGGGATAGCGCTCGTCGGCCAGGCGTCGCCAGAGCGCCACGGCCTCGGAGGCCGGCTCGGGGCGCGGGCCGGTCACCACCACGAACCGCGTGGAGTCGGACGCCAGCAGGTCGTGCACTGCTGCCGCGCGGTCGCTGAACCCCTGGTACATGCCGTCGAATGACTGCAGGAATTCCGAGATGTCAGTCAGGAGCTGCGCGCCCGTCAGCCGCTCCACCACCGACATCACCATGTGCCCGCCGGCCTGCAGCGCCCGCCAGCCGGTGCGCCCGGCTCCTGCCCGCGGGCCCAGGAGCAGGCGCAGGCCCCGGCCCTCCACGAACCGCGTCATCCGCTCGGGGGCGTCGAGGAAGTCCAGCGCGTTGCGGGCGGGCGGGGTGTCCAGCACGACCACGTCCCAGGCGCCCGAGTCCACCAGCTCGTGCAGTCGCTCGACCGCCATGAACTCCTGGGCGCCGGTTGCGCCGGACAGGTGCCGGTAGATGCGGTTGCGCAGGATGCGATCACGCGCGGCGTCGTCGGGCGCCTCCCGGGCGATGAGCCGGTCGAACGTGGCCCGCGGGTCCAGCTGGAGGGCGTCGAGTGTGCCGGTCATCCGCATGCCCGCGGCCTCCACGACGGCCGGTTCCACGCGATGGGGCTCATCCCCCAGCTCGGGGATGCCAAGTGCCGTGGCCAGCCTGCGGGCGGGGTCGATCGTCACGACCGCCACGCGGGCACCCGCGGCGGCCAGGCCAAGCCCGAGGGCCGCGGACACGGTGGTCTTGCCCACGCCGCCGGCGCCGGCCACCACCACCACCCGGCGCCCCCGCAGCATCGCCATCATGTCGACGTCAGGAGGCATCCGCGCCCCCCAGCGCCGGATCGGCCATCAGCACGGCGGAGAGCCGCTCGATGCCCCCGGACCCGGGGGCGAGGTCCGGGACCACCGGCAGTACCGCGACCGGCAGCGCACAGCCGTCGCCAAGCGCCCGCACCTCGCGCGCATCGTGCGCGGCGCCGTCCACGGTCGCGAGCGCGGCCCCGGCCGCGGCACGCTCGGCGGGCCCGGCCGCGGGATCGGCGAGCACCGCTCGCAGGGCATCGGCGTCACCGGGTCCGAAGGGGGACGTGCGCACCGCGTTGGCGACTGCGCATGCGACGGGCAGGTCGCGCTGGTGCATGATGGCCACCGCCTCCGCGGCCTCGGTGATCGCGAGTTCCTCGGGGATGGCCACCACCACCACGCCGGTGGCGGCCGGGTGACGCACCACCCTCTCGATGGCGTCGGCCTGGTCGCTGATGGGGCCCGACCCGGCGAGGTCGCGCACGCTTGCCGCCGCCTGCAGCAGGGCAAGGCCATGTCCCGTGGCCGGCGCGTCCACCACGAGTCGGTCCCACACCGGGCGCCCGTCGCGCACCGCCGTGGCGAGGTCCCAGATCTTGCCCAGGGTGACCAGCTCCGCGAGGCCCGGGGCCGCCTGGGTCACCTGGTGGAAGGCCCGGCTGCGGGACATCATCTCCACGAGAGGCCTCACCTTCAGCTGGATGCTGAGGTACTCCTGCGTGGCCCGCTCGGCATCCACCGACAGCGCGAAGAGTCCGGGCCGCACCTCGACCGGCGCATCCTGGGGCGGCGCCGTGCCGAACACCGCCGCGGTGCGGGTCTCCGCCGCCACCTCGATCAGGAGGGTGCGGTGCCCCCGGTCCGCCAGGCCCAGGGCGAGCGCCGCGGCGACGGCGGTCTTGCCCACCCCGCCCTTGCCGAGCACGAACACCAGACGGCGGTCGGTGAGGGGCGGCGAGGGCATCCCCATCACCCTAGCCCCGGAGCGCCTCCGGGCCGATGGTCCCCGTCATCACCGGGACGACCGCCCCTCCCACGTGGACCGCCGCGGGGCCATGGGCACCGGCGTCCACTGCGACGTCGATGAGCCCGTCGCGCCCCACGTGACGACCCTGGCGGATGGTGAGCCGCAGCCCGTCCCCCGCTGGTCCGCCACGCGCGAGCAGGGCCGCGCCGAGGGCCCCGGCCGCGCTGCCGGTGACCGGGTCCTCGCGGATCCCGATGGGACCCGCGAAGTGCCGGACCTCGGCGCGGGCCGTTCCATCCCCGTCGTCATCCAGCACGAACGCGCTCACCCCGGCCCAGCCCATGGACGTGCCCCGCGCCGTGATGGCGGCGTAGTCGGGGGCCAGGTCATCGAGGGAGGCGACCTGCGCCATGACCTGTGGGAGCCCGGCATCCCAGATGGGGCAGGCGCCGATCACCCGGCCCCCGATGCACGCGGCCATCACTGACGGATCCTCATGCCCCCGCGCCCGCGGTGCGGCGCGTGTCATCGTCGCGCCCTGCGCATCGGTCCGCACCGGGATCTCGCCGCCCGGCGCCTGCAGCAACCCCTCCGCGCCGATCCATCCGAGGCGCGCGAGCACCCATGCGGCGCCCACGAGCGGGTGCCCGGCAAGGGGGATCTCGGCGACAGGGGTGAAGATGCGCAGGCGCGGCGTGTCCCCGCGCACGGCGAAGACGGTCTCGGACAGGCCGATCTCGCCTGCCACGGCCTGCATGCGGTGGGTCGGCGGCAGGTCGTCCCCGGTGACGACGGCGAGGGGGTTGCCCGAGAGGGGCCCGGTGGCGAAGACGTCGACCCAGTGGATATCCATGGCGGTAGTGTCCCAGTCCATGGGCTGGACGGGGTGGACCATCACGGGCGCGGCGATCGCCCTCGCCGTGCTCGCGGGCGCGGGCATCGCATACGCCGTCGTGCGCGCCATCCTCCTGAAGCGCAGGGTGGGGGCCAGCACCCGGCGCATCTCCCCCGTGCTCGCCGGCATCGAGGGCAGCGCCGCGCGGATCGAGCAGGGCCTCGCGCGGGCGGAGCAGGGTGCGTCGGAGCTCGCCCAGGAGGTCGAGCGCCTGCGCGTGGCGGTGGCCGAGCTGCAGGCGATCAGCCGTCATGCGGCCCTCGCGATCGCTCAGATCCGCGGCCCGCTGCGGTGGGTTGCAGGGATCCGCGCGCTCGTCCGCTACCGCCGTCGGTAGGGGTGCGCGCCGCCGTCATCGATGTCGGCTCGAACTCGGTGCGCCTGCTGCTCATGGAGCGCATGGATTCGGGGGGCGCCGTGGGGGAGAGGATCGTGACCGTCACCGGACTGCGCCGGGGCGCAGGCGCGGGCGGACGGATCACGGATGATGCGCTGTCGCGGCTGGACGCCTGCCTGGCCGACTACGCCATGCGGATCGCGGCGGCCGGGAGCCCTCCGGTGGTCGCCGTCGGCACGGCGGCGGTGCGCGAGGCCCCGAACCGCACGTCCGTCCAGGCCATCGCCCGCCGCAGGCTCGGTGCGGACCTCGAGGTGATCGACGGCCGGCGCGAGGCCGCCCTGTCGTTCGCGGGGGCGCGGCTCGTGCTGCCGCCGTCGGGTGGTCCGTGCCGGATGATCGACATCGGCGGGGGAAGCACCGAGGTGGTGGCCGGTGATGCGGATGGACCGAGGGCGTCGGTGAGCCTGGCCCTCGGGGTGAATCGCCAGGGCGATGGCATCACGGGCGACCCCCCGGACCCCCGCGAGGTGCAGGCGATCGCCGATGAAGCCCGCGCCATGGTGGGCGAGGCCACGCGGGGGTTCGGCTCGGCCGGGCCGCTGGTCGGCGTGGCCGGCACGGTCACCACCGTGGCCGCGGTGATGCGGGGGGGCTATGACCCGGCGGCCATCCACGGGATGCGCGTGGGCCGCGACGACGTGGGCGCCGTGCTCGCGCGACTCGCGGGCTGCGGGCATGCGGAGCGTGCACGGACGCCGGGCCTGCACCCGGACCGCGTCAATGTGATCGTCCCCGGGCTCGCGATCCTGGCCGGGGCGATGGACGCCCTGGGCGACCGGGAACTCATCGTCTCGGAGCGCGACATCCTGGACGGGATCGCGCTCTCGCTGGGCGGATGACCCGGTTGCGGGGGGATGGATAGGATTCCCTTCCATGGGCACTGGGGGCACGCACGCGGGCGACGAGGACGCCGTGAATGCAGTGGACGGACTGGCCGAGGCGCTGGCCCGTACCGAGGACCCCGCGGATGACCGGCGCATGATCTTCTCGAAGGGCGAGAACACCCGCCACATCCGGCACGAGCAGGTTCTCGACAGGTGGCCGATCCTCGCCGAGGACTGGTGCCGCCGGGTGGAGGACTCCCGACGTGCCGCGGTCGATCGGACCCCCGGCGCGGCGACGTTCGGCCGGTGATGGTGCCCGGCGTGAGCTCCGGCCGGAGTGGCGGAACTGGTAGACGCGGGGGACTTAAAATCCCCGGCCCCTCGGGGCGTGCGGGTTCGACTCCCGCCTCCGGCTCCTCGGTCGCGCGGCAGGCGGACCCCCGGGGGCCCGCCTGCCGGCGGCAGGTCGGTACTACCCGGCGACGGAGCGCTTCAGCTGCGCGCCCGCCTGGAACCGCGGCACCTTGCGGGCCGGGATCTGGATCTTCTGGCCGGGGTTGCGGGGGTCAACGCCCTCGCGAGCGGCGCGGTGCGACACCGAGAACTTGCCGAAGCCCGAGAACTGCACCTCGTCTCCGGACTTCAGGGCGAGCTCGAGCTCATCCAGGACCGCCTGCACAGCCCGGGACGCCTGGTCGTTGGTGAGGTCGGCTGCACGCGCGACGCGCTTGACGAAGTCGGCCTTGGTCATGGGTCTCCTCGCTTCGATGACCTCCGGACGGAGGCTGCAGCGTTCGCTGCGAAGTGCCGGTGACGCTACCAGCGCACCCGGACGCGGCAGCGGTTTCGGGTCCGCAAAACCGCTTTGCGTAGGGGTTTTCGCGTGATACGTCGTCGGCCGAAGGCGCGCATCGACGTCGAGATGCCCGCAGCCGGGATGGCCGCGGTGCGCACCACGTATCCGGGGGGCGGCACGGGTCGCCCGCCCGCGGCCGACGACCTCGACCTCGCCCTGGGCCTGATCGCCTGGGGAGTCCATCGCACGCACGAGAACGAGGTGCGGGGCATCGCCGAGCGGGTGCGCGACCTGGCAACGGCCATCGCCGCCAGTCCGGATGGATCGCTGCCCGCGGGAACGGTGCGGGTGGGCACGCGGTCGCGTGGCACGGTGGACGTCGAGCTCATCCCGTGGTCGGGCGACCGGGGGCTTACGCGCATCACCTGCGAGCTCGCCGGCTCGGCCGTGGGGCCCGTTCCGGTGGTGAAGGGTTCGCCATCCGCGGCGGCCCTCGTGATCTCCGGCCTCGCGGCGGCAATGTGGCTGGCGGGGGACTGGGACGCCGATGACCGACTGGCCCTCGCCCTGTCCCTCGAGGGCCTCACGGCCTGGTACCGGGAGGCGCACCGCATGACGCCCGCCCGCGACGCCGTGCGTGCGGCGCGCAATCATGCGGCGGACCGGCTGCGGGACGCCGGACGGGTGCCGCCGCCCTGCCTGGCGGGGTCGCCGGACTAGTCCTCCTGGTGCGGGTTCGCGGTCGCGAGGTCCGCGATCGCCGACACCACCTCCTCGTTGGCCAGCGTGGTGACATCGCCCAGTTGCCGGTGCTCGGACACATCGCGCAGCAGCCGCCGCATGATCTTGCCCGAGCGCGTCTTCGGCAGGTCGGGGGTGAGCACGATGGAGGCCGGCTTGGCGATGGCGCCGATCTGCCGCGCCACGTGGTCGCGCAGGTCGGCGATGAGTGCCTCGTCGCCCGTCACCCCGTCGCGCAGGGTCACGAACGCCGCGATCGCCTCGCCCGTCACCGGGTCGGCGCGCCCGACCACCGCGGCCTCGGCCACGGCGGGGTGATCCACCAGGGCGCTCTCGATCTCGATGGTCGACAGGCGGTGGCCCGACACGTTCATGACGTCGTCGATCCGGCCCAGCAGCCAGTAGTCACCGCCGGAGTCCACCCGGCAGCCGTCGCCCGCCAGGTACATCCCGGGGAACCGGCTCCAGTAGGTATCCACGTAGCGCTGGTCATCCCCCAGGATCGTCCTCAGCATGGAGGGCCACGGGTGGTCAATCACCAGGTAACCGCCGCGCCCGGCGGGCACCTCGCGGCCGTCCTCGCCCACGACGCGCGCCGAGATACCCGGCAGGGGGCGCGACGCCGATCCCGGCTTCAGGGTGCTCAGTCCGGGCAGTGGGCTGATCATGATGCTGCCGGTCTCGGTCTGCCACCAGGTGTCCATGACCGGTGCGCGACCGCCTCCGATGTGGTCCCGGTACCACTCCCACGCCTCGGGGTTGATGGGCTCGCCCACGCTGCCGAGGATGCGGATGGACGACAGGTCATGGGCGGCCGGCAGTGAGTCCCCCCACTTCATGAACGTGCGGATCGCCGTGGGCGCCATGTAGAGGATGCTCACGCGGTACCTCTCCGCGATCTCCCACAGGCGGTCCTGCGCCGGGAACCCCGGGCCCCCCTCGTACATCACGCTGGTCGCGCCGTTCGCGAGGGGCCCGTACACGATGTAGGAGTGCCCGGTGATCCACCCGATGTCGGCCGCGCACCAGTAGACGTCGTCATCGTGGAGGTCGAACACCATCCGGTGGGTGGACGCGGCGCCCGTGAGGTACCCGCCGCTGGTGTGCACGATGCCCTTGGGCTTGCCGGTGGTGCCGGAGGTGTACAGCGCGAAGAGCATCTGCTCGGCATCCATGGCCTCCGCGGGGCACTCCTCTGCGGCAGCGGCCTCCACATCGTGGAACCACAGGTCGCGGCCCTCGCGCCACGCGACATCGCCGCCGGTGCGCCGGCATACGACCGAGTGCGCCACTCCGGGCGCGCGGTCGAGCGCCGCGTCGGCATTCGCCTTCAGGGGGATGCGCTTGCCCGCGCGCCATCCCTCGTCCTGCGTCACCAGCACCGTGGCGCCGAAGTCGTTCATGCGGTCGGCGAGCGCCTCGGCCGAGAAGCCGCCGAACACGACCGTATGGGCCGCGCCCAGGCGCGCGCAGGCCAGCATGGCGATGGGCAGCTCGGGCACCATTCCCATGTAGATCGCCACGCGACCGCCGCGCTCCACGCCCAGGGCGCGCAGGGCATTTGCGAAGCGGCACACACGCCCGTGCAGGTCGCGGTAGGTGATGTCCACGCGGTCACCGGGCTCGCCCTCCCAGTGGAAGGCCACGCGGTCGCCCCGCTCCGCGAGGTGCCGGTCCAGGCAGTTGGCGGCCACGTTCAGCGTGCCGCCGGTGAACCAGCGGAAGAACGGCGGCGCGTCATCGTCGAGCGCGCGGGTCCACGGCGACGCCCAGTCGAGGCGGCGGGCCTGCTCCTCCCACCAGCCGATCGGGTCGTCGGCGGCGCGCGCCCACACGGCGGGATCGGACACCACGGCGCCCGCGGAGATATCGGTCGGCGGGGGGTAGGTGGCGCCGTCGTGCTGCAGCGCGTCGATTGCCGGATCGCCCTCGCCCATTGGGACCCTCCCTCGCGATGCCTTATCGTGCGCCCATGAGTGTACGCAGGCCCCCGCGGGGGTCGTGAGGATGGCGGAGTACACGCCGGGCCGCGGGGCGCCGACGGGGGCAGCGGGTCGTGACGCGCGGCATGCCGCCGCGCTCGGGCGCTGGCCGGTGATCGCGGAGCCGTGGGCGCAGCGCCTGGAGGCGCGGCGGGTGGAGGCGTCGGTGCCCGACGAGGTCTCCCCGGCCGCCCGTGTGGGGGCCAACGCCGCCGAGCAGGGCATCACGCCGCTGCAGGCGATCAACCGCGCGCTGGGCCTGCCCGACGACCACGGGGTGGACGAGGTGCAGCGCCGGCGCGGCGACCTGGACTAGCGGCTATTCCGGCGCGTACGGCGTCTCGGCGCCGGGCGTGCCCTCCGGCACCAGGATGACCTTCGGCGGGGCGAGGTAGTTGGTGGTGAAGTCGTCTTCCTCCTTCAGGCGCGACCCCTCGAACACCTTGCGGGTCACCCGCACGCTGAAGCCCTGCGAGCCCTCGCTCTTGAGGACCTCCTGCCCCTCGTCCACCCACTCGGCGGTGACCCGCCGCTCCTTGGGCTCGGTCAGGTCGAAGCGCTCGCTGGTCTCGGTCTCCACCTTGCGGTCGAAGGAGGTGGAGTAGATGGCCACCGTTACCCCGCTGGACCCGTTGAACACCCGCACCAGGGCCGCCGCCTTCCAGTTGTTGGTCACCCTCAGATCGGGTGACGGCCAGGAGATGGTGGCCTCCCGGCCCACCGGGTAGCGGTCGAAGTACAGCTGATGGGCGGTGTGCTCGTTCAGCGCGAAGCCCGAGAAGAACGCCGCGTTGAAGAGCGTGGTGGCGAGCTGCGACACCCCGCCGCCCACGGAGTCCACCAGCAGTCCGTCCGCCACCATGGGCGCTGCCACGAACCCCCGGTCGGTCGTGCGCTTGCCCAGCACCTTGTTGAGCGAGAGGGTGCCGCCGGCCGGGATGATCGTGCCGTTCAGGATCTCGGAGGCCTTGCGGATGTTCGTCACCCGCGGCTGCCCGGCGTCGTAGGGCGTGGTGAACGACCCGACCTCCTCCCTGATGCCGAGCGCGCGGGCCTTCTTCGTGGTGAACACGGGGGTCACCGCAGTGAACGTCGATTCCACCGGGCGGTCCTCCCCGGCCAGGCCGTCCGCCACCCGGCGGGCGTCCACCAGGCGGCCGTCCCTCGACGGCACCAGCACCGCGCGCGTGCCGCGGATGTCGAACCGTGCCGGGCGCGGTTGCACCGAGCCCTTCGGGTAGGCGGCGAGGAGCGGCCGACGCAGGGCGGACGCGGCGATGCGCAGCCCCTCGGGGGTGAACCGCATCGCGGCGGCGATGTCCTTCGGGGCCAGGGTGGCCGGCACGCCGTCGACCACCACCGCGCCGCCACGGCGCAGGATCGTGCCTGCCTCGGCCACCTGCTGCTTGGCCTCGGCCGTGCCGAGCGCGGGCCGGGTGTCGCGCAGCGGTATCGGCACCTCGGCCGGCAGCGACGCCAGGTCGCCCCCCATGCGCTCCTGCAGGACGCGGCGCTCCAGCATCCGGCCGCCCTCGGCGGGCGTGACGGTGAAGGTCGTGCCGGCCACGGTGACCGCGGCGTTCCGCTCGTCGCGATCGACCCGCGCCGCGATCTCGGCGGTCCACGCCGCGAGCGCGCCCTTCGGGTAGGACACGGCCAGGGGCACCTCGTTCGGGTCCCGGCCGGTGAGCGCCTTGATGCCACGCACCACGCGGCCCGGCGACGCCTCGCCCGCGGCACGGACGGTGGCGTCCACGTCGACCGTTGCGCCGAGGTCTGCGGGCCGCACGGTGGCCACCGTGCCGCCCCCGGCGGTCAGCCGGACCTCGCGCCGCAGCAGCGCGTCCGCCCGGGCCTGCACATCGTTGCGCACCTCGGCGGGATCACCGGACATGTCGATGCCGGCGACGGTGGTCCCGGGCGCCCCGCCGCCGCCACCACCGGCGATGAGCACGACGATGACCAGGAGGAGCACCGCTCCGGTTCCCAGCGCGATCATCCGCATGCGCCGGCCCGGGGGTGCGCTGCGGCGTCCGCCGCCGCTAGGGTCATGGCGTGCGTCGTCGCGTTCGCTGGATCGGGAGCCTGACCGTGCCCGTCCCCCCCGATCGGGCCTGGGCGCTCTTCGCGGAGGTCGCGGACTGGTCACGCTGGGACTGGCTCGGCTCGGCGGATTCCGGCTGGGTCGGCGATGCCGGCTGGGTCGCCGGGCACGTGGTGCGCAACGGTCACCGGCCGTTCACCTTCGACTGCACGGTCGTGCGCGTGGACGCGCCGAGCGAGGTGGCGTGGCGCGGTCGCGGCATCGGCACCTCGGGCGTGCACGTCTTCCGGTTCCTCCCGCACCCGGATGGATGCCGCGTGGAGTCGGATGAGGTGTTCGACGGGTTGCTTGTGCCGGTCATGCGTCCGCTCGTCCGCTGGTACTGGCGGCGGCACCTCAGGTCGTTCCGCCGTTGGTGCGCCCTGCACGGGTGATGCGCCGGGCGACGGCCCATGCCGGAAGGACAACCGCGATGCCCCCTGCGATGTCCGCGAGGAAGTGCTGCCCGGTCGCCACGACCGTCGCCGCGACGGCGGGAGGATAGGACAGAGCGGCGATCCGCACCGCCGGGTTGGTCGTGCTCGCCCACATCGTCCACGCGACCACCGGGGCCATTCCCACGTGCAGCGACGGCATCGCGGCGTAGGGGTTGTACAGCGATCGCACCAGGCGGCTGTCCATCGGGAGGAAGCCCTCCGATACCGAGTCGGCGATGCCGAGTTCGGGGAGCATGCGCGGGGGGGCCACCGGGCGCCGTGCGTACCACGCGACGCCTGCGGCCCACGACAGCAGCGCCATGGTGCGGAGCGCCGGGTACGCCGGATAGCGCCGGGTGTGGGCGGTCCGGAGCGCGATCGGCAGCGCGACGACCTGGCTCACGATGTAGGCGGCGCCCAGGAGCGTGCGCGACAGCGGGCCGCGCACCAGGGCCCGCTGGATCGCGGGCTCCACGAGCACGCCGGCTCGGCGTTCGGCGGCGGCGATGCGCCGGGCGTTGGCGATCGCCACGTCCCGGTCGGCCAGGTGGCGGGCGCGGACCAGGTTGTACGCCACCAGGCCGCCGACCCCCATCGCCACCTCGGCGGCCCGCCCGTGGCGGCGTCCGAGGAACCGCCGCAGGTGGCCGAGGGCGCGCATCACGCCGTCCGGGGCCCCATCTGGGTGGCCAGCTCCCGCACCGCGGCGATGCCGCTGCGCACCGCGCCCTCCATCGTCGCGGGCCATCCGGTGGCCGTCCACGTGCCCGCGAGCGCAATGCCGGGCACGGGCGTGCGCGCACCCGGCCGCCGGGACGCCTGCCCGGGCGCGGGCGCGAACGTGGCGCGTGGATCCTTGGTCACCGCCCAGGCGTCGAGGCGCGCGTCGCGGGCCGCGGGCAGGAGGGCCCGCACCTCGGCGTCCATCGACGCGGCCAGGTCCGCGCGCGGCACCGGCATCTCGTCGCGGGCGGCGGAGATGCTGAGGTCCACGTGCTGCCCGGGTGCGCCACGGCCGGTGATGCCCGTGCGGTCGAACATCCACTGGACGGGGCTGTCCACCACGGCGAGCACGGGGACATCGAGCACGGGCCGGTCGAACCACAGGTGGACGTTGACGATCGGGGACTCCCCAAGGCCCGGGTCGCGCGGCACGGCTGCGGGACACACGGATCGTGCGCGTGCCGGAGGCAGCGCCAGCACCACGGCGTCCGCCGCCACGTGCTCGCCCCCGTCCAGCGTCACGCCGGTCGCATCGGCCGCGGCGGCTCCGCGCCCCGTGCGCACCGTGCCGCCGGCGCGCTGCAGGTGGCGCCGGGCGGGACCGTCCACCAGGCGCGAGAGCCCCACGAGCGACCAGCCGATGGCGGCGCCCCGGGGGGTGCGCATGAGGCCCTCGGTGATCACGAACATCGCGAGCGCCGCGGATGTGCGGTCCGACCGCTCATTGCAGGTGGGCAGGATCACCAGGTCCCAGAAGCGCTCGATCGCCGCATCGCCCTGGCCGTGCGCGCGCAGCCATTCCCCGAAGGCGACGTCATCCAGCCGGGCGCGCCCGGTGGGCCCGAGCGCGGCGATCGCGCCCAGCGCCCGGAGCGCACGTGCACGCTCCCGGCGGGTCAGCAGCCCGTACGCGGCGAACGACGGCCCCATGTGGAGGGGGGCGGGCAGCCTCCGGGCCGCGAGCACCCCACGGGCGCCCGCGCGGTCGCGCACGTCCACCCGGAGCATCGGCTGCATGGCCGTGAGGCCCAGCGACCCGAGGCGCCCGAGCAATGCGGTGTATGCGGTGCAGCAGCCCAGGTGCACGTGCTGCCCGTTGTCGATCTCCTCGCCGGTGCGGGGGTCGGTGAAGGAGAACGCCTTGCCACCGAGGAACGGCCGGCGCTCCAGCAGGGTCACCCGCGCGCCCCGTCCGGCCGCCTCCACGGCGGCGGAGATGCCGGCGAGCCCGCCGCCCACCACCACCACGCGCGCCCCGCGCATGCTCACCGTGGCCTCGTCGCGATCGCCCGGGCGATCGACCGCAGCATCAGCACCGCCTTGCGACGCCCCGGCAGCGAGACGCGGCCGCGCGTGTAGTCGAACCCGCGCTCCGCGATGCGCGCGAGGATGTCCTCATACAGCGCCGCCAGCATCTGCACGCACATGCGGGCCCGCAGGTCGAGAAGGGGCAGCAGCATGTGGCCGCCGGTGAAGTACCGCCGTGCCCGCCCGGCTTGCAGGGCCATCAGGTCCCGCATGCCCGGCGTCATCCGGCCCGCGAGGATGTCGCCGTCGGTCACCCCGAACCGGGCCATCTCGTCGGCGGGCAGGTAGATGCGGTCACGCCCGGCGTCCTCCTGCACGTCGCGCATGATGTTGACCACCTGCATGGCCACGCCGAGGTCCTCTGCGTGGCCGACGGCAGAGGGGTCCCGGAACCCGAACACGTGCAGCGACAGCACCCCCACCGCACCCGCCACCCGGTCGCAGTAGGCCTCGAGGGCCGGCCAGTCCGCGTAGCGGTCGGTCGTGAGGTCCATCTCCACGCCGTCCACCAGTGCGTCCATGGGGCCGCGGGGAATCCCGAACCGCCGCACGGCGTCGGCCAGCGCCACGAGCACCGGGTCGTCCGCCGGGACGGCGCCCCCGTAGACGCGGTCGACGTCCTCACGCCGCGCGCGGACGGCCGCCGCCTTGGCGGCGGGATCGTCGGCGCCATCGACGGAGTCGTCGCACAGGCGGCTGAACGCGTACAGGGCATGGATTCCGCGGCGTCGCTCGCGCGGCAGGAGGATGAATCCGAAGTAGAAGTTGCGCGCCTCCTGCCGGGTGATGCGCGTGCATGCGTCGTAGGCATCGTCCACTGTCACGGCCGTCTCCCCGGCAGCATCCGCCATGCGACACCCGCTGCCATGCGCGCCCGTCCGCGGGCACCGGGCGCGGGCCGCGCCGCGATCGTGTCGAAGCCCTGGCGCGCGATGGAGTCGCACACCCACAGGCCCCCGGCGGTGAACATGCCGATGTCCAGCCGCACCCGTCGGGGCACCATCCCCTGCAGCGGCGCTCCCCGGGCCAGCAGCGCCCGGGCGCGTCCCACCTCCCAGCGGATGAGCTCGCACAGCGCCGGCGATGCCGCATCCGCCCGCAGGTCGTCCACGCCCACCCCGAGCAGGTCCATGTCCTCGCGCGGCAGGTAGACGCGGTCGCGCTCCTCGAGGTCGCGGCGGATGTCCTGCCAGAAGTTCACCAGCTGCAGCCCGGCGCACGTGGCATCCGACAGCGCGACGCGGTCGGGGTCGGTGATGCCGAGCACCCCGAGCACCATCCGGCCGACGGGCATGGCCGAGTAGGCGCAGTAGTCCAGGAGGTCGTCGTGGCCCTGCCACCTGGACACCCGCTGGTCCATGCGGTTGGCCTCGATCAGCCGCGTGAACGGCTCCACGTCCAGATTGCGGCGCCGGATGACATCGGCAACGGCAAGGAGCACCGGGTCATCCGCCTGCTCCTCCAGCGCCCCGGCCAGGTCGCGCTCCCATGCATCCAGGGCAATGAGGCGTTCGGAGGGGGTGGCCTCGCCGGCATCACCGATGTCGTCGGTCACCCGGCAGTACGCGTAGATCGCGCGCATGTCGGCGCGCACGTCGCCCGGTGCAAGCAGGAACGCCACCGGGAAGTTCTCGTCGTGGCCGCGGGCGATCTCCTCCGCGGCCACGTGCCGTGCGCCGGCGGTCATTCCGCGTACCGGCCGAGGGCCATCACCGGGAAGTACAGGCGGTAGTAGTGGTACTTGATCATGAAGTCGAGCGGGAAGCCGGTGCCCGTGAAGGCATCCTCGTGCCATCCGCCGTCATCCTGCTGCTCGCGCACCAGCCACCCGACGCCCGGGTCGATCGCCGGGTTGCCGCGGTCGGCGGCCATCAGCCCGATCAGGGCCCATGCGGTCTGCGACGCGGTCGAGGGCCCCACTCCGGCGAGCGAGGGATCGCGGTAGCTCTCGATGTCCTCGCCCCAGCCGCCATCGGCGTTCTGGCGCGCCGCCAGCCAGTCCACGGCCCGCCGCACCCAGGGCTCGGACATGTCCACCCCGCACGCCGCGAGTGCGGGGAGCACCGCGCCCGTGCCATACACGTGGTTGACGCCCCAGCGGCCCCACCACGACCCGTCGTCGCGCTGCGCGGCACGCAGGTATGCCACGCCCGCGCGCACCGCGGGGTGGCCGGGCGGCACGCCGCATGCCATGAGCGCCTCCAGCACATGGGCGGTCACGTCCTCCGTGGGCGGGTCGATCACCTCGCCGAAGTCGCACACCGGGAACTGCCCGACGAGGGAGCTGGTGTTGTCCACGTCGAATGCCCCCCATCCGCCGCCCGCGCACTGCATCGCGAGCAGCCAGTCCACGCCGCGCCGGATCGCGCCGTCATCGCGCGACACCCCGGACCGGATGAGCGAGATGAGGACCTCGGCGGTGTCGTCGGTATCCGGATACCACTCGTTGTGGAACTCGAAGGCCCAGCCACCGGCCTCCCCGCGCCGCGGGATCCGGCGCCAGTCGCCCTCGCGGGTGATCTCGCGCGCCATCAGCCACGCCCGCGCCCTCTCCACCGCATCGTCGTCGTCCGCCGTCCCGGAGTCGTGGAGCGCGATGGCCGCGAGGCAGGTGTCCCACACCGGCGAGATGCACGACTGGATGCGCAGGCGTCCCTCCCGGCGCAGGGCGAACGTGGAGAAGCCGTCGAGGGCGCGGACGATCACCGGGTGGTCCAGCGGCATTCCCATCACGTGGAGCGCGATGATCGAATACACCCATGGAGGCTGGATGCCGGCCCACGAGCCGTCCACCTCCTGGCGGTCGAGGATCCACGCCCTGATCCGACGCTCCGACGCGCGCCGTATGGCGCCGATGGGGTGGCGGTTGTAGAGGCGCGCCAGGGGCATCAGCCGACCCATCAGGTGGGTCAGCCTTCCCGGGCTGCGCGGCGAGGGTCCCACGACGCTCCCCGGGGCCTCCGCGAAGATCTCCTCTACCGAGGGCTGCTGGGGGAACGTCGGGTTGCGCGACAGCACCACGAGCATCGGAACGAACGTCCCGCGCGCCCACGAGGCGAACCGGTACACCGACAGCGGTGCACGGGGAGGCAGCAGCATCAGTTCGGGCGGAGCAGCGGGCAACGCCTCCCATGGGTACTTGCCGAGCACGGCCAGCCAGAGCCGCGTGAAGAAGCGCGCCTTGTTCGCGCCGCCGAGGGCGAGGATGCGGTCCCGGGCGCGCCGCATGGGCTCGGCATCGGCGGGCACCCCGGCCAGCCGCAGGGCGTACCAGGCCTCGACGGTGACGCTCAGGTCGCCCTCGCCGCCGAACCACACGGGCCATCCGCCATCATCGGACTGGGTCGCGAGCAACTCGGCGGCGATCTCGCGGCGGTCATCGGCTGACGCCAGGCCCAGGGCCTCCAGCAGGAACAGTTGCTCGGCCGTGATCGATGCATTCGACTCGAGCTCGCCCCACCAGAAGCCCTCGGGATCCTGCAGATCCCTCAGGTGGGCGGCGCCGCGCACGGCGGCCGTCCGCGCGGCGGCATGCAGGTCGGTGCCCGTGGCGCTCGTCATGCGGTGGCCGCCCGGCGCGCGGGGGCATGGGCGCGGAACCACGCCACGGCGGCCTCCATGGCGGATGCCAGGTCCGACTGGGGCAGCCCGATCTCGCGAATCGCGCGCTGGGGCGAGAAGAACATGCGCTTGCGCGCCAGCAGGGCGCCGTCCAGCGGCGCGCGCGGCTCGCGCCGGAGCAGTCGCCCCTCGACGATCTCATCGGCGGCCGCGGCGACGATCGCAACAGAGTGGGGGATGCGACGGGTGGGGGCGGGGGGGCCACCGGCGCGGTGCACCATCGCGAGGATCTCCTGCATGGTCAGGTTGCCCCACGCATGGCCGAGGATGTACCTCCGTCCCGCGACCCCGCGCTCGAGCGCGAGCAGGTGGCCCGCCGCAACATCGCGCACGTCCACCAGGTTCAGCCCGGTGTCGACGAACGCCGGCATGTCCCCGTCGAGCGCGTCGCGCACCAGCCGGCCCGTCGGCGTGGGGTGATGGTCGCCCGGGCCGATCGGTGCCGTGGGGTTGACGATGAACGCCTGCAGCCCCGTGCCGACCGCGCGGCGCACCAGGCCCTCGGCCTCGACCTTCGACGCCTTGTAGGCGCCGATCACCTGCGAAAGCGGTTGCGGCGTCTCCTCGTCGCCATGGGTGCCATCCCCGGGGATTCCGATCGTCGCGACCGACGACGTATGCACGAGGCGCGCCCCGGACGCACGGGCGACGTCGATCACCACCCGGGTGCCGTCCACGTTCACGCTCCGGACGGCCGCCGCGCGGCGCCTGCTCAGGGAGTACAGCGCCGCGGCGTGGAAGATGGCGTCCACCCCCTGCGCGGCGCGGGCAACGGCGTCGGCATCGCGGACATCGCCGATGACGGGGCTCACCCCGCCGGGCAGCGCATCTGCCGACGTGCCGCCGGGCCGCACGAGCCCCTGCACCTCGTGCCCGGCATCCCGCAGGTGCCGGGCCACGTGCGCGCCGATGAACCCGGTGGCCCCGGTGACGAGCGCCCGCATCAGGCCGCGCCCGCCAGGGCCGACGCGACCGCCGGCACCAGCCCGCGCCGGGCCGCGCGGGCGCCCCGGGCCAGCCGGACCCACGCCGCGATGTCGCCCGGTCGTGATGCCAGGCGACCGATCACGCGCGCCGGATGCACGCTGCCATCCGGCGCGACCACGCCCTCCATGTCGGGCAGGTCGTCATCCGCGCGGTCCGTGACCGCCCGGATGGCGGCGAAGGGGATGCCCGCGACCGCGCATGCCCGGGCCGTGCCAGCGCTCTCGAGGTCGACGGCGATCCCGTCGAGGCGCCGGCGCGCCGCGCGCGTGCCCGTGAGGGCCTGCGCCGTCACGAGTGCCCCCTGCGGCGTGCCCGCACCCCCCGCGAGCGCGGGGTCGCACGGCCAGGCCTCCCCGGTCCGCGCATCCCGCACGATGGCCGGGATCACCACGCCACCACGCGGCAGGCCGGGGTCGAGGGCGCCGCAGAAGCCCACCGAGATGAGCGCCGTGGCGCCTTCGTCGATCACCTGCCGGGCGCGGAGCTCAGCGGGTGCGGATCCCATTCCCGTCGCGATCACCCGCACCCCCGGGCCCGCGAAGCGCCGCAGCATCCGCTCCTCGGCGGGCACGGCGCACATCAGCGCGACCACGGCGCGGCGCATCGGTCCGTGCCGCCCCCGCTCACCCGCGCGCGAGCGTGAGCAGGTCCTTGGGGCGCGACATGGCGTCGAGGATGGTCGTGGCCTCGTAGCCGCAATGCATGAGGCAGTTCGCGCACCGGGGGTCGCGGTCGGTGCCATACCGCTCCCAGTCGGTTCCCTCGAACAGCTCGCGCATGCTCTCCACGTGGCGGTCTGCCAGCAGGTAGCACGGCGAGCGCCAGCCCTCGACGGTGTAGGTGGGCATGCTCCAGGCGGAGCAGCGGTACTCGCGCTTGCCCTGCAGGAACTCGTGGAAGAGAGGGTTGTTGTAGAAGGGGATGTCGAGGCCCTCGCACCGCCGGTGGACCTCGGTGTAGAGCTCCTGGGCCTCGGTGCGCGCGAGGAACTGCTCGCGGTCGTGGGTGACCGACTGGTAGTCGTAGCCCGGCGAGGTGATGCATCCCTCCACGCCCATGTCCTTCAGGTACTGGAACAGCTCCACGTACTCCTCGGCCGGCGTGCCCCGGAAGATGGTGGTGTTCGTGCACACGCGGTAGCCGCGCTCGATGGCCTCGCGCATGTGCCCCGTCGCCTTGGTGAAGACCCCGCGGCGGTCGACGGCATGGTCGTGCACGGACTCCATGCCATCGATGTGCACGACGAACGCGAAGCGCTTCGACGGCTCGATGCGCCCGAATGCGCGGTTCATCAGGATGCCGTTGGTGCAGAGGTACACGAAGCGCCCCTGGTCGATGATGCCGTGCACGATCTCGTCGATCTGCTTGTGGATCAGCGGCTCGCCTCCCGGGATGTTCACGATCGGGGCGCCGCATTCCTCGGCCACGCTCAGGCACTCCTCCACGCTCAGCCGCTTGTGGAAGACGTCCTTGTACTCCTGGATACGCCCGCATCCGGTGCAGGCGAGGTTGCAGAGCTCGAGGGGCTCGAGCATCAGGGTGAAGGGGAAGCGCTCCTTGCGCTCCAGCAGCTTCTTCTTCGCGATGTACGTCGCCATGCCGAGCTCGAGCGAGAGCGGGCGCTTTGCCACCGGTTCCTCCTCATCTGCATCCGGACCTGCGGGACCAAACCGTAACCCACGCACCGGCGCGCCGCCGCCCGCCCGCCCCGTCAGTTCTGCCGCGCGAATGCCGTGTCGGTGATGGCGGCCAGGTCGTCCACCGGGCCGTCGAGGTCGGACAGCAATGCCCGGGCGCGTGCATGTGATTCGGCCGCGAGCGCCCGGGCCCGCTCCATGCCGTGAAGGCTCGTGTAGGTGACCTTGCCCATGCGCTCATCCGCGCCCACGGCCTTGCCGAGCTCCTCCTCGGAGCCCGCGACGTCGAGGATGTCGTCCACGATCTGGAAGAGCAGGCCCAGTTCGCGCGCGAATGCGCGGTAGATGCGCTCCTGCTCCGGAGGCGGTGGCGCCAGTACCAGCGCCACATGCACCGACACCGCCATGAGCCGACCGGTCTTCAGGGCGTGCATCGCGGCCAGGGGGCCGGCACCACCCGCGCCCGCGCCCTTCAGGTCGAGGTACTGGCCTCCCACCATCCCGGCGACCCCGGTGGCCCGGCTGATCTCCCGGAGGATCCCGGCCTGCACGGCCGGGCCGCCCGCCTGCTCCTCGCACACGAGCCGGACCGCCTCCGCGAACAGCGCATCACCCGCGAGGATCGCGACGTCCTCGCCGTACACCACGTGGCAGGTCGGCATGCCCCGCCGCAGATCATCGTCGTCCATGGCCGGAAGGTCGTCATGGATGAGCGAGTAGGTGTGCACCAGCTCGATGGCCGCGGCGGCGGGCATGAGCGCGCGCGGGTCGCACCCGAGCGACTCCGCCGTGGCGAGCGCGAGCACCGGCCGGATGCGCTTACCACCCGCGAGCAGCGAATAGCGCATCGCCTCGACGAGCCCCCCGGTGCCCTCCGCCTCGGCCGACTCGTGCGGATCGTCCACGGTGAACCAGAGGCCGGCCAGGTACTCGTCCACCTGCTGCCTCAGGTGCTCCGGATACCGGGCATGGACGCTCTGCGCGGCGGTCTCGCTCATCGGGCCGCAGGCTACCCGGCTGGTACCGTCGCCCGCCATGCGCGCCCTGGTGCTCCATGGTCCCGACGACGTCCGCCTCGAGGAGGTCCCGGTGCCCGTGCCGGGCCCGGGCGAGGTGGTGCTCCGGGTGACCCGGGCGCTCACGTGCGCGACGGACGCCAAGATGCTCCGGCAGGGGACCCACCCGGCCCTTCCCGCGCCGCCCGCGCCCTTCGGGCACGAGGCCTGCGGGGTGGTTGCCGCCGTGGGGCCCGGGGCGCCATCCGTGCGCGAGGGCGATGCGGTCGTCGTGGCCAACTCCGCGCCCTGCGGTGCCTGTCCGCCGTGCCTGCGCGGGCGTCCGTCGCTGTGCGAGGACATCACCTACCTGTCGGGCGCCTACGCGGAGTACCTGCGAGTGCCCGCGCGCATCGCCGCCCGCAACATGCTTCCGCTACCCGACGGACTGCGCCCCGATCTCGCGGCCATGGTCGAACCCCTGGCCTGCGCAGTGCGCGGCACGGAGCGCGTGGAGGCCGGTGCCGGGGACGAGGTCGTGGTGCTGGGCGGCGGGGTGCAGGGCACCCTCATCACGGGTCTGCTGGCCGGCCGCGGCTGCCGGGTGACCCTGTGCGACCCGCACCCCTCCCGCCGGGATCGCGCGCTCCGGTTCGGCGCCGTGGCCGCCATGGAGGCCCCGCGCGACCCGGCGACCCTCGCCGCGGTGCGGGATGCGCACGGCGGCGGGCGCGGACCCGATGCGGTGGTGGAGGCCGTCGGGCGGCCCGATGCATGGGAGGCCGCGGTGGCACTCGCCCGGCCCGGGGGGGAGGTGCTCCTGTACGGCGGGTGCGCGCCCGGCACCACCGTCACGCTCCCCACGTTCCCCCTGCACTACGGTGAGCTGTCCGTGCGCGGTACCTACCACCACACCCCCGTCGCCGTGCGGGGCGCACTGGAACTGCTGCACGCGGGCGGGGCGCCCTTCGCGGATCTCCTCGGTGATGAGGTGACCCTCGATGAGGTCCCCGCGATCCTGCGCGGGGGCTCCGGCGACAAGCGCCCCGTCCGCATGGACTGATGCCCGCTAGGCGTTGCGGGCGATGATCTCCCGGAGCTTCGCGAACTGCTCGGCCTGCTCGCGCAGCCGGGTGAGTTCATCCTGCTGCGCGCGCACGGCCGCGGCCAGGTCGGCGACGGCCCTTTCCGCAGCGGCGAGGGCATCGGCCACCGTCCCGGTGCCGGAGGTGGCCTGCGCGCGCGCGGTGCCGCGCCGTCCGCGCGGCTGCAGGGCGACGCCCCGCTTGCGGGCGATGCGGTAGTAGTTCGCCGCAACCGTGCCCGCCCGGCGCCCCGTGCGCCGCGAGATGTCCTCGAACGCGTCGCTCTTCGACATCGCCCCGCCCGCGGTCATCTGCTCGACCTCGGCGAAGATCGCCTCGGCCACGCCGCCGCGGGGGGTGGGCTCCGGCGCGCCCCCCGTCGCGGGTTCGGTCACGCCCGTCGCGGGGGCCACCCCGGTGTCGTCCTGGTTCATCACTGCATCACTCCACGTTGATTCATGCCCTTATGTCACATGCAATTGACTTATGTCAATTCATGTAACGAAGAATGCAATTGATGCTCGTCAATCGCGCGTGAACACGGCGACCGTGGCGGTGTGCGCGTGCAGGTACGACTCGCCGCCCACCGGGCCGATCTCGCCGTTGCACGCGATTCCCGCCAGCGGGACACCGCCGAGCGCATCGTGCACGGCCAGTGCGTCGTGGTGGGGCGTGCCGGAGGGGGGCGCCGCCCGGCCGGTGCACGTGAACAGCAGTGCGCCGCCCGCCGCGGAGGCGGGCGCTCCGGAGAGCGCCCGCTGCAGGTCGGCGTCGGCCGAGGCCGCATCGCGTACCTGCACCTGCACCACCTGGCCCAAGCGGGGGTGCTCGCCCACCGCGATTGCGCCCGTGGCCTCGTCGACCGCGGCGACGCCCCGCACCAGGAAGTCGCCGGGCGCGAGCATGGGGGCGTCGGTGCCGAGCGCCAGCCCGATGAGCACCCCTGGGCCCACGAGGGCCCGCTCGTCGCCGGGAAGCCCGGCGACCACCTCGCGGATGCGCTCGAGCGCGGGTTTTCCCGCCAGGTGGGTGATCACGGGCCCCCTGCATCCGGTGATGGTCATCTCCGGTCCCACCGGCCGGCATCCCTGGGACACCACGGCGCGCATGCCGGGCACGGCCACTCCCACGGCGCCCGCGGTGAGGACCTCCTCGCCGATCACCAGGCGGTGGTCGCCCGCACGCCGTCCACCCGATGCCAGTCCACCGACCACGGTCCGCGGGGCCGCCTGCCCGTCGTGCCCCGCAAGTGTCCCGGGCGGGAACGAGAACGGGTCGGCCAGCAGGAGGATGGGGTCGCCGGAGGCGAGCGGCCCCGGCGCCGCGGGGTCGAGGTGCGGGGGCCATCCCGTCAGCACCGGCTGGCCGTCCGGGCCCTCTCCCGGTCGCAGGGCGAAGGGCTCCGGTGCCCGGGTGCCGAGCACGGCGGCCCAGAGGGCGAGGGCGGGGGCCCGGTCCGCCCTGCCACCCGTTCCCGCGATGGCCTCCCCGGTGCAGCCGATGAGCGCGCCCGGGCGGATGCCCGCGGTGATGATCGCGGCGATGCCGCGCGCGTTCGCCATGAGGTCGGGCGTGGCGAACAGCACCGCGAGGTCGGGGGATTCGCCCCCGAGCGCCGCCTCCACCTGCGCGACGGCGTGGCGGGCCGCCTCCGCGGCATCCGGCAGCGCGACCAGGGCGGAGGCACAGCGGTTCATGCGCCCAGTGTGCCCCATGCGCCGGAGAACTTGACACCCGATGGCCCGGCTGGTCTGGTTCCCGGGAATGCGTCACCACCCCGACATCCCGCCGGCCCCATGAGGGCGCTCGGGGTGGTCGCCGCGGCACTGTGCGTGCTCGCATGGTTGGCGGCGGTCATCGTCTGGACGACCGCGGGGCGGGTCACCACGGACACCGGGTTCGCCGACGTGACGATCGAGACCGTGCAGAGCCCGCCGGGAGCCCAGGCAGTGACCGACGCCCTGGCGCGGGTGGTCGATGAGTACGCGGCCGGACGCGGTGTGTCCCTCACGCCGTCATCCCGCGAGATCGTGCGCGCGCAGGTGGAGGACGTCATCCTCGGCGCGGACTTCCCGGAACTGATCGCCCCTGCGGTCGGGCAGGCACGGCGCGCGTTCGAGGCCGACCCGTCCGGACCGGTCACGATCGACTTCTCCGCCCTCCGGCCGATTGCCGAGGAGAGGGTGCGCCAGGTGAACCCCGACCTGGTGTCCGCCATCCCACCGGATGAGGACCTCGTGGTGACGGTGCAGCCGCGGGACCTGCCGAGCGCGGCCGGCACCATCGCGGGTGCCGCCGACATGCTGCGGTGGCTGCCCCTGTGGCTGCTGCTGGGCGCAGTCGCCCTTGGCGCCATCGGCCTGTGGGCCGGCGCGAACCGGCCACGCATGCTGCGTGCGGTGGGTGCGGCCGTGATGGTGACCGCGCTGTTCCCGCTGGCGATGCGCCTGGCGGTGCCGCCGGTGGCGGCCTCATTCGTGGAGGCGGGCAATCCCGGGGACGTGGTGTCGACGGCGACGGTCGCGATCCTCGGCCGGTGGTGGATCGCCTTGGTGGCGTGCCTGGTGGTGGGCAGCGCGCTGGTCGCCCTGGGCGTCCGCGCGGCCCGCAGTCGCCCCGTACGGCGGTCGCCCATCGTGCTCGGCCGCTAGGCGGCGTCCCCGGGCCCGGGGTCCAGCGGGTCGATCACCGCATGCGCCTCCAGGGCGCGTCCCTCGGGGACCATGACGTCCCTGGGCCCGCCCGCCAGGAAGTCGGGCACGTCGAAGCCGGCCATGCGCCGCACGTAGGCGGGTATCCCGGCATCGGCGAGGATGCCCTGGATCATCTCGGCCTCGGGCTGGTTCCGGGCCACGGCCACGCGCACCCAGGTGGGTTGCCCCGCATCTGTCCGCGCGGGGCGCGGCGTGCCCCGCCCGGCGGACGCGGGCAGCGCGACGAGCGCGCCCAGTGCGAACCCGGCCACGTGGACCCAGTGGGCCGTGCCCGACCCCGCGCCTGCAACCGCGTATGCGGTCTCGAGGCCGATCCACGCGGCGATGGGTATCCAGGCCGGGAGCCCCGCCCCGGTGCGGCCCCGTCCGGCGACCAGGTGCAGGCGGGCGCGGGGGAACAGCACGAGGTACGCGCCGAGGACCGCCGCGACGATGCCCGAGCCGCCCACCACCGGCTGCGTGGATCCGGCGTCGGCCACGGCCTCGAGCAGGAAGGCCCCGTACCCGCAGGCGATGACCACGGGCAGGAATCGCACGCGCCCCAGGCGCTGCTCCACGGAGGGACCGAAGACCCAGAGGAACAGCAGGTTGCCGAGAAGGTGCCACCACGACGCGTGCAGGAACTGCGCCGAGGCCGCCTCGATCCACGGCGACCTCTCCGCGGACAGCACCACGCAGGGGTCGGCCGCCGCGGCGGCGTCGCCGGTGAGGTGCGCGGGCACCATTCCCCAGCGGCAGGCGAGCGCCTGCGATGAATCCGCGATGTTCCCGTCGTCGGGGCGCAGCGACTGGACCACCCACAGCAGCACCCACGCCCCCATGAGCGCATAGGTGAGGACCGGCGCGCGATCACGCGGTTGGTCGTCCGACAGGATCCGCGCCATGGCGTGCGGGCTACCCCAGCACGTGCATGAGCAGCGCCGCCTGCACGTGCAGGCGGTTCTCCGCCTCGTCCCACACCGCGGAGCGCGGCCCGTGGTAGACGGCGCGGGTGATCTCCAGGCCGTCGTGGGCCGGCAGGGGATGCAGGGCGATGGCGTCGGGGGCTGCGCGGTCCATCAGGGCCTCGTCCACGCGGTACGGGGCGAATACCCGCAGGCGCTCCGCCTCCTCCTCCTCGTCCCCCATCGACACCCACACGTCGGTGTACACCGCATGCGCGCCGGCAACGGCGTCGCCGGGGTCGGTCACCACCGATACCCCACCGCCGCGGGCGCGGGCGATCCCGTCGGCCCGGGCCACCACCTCCGGATCGGGCAGGTAGCCCTCGGGGCAGCCGGCCACAACCTCCATGCCCATGTGGGCACCCGCGACCATGAGGGAATGGCAGCAGTTGTTGCCGTCGCCGACGTAGGCCGCCCGCAGGCCGGCCGGGTCGCCGAACCGCTCACGGATCGTCATGAGGTCCGCAAGCCCCTGGCATGGGTGGTGGTCATGCGTGAGGGCATTGATTACAGGGACGTCCGCGTGACGGGCGAGGGCGGCCACCTTCTGGTGATCGACGGTCCGGATGACGATGGCGTCGACGAACCGCGAGAGCACGCGGGCGGTGTCCTCGATCGACTCGCCCCGCCCCAGTTGCATGTCGCGTCCCGCCAGCACCACCGGGTGCCCGCCGAGGCGCGCGATTCCCACCTCGAACGACACGCGCGTGCGCGTGGATGGCTGCTCGAAGATGAGGGCCACGCTCCGGCCGGCCAGCGTGGCGGGCCACTGCGGCGCGGCCTTGAGCGCCGCGGCGAGGTCCAGTACCTCGCGCACCGCATCGGAGGGGTGGTTCATCAGGCTCAGCACCGAACGGCCGGCCAGTGACGGGTGGGGTGCGTGGTCGATCACCGGTGCAGGATATCGCGGCGTTCGCGGGCCTCCCGTCCGGGGCATGCGGCACGATCGGGTCCTCACGACGACCGGGGGGGCGGCCATGGCGACGGGCTGGTGGGTGCTGATCGGCATCGGCGCGTTCATCGCGCTGGTGGCGCTGTACGACATCCTGCAGCGCAGGCACTCGATCCTGCGCGTATTCCCGGTCGTCGGTCACCTGCGTTACGTGCTCGAGGCGTTCGGCCCGGAGCTGCGCCAGTACATCGTCACGAGCAACGATGACGAGAGGCCCTTCAGCCGCAATGAACGCCGGTGGATCTATGCGAGCAGCAAGCGCCAGAACGCCGGATTCTCCTTCGGCACCGACGCCGAATTCGAGCGGTCCCCGGGCTACCTGATCATCAGCCCCGCCGCCTTCCCGGCCCCGCCGCCCCCGGAGGGCGACCCGGACGACTGGCCTCTGGCATCGGCAAAGGTGCTCGGTGGCCCGCGGGGGCGGCGGGGGGCCTTCCGGCCCTCGTCGGTGGTCAACATCTCCGGCATGTCGTTCGGTGCCCTGTCGGGCCGGGCGGTCGAGTCCCTGAACGCGGGCGCCGCGCTGGCGGGGTGCATGCAGACGACGGGCGAGGGCGGGATCACCCCGTACCACGACCACGGGGGCGACCTGGTGCTGCAGTTCGGCACCGGGTGGTACGGGGCGCGCGATGCGCGGGGGCGCCTGGACCTGCCACGCCTCGTGGACCTCGTGGAGCGGTTCCCGGTGAGGGCGATCGAACTCAAGCTGAGCCAGGGCGCGAAGCCCGGCGTGGGCGGGATGCTGCCGGCGTCGAAGGTGACGCCCGAGATCGCCCGCATCCGCGGGGTGGAGCCGGGAGTTGCCTGCATCAGCCCGCCGGTGAACCCCGAGTTCTCCGATGCCGACGGCATGCTGGACGTCGTGGAGCGGATCGCCGAGGCGACCGGGGTGCCCGTGGGCATCAAGTCGGCCGTCGGGGAGAGCGCGTTCTGGGGTGAGCTGGCCCGTCTCATGGACCGGGGCACGCGTGGCGTGGACTTCATCACCATCGACGGCGGGGAGGGGGGGACCGGCTCGGGCCCGCTGTCGTTCGTGGATCACGTGGGGCTGCCATACCGGCTCGCCCAGGCGCGTGCGCTGCGCGCCTTCGCCGAGCGGGGCATCCAGCACGACGTCACATGGATCGGATCGGGGCGCCTTGGGCTTCCCGATGAGGCCATCATGGCGTTCGCGCTGGGCGCCGACATGATCAACGTGGGCCGCGAGGCCATGCTGTCCATCGGCTGCATTCAGGCGCAGCGGTGTCACACGGGGCACTGCCCCAGCGGCGTGGCCACGCAGTCGCACTGGCGCCAGCGGGGCATCGACCCCACCCTCAAGTCCGCTCGCGCGGCGTCGTACGTCATCGCCATGCGCCGCGACATCACGCGCCTGTCGCGGTCCACGGGGGTCGCGCATCCGTCGCAGGTCTCGCTCGAGCACATCGAGGTGCTGGAGGGCGATGTCCTCACGCCGGTGGCCCAGCGGTTCGGGATCCATCCCGACTGGGCTGTGCCCGTGATGATCTAGCGGGTCATCCCGAGGCCAGGGGCCCCTCGGCCCACCCCGCGCCCAGCCGCATGGCGAGGTCGATGTCGTCCGGCCCGGCCACGCCCTCGTCGGCCAGGCGACGCGCCTCGTCGAGCGCGGCGGCGTAGTACACGGCGGCGACGACCGGCTCGGCACCGGCCCCGCCACCCGCGTGCCCGGGCAGCAGTCCGCTCCCGGACTTGCGGCCCAGGTGCCCGGCCGCGACGAGGGGGGCCAGCGTGCCGGCATCGGCGAACCGGTCCCCATAGGCCGCCTCCAGGTCGCCGCGGATGCTCTCGAGCACGTCGAGGCCCACGAGGTCCCCGAGCGCGAACGGGCCCATGGGTGCGGGGCCGCCGTCGACGACTGCACGGTCGGCGCCCTCGCGGTCCACGGGCGCCCCCGCCGCGGCCCGGTAGGCCTCGGCCATGGCGCGCACGAGCACCCGGTTCACGACGAAGCCGGGGCACTCGCGCACCCGCACGGGGGTCTTGCCCAGTTCCCCGGCGAGTGCGATGCCCCGTGCGATGGTGTCCTCTGTCGTGGCCGCGCCGGCGATCACCTCGACCAGCGGCATCACGCTGGCCGGGTTGAAGAAGTGCAGGCCGAGCATCCGCCCCGGGGAGCGCGTGGCATCGGCCAGTGCGGTGACCGACAGCCCGGAGGTGTTCGTGGCCACCAGGGCGTCGGGCCGGATCACCTCGTCGAGCTGCCGGTGCACGGCGACCTTGAGCGCCAGGTCCTCGGGCACCGCCTCGATCACCACGTCCACGGCAGATAGATCGGCGAGGGAGGCCACGGGATGGATGCGCCCCGCCGCGGCACGCGCGTCGGCCTCGGCCAGACGTCCGCGTTCCACCAGCCGGGCGCCCAGCGCGAGTGCCCGGTCGCGACCCATCGCCGCGCGCTCGGCGTCGGCATCGGACATGAGGACGTCCATGCCCGCGACCGCGGCGACGTGCGCGATCTCGCACCCCATCGTGCCCACACCGATGATGCCCATCGCACTCATGGCCCGAGCCTACCGTGGCGCGTCCGGGGTGGCGCGTAGGTTTTCCCAAACCGGTGCACAGTGCTCCGGTTCAACGCCTCACACGGTGCTGAGCCGACCCGACCATGACGTCGAACGGGATGCCGCCCTGGCCGCGCGGTACCGGCAACGTCGCCTCGTGCTGCTGGGCACCCTGCTCGTGGCCACCGTGGTGCCGATCGTGGCGATGGGGGCATGGTGGCTCTGGCCGCTGCTGGCGGTGCCCGCCGCCCTCGCGGCTCCCCTGGCGGGGGCAACGGGCCTGATGGCCACCCTGCTGGCGTCCGCCATCGCGCTGGCCGCGGCATCGTCGGGTGAGGTCGCCACCGCCGAGGCCGCGATGGGGTTCATCGCGATCGTGGTGGTGGCCGCGCTGGGCGCGGCGCATGCGGGCCTGGCGGATGACCTGGGGGCCTCCTGGCGCTCGCGCGGCGCCGCCAGGGGCCCGGCGATGGCGCCGTCTGCGGTGTTCGACGTGATCGCCGAGCGCGACTGCCGGCGGGCGGCGGAGACGGGCAGCCCCGTGGCCGCGGCGGTCGCGGTCATCCCGCGCGTCCCCGCGCTTCGCGCCGTGCACGGCGACGACGTGCTCCGGCGCCTGCTCGATGCCTGCGCGGACGCCGTGGCGCACGTGGCCCACGGCGGTGACCTGGTGATGGAGGACGCCCCGGGGCGCTACGTGGCGCTGGTCGCCGGGGGCGAGGACGCCGCCCGTGACCTGGGACACCGCCTTGCGACGGCCCTCGAGTCCGTGGCGGTGCGCGACCATGATGGCCTTCGGGTGACGGCGGGGTCGGTGGCGGTCGGGGCCGCTGCGTGGACGATCGCCGACACGGGCCCGTCATCCCTCATCGAGCGCGCTGACGCTGATCTGCGTCGCGACATGGGCGCGGACGCCGCCAGCCGACCCGACGAGCAGGTCACGGGCGAGTTCCGCTCCGTCGCCGTCGCCGACGCCGCATAAGGCGCCCCGCGGCCGCGCCGAGCCCGGCGCCGGCCACGATGTCCAGGGGGTCGTGATCAGCGGCGGCCACCCGGGCCGCCATGCCGATTGCCGCCGCGGCGTGCGCGGCCACTCCGACAAGCGGCCGCTCGCGGGCCACCACCAGCGCGATGGCCGCGGACGAGGCGGCATGGCGACTGGGGAAGCCGCCCTCGGTGCGCGCCCCCGGTCGCGGGCGGTCGATCGCGTCCCGCGCCACCTTCGCCAGGGCGCCGGCAATCGCCCCGGCGGCGACCGCGCGCAGGCCGAGCGTCCGCGAGCCGGGGATCAGGACGAGCGCGAGCGCGAGCCCCTGGAACGCCGGGGCCATGGCATCGGCTGCGAGCCGGGCCCAGTCACGGCCACCCGGAACGCCCGCGACGGCGGCGCGGATGCCGTCGCCCGCACGCCGGTCTGCCACGAGGATCGCATGGGTGACGTCATCGGCCTGCACCCGGCCCACGCTAGGGCAGCCCCGGTCCGCGCGCCCGGCTAGGCTCGGGTGCGTGCTGGTTACCCGCCGGATCATTCCCGCTGCCGCCGTGGCGGCCGCCGCCGCGGCGGCCGTCGGCATGTCCGCGTGCGGGTCGTCGACGACGGGGGCCGCGCCCGAGGTCCAGGCCGCAGCCGACCGCCCGGATCCGGTCGTCGTGCGGGTGCCGCGCCTCACCGGCGGCGGATCGCTGGAGGTCGGCAGTCCGGCGGAGCGCCCGACCGTGGTGAATCTGTGGGCCTCGTGGTGCGGGCCGTGCCGGGAGGAGATGCCCGCGGTCGAGGCGTTTGCCCGCTCCCATCCGGACGTCCGCGTGGTGGGGATCGCCATCGACGACACCACCGACAGCGCCCGCGAGTTCGCCCGCGAGGTCGGGGTGACGTTCCCGCTCGGCATCGACGGCGAGGACGCGGTGGGGGATGGCTACGGGGTGACCGGGCTCCCCACCACCCTCGTGCTCGATCGCGCGGGCCGCCTGGCCGCCACGTGGGCCGGGCCCGTGACCGCCGCGGACCTGTCGCGGTTGACAGAGCCCCTGGTGAACGAGTCGTGACGGCCGGCGCGCACGACCTGGGCACTCGCGTGCGGTCGTTCGCGGACCGCCACGACCTGCTGCCCGCGGGCCATGGGGTGCTGGCGCTGGTGTCGGGCGGCGCCGACTCCACCGCGCTCATGCACGTGCTTCCGCGTGTCCACGATGGCCCGGTGCACGTGCTCTCCTTCGATCATGGGCTGCGCGCAGGCTCCGCGGGCGAGGCCCGCGACGTCGCTGCCCGCGCCCGTGCCCTCGGCCTGCCCGCCCACGTGGAGCACCTCGGGCTTGCGCCCGGACCGCACGCGCTGGAGCGCGCCCGGGAAGCCCGCCTCGCCGCTGCGGAGCGCGTGCGTGCCGGACTCGGACTGGACGCGATCGCCACCGGGCACACCCGCACCGACCACGTGGAGACCATCCTGTTCCGTGCCGCGCGGGGAACGGGCCGCACGGGTGCCCTCGGCATCGCCCCGCGGCGCGGCAGGTTGGTGCGGCCGCTGCTGGGCGTCTCGCGCGACGAGACCCGGGAATGGTGCCGGGAGCATGGAGTCCCCTTCGTGGACGACCCGACCAACGACGACATGGCGACCGCCCGGGCCCGCGTGCGCCTCGGCCTGCTGCCGGCGTTCCGGGCGGTGCACCCGTCGGCGGAGGCCAACCTGGCCCGCATGGCGGAGTTGCTTGCCGATGAGGCGGATGTCGTGGAGGCGGCAGTGGCCGTCGCGGGCGCCCGGGTGCGGCGTGACGGTGGGCTGGACGCCCACCTGCTCGCTGCCGAGCCGGTGGCGATCGCACGGATCCTCGTGCGCGGACTCCTCGCCGACGCGGGCTTTCCCGGCGACGCGCTCTCGGCTGAGGCGGTCGACGCGGTCCTCGCGCGCGCCCGGTCGGGCGCGGGATCCACGCAGGTACCCGGTGGGCTCGTTGCCGTGGACCGGGGCTTGCTGGTGGCCGAGGGGGCCGGGCGCGAGGCGCAGCCGATCGTGCCGATGCCGCTGCCGGTGCCGGGGATGGTGCATGTCGCGGGCACCCGGCTGAGCGCCCGCGCGGGCGTCGCCGTGCCCGGGTCCGGGGCCGACGCGGCCTGGGTCCGCCCCGAGGGCGCCCTGGTGGTGCGGGCCCCCGCTCCCGGGGATCGCGTGGGCCTCGCGGGCGGCGGGCATCAGTCGCTCGGCCGGATGCTGGCGGCGGCGGGGGTACCTGCGCGCCGGCGCCACGCAGTTGCCGTGGTCGCCGACCGGCGCGGGGTGGTGTGGGTGCCGGGGTACCGGGTGGAGCCCTCGGCCGTCGCGATGCCCGGCGTGGCTGCCGTTGCCCTGCGGGCGGTGGCCGCGTGAGCGGCGCCACGCCCGGCGAGGTGCTGGTGACGCGCGAGCGGCTCACCGAGCGCGTGCGGGAGATGGCTGCCGAGATCTCGGCCGACTACGCGGGCCGCGACCTGCTGGTGATCGGGATCCTGAAGGGCGCGGTGTTCTTCACCGCCGACCTGGTGCGCGAGCTGACGGTCCCCTGCGAGATCGACTTCATGTCGGTGTCCTCATACGGCTCGGCCACGCACTCATCCGGCGTCGTGCGCATCACCAAGGACCTCGACGTCGCCATCGAGGGGCGTGATGTCCTCCTTGTGGAGGACGTGATCGACTCCGGGCGCACCCTGCGGTACCTCATGCGCAACCTCTCGGCGCGCGATCCCGCGTCCCTCGAGACCTGCGCCCTGCTCAGCAAGCCCGCCGCGGACCGGCTGGACCTGGGCACCCGGTACGTGGGCTTCCGGCTGCCCGACGTGTTCGTCGTGGGCTATGGACTGGACGCCGGGGAGCGCTTCCGGGAGCTGCCGTACATCAGCGCCCTGCCCGGGTAGCCGCCCGGGGTTCCGGCACCCCGGTGCGGCTCGCGGATCCAGCAGGCGCTGCTACCCTCGTGCGACGTCGTCGAGCGGGAGTTGACCGCTGAGCCGCTTCTTCAAGAGCGCCGCATTCCCCATCCTCATCGTGATCCTCCTGGCCTTCGTGGCCCAGAGGCTCGTCACGTCGTCATCCGAGCCGGCCGAGCAGCCCACCTACACGGGCTACCAGCAGGATCTGGCGGCGGGCAAGGTGTCGCGCGTCACGATGCAGACCAAGGACCAGGAGCTCGAGGTCACGCTCAAGGACGGCACGACCTACGTGACCGGGTTCCCCGATGACAGCGGCGCCGAGGTGACCAGCGCCATCGACGCCGCGAAGGTGCCGATGGTGGTGGAGGGCCGCGGTGGCTCGGCATGGTGGGGATTCCTGATCACCCTGGCCCCGTTCCTGCTGTTCTTCGTGTTCTGGATCTTCCTGATGAACCAGATGCAGGGCGGCGGCTCGAAGGTGATGAGCTTCGGCAAGAGCCGTGCCAAGCGCATGTCGGTGGACCAGCCGAAGATCACCTTCAGCGACGTCGCGGGCGCGGAGGAGGCCGTGGAGGAACTCGAGGAGATCAAGGAGTTCCTCGAGAACCCGAAGCGGTTCCAGTCGCTGGGCGCGCGCATTCCCAAGGGCGTGCTGCTCTACGGCCCCCCGGGTACGGGCAAGACCCTGCTGGCCCGTGCGGTTGCCGGGGAAGCCGGGGTGCCGTTCTTCTCCATCTCGGGGTCGGACTTCGTGGAGATGTTCGTGGGCGTCGGCGCCAGCCGCGTGCGCGACCTGTTCGAGCAGGCCAAGCAGAATTCTCCCTGCATCATCTTCATGGACGAGATCGACGCCGTGGGCCGGCATCGCGGCGCGGGCATGGGCGGCGGACATGACGAGCGCGAGCAGACGCTGAACCAGTTGCTGGTCGAGATGGACGGGTTCGAGGCGAAGGACAACATCATCCTCATCGCGGCCACGAACCGGCCGGACATCCTCGATCCGGCGCTGCTCCGGCCCGGCCGCTTCGACCGCCAGATCATGGTGGACCGCCCGGACCGCGCCGGCCGCGCGGAGATCCTTCGCGTGCACACGCGCGGCAAGCCGATCGCCAAGGACATCGACCTCGACACGCTGGCCGGGCAGACGCCGGGCTTCACGGGCGCCGACCTGGCCAACCTGGTGAACGAGTCGGCCCTGCTCGCCGCCCGCAAGGGCAAGAAGGTCATCGACGGGCAGGAGCTCGAGGAGGGCATCCTGCGCGTGATCGCCGGGCCCGAGAAGAAGACCCGCCTGTTGTCGGACAAGGAGCGCGTGGTCACCGCGTACCACGAGATGGGCCACGCCATCGTGGGCCACTTCCTCCCGAATGCCGACCCGGTGCACAAGATCTCGATCGTCAGTCGCGGGCAGGCCCTGGGCTACACCATCTCGATGCCGGCCGAGGACAAGTTCCTCACCACGCGTGCGCAGCTCGAGGACACCATGGCCATGACGCTCGGCGGCCGTGCCGCCGAGGAGCTGGTGTTCGCCGAGATCACCACGGGCGCCGCCAACGACCTCGAGAAGGTCACGGCAACCGCCAAGCAGATGACCATGCGCTTCGGCATGAGCGAGAAGCTCGGTCCGCGGGTCCTGGGCCACAACCACGGAGCCCCGTTCCTCGGTCGCGACATGCACTCGGAGCCGGACTACTCCGATGACATCGCCCGGCAGATCGACGTCGAGATCCGTCGCATCATCGAGGACGCCTACCAGCGTGCGAAGGACATCCTGTCCGAGCACCGCCTGGCGCTCGAGAACATCACCCAGATCCTCCTGCGCCGCGAGACCATCGAGCGCGATGAGTTCCTCCGCCTGCTGGAGGGCGAGTCGGAGGCCGACGTGTTCCGGGTGAAGGACGAGCGCGCCCGCCAGAAGGCCGCCGAGGCCGAGCGCGAGGCCGACGAGGCCGGCGCATCGAAGCGCCGCTCGCCTCTGCCGCCCCCCGCCCCGGGCAGCGCCCCGGGCACCGCAGGCGCCTAGCCGTCCCGCGGCGGGCACTGCGCTACTGCGTGCCCGACCCCGGTGCCAGGCACGTAACCGTCCGGGCACGGACGCTCCGCCGCGCCGGCGCCCCTTTCCCGTGGGGTTCCGGCAGCGTGCGCACGGTTAAGTGCCTGACACCGGGGTAGCCTCCGGGCATCGCCGCGTTACCGCTCACCTGGCTCCGTGCGCCCTGCGTAATGGGGATCCTCAATGTGACCCCCGACTCGTTCAGCGACGGGGGCGAGTACCTCCATGGCGCCGCGGCCGCAGGGCATGCGCGCGCCATGGCCGCCGCCGGAGCGGTCATCATCGACGTGGGGGCGGAGAGCACCCGGCCCGGTGCCACGCCGGTCGGGGCGGAGGTGGAGATCGCGCGCCTTGCGCCCGTGCTGCGCGCGCTGTCGAGTGCCGTGCCGACCGTGCCGTTGTCGGTCGATACCCGGGATGCGACCGTGGCCCGGTTTGCCATCGATGCCGGCGCGGTGCTGGTCAACGACGTCTCGGCCGGGGGGGACCCGGCGATGCTGCCGTTGGTGGCAGAGAGGGGTGTCGGGATCTGCCTCATGCACATGCAGGGCGAGCCACCGACCATGCAGGACGACCCGCGCTACGGCGACGTGGTGTCCGAGGTCGCCACGTTCCTCGAGGCGCGGATGGGCGCCGCGGTCCGGGCCGGGGTGGCCGAGGAGGCCATCGTGGTGGACCCGGGAATCGGCTTCGGGAAGTCGCTCGATCACAACCTCGCGCTGCTCCGGGGGCTCGGGGTGATCGCCTCGCTGGGGCGCCCCGTCCTGGTGGGCGCCTCGCGCAAGGGGATGATCGGTGCGCTGACGGGGCGCGGGGTGGCAGAGCGCCTCGCCGGGTCGCTCGGCGCCGCGCTGGCCGCTGTTGCCGCGGGCGCTTCCGTGCTGAGGGTGCATGATGTGGCCGAGACCGTGGATGCCCTGCGGGTGTTCACCGAGATCCGCGGGGGTGGGGCATGAGCGATGTCGTGGTGCGCATACGGGGGCTTGAGGTGGCCGGCCGGCACGGCGTGCACGAGGCCGAGCGCGTCCTCGGCCAGCGCTTCGTGGTGGACCTGGACATGGTCCTCGGAACCGATGCCGCCGCGGCCAGCGATGACCTCGCCGACACCGTGGACTACGCGCGTATCGCCGATGACGTCGCCGGCATCGTCGCCGGCGAGCCCGTGGCGCTGCTCGAGCGCCTGTGCCGCCTGATCGCCGACCGCGCCCTGCGCGAGCCGGTGGTGCGTGAGGTGACGGTGACCGTGGCGAAGCCGCAGGTGGCGATCCCCCACGTCCTCGATGACGTCTCGGTGACGCTGCACGCGGAACGCGACCGGGCGTGAGCACGATGTGGCTCGGCCTGGGCTCCAACCTGGGCGACCGGGCCGATGCCCTGCGCTGGGCCCTGGGCCGGATGGCGGATGAGGGCCTGGAGGTCCGGGCGGTGAGCGGCGTGTACGCCACCGCGCCGCAGGGCGTGGTGGACCAGCCCGAATTCCTGAATGCCGCTTGCCGCGTGCACGGCGCCCCCGACCCCCCGGGCATGCTCGCCCTGGCGAAGGCCCTCGAGGCCGAGGCCGGTCGGGTCGACGGACCCCGCTGGGGCCCGCGCCCGCTCGACATCGACATCCTCGCCTGGGACGGTGGCGCGTGGCGCGCTCCCGACCTGCTCATCCCCCATGAGCGCCTGCACGAGCGCCGGTTCGCCCTGGAGCCCCTCGTCGAGATCGATCCCGGCCTGGTGCTGCCGGACGGCGAGCGCATCGCCGACCTCCTCGCGGCGCCCGCCGTGCAGGCGCAGCATGCGACCCGCCTCGGTCCCCTGGCCTGACGCGGCCGGGGGTCCGGTGTTGCCCCCGGCGATAACCACAGCAGTGCGGCTGGCCCCGGTGTATCGGTTGGCGACAACTCGCCGACGCCGCCGCGTGCGAACGGGCTCCGCCCGTGCGCTCACGCGGATGGCCCGCCTGCGGTAGTCGCCAACCGATACACCGGCGCCATCCGCCTCTCGCGCTTTTTCGCCGGGGGCAACACCGGACCCCCGGCGGCCCACAGGGCATTGGCGCGGGGCGGGTCTATGCTTTCCGACCCATGTCGCACACCGACGAACTGGACGAGTACGACGCAGAGCTGGAGCTGCGGCTGAAGCGTGAATACGCGGACGTGTTCCCGCTCTTCCGCTACTGCGTGCTGACGCAGGAGGCCACGTACCTCTGCAACCGACTCGAGCGCCAGGTGGACCCCCAGGCGGCGTACCCGTTCTTCCATGTGGTCATGGAGGACGTGTGGGTGTGGGACAAGAACCGCCCCACGCGCATCATCCCGCGCGTGGAGATCCACACCACGCAGGACATCACCGTCGAGGTGCTGCGCGCTGACGACCAGGAGCCGCTGGCCTGATGCTGCTCGCGGTGGACGTCGGCAACTCCCAGACCGTCGCGGGCCTGTTCTCCGGCGACGAGCTGCTGCACGACTGGCGCGTGTCGACCATTCGCCGCACGACGGTTGATGAGCTCGCCGCCAGCCACGACAACATCCTGCAGCTGCGCGGCGGCAGCCTGACCGAGGTGGATCACGTGGTGGTGGCCTCGGTGGTCCCCGAGTTGACCGTGGCCTACCAGGCGCTGGCCGACCGCTACCTCGACCGGCCCGCCGTGGTCGTAGGCCCCGGGGTGCGCACGGGCATGCCCCTGCTCGTCGACAACCCGCACGAGGTGGGCGCCGACCGCATCGCCAACGCCGTGGCCGCCCACGCGCTGCACGGCGGGCCCTGCGTGGTCGTCGACTTCGGCACCGCCACCACGCTGGACGTGGTGTCCGAGGCCGGCGAGTTCCTCGGCGGTGTCATCGCCCCCGGGGTGGACAGCGGTCTGGACGCCCTGTCGCAGCGCGCCGCGCGCCTGATGCGCGTGGAGCTGGCCACCCCCCCGGCGGCGATCGGCCGCAACACCGTGGAGAGCATGCAGTCCGGGCTGGTGCTGGGTGCGGCCGCGATGGTGGACGGCATGGTGAGTCGCGTGGCCGTGGAGCTCGGCGCCCAGCCGGTGGTGGTGGCAACGGGCGGCCTCGCCGGGCTTGTCATTCCGCATTCGGTGCTCGTGGAGGAGCACGAGCCCATGCTCACCCTCGAGGGGCTGCGCATCGTCCATGAGCGGACCGCCGGTGCGCCGGCGCGGGGGCGCCGGCGGTGAAGAAGCGCATGCGCGCCCTCGTGGCGGCGCGCGCGCGGGAGCCGGTCGCGCCGCCACGCACCGACGGTCCCTGGCCGCTGGCCCAGCCGTTCCGCGTGGGAGCGCTCATCATCCCCAACCGGGTGGTGCAGGCGCCGCTCGCGGGAATCGGCAACCGCGTGTTCCGCGCCCAGTCGCGTCGGCACGGTGCCGGTCTCGTGGTGTCGGAGATGGTGGCGGCCCACGGGATACGCCATGGCAACCGGCGCACGCGCGACATGCTGGAACTGGGCAGGGGCGAATCGCCCGTGGCCATCCAGGTGTTCGGCGGCGACCCCGACGTCATGGCCGAGGCGGCCCGCGCGGTGGAGGACGCCGGCGCGGACATGGTGGACATCAACATGGGGTGCCCGGTCCCGAAGATCATGAAGACCGGTGCGGGTGCCGCCCTGCTGGCGGACCCCGCCAAGGGCGAGGCGGTGGTGCGCGCCATGGCCGAGGCCGTGCGCATCCCGGTGTCCGTGAAGATGCGCCGTGGCCTCCGCCCCGGCGACATGGACCCGGCCGAGGTCGCGCGTCGCTTCGAGGGCGCGGGCGCCGCGCTCATCACCATCCATCCGCGCGCCGCGGCCGAGGAGTACGCGGGCACCGCCGACCACTCCATCAGCGCACGGGTGGTCGAGGCCGTCGATGTGCCCGTGGTGATCAGCGGCGACATCACCGACGCCGCGGACGCGCTCGATGTCCTCGGGATGACCGGCGCGGCGGCGGTGATGATCGGCCGCGCCGCCCTGGGTAATCCCTGGGCCCTGGGGGCGATCGCCCGCGGTGAACCGGATCCGCGACCGGCCGCGGGTGAGGTGATCGGGGAACTCGAGCACTTCGCGCGTGACACCGCGGACCTCATGGGCGAGGACCGCGCATGCCATTACCTGCGGAAATTCCATTCCTGGTACCTGGCCGGGCGGGGCCTGCCCGAGCACGAGGTGCAGGCGCTGATGGAGGACGCCACGCTCGACGCGGCGCTGGCGCGCCTCGACGCCCTGCGTGCCGCGCTGCCCGCGACGGCTGGCGACGCCGCCGCCTAGCCCGCCGGGCACGGCGTCACGTGCCGCTTGCGCGCGGGCGATCCGCTCGGTTATCGTGCGCGGCCGCCAAACGCGGTCCCAACGCCGAGGGGAGTCGATATGGAGCGCGAGGTCATCCTCACGCAAGAGGGCTACGACAAGCTCCAGG
>Ga0181578_10000314_pt1 | contig 45056 bp, 37 predicted proteins | sample 071ome_21_FD_148659 | JGI IMG/M metagenome (GOLD analysis project Ga0181578, IMG submission 148659) | Coastal salt marsh microbial communities from the Groves Creek Marsh, Skidaway Island, Georgia - 071401CT metaG (spades assembly) | ecosystem: Environmental > Aquatic > Marine > Intertidal zone... | reverse complement strand
ATGTAATGGGGGATTTTGCTGCGGAAAAGCTCATTGAGCTCCAGGGGATGGGGCCGGGGACCGACCAGCGACATCTGGCCAAACAGTACATTGAACAGTTGCGGTAATTCATCGAGACTCGTCCGGCGCAGCCATGAACCGATCCGCGTGATTCGCTCGTCTCCGGGTTCTGCCTGTTTGACAATGCCTTCCTGCTCCGAGTGCAGGTGCATGGTTCGGAATTTGAGTACTTCAATGATCTCGCCGCCAAATCCGTGCCGTTTCTGACGGAAAAACACCGGACCCGGGCCGGAGGTTTTGACGCCCAGGGCGATGACCAACAGCAGCGGCGAGAGAAAGCAAATACCCAGTAATGAACCCAGCCGGTCCATCAGTGTTTTCAGCATCATCTCGGCGCTGTGCATGGGCGTGCTGCTGAGGTTAATGAAAGGCAGTCCAGCCCATTCCGATATATCCTGGTTCAGCAAACGGTAATGCTCGAAGTCGGGTATCACATGGATATCCACGACCTGGTGCCGCAAACAGGTGAGCACCTCGTCCAGCAACTCTGAGCGTTTCAGTGGTATGGCAATCCAGACGTCATCCACATCGTTTTCAGCGACGAACAGTTCCAACTCGCCAATGGACAGCGCGCCGGGCACGCCGTCATCGTCGGCAAAAACCGCGACAAGCTCGTATTCAGAGCCCGCAGTGCTGTTGAGCCGGTCAAGAACGGTGTCCAGCGGCTGGCCTGTGCCCACAAGCACCAGCCGGTTCGCGCTGCGGTGCGCCCTGACCCGGGTGGTCCAGATATGCCTGGCGAAAGGCCCGACCACCAGTGCGGCGGCGCTGAACAATACCCAATAGCCAAACCAGATGCGCGAGTAATCCGCGGTGACTTTTAGCATGGCGGCCATGGATACCAGTGCGGTCACCACCAACGACCAGCCGGCCAGCAGCCGGCGCGCTACCCGCGCGGGAGAAAGTTTGAATGCCGGTCTGAGCGCGCCTGTGGCCGGTATCACAATCGAAGCGATGATCAATCCCGACAGGATGGCCATGAGGTAACCCGGCTCCAGTTGGAGGTTTCCAAAACGCAGGTAGTAAGCTGCCAACGCGGCAGCGAACAGGGAGGCGAGTTGTGGCGCGGTGTTCATGTCGAGCGCGCCCGCCGCAGTTCGAGCGCCGCGAGAAGAACGAACTTACTATTGAAAACGAAATAGCGGTGGAACATACGGACTGGATGGTGCGATAGCCTGTGCAGCCATGCAAGCCCCCTTTGCTCCATCCACTTTGGAGGCATTCTTTCCACGCCAGCCAGCCAGTCGAAGGCGGCACCCACGCCCAGTAGTGAGCAATTGATAAATGAACGGTGGCGCATGATCCATTTTTCCTGTTTCGGACAGCCCAGGCCTACAAACAGGTATTTCAAATTGTGGCCATTGATCTGGTCGAGCAGCTCGCCGCTCTCCTGAAAGTCATCATCGATGGCGGCGGGCGAATGGGTGAAGGGTATTTGCAGACCTGGGCACTCATGTCTCAGCCTGTCTGCCAGCCGGTCAAGGGTCTCATCGCGGGCGCCATAAAATCCCACGGGCTCGTCATTTTTCGCGCATTTCCCACACAGATAGAGGACGGCCTCATACCCTTGAACGCGGGCCGCGCGTGATCGGGTCAAACGTTGTTGCAGCCACTTGATAGGGACGCCGTCGGCGAAGATGTAATCTGCCCCCGTCATGGCAGCGCTGAGGTCCGGGTCTGATTGCGCCAGCGTCAGCATGTGCACATTACAAAAGAACACGGATGAGGGGCCAGACTGATCCAGGTGATCCAGATAAAGAACACCCTGGTCATCCGGGACATGATCGATGGCCTGACCGAGCATGCTTGTTTTTTCGCGTCGGTTGGAGGACTGCATGGGTTTGCATCTTCCAGATTCTGAGTGGCCGAATCAATATACGCTGAATTTTGCCCGCGGGATGCGGGGCAGGTCAATCCAAGAAGCACGGCCCAAATCAGGCCTGCATCGGTGTTTCCGGGAGGTATGGGACCGGCCGGGCTCGATCCCGCCAGCGGCCCGAAATGGATCGGGCGTGACCACCTGCCTGCGCAAAGGTCAACGCCGGCTGGTACCGGCCCCCGGGCTGGGCCGCGCCCCGGTCGGACGCGGCCGCGCGGGCTTTCGCGAAGGCTTCAGGTCGTGGTCAGGGCGCCCGGTAGACTCAGGGCCTGAGTCACCGGTGCGTTGCCTGTGAATAAAGCGGCGCGGACTGTCACTTCGGGTACATCAACTGAAGTTGCAGGCGCAACTGCCAGTCCGCGCCGAATTTGGGTTTTTCAACGTTGTAATAAGCCGAGGCTTGCAGGTTGACGGGCTGCCTGCCCCATTTCATGATCTGGCCGATACCAAGACCCAGGGGTATGGTCCAGCGATTTCCGCTTTCTGCCTCCCAGTTGGCCGTGATGACCGGTGAAAACGTCAGGTAGCGGCCGGGTTTGTCAGGAAAGTTGTAGTTGACGAATGGCTGCATCAGCATGGTGTTGACTGAATCACGCCCGCTGTCCTCGGATATTGACCAGACGTTGTTGATCAGCCCGCCCAGGACCCACGGCCCCTGCATCTTCAGGGCAACGAAAGTGGGGCCGAGGCCCCATGCGCCCGCGCCGAGCCGGCTGTTGCTGGCGGTGTCCAGTTGGGCGATGACGCCGGCGCCCCAAATCAGCCCGCTGGGGCCCACTTGTTTGGGCGAAAGGAAAGCCGAAACCTGGATGTCGCCGAGGCCGTTGCTGCGGCTTTGCCCGGGAGCGAATGCGGGCTGCGATATCAGAGGGACGATGGTCCGCGTGATCAGGTTCCACTTGTCGCTGAAGTCAATGGGTATGACGGGCTGGATGTTGAGGATATTCTGTGTCGACTCGTACGGGCCCACGTCAAAATTTACATTGTTCTGAAAGGGAACGCTGATCATGCTGGCAACCGGGTTTTGAGCGGCGCGGGCCAGGTCGGCAGCATCCTGGGCGAATGATGGTGCAACCGCGAGGTTGCCAAAAACAAGGCTCAGAGCGGCAAGACGGACATACCCGCTGCGTACGCTGACTGCCGGGTTTGGGTTGTTGGCGCCTGCCAGAGAAGAACTGCTTCCTGCATTCATCACGTAACGCTTCATTACCTAACTCCTGAACGATTTTTGATTTTTAAATGTGTGGGTGCCGCTGTTTCGAGCGATCTTTTAGGCCATCGCGCTGTCCGCTCACGCTGGCGGTCTTCGCAGCGGAGAAGCGCGACTTTCGACAAATTCAGCGCCGTATAATAACGATGTCCAAAGGTAAAACTCGGCGTCAAGAACGCGCTGTTTATCACCTCTTGGAAGCTTACCGAAAGCGTGCAGGCACATGCCGACATCCGCCCTGTTGAGTGCTATGGCGATCATTTCCGGATCGACGCCAGGCCTGATCAGCCCTAACTCCTGGTCGCGGGTAATTCGTTCGGCCACCATCTGATCGAAGTACGCCATGTTGGACTCCCAGATATGCTCAAATTCTGCATCGGTGCTGGCGCTTTGCTCTATGCCTTTGATCAGTGGGCCTCCCTCATGCATCACGTCGATGAGCCCGCCCAATGACTCATACAGCAGCGCGACTGGATCTCCATGAGATTCGAACCAGGATGACGATACCGCCATGATTCGATTCTGTACGTCATCGAGAAGCACCTTGCAGAGCGCGGGGATGTCATGGAAATAGACGTAAAATACCGATCGCGCGAAAGGTGTCTCCTTCATCAGTGTGCTGACCGTCATCTCGCGGATCGGATGTTGCCACATGAAGCCGACCGCGGTGTCGATAATTTGCTGCCTCGTGCGGTCAGATTTGCTCTGTCGCCCAGCGCGGACAACGGGGCCTTGATACCTGTAATGGGGTGTCTCGTCGTTCATTTTCGCACGGTTATGGCCGGCCCGGTTGTAAGTGCTGCAGCATGGTTTTATCCCCCGCGACTGAAAACATAGCTTACGACAAATCGTCAAAAATGACAGCCTGTCAACTAGAAATATGCAATTTACGAGCCATTCAGAGATGGATCAGTATTGCCCACGCTAATGCAGCCTATATAAAGCAGTTAAAACATGAGGTTAGCCTTTCCAGGCTAACCCGCCCCCCCCAACTCTACGCTCTGAAGGGGGCGTTGAGCGGCCCGCCTGCCCCCATGGAATTGAGATCCATGCAAGGCAATTCGCTATTCGTTGCAATCTGCAAGTGGACAGGGCGTGGATATCCTGCGGCTGCTGGCCGGCAAGGTCGAGATGATGCAGCCGCTTGATGGAAAGCGGTCTATCTAATCGCCTAGCGGCGGCTTTGAATGAATTTGCGATTCAGTTGCATGGCCAGGGCGCTGAGACTGATGAGCAGGAAGCCCATGAACATGAGGCCAAAGGCGTTGGCCAGACTGTCCCTGAAATACCATCCGGTGAAGCTCATCAAGGCCATGACGCTGGAAAAAAGCAGGGTGCGGCTGCGCACAACCACGCCGAGATACATCACGGCCGCCGGAATGGCAAAGTAAACGATCTCAAGCGCCGAATCCTTCAGCAAATCAAAAGCGCCGTACAGGACAAATGTGGAGCCGACAAAGTACCAGAACGGTGCAATGGCGCGATGGGTGGTTTTGTCGATTGAGAAGGCGACCGTCGTCAGGCCGATGCCAAGCGCGACAGCGGTGATACCGAAATCAATTTCCATGATCTCGCACAGCGTTCCAAATCCGGCGGCGCCAAAAAACAGGGAAGTAAACAGCAGCACGGTAACGCCCTTGGCGCGGAAGGTCAGAAACTGCTGCGTCAACATGACCACGCACATGAACAGCAGGCCGTGCTCGGGGTTGCCCCCGCGCGCATACTCCTCGAGCATCACGATGATACCTGTTGGCTGCAGCAGGGCCGCGATCAGAAACATCGGCGTGATGGCCTTGCCAAAACGGTGATCTGTTGTCGCCGCCAATGCGAACAGGAAAATGGCAAAACCCACGCCCAGCGTGACCAGCACGCGCGTTGCAGAATTGAAATCGTCCCACAGCATGCCGATAAAGATGGTCATGCCAGCCAGCGCGAAAACCGTACCCAGGTAGGCCAGTACTTTCGACAGGATGCCAAACGAGCGCTGGCTGTTGCTGCTCACCCCGTCGGACTGCAACGCAGCAGAAATATCTTCGGCCGACAGTCCATGTTCCTGGGCCAAACCCACGATTTGCCTCAGCGCTTGTGCTTCGTCGCTCACGGGCTTTCTTCCTCATCCATGATCCAGCCCATGAAACTCACCTCCCGGCAGTACTCAAAGTCATCCGGCAGGAAGAGATCCAGATCCAATTCGAAGTCCGCGTTGCCTTTCCTGAGTACGTAGGGGCGCTCGTAGCGTCCCATGCCGAAAATGCTGCCCAGAAGCCCTCCGCCACCGCGATATTGCTCACGTTGAAAGCTAAACCCATCCGGCGACTGTCTGCGTTTATCCAGCGCAAGTGTGCCAGCCAGGCCGAGTTCGAGGATCAGCGGTTCGCCCGGCTCATTCAGGTTATTGGGGATTTCGTAGACGAATTCTGAAAAGGTATTGTCGCTGGCGTTGTAGCGGAAGATGCCGGCCCTCTGCCGGTTCCAGGGTATTCGGCTGTTCTCATCTTTTCTGCGCACAGCCCGGCCGGTGAGATGGCCCTCCTGCACGTCGAACTCGAGGTAATGATGAGCTTCGGGGCCGCTGTTGCAACGGTATATCACCAGTAAAAAATCGTGTTGTGGCGGCTCGGTCAGCGCCCTGGGCACCTGGTTGAGGATGAAGAAACCGGCAACCAGCAGCATGGGCAGCACGATACCGCTGATGAGCACCAGATTTCGCTGGATCCATTCCTTCATATTCCCGCCTTGAGATCGTTTTTGCTGGTGGCTACCAAAATATAGCAACTCAACCCGCGAGTTGATACGCGTGGCGCCATGGCTTGATGCTGATCGCGCCTGGGCTTGCGCCCGGGTGAACGTGTTGCACAACCGCGCAGGGTGGTTGAGAGGGCACTCGCCTGCGATCTATCAGCTGCTTGATTCACCGGGCCGCCAGGGCAGGTGCCTGATTGGCGTGCGGAAGCAGCGAGAGGATTCAGTGTCCGGTGGGATCCTCCTGGTACACCCGAACCCAGTCGATATAAAAATACTGGGGGAACGGCGTCGAATCATCGGGCCTGTAAGACGAGTTGCCTATGGCGAGGTTAAAAAGAATGAACATGGGCTGGTGCAATTCCGAGTACACGGGGTCGCTGATGGACGCCCGGGCATACTCCTGACCATCAACAGACCAACGAATGGATTCTTCATTCCACTCCATCTCGAAGATGTGGAACGCGTCAGCAAACCAGCCCTCTTTGAGCTTGAATGCCTTTGCGCCCATATGTCGGTGCCGGTCATCGGCGCCGGCGTAGTGAATATTGGCTTCCACGACTGCGTTATCCTTGGAGCCGTAGAACTCCATGATGTCGATTTCGCCGGATTGGGGCCATGGCGTGTCTCCACCGTTCTCATCGATGTTTGCGCCCAGCATCCAGAACGCCGGCCACGTGCCGTTGCCATAGGGTAGCTGCATCCTGGCCACCACCTTGCCGTGCTTCCAGGCCTGCTTACCGGCGGTATTCAGGCGCGCGGAGGTGTACTGATCCATGCCATGTTCGTCGGATATGTGGATCGCCTGGACGACCAGGCATCCATTTTCAACGTAGGCATTGACCGGGCTATCCGTGTAGCGCTGCCACTCCTTGTTGAATCTGCCTGCGGGCTCGACCTGTCGATTCCAGTTTTTCGGGTCCAGCATCTCCCCGGAAAACTCATCTGACCATACCAGGCGCCAACCTTCCGGCGCCTCGTACGGGTCGTCACCGAGATTGGCCGCGGGATAGCTGATGTCGTTTGCCTGCCCCTGCGCCGCGCATAGCGATGCCAGCAACAGCAACAGACCGAGCGATGCCGGACGATTCGGAGTGTAGAAGGTGGCTCTGGATGTGGTCATATTGAAGTGCTCGACTCCTGGCCTGCAGATCAGGCCGTTGCCAGTTTTCCGCGCCGCGTCTCCAGCTGTTGCCGGATCTCATGCGCTTTTTGTTCCGACAGGTCATAACCGGACATGGAAATAATTGCGATTAGCGTGCCGCTGATCGGCACCAGGATATAGGCCAGCTTGAGGTTCTGTAGCGCGGAGGCGGATTGTGCCGCGGCGTCCTGGTCGAAGCCCACCAAAGCGAGGATGAGGCCGCTGAACAACCCGGCGATCGCAAAACCGAACTTGACCATCCACCAGTAGATCGCGCCGAAGACACCTTCCAGTCGCTTCTGGGTATTGAGTTCGTTCAGGTCGCATACGTCGGCGGTCATGGACATCATCAGGGTAAACAGCGAGCCAATCCCGAACGAGAACAACGGCAGCGGCAGCAGCATCTTCCAGGGTGCGGCCGGATCGAAACACCACCAGAAACAGATATAGCCCAGGACGGAGATGCTCTGCGAGAGCAGAAAAGTTCTTTTCTTGCCCAGCCTCTGGGACATGAACGTGATCGCGGGTATGACCAGGAAACTGGTGGCCAGCGCGGAAACCGAGCCGAACATCGCGGGCCAGGACCCGGCCGCCGCGGCGTCTCCGCTGAACAGGTAGTAGACGATGATGAAGAAAGAAAATCCGGCGACCGTGTTGAAGGCGTTGAAAACGAAGAAGGTCGCGATGCAGAGCTTGCGAAATGGCAGGCAACGGAAAGCTTCTGTAAATCCGGTTTTCAAAGCCTGCAGGTTGTCGCCCAGCTTGCTGATTGAGAGGTCGCTCAGGTCTTCCTCCCGCACCACCTGGGTTTTGCAGAACAGCGCTGGGGTCATGGTCAGCAAGAGGCAGCCCAGGCCCACCCAGACAGAGAGTTGGCGGGCCCCCGCATCGGGTGTCGCGAAAATCTCCGGGTCGTAAAGGACCAGCCAGAACCACGGCACGATCACCCACGCCCATTGGCCGATCCATTGCGCCACCGCCATCAGGCGGGTGCGCTCGTGGTAGTCATTGCTGGTTTCATAGCCCATCGCGATATAGGGCGTTGCGAATATCGTGAGTCCGACATAAAACACAATGGACAGCAGCAGGAAATAGGTGAAATTGAAAAGTTCGGAGTTTTCCGGATAGATCTGCCACATGGCGATGTAGCTCAACCCGGTGATGATGGAGCCGATAAAAATGTATGGCCTGCGACGCCCCCATCGAGAGCGCGTGTTGTCCGATATGAAGCCCATGACCGGGTCGGTGATGGCATCCACGAGCCGCGGAAGGAAAAACAGGATGCCCCACATCACGGGATTCATCCCCAGGCCCCTGACCAGCACCACCATGAAGATCGCCAGCGCGGCGGGAAACATCTGGTTGCCCAGCATGCCCATGCCAAAAGCAATCTTCTGGCCCAGCGGAATCCTGTCCTCGGGCGCGGTCGCATAGTGGTTCTGGTCCATCTGGTAATTCCTGGTTGTCAAATCGGCAGGGCGCGGCATTGCAGCGCTTACAAGGACACTAGCGTACGGAGATCGGTGCGTCAGTCAATATCTATGGCTGCCGAAAGGGCGGGATGTAGGGGTCGTCGCCGGTCATGCCGCGGGATGGTCAGCAGACAAACCGGATGCATGCGGGCTTTTTCTGAGCCTTGGACTAGACTGGTAGGTATAACGACCAATCATGCGGGGTGGAAAATGAAGTGGGTAAAAACAGCGCTATGGGCCTGCCTCCTGGTGGTAATAGCTGGGTGCGGTAACTCCGGATCCGGCGAGCAGGTGCAGGTCGGCCAGGCGGAACCTGGCAGGGTGTCCGAGCCGGAACCATGCACCCTGGTCATGGGCTACGACCCCTGGGAGCCCTACCAGTATGAAATCGCCGGCGGCCATGTGTTTGGCTTGGACGTTGACCTGCTAACGCTGGTCAGCAGTCACGTGGGCTGTGATATTGCCTTTGAGCGAGGCACGTGGCGTGAACTCTTGAATCAGATCAGGGAGGGCGACATCGACATGCTGGCCGGCGCGACGCGTACGCCCGAGCGAGAGGAATTCGCCTGGTTTACAGGTACTTACCGAAATGAGGAGTTCAATTTCTACGTGGCGGTGAACGGATCGGAGCAATATGAAGACAAGCGTCTCGAAAAATTGCTCGAAGACGGGGTCAGGGTAGGGGTCATCGACAGCTATCTCTATGGTGATCCGGTGTCGGCCTTGCAGGATGATCCGAGATTCTCCAAGCAGTTTGAATATGCTTCGATCGCGGAAATCAACATCGAGCGACTACTGGATGGCGAGGTGGACGGCATCATCGAGGATAAATATGTGGGCGCGTCCATTATTCGCCACAGGAGCCTGCAGGACTTCATCGTGCCCCATGCCATGAGCCTTGGCCAAACAGGCGTCAGTATCATGGTCAGCCGTGCTTCTGTTGATGCGGCCAGGTTCGCGCAGATCGAGGAGGCGGTGAAGAAGCTCAAGGCAGAGGGCGCCATGGACAAGGTGTTGGTGCAGTACCAGAATCCGTGACCCATCCAGTAAGGCTTGTTTTGGGCGTCGACCGGTCGGCCGGCGCCCGCGTTCAAGAGCTCCCTGTCCCCGCGGCCGACGCCGCGGGGACAGGAAACAGGCCTCAGAAGCGATAGTTCAACTGCACGCCATAGCTGCGCCCTTCGCCGGGATAGCCCAGGGCGGCGCCAATGCGTTGTGGGTCCGTGGTGCTGTCGCTGAGCGAGGTGAAGCGCACTGAGTTCTGGTAGTACTCCGTGTCCCCCGCGTTGCGGACCAGGATGGCCGCCTCCCAGGACTCTTCATCGCCGAATCGATAGCCGGCCCGGAAGTCGATGAGGTTCATGGCGCCCTGTCCCACCACGGGCTCATTGAACTGCGAGTGCCAGACCTGCGACTGGTGGGTCCATTGCCCGAAGAAGTAAGCGGTGTTGCCGGCCACCTGCCACTCCTGGACCATGTTGGCCACCAGCTTGAAGTCCGGCGCGTTGATGAGTTGATTGCCGGACAGGTTCACGACATTCGGGCCGCCTTCGGGGCGGTTGCCAAAGGTGGTGATGAAGTCCTGGTATTCGCTGTCCAGCCAGGTGGCCGCCGCGTTGACGGTCAGGCCCTCGGTCAGCAAGGCCGACAGGGTCACCTCCACGCCTGTCAGCTTGGCGGACGCCGCGTTTTCGATGCGCGTGGTGCCGTTGGCGAACGTGGAAACCTGCAGATCATCATAGTCGTAGTAGAACAGGCTGCCGTTAAGCAACAGGCGGTTGTTGTTCAAGCTCGACTTGATGCCCGCCTCGTAGCTCCAGAGTTGCTCCTGATCAAACGGCGGCGAGGTGTCCAGCGAGTTGGTGCCACCGGATTTAAAGCCCTTGGTGACCGAACCATAGATCAGCAAATCGTCGCTGGGCCGGAATTCCAGGGCCACTTTGGGTGTCCAGTCATCCCAGCTGTCCTTGGTGGTTCGCGATCCAAACGGGAAATCGAAGTCGTCCGGGTTGGGTACGAACAGGCCAAGCGGGATGGTATTGGGGTCGTTCAGCCTGGGGTCGGTCTCCGGCGTGAAGAAGATCAGGCCACGTTTGGAAAAGTCATCCTTCTCCTCATCGTTATAGCGCAAACCGCCCACCAGCCGCAGTCGATCGCTGAGGTCGAAGTAGACTTCGCCAAACAGCGCGAAGGCCGTGGTGTCGTTGGTGGCGAATATGTTGAAATTGCCTCCAAAATTGACAGCCGGCAGGCCCAGTGCCTCTTTTTTATCTTCCGTCATGAGAAAAGCGCCCAGCAGCCAGTTGAGTGGACCGTCGCTTTCAGTAACCAGGCGCAGTTCCTGGGTGAATTGCTCTGACGAACGCTGATATTGCGTGTTGGTTACAAACAGCTCGACACCATCGGTGTTAAAGCTGAAATCGTCCTCGAAATCCCGGTAGCCGGTGATGGACACCAGTGACAGGCTGTCGGTCAGTTGCCAGTCCAGCGTCAGCGTCAGCCCCAGCACTTCCCAATCCTGGTAGGTGTCGAGTTCGTTCCGGGTCTGGTTAAACGCCGGATTGGGCATGGCGCCCAGGCGCTGACTGGTGTGCAGGAAATCACGTCGTTGGACACTGAGGTTATGCCCGTTGGACTCGCTGTACTCAGCGATGAATTCGGCGCTGAAGGAATCGGATGGGCGGAAATCAAGGATGCCGCGCAGGGCATAATTGTTGCGATCGTCGATGGTGTCGCCGCCCGCGGGATCGAGGTCCTCGGTAAAGCCGTCATCATTCGAGAACCGTCCCGCGATCCGGAAACCGACCGTATCCGACAGGGCGCCGCCTACCGCGGCCTCCATCTCGACCCGGTCAAAGTTGCCGTAGTAGCCGTTGATATATCCCTGTCGTTCTTCAGTGGGCTTGCGCGAGATGACATTGATCACACCAGCCGTTGCGTTTCGGCCGTACAGGGTGCCTTGCGGGCCGCGCAGAACCTCAACACGCTCCACGTCCAGGAACTGCGACAGGGCCAGGTGGGGCCGGCCGAGGTAAACGCCGTCCTGGTGAATGGCGACGCTGGAATCCTGGCCGATGCCGAGCAGGTTAGACCCCACACCGCGGATAAAGACCTGGCCTTCACCGCCTGCGCGGCTGAATGACATGCTGGGGTCTGAAAGAATCAGGTTCTGCACATCGTTGATGTTGAGTTCCTGCAGCATGTCGCCCTGGTAGGCGGCAACCGCGACAGCAGCGTCCTGCAGGGTGGATTCCCGCTTCTCCGCGGTAACGATGACTTCCTCCAGTGCGAGGCCATCGTCTTCCTGGGCCAGCGCGTTGGCCGCGAGCGCCAGGCTGCCAAAAATGGCGGCGCATAATCGTGTGTGTTTCATCATGTCTCTGTCCTCTGTGTTGAAGTTGATTGTGTGATGCTGAGGGGTTCGATCTCCCTTCGAATGGTTGTCATATCCGGGGTGTCACCCCGGGTCCTTAAATCTTCATGGCTCGGTTTACGCCTGCCGGGTCTCGCTGCCACGGCATGTGCAAGCTGTCGAATGTTCATGCGCGTTGCCTGATCCTGAGTTCCGCGCCCAGCGCGTCACCGGCGGTGATTTGCAGCTCATTGCCAAGGTCGGAAAAGGCCACTTGGTTGTTTGTCAGCACGGTTCGACAGCGCTCGAGGCTCTCGGCAGCGAGCTCGAGACCGCCGATAAAGGGGTCCTCGGGCAGGTTTTCATCCTGTCGTGCGGCGGTGCCGCCGTCGGTCGCGGCCAATCCCTCGGGCAGGCGCGCGCGGCGCAGCAGAACCGCGTCGATTCCGGTCACCGAGTTGGGGTGACGCATCACCCGGGGATCGAACACCGAGCCGGGGGTGAGGTGCTGCACCCAGCCGGTGAGCGTGCCGGGCAGGCACTCTCGCTGCAGCCCAAACCAGCGGAAACGCGCCACCGCGCCTTCGCCGTAGGCCAGTTGACGGCTTGCCTCGTGGATGGGCGAGGGCTCGAGGCCCGTCGCGCGGATTCGACGACGCTCCTGATCGGCATCGGCGCAGCCCAGCACGAGTAGGCGGATCCCGGGGGACAGGCCGATAAAGGGCGCCAGGTGATGATCTGCCGGGCAGTCCGGTGCCGCTGTCAGCTCGATATAGCGGCCCGGAAATATCACGTGCGCGCTTTGCTGAGCGGTCACATCGGCGCCGGTACCCGGGTCCAGCGGAGCCGGACCGGTCAGCTGAAAGCCCAGCCTGCTGAACGTATCCACCATCCGGCCGATATCCGAACCCAGCAAGCCGAGGTGGTCCAGCGCGATATTCACGAGTGCTGCTCCAGTATTTCCCGGTAAGCCACGCGGAACGGCTGCAGCGAGAGGCTCAGCAGTATGACGGCCAGGACACCGCCCAGCGCCGCGATGCTGGCCATGGCCAGGTGCAATTTCATTCCGTCACGAAAAACGTAATCGGTCATCAGGGCAGTGGCTGTTCCGCCAAATCCGATCCCGGTGAGGTTGACGATGAACAGGTAGAGCGCTGAGACCTGCGCCCGCATTCGCGCCGGCGTGATCAGCTGCAGCGCGGAGGCGGCGGGCCCGAATGGGAAGCTCACAAAGAAGAGCAATGGTGCGAACAGCCACAACGCCAGGTCCGCGCTCGGCGCCAGCGGTGCTGCCACGGCAAAAGGCGCCAGCACCGCGCAGCCTGTCAGGCCGGCGCGCATCGGCGCGGCGGTGTCACCTCGACGGGCCAGCCAGTCGCTGTAAATGCCGCCGCAGACAATGCCGGCACCACCGAACACCGCCGCCAATATACCCAGGCGAATGCCGATGACGCCGCGCTCGACGTCATGAATCCTGATGAATAATTCCGGCGCCCAGGCCATGATGGCGTTGAACAATAGGGTCATCATGGCAAAACCCGCAAAATGGGTCAGGTACAGGCGCTTGTGCGCGCTCAGCCACTGCAGAATCTGGCGGTTGTCCAGGCGCTCAGGGGTGCTGTTGCCCGCGAGGCTGCGGCGGGCCGGTTCCTTCAGCGTCAATACCAGCATCGCCACCAGCAGGCCGGGCAAGCCGACAATGATAAAGGTGGCCTGCCAGGACTTCAGCGTACCGAGCAGCGGTACGGTCAGCCCGCCCGCGGCTTCCAGCCCTGCCACCAGCACACCGCCAATGATGAAGGACAAGCCGATACCGATGAATACGCCGCTAGAATAGATGCCGATGGCTTTTCCGAGGCGGTCTCCGGGGAAGCGGTCGGCCAGCATGGAGTAGGCGGCTGGCGACAGGGCGGCCTCCCCAACACCCACGGCCACCCGCGCGGCGAACAGTTGACCAAAATTGCGCGCGAGCCCGCCCGCGGCGGTGGCCAGGCTCCACAGCGCAACACCGATGGCGATCAATGTCCGCCGGTTGCGGTTATCGGCCAGGCGCGCTATCGGGATGCCCAGCAGGGTATAGAAGATGGCGAAGGCCAATCCATGCAGCAGGCTGAACTGCGTGTCGGTGAGCCCCAGGTCCCTTTTGATGGGGCCGACCATCAAAGACAGGATCTGCCGGTCGATGTAGGAGAACAGGTAAGCCAGCGTCAGCACGCCCACGGTGTACCATGCGACCCTGCTGTCGAAGGTGCCGGACTCGCGCTTGGAGACGTTCTGGTTCAAGACGCTTGCTCCTTGCGGGCGCGACGCAACTCGATGGTCGCGGCTTCGTCAACGGAACCTCCATCCGCGGTCAGGATGACGCCGTAATCACGCTCGGCCAGGGTCGCGTCGAGGTAGCCGTCCAGCACGTCGGCCAGTACCGCGGCCGGGGCGCGTTCCAGCGGATCGCCGAAGCCCGCGCCTGAGACCAGCCGGATTTCCAGCAGGTCCCCCTCCGCGAAGGGCTGATTGGAAACTTTTGCGGGCAGTTCGCGCGCGCGCTCCGTGCCCGGGTTCAGGCATATCGAACCGGCCAGTCCCGGTTGCCCGCCGAACAGGCCGCGGGGCGGGTCCACCGAGCGGTTGTCACCGGTAGATGAGGCCCGGGTAGGGGACAGGAACCGCCAGCGCTTGATGGCGCCAAGCCCGCCGCGCCAGCGGCCGGCCGCGGGTGGATCGTCGCGCAGTTCGTAGCGTTCGCAGATCATCGGCGCGCCCAGTTCCATCTCTTCAACCGGATTGTTGCGCGTGTTGGCCATGAGGTTGTCGATGGCGTCCAGGCCGTCGCGCCCCGTGCTGGCGCCGTAAGAACCCTCGTTCACCTCGATGGTGACCCAGTAGTCATCCGCGCCGCTGCCGTGCTCACTGCCGGTTTCCCCTGAGTAGGCAAAGCAGGAGACGTTGGCCGAGTTGCCCGCGGTGACCTGGTCGGGCAGGGCGTTGGCCAGAGCCTGCATCACCTGGTCAGGAATACGATTGATCTGGGTGAAACGGGCCTCGCAGCCTCGCGGCGGGGTTGGGTTGAATATGCTTCCCTTGGGCGCGATGACATGCACCGGCCGAAATACACCATCGTTTTGCGGCACATCGCTGCCTTCGTCCGCTTCATTCAGCAGCAGGCTGCGAACGGCAAAATTCGCGGTTGGCAGCACGCTGCCCTCGAACGGGCAGTTGAAACCCGTGGTCACCTGCTCGTTTGAGCCGGAAAGATCAATGATGATGTCACTGCCCTGCACGATCACCCGGGTGGCGACACGCAGTTTTTCACCCCAGTGCTTGCCGTCGTCTTCCAGCCAGCCGTCGGGTGCGGGGTACTCGCCGTCGGGCAGGCTCTGGATGCGTTGCCGAAGCAGGCGCTCGCCATAGTCCATCCATTCCTCAGCGCAACTCATCACGGTGTCCAGGCCATATTTTTCGACCAGTGCGCGGAAACGTGTCACGCCAAGCTCACAGCAGGCCATCATGGCTTCGAGGTCGCCGGTGTTGGCCTCCGGGGTACGAACATTGGACATGATCAGTGACCAGACGCCCGGCAGGCGTTGGCCGCCCTCGCAGATCTTGATCGCGTCGATGACCTGGCCCTCTGCGAAATAATCAGGCACATCTACTGAAAAGCCGGGATTGGCCGCGCCAATGTCGACCATGTGTCCGGTGCATCCGGCAAAGCCGATATGCAGGTCGTCAAACATGATCGGCACCAGGACACCGTAGTCGGGGCTGTGCGAGGCGCCATGGTAGGGATGGTTGTGCAAAATGACATCACCAGCGTTGTAGGCGCCCTGGTGCACGCGGTCGATGCCGCGCACGTAGGCAGGCAGTGATCCACAGTGCATGGGCGTGGAGTCGCTCTCGCACAGTTGCCTGCCGTGAAAGTCGAGGATGCCGGCACCGATATCGCGTGATTCACGCATGATGCTGGAGTAGGCCATGCGGAAAAGGTGCTCCGCCATTTCACGGGCGATGGCCTTGAGTGCGCCACCGACCACCTGCAGCGTGACCGGGTCCACCGCGATCCGTTGCCAGCGCCGCTCGACCTCGGCGCCGATGCCCGTGGAGGCGGCTTGTTGCAGATACGTGTCGAGGTTCCTGTCCATCAGCTGCTGCTTGTTTCCGTCTCGATTAAAAGGTGGCCCAGGGGGTGCACCTGCAGCCGTGCACCTGGAGGCAGCACGGTCGTGGTGTCGCTTTGTTCAACGATGGCGGGGCCCTCGATGCAGTCGCCGGCGCTCAGGGTGTCCCGGTGCAGGAATTGCGTGCTTGCGGGTACGACATTCGCGCCGGCCGGGAAGCGGGCCTCCGCAGTATCGAAACTTGCGGGTCGCGTGGCCACCCAGCCCGGGGACTCGGTGGCGGCAATATGGCCGGTTCCGACGGCCGCGAGGTTGATCGCCATGACGGGTTTATCCTCGAACGCGCGGTGATAGGCCTGGCGGTGGGCATCATGAAACCTTCGGGTCAGCTCTGCGCACCAGTCGCTGTCGATCTTCCCTGTCGGCGCCTTGACCGTCAGTTCATAACCCTGGCCGGGGTAGCGGCAGTCCGCCAACAAACCGACCGTAGCGTCCGCGTCCTGAAATCCGTCTCTCTCCAGTCGCTCACGAACCGACGCCTGCAGTTGGTCGGCCACTTTTTGTACTTTCCCGAGGTCGGCCGTATCCAGCCGCTGCCACATCGTCGCCTGGCGGTGGTAGCGCATGTCGGTGGAGAGCAGGCCGCCGGCGGCGCCCACGCCGGCTGCCGGCGGAACGATAACGGAAGCGATGGAAAGCTCACGGGCCACGGACACCGCGAAGGCTGCGCCGGCTCCGCCATAGGCGACCAGTGCATACTCCCTTGGGTCCAGGCCGCGAGCCACGCTGTTGACGCGAATGGCCTCCGCCATGTTGTGCGTGGCCACTCTATAGATACCCGCGGCGGCCTGATCCAGTTCGAGGCCGAGCGGTTGGGCGACATGAAACTCGATCGCCTGCCTGGCTTTTTCGGGGTCAATGCTCAGGCTGGAGGCTTGCAGCGTTTCGGGCCGGTACCAACCCAGCACGACCATGGCATCGGTGACGGTCGGCTGGTCGCCGCCGTGCCCGTAGCAGGCCGGGCCGGGGTCTGCCCCGGCGCTCTGTGGCCCCACCCGAAACATGCCGCCGTCATCGATCCAGGCAATCGATCCGCCGCCGGCTCCAATGGCGCCGATGTCGCACATGGGCACCATGGCGTCGTATCCGCCTACCTCGGTATCCAGGAGGTGTTTCATGCGCAGTTCACCCTCCGGCGCCACGCCGATGTCGGCGGATGTGCCACCGACATCCAGCGTAATGACGCTGGCATGGCCGACCTCCTGGCCTACCCGGATTCCCGCGACCAATGCCCCGACCGGACCGGACAGCAACAGCGAGACGGGAAGCCGCGCGGCTTCGCCCGCGCTGATGATGCCCCCGGCTGAAGTCATCAGGCCAAGGTCGGCCCGACATTCGCCCCCGGCCAGGGCGGCATTGAAGCGTTCGATATAACGCGCCGTTCCCGGGCCGACATAGGCATTCAGCGCGGTGGTGGAGAAACGCTCGTATTCGCGGTAGAGCGGCGCCACTTCGTGACTCGCGCAGATGTATACCTCTGGCCATTCTTCGGCGGCGATTTCGAGAATGCGCTGTTCGTGCGATGGGTTGAGGAAAGAGAACAGGCAGCATACGGCCAGCGCGTCCACTTCGCCCTGATCGCGAAATTGTCGAATCGTCTGTCGCACCTGGCGTTCATCGAGGGGGACCAGCACCTCACCTTCGGGGGCGATCACCCGCTCGGTCACCCCAACGCGGTGTCGCCTGCGGCACAGGGGCCTCGCTTGCCTGGCCACGTCCTGGGCGTGCGAAAAATTCAGCGGCCGGTTCTTGCGGCCTATGTGCAGGACATCACGAAAGCCCCGGGTGGTTATCAAGCCAACCGTGGCGCCTTTGTGTTCGAGCAGGAGGTTGGTCGCGACCGTCGTGCCGTGGGTCAGCAGATCGATGTCCGCAAGGTGGATGCCGGCCTTTTCGCACAGCTCCGTGACACCGGCAATTCCGGCTTCGGCCGGGTCCTGTGGGGTGGACGGTCGTTTGTGAATGACGCGACTTTGGGTCTCATCATCCCAGAACACCAGGTCGGTGAAGGTGCCGCCAATGTCGATACCGACGCGCTTCACAGTATGTGGCCCCCTGTCATCTGGTATACCATTCAAGCCGACACGGATGCCCTGGCGGCCTCAACCGCCGGGTTGGTCTCATGGTCGTGGCTGATGGCTCGTCCCGTCAGGATATGCGTGCGCATGGTTGAGGCCGCCCAGTCGTCATCACCGCTTTCAATGGCCATAAGCAAGGTCTCATGCTGCCGCAAAGAGCGATGTAAATGCTCCTCCGCGTAGTAGCTGAACGCCTGCTGGAGCGCCCTGACATCCATGGCTGTTTCGAGCATGTTGGCGAGCCTCTGATTGCCCGCCAGCTCCGCGATGGCGGCGTGGAATGCCTGGTCCAGCTCAACATACCGAAGCCGGTCCGGCGGGCTTTCAGACAGCGCTTCTCGCATGCCATTCAACAGCTTGCGCAGGCTGTTCAGGGGCTTGCCGCCGGATTTACGGGTAGCGAGCGCGGCCATGTATGACTCGAGCACGAGCCCCACCTCGAACACTTCATCCAGTTCTTCATCGCTGAGCTGCGGTATCGTCATGCCGCGATGGGGGCGGCTTTCCACCAGCCCCTCAGCGGCCAGGCGGCGCAATGCCTCACGCACCGGCGTGCGGCTCATCCCCATTTCCCTGCAGAGGCTGCGCTCCACCAATCGGCTTCCCGGTGGGAGAAGCCCGCCGCGAATCCGGCTGCGGATCTCCTGGTAGGCTCTGTCGGCAGTTTTGCTCAGAACGACTCCTCGCGCATTCGGGGCCAGATCGATTATGCGCCTTGTTTTACCCTTGATATTCCTGTAAATGGTATACCAAATGATGAATAACTCAAGAATTTCCGCACTGCGAAGCTGGCCGGTATGGGCGCCCTGACGCGATCCATTGCTGACTTCCTGGCTGGAAAGGCCTTTGATGACATTCCGGATGCGGCCGTATCACTCGCCGTCGACGGTTTCACCGATTGCCTGGCGGTGATGGTGGCCGGTGTCCACGAGCCGGTGACTCGGCGGGTTTGGGAACAGGTTGAGGCAACCGGTTTAGGCTCTGGAAGCCGGCTGCTGCTGGGGGATATCGCATGCGCGCCCGCCCAGGCTGCCCTGGTAGGCACGACGGCGGCCCATGCGCTGGATTTCGATGATTATGCGTTTAGCAACCACGTCTCGGCTTTGCTGGTGCCCGCCGTGGTGGCGGAAGCCGAGAGCGTCGGGTCTACCGGCCGCGACATGGTGGCGGCTTACCTTGCGGGTTTCGAGGTTTGGGGCGCCGTGTTCAAGCGCGAGCCGCGGCACCTGCACTCCAAGGGCTGGCATCCCACCGGTATTTTCGGTCCGATTGGCGTGGCGGCGGCGCTGTGCCGGCTGCGAGGCCTGAGCGCCGCTCAGTGCCGGCATGCGATCGGACTGGCGGCAGCCAGTGGCGGAGGCGTGATGGATAATTTTGGCACCCAGGCCAAACCCTGGCAGGGTGGCCGGGCCGCTGAGGCGGGTGTTGTGGCGGTCGAACTGGCCAGCCGGGGCATGACGGCGGGGCAGGACGCGCTTGACGGCAGTGGTGGGCTGATGGCGGCGCTGTCACCGAGCGGTGAGGTCGATCGAACTTCACCCGCCGAGCACCTGGGCCGGGAATGGTTGTCGGCCGGACCGAGCCTGAACATCAAGCCACATCCGACGGTGGGCGCCTCGCAACGCGCCATCGACGCGGCCATCCAGTTGCACCGGGATCACGCGCCTGACCCGGGCTCCGTGCGCGCTGTGACCGTTCGGGTCAGTGAAAAACACGCCGCGGTGATGCGGCTGCATCGGCCCACAACCGCCTCGGAAGCCCGATTCAGCGTTGAATTCGGCGTGGCTGCCGGCCTGCTCGTCGGCCGAGTCGGGCTGGCGGAACTGACCGATGAGTTCGTCAATGACGCCCGTGTCCAGGCGCTCATCAGGAAAATCAGGATCGAGACGGGCCCGGATGATGATCCGTCTTATCCCGTCGGCGCGCGTTTCGACACCGTCAGCCTTGAGATGGCGGACGGCCGGCACCTTGAGAGTGAGCCCGTCTACCGATTTTGCGGTCATGGTGAGAACCCCATGACCGAACAGGCCTTGAGCGACAAATTTGCAGATTGCACCGAGCGGTTACTGGGGCCATCGCTTTCCGGTCGACTGTTGCGGGCGGTCAGAGGCCTGCCCGGGCTAAAAACAGCGGCCGACCTCCCCACGCTTGTTTTCAGGCAGGACTGAATAACCCTTCGAGCACCTGGGCGACCCCAAGCAGGTGCAGGTCGGCGCCGCGCTGGGCGATCAGCTGAATGCCGACGGGCAGTCCGCGCTTGCTGAAGTGGCCGGGTACGGTCACGCAGGGCAGGTGCAGCGCGGTGAACAGGCGGTTGAACGTGGCCAGCCCGTTGCCCTCTTCGAACCTCGGCGCCTCGCCGGGCACGGCGGGACAGAGCCAGGCATCGAACCCCTGCATGGCGCGTTCGAAGCGGGGTCTCAAGGCGGCCACCTCATCCAGCGCCGCGGACACTTTCCGGGTGTCGATCTTGCGATGGTTTTCCGCCAGCGCGCGCACCCCAGGGTGCGCCAGGTCGGGATGGCTGCGATATTCGGCCTGCAGGGCGTGTACACCCTCTCCAAGCATGATCGTGTCTTGCCAGTCATTGAGTTCTTCCTGGCCGGAGGGCCCATCGACGGCCTCCACGCTGTGTCCGGCCTGTCGCAACACGGCTGCGGCGTGCTCCAGCGCTGCGCGGGTCTCGGGGTGTGCCTCGCTGAAATAGGGCGTTGGGTACATTCCCAGGCGCAGTGGGCCACCAAAGCCGGAGGGAAAGTCGTGTTCGAGCCCGCAGGCCGCCGCCGCGTGCTGGAGCAGCCCGATGTCTTCGGCGATAAAACCGACGGTGTCCAGGGAAGGAGCGAACGGTTTGACCCCCTCGCAGGAGATGCGTCCCCAGGTCGGTTTGAAGCCGGCCACTCCGCAAAAAGCCGCGGGCCGGATGGTTGATCCGCCGGTTTGCGTGGCAGTGGCCAGCGGCACCAGACCGGCGCCGACCGCAGCCCCTGAGCCTGCCGAGGATCCGCCCGGGGTGCGGCTGAGTCTATGCGGATTTCGCGTGTCCGGAACCTGACCTACGCCGGCGAACTCCACCGTGCTGAGCTTTCCCAGCAAAATCGCGCCGGCCTGCCTCATCAGGGCAATGGCGGCCGCATCCCGTAGGGGCCGGTGTCCCCGGTAATAGGGTGAGTTGTACTCGGTGGCCAGGTCCTGGGTGTCAAATACATCCTTGGCGGCAAAAGGAACGCCATGCAAGGGGCCTCGTGAAGGAGACGCGTCCATGGCTTTGGCTTCCGCCAGCGCCTGCTCAGCCCGCAAGCTGACGAAACTCCCTATCTCCCGGTCATGCTTCTCGATACGCTCAATGCAGGTTTCCACTGCCTGCACGGATGTGATCGTTCGATCCAGTACTTGTCGGCCGATCGCTTGTTTTTGCATGTCCTGAACTCGCCGCGCCCTTAAAACAGGCTGTGGAGGTCTATTTTCAGGATGCCCCGGATCGCGCGCAAGCCGCCGATACGCCCCCAGCGGACCTGATGGGGACGCAATCGCGTCTGTCCGCCCAGTACGGGTCACGGTTGGCAAAGCGGCAAATGGCCACTAAATTACAGCGTCATGGGAAAGCGCAGCGCCAACGCGAGTCAAAGCGGGTGGAGACACGCCGGAGCCTCGCTGCGTTGTCTGATGGCGATCGTCCTGGCCTGGTCGGGTGGCGTCGCTGCCAATGACGACGCACCCGATGAGCAGACCAGCGGCAGTGACCACTATTTCAGCTTTTACCTGGACAACGATCTGTTCGCCAACAGCGATAAGGACTACACCAACGGCATCCGGTTCTCACTGATCAGCGGTGAGCGTTCCCTGATCAGCCTGGCGCCATTTCGGGACCAACTGGAGCGGATGGCTGCCTGGGCCGGCGATGATGACATGGTCAGCCGCTGGTCGGGGTTTGCCAGGGGGAACGTGGCGGACAAAAACCTGCAGCTCAATTATGGGCTCTCCCTGACCCAGCTGATGTTTACGCCCGAGGATCCCTTTTCCACGACTCAACCCGAGGGTCAGAGGCGCTACGCGGGTTGGTTGGGCGTTGGGTTTTCTGTTCATGCCAGTGATGAGCAGGCGCTGAATTCGGCGGAGCTGATCATCGGAACAGTCGGGCCGCGGTCCCTGGCCGAGCAGGCGCAGGACCTGGTGCATGACATACGCGGTATCGATAAATTCCAGGGTTGGGATGACCAGGTGCCCAACGAGTTTACCCTGGACCTGGCGTTGACCCAGAAGCGTCGGCTGCGCCTGGTAGATGAGCGACCCAGTGCGTTCAGCGTGGATGGTTTTACCGAGGGATCGTTGCGCCTGGGCACGTTTAGAACGGGCGCGCGCGTCGGCGGCCTGTTGCGGGCAGGGTTTCACCTGACACCTGATTTTTCCGATCCGCGGCTCGATGCCACGGCTTATTCACATCGGTTATTCAAGTCGGGCAAGCGTGCGCGCGCGATGCCGAATTGGTCGCTTTACGGCTTGCTGGGCGCCAATGCGGGCGCGGTGCTGTTCGACGCGACCCTGGACGGGCCGCTGTTCAAGAATTTTGAAACCGGCAATACGCGCGAGCCTTGGGTGGCGGAATCCTACCTGGGTTTCGGTTTTCGCTGGAGAACCTTCGAATTCAGTTATGTGCACACCTGGCGGACGCGTGAATTCGAGGAGCAGGACGAGCGCTCGGCATTCGGTTCACTGGCCGTCCTGTTCAGATTCGAGCTTGACCACTAACACACCGTGCCGGGCCAATATTTCCCTGGGCCGTTATTTCCCCGGGTCAGTCTTTTGACCGGAGTAGTGACTTGAGCTGCTCAACCTCCTCCTCAAGCTGCTCTACGCGCGCCCGTAAATGTTCCAGGTCGGCGCTTGTCGATGACGAGGTGGGCGCTGCCGGCGGTGCTGCGCGGTATTCCGCCTCATCGGGTTCGCCGCACATCAGGTGCGCGTAGCGCCCTTCCTTCTGACCAGGCTGTCGGGGCAGGGACACCACCAGCGGCGGGGCCCGCCCCTCCAGCCTGCCTAGGGCGTACTGCACGTCATCGAGGTCATCGAATTCAAATATTCGATGGGCGTGTGATTTGAGTTCGCCCAGGGTTTGTGGCCCACGCAGCATCAGCGTGGCCATCAAAGCCACACCTTTGGAGTGGAGATCCAGCGTTTTCCCCGCCTGATGTCGGTACTTGGCGACACGGGCGCCCCATTCTTCGCGAACCAGGTCGAGGGATTCGAGCTGTCTCAGCGCGTGACCCACTTCTCCCTCGCTGTAGTCCACCACCGGGTTGCGTGATGATTTCTGGTTGCAGGCGTTGCGCAACGCGTTGAGGGTCAGGGGGTACTGATCGGGCGTGGTCTCGGCCTTCTCCATCAGGCAGGCCAGGACCCTGGCCTGTACGGGGGTCAATTCATTCATGGTGCGTGTTTAGCCCTGAGCAAGTAAGTGGCATCAGCTTTTTCCCGGCATGGTGGTGGTCACGTTCGATTCCCCGGCGCGGCTGTCCAACCAGTGCTCCAGCAGCCAGAACAACAAGAGAATCATGCCTACTCGCAAGCCCAGTGCAAATTGAACAGCATGCCGGTCGATATCTACCAGATCGCCATGCCAGACCACGATCAGCGTGGCGCAACTTCCGGCAATCAAGGTAAGGATCACCGCGAGGCGGTCAGATTTCAGAGAGACCCTCTTGCGCAGAGGAATATACAGCAGGACGATCCCGGCCAGAGCAGCCCATAAAAAGGCGTCGGTGAATGCCATGTTAAGCGATGACTTTTCGGAGATTTCATAGGGTGCCAGGCTCGGCGTAAGCACCTCATAGACTGGCTTGTTCAAGTCGTTCGTGGTGGCGAATGGTCGAGTCAGAAAGTAAATGGGATGAGTGGCCAGGAATTGCTGGTAAACAGACGGCCCGGTTTTCATCCACTCATTCAGCTCCGGGATATCCTCGTAAGGAGCCCTCCAGAGCTGGCCATGAAACGATTTCGGGATTTCAGGCATCCCGTGTTCACGGAAATATTGATAGACATCTTCGAATCCCGTCAGACTGATTCTCGAAGATACCAGGCTCTTGAGTGGAAACATTCCCCGATCACCCTTGAATATGCCGAATTGGTTGAAGGCGATAAGCCCTGACAGAGCGCACGTCAAAATAACGGGCATGATCAGATGCTTTGGCCGTTTCATCCATGTCAGATACGTGACCAGCAGCAGCAAGAAAACCAGCAGGTAGTTGTTGGTCATCCGGATGAGAGAGAAGAACGAGGCAATAAGAATGAGCAAAAGCAGAGCCGCGGGGCTTTTGACCATTTCCCGGTAATGCAGGAAAAATGAGAGTACGAGCACCATCAGCGACATACTCAGCGCCTCGGTCATCAAGTGTCGGTCCCAGAGTGTGATCATGGTTTCACACCCCAGCAGCAACAGAACGGCCGCAGCGATGACCCTGAGTGAAGTTCTCCTGAATATCTTGCTGCAACTGACCGCGAAAACGGCCCAGCTCAATGTGGCCAGGATGGATTGCAGCGCGGCCATGGAGGTTACATCGAAGTGGTCTCTTACGAGGTAAAACGGTTCGTCGTCACCCAATCCGTACACGATGCCCGGCTGAAATGAGAACCATTGAGAGAACCCACCTTGCAGCAGGCCTTGAGCATCCGAGGGATAAGCAAAAAACTTGAACAGCAGTGGGTAAAAAGCCGGTTGCCTGCCGAACCAGAATTCTCCACTTCCGACCGGCCAAATGGACACGAGCGCATAAGCGGCAGAATCCCACCAAATAACCAAGTTTTCAGTGTTGAGAAATTTCCAGAATCTGAGGGCCGCGAATGCCACCAGCAACAGGACCAGTATCAGGTTCTCTCGAAGGGATGCCTCGGGTGAATTTCGCATGGCGGGCTTCATCGTCATCTTTTTCATCGGATGGGCGCCGGGGGCTTGGGCGAACAGCTTGCTCTGGGAAAGGGCATGGGTGAGTAGTCTATTCGTTCAAATGATGATGCGCCAGACGCTGAGAAATCAGCATATTGACGCCGAAAGGGGCACGGCGGAGCCCCGACTTGGATCAATGATGGTTGCTATGGGTTGACCGATATTTTCAATCTGACCTTACCTCAGTGTTTGCCGATACCAAAAACGGCCCCGGTGACGCCCTGTGCGCGCTGGTCGAGTAGACGATCGAGGCATCCGAATCACGAGACGCTTCACCGAGTCCGTAAAAATAGTTCTTCCCGTTTCTTCACCCCTTCCGCTAGGATTTGCTGCGCCCCGGGCTTTGGCCCAAACATTCACGTGAAAAGGCAAACGGACATGATCACTGTGCATCACCTGGAAAATTCGAGATCGCAACGCATTGTGTGGTTGCTGCAAGAGCTTGGCGTGGATTACGAGATCAAGCACTACAAGCGCGATGCCCACACCAGCCTGGCGCCCCCTGAATTGCTCGATATACACCCTCTGGGCAAGTCACCGGTCATCACACACGGTGATGTGACCGTGGCCGAATCGGGCGCCATCGTCGAGTACCTGTTGGCCGAGTTCGATGACGGCAGACTGCTCCCGGCGGAGGGCACACCCCAGCGGCGCGCCTTCACCTATTGGCTGCACTATTCCGAGGGCACCTTCATGCCGCTGATGATCATTTCCCTCATTCTGGGCCGGATCGAAACGGCGCCCATGCCGTTTTTCATCAGGCCGGTGGCCAAGGGCATCGCGGGCAAGGTTCGCGATGGCTACCTCACGGCCAATGTTGAGCGTAATCTCCAATTCATGGAGGCGACGCTGAACGAATCAGACTGGTTCTGCGGCGATGAATTTACCGCCGCCGACATCCAAATGAGTTTTCCGCTGGAGGCGGCGGCTGTCAGAACCGACCTGGAATCAAGCTATCCCAGGTTGGCCGACTGCCTTGCGCGAATGCATGCCCGCCCGGCCTACCAGGCCGCGCTCGAGATGGGCGGGCCCTACCGGTTGATGGGCAATGACTGACATCGACCGCGAGCGCGGTTGAAAGGGGTTCGGCGATGGGGTACTGGATATTCGTGGGGCTTGTACTGCTGGTCATCGTTCTGGCGGTGGTGGTGCCGCGACATCGTCTGAAGCGGGCGCTGGAGCGTCCGTTCCCCGAGGAGTGGGTCGCGATTCTCGAGCAAAACATTGGGATCTACAAAAATCTGCCCATGGAGTTGCGGCTCCAGTTGCGGCAAATGATCAAGCAGTTTCTGCATCAAAAACACTTCAGCGGTGCCGGGGGGCTGGAAATCACCGATGAGATCAGGGTGACCATCGCCGCCGAGGCCTGTATGTTGCTGCTGCACCGGAAAACAGGTATTTACCCCGCGCTGCGCTACATCGTTGTCTACCCTGCCGCGTTCGTGGTCGATCGTCCCGACATCGGCAGCGGTGGCACCGTGCGGCACGGGCGCAAGGGGCTGCTCGGGGAATCATGGAGCAATGGCAAGGTCATTCTGGCCTGGGATCACGTCCTGAGCGGATCCAGTAATTTTGCCGATGGACAAAACGTTGTGCTGCATGAATTTGCGCACCAGCTCGACAGTGAATCGGGCAGCACAAACGGCGCTCCAGTGCTGGTGGGCGAGAATTGCCTGCGGACCTGGGCCTCGACCATGTCCGAAGAATTCGAAGAGTTGCAGAGAGAGGCCTGGAAAGGCAAGCGGTCGCTCATGGACCATTATGGAGCGACCAATCCGGCAGAGTTCTTTGCCGTGGCCACCGAGACCTTTTTCGAGCAACCTCGCCAAATGAAAAAGCATCACCGTGAGTTGTTCGAGGTTCTTGAGCGGTATTATCGCATCGACCCTGGCGCGTGGTTGGACTGAGCCTCAGGGCAGCGGATTGATTCCCTCGGGATAGTACGACTCGATATATTCAGGCGTCTCCAGCAGGTGCTGATGCACATTTTCCTGGTCACGCCCGATCATGAATTTCAGCTCTTTGATGTTTTGTGACCAGCGAAAGCCGTTCCAGAATTCGAAACCCCTGAACTGTGACTTGTAGAGTGCGTTTCGGCTGTAGCACGAGCCAAGGTACACGTGGTCAAAACCCATTTCCTGAAAGCGCCCTACAGTTGTGGTCATCATGAAGAGCCCGGGACTCTTGCTGAACAGGTCCAGATCGTAGAAAGCGTAATAGTAAAAAGCAGCTCGCGGCTTTTGTAAGAAGCAGACAACCAGCCCCACATCCTGCCCGGACGTTTCGTGCTGATAATGGATCAGGTGCGAGCACACGGGCGAGCTGAACAGGCTGTCGAGCCGCTCGTCGCTCATCACGCCCTTGCCAAACCGATGATCGGCATACGACCGGCAAAAGCCGCGCCAGTGTGGCGTGTAATCGAACTCTGATGAGGGGATGAGCCGGCTGGTCAGGCCCGCCCCCTTGCGCATGATGCGCCTGTTTTCGGAGGAATGTTCGAATTTCGCCAGATCCACGCGCGTGTGTCGGCACATGTAGTAGCGAGACATGTCGCGGTTACCGGGCAGAAAGCCCTGTCGAAAGCAATCTGCCGGCGACTCATGGGCCTCCGGATAGCCCCAGATGACATAGGGAAACAGGTAGTTGCCGTAATCGGAGCGGTATTCGGAAAATTGATGTTTCATTCGAAGATAATGCCCTAACTGAGCGGCAAAGCAAGGACCTGGCGGTATGCGCGCATCATCGGGCTCCGCTCCCATTCGCGCGGCCTGTGGCAAAATTCACGTCATGACCCCATCGATGAAAAAGATCGATCCGGACCGCGGGAAGTTCATCGTGATCATCACCGCCGTTATCGCGGTGTTTCCACTGATGGCATGGATGGTGCTGCCCGCCGCGCCGGCGGGTTTTGGCTGGGACGAGACCTGGTACCTGTGGATGGCGGAGTGGTTTTCCCCGCGCCCCGATGACAAGGCAGTAGCGCTTTCCATGCTGAGCGCGAGACAGTATCCGGCGCTGTTTCCCTACCTGTTGTCCTGGACAGGTGATGTTTCGAGTGATTTTTCCAATGGGCTGCTGATGAACGCGGCACTGCTGTGCCTGGGTGCTGGCGTGACCATGTATTGGCTGATGCGCGAGGGCATGGCGGCAGCGGTTTCGGTGGTGGCCGGCTTGCTGCTGATTTTGAACCCGGTTTCCTTGGGGTTTTCCTGGTTGCTGATGTCGGAGCCGTTGTTCATCTTGCTCACGACTTTGGCGCTCCTGTTGGCCGCCCGGCGCGAGCCCCGCTACCCTGACGCGTTGGCCATTGGTTTGCTGGCGGGCCTGGCGATTGCAACGCGCAGCGCGGGGTGGGCATTGGTGCTGGGCCTGCTGGCCCATCTTGTCCTCGGCCGAAAGGTCAAAGTGCTTCCGCTATGGCTGGCTGGCCTGCTATTGGGTCTGCTGGTGCATCTCTGGCTGCGGGCGGGCTTGCCGGAGGCACACAGCTATTGGCAGGGATTTCAGGAGAACCTGGCACGCGTCGATATGGGGTACCTGGTCAATCAGCTATCCGCCATGGCCGATGGATGGGTGCGCTTATGGGGGTCTGTGCCGGGGGCATTGCTGATGGCCGCCTGGGTGTTACCCGGTTTTTTACTGCGGCTGCGCGGGGCCCGAGCGGACGCCTGGTACATCCTGGTGACCGGTCTGATGTTGGTGGCGTGGCCTTTTCCGGGCCAGATGGACCGGTTTCTGTGGGTGCTGATTCCGGCCCTGCTCATCTGCGGCCAGACCACCGTCATGCGTGTTGAGTGGATGAAAAGCCGCGGTTTCGTTGGCGGGGTGGTGGTCTTCCTGGTACTTGCGCTCTCCGTACCCAATGGTTTGGGCCGAAATATCGATCGCCTTTTGCATCCCCCTGGAGAGGGGCTGGACTACATGGCGCGCATGTCTCCATGGACCCGGACTGAAAGTCGAGACGACGCCCTGATGACGCTCAGGGCCAGTCATCAACTACTGGAAGACGTGAGGCGGATACCTGATGAGGCGGCCGACAGCGGCTGCGTTTATAGCGAGTACCCGGCGCTGGTCTCGATCCAGTCGGGCAGGGTGGCCTTTGCCTCCCCATGGAATACGCTGCAGCAGCTTAGCGCCACCTCACTGGGTTGTCCCTACTATTACCTGGTACCCGACGCGCTGCCAGGTGTGACCAAGGCCGACATTGAAGCCCTGTCTGCGGCCCATCAAGAGCTGTTTCGCTCATCGGCGCCTTACGATCCGTCAGGCCAGGCGGTGCTGGGCGTTTTCTATCGCTTGAATGTCACTGAGAGCCATTGAATGAGACACTGGATAAGTATGTTTGTGTTCGGAGGTTGAAGCTGTCATGACCACTCAAACCGAGGCGCTGTTCCGCCAGGATGCCTACCTGAAAACTTGTGAAGCCACGGTGGTTGCCGTTCAGGAGGATGGAGTGATCCTGGACAGGACCGTGTTTTACCCGCTGGGCGGGGGCCAGCCGGGTGACACCGGGACGATCCGCTGGCAGGGGGGTGCGCTGACGGTCATCGATACCCGCTACGGGGAAAAGGGCCAGATCTGCCACCGGGTGGAGCAGGGCTCTGTGCTGCCCGAGACGGGAGATACCGTGCTGGCGGAAATACACTGGGAGCGCCGCTATCGACACATGCGCATGCACACGGCGATGCATTTGTTGGGGGCGGTTTTGCCTTACGGGGTGACCGGTGGAAATATTGCAGCGGATAAGAGCCGACTGGATTTCGATATGGAGGACACCGTGGACAAGATCGCGGTGGGCGACGCCCTGGCGAGACTGGTCCAAGAGAATCATCCCATCACCAGTCGCTGGATCACCGACGAGGAGTTGGATGCGCAACCGGAACTGGTTCGTACGCTCTCGGTCAAGCCACCGAGGGGTGTCGGGCCCGTTCGGCTGCTGGAGATCGCCGGCGTCGATCTGCAGCCCTGCGGCGGAACGCACCTGCGTTCGACGGGCGAAGTCGGACAGGTTCGAGTGGGCAAGGTGGAGAAAAAGGGGCGCCACAATCGCAGGGTTCATCTGCACCTGGATGATTGACGCCGACAAAGCGAAGCTAGTGGTGTTCGTCCTCCCACAGGCGAATCCCGCCCAGAATGCCGGCCACGTTCTGGACGATGCGAACATGATCGGGTAACGGGATAGTCAGTTTTTTGGCGTTGCCGCCACCGAGATAGAGGTGGTGCGGATTCCAGATGGGCAGGATCTGCGCGATGGCCTGTGCCACCCTTTGGTTCCATACTTCGTCTCCCACTCGGGCCCGGGCAGCCTGTCCGATCTGCTCTTCGTAGGTCTCGCCGTTCGCGAAGGGGTGGTGGCCCAGTTCAAGGTTGGGGGCCAGGTGGCCGTTGGTGAAAATGGCAGAACCCATTCCGGTGCCCAGTGTGAGCACCATTTCGACGCCTTTACCCTCAATCACACCGTAACCTTGTACATCGGCATCATTGGCGGCCCGGCAGGGTCGGCCGGTGCGGCGCTCAACTTCCGCCGCCAGGGGTACACCGGCCCAGTCCCCGTCCAGGTTGGGCGCGGTATGCACCGCGCCAAACTGCACCACGCCCGGAAATCCGATGGATACCCTGTCGAAGTCGGGCTGGGCCTCCGCGATCTGACCAATCGTGTCCAGTACCGCTGCCGGAAGGGCGGGTCTGGGCGTGGTCAGCCTGACGCGTTCGTTGAGTGGTGTTCCGTTCGGATCCAGAACCATACCTTTGATGCCGGAGCCCCCAACGTCGATGCTCAGCGTGCCTCCCGTGAGTCTGCTCATGTCTGCCGCCTGCTCCCATTGGGGTGGTTGAATGGGGGTGTTTTCATTTATGGGTTCATCATCTGTCGATAAATGGCGATCGTGGCGTCAACCTTGCTCAATATGTCCTCGCGTTGTTCCTGCCACAGGGTATTTATCATTCCGGCAACGTCAAAATATTCCAACTCGTCGCCCGCGCGGATATCGCCGTTGAGTTGTTGTAAGTAGCTGATCATCTCTCTCGCAATGTCTGACTTGTCCGTCAAACCATGCCCCAGTTGCTGGTAATTCACATAGACCGCACCGGTGTGGGCCAGCGCGAACCGCGCGCCGCTGACGGCCAGCGCGATCCAGGCCCCTTCATCGATCTCGAGCGTGGTATCGATCAATATGTCCCCCTGACTGTTTGCCGCGATCGTGGCGACTGCGGTCCCGTTGACGATGATCCTGGCCTCGCGAAGCGTGTCCAGGGAAGGCGCCAGGGTGATTTTCGCGGTCACTTTCAGTCTGGAGAGCCCGTCAATATGAATTTCGTCCCCAGCGGGCAGCCCGTTGACCTTGAAATCGATCATCGGCCCATTGGTCACAAAGCTCCGCCCACGTTTCGCACTCGCAAACCACTTTTCCGTGGAAAAAGGGCCGTCCACCCGGGCATACAGCCGGACCGAACCGGGCGTGTCGAGATAGGGGTAGTCAGAGCCGGCCATGGGGGCGAGTTTGAACCCCAGGTTGAGAAAGCGGTACCAGAGATCCGTCTTGATCTGACCGTTTTGCATAACCTCCAGGAAATCGATGATGCCGTGAGGTACATCGAGCGCGAGCCCTCGTTGCTCGTTATACCAGCCTTGCCCCACATGAGCGTATCCGGTGACCGCGCCCTGGCGCTGATAGCCGCTGAACTGCGCGTGATGGTCAAAGTAGTGATCCCTTCGGTAAAGGGATTTTTGGATGTTCTGGCTGATCGTGTGGCCCAGCACGGCGGACCGTGGGTTTTCGATGCCGGGCACCAGGTAAGCGCCGTCATGGCTGAACCGGCCTGCCTCACCAAAAGCATATTGCTGGAAATATTCTTGCTGCGGGTTGCCCATCTGGAGCAGATTGAATACCGTCAGCCCCTCAGCAGATGCGATCCGGGCGATGGCGGCATTCATGGCCGGCGAGTCCCTCAACATATGGACATGCCCATCGCCCGGATACCAACCCTCCAGCCCTGCGCGGCGCCTGAGGTCCAGGGCCATCGTGGATGCCGTGGGGGTGACGGTGACACGACGTTTTTCGATGCCATATTCGGGGCCTCGACTGACCACCAGCCAGTAGTCGCCGGGCGCCAGGTCCACGCGGTACTCGCTGGGGGCATAGATAAAATGCCGGTTGGGATGGGGCCATGGGTCACGGCTGTCCCACAGGCTTCTGATGTAGTGCTGGCGCTTGAACCGGTCGTAATGGTACAGGTGCAGCGCATTGTCTCCCGGCAATGCCTGGCGGCCGGTATCGGCGTGATATAAACCCAGCCTGACGGGCGTTGGCTCACCCTCGGCGGTGAACATGAATGTCGTGGCAACCTCTTGCACATCCTCTGGCGCCGACGCTGCGGACAGCTGAATATCGCACAAAACGAACTCGTGGCTGGCGTCTGGCGCGTCCGTTTCGGTAACGGCGCCCTCGGCAATCAATGCGAAATCGGCCTGGGCAAGGCCGCGGTTAATGAAGCGGGCGTCGGGCAGATGCACTGTGATCTGTTGCGGTTGGGAATCGTCAGCGAGCTCTATCCAGCGCCACTGCTCCGTTTGGCCGGCGGCGTCATAAGCCAGTTGCACCCGCATGGCCTTTGCGGCGAAAAAGCTGAAGGTGAGGGTGGATGCGCCGCGGATGTCGTAATACTGGCGATCGGCAATATCGAACAGTAAATGGCTGGCCGTGACGCAGCGGCTGCCGTGGTTCGTCTGAATCCGTGGCGGCCCCGTCCTGGGGTAAGCTTCAGTTCCGAATGTCTCAACATATCCCGCGGCCATGACCCGATCGAACAGGGGGCCACCCCATTCCACGTGATGCGCGCCCAGCGGGTTATGCCCACCGTCATGACCGAAGGCGGCAGAACTGACGCCGGCGAACGCCCAGATCAATGCGTAAATGGCGCAAGCGATGTTTTTACCGGGCGTGTATAACATGACGCCCAACATCATACCCGAGGTTGAACCACCCTCTGTGCGCGCCTGGACGGGCCCCGCGCCGCCGATGCTCGCTCTGCGGGGCCAACCGGAGAAATGGCCCGGGGCCCGCAGATGACGGTCGGGGATGGTTGGTGGGCATGCATTTCGCGTTCATCGTATACTCTGACCGACAAGACGGCTTTGAAAAGCCCGCACCTTCAATCAACCAGACGCACGGGGCAAGATGAAAACCTGTAAAAATCAACGTGGCGGTTCGCCTGTCCTGACGCTCATTGTCGTTGCCGTGCTTGGCTACGTCGTTTTTGTAGGCGTTCAATACGTTCCACACTGGCTTGAGGCGCGCTCGGTGAGCTCTATACTCAACGGCGTGGAAGAAACCTATGCGTCCAACCGCTCGGGCTCAAAACAGGACATCGAGGCACAGGTCATCCGCATGCTGCAGGTGAACGAGATGCATGACATGACGGAAAATTTCAGCGTGTCCGGCAACAGCGGTGGTTATACCGTGAGCTTCAAATGGGACAGGACACTGAACTTGGGGTTTGAGACACGGACCCTGGACTTCGAGCGTTCAGTTTCCCTGTAAATGGCAAAGCGCCGGCCCTGTTTGAGGGTCATGACCTGTCTCTGGAACCATGGCGTGCCTGTCACGCTGAGCCCCTTTGATGCATCGTAAATACATGAATATACGCGCATTGTTTTGGGTTAAAATGGGGTCAATAAAAACCGGGTGATGTACACCTGTCAACAAGAGGTAATGTCGATGTACCCTTCCATAAAAACCCCAACACTCAAAACAATCATCCTGGGTCTGGCCCTGCTTACGATTGGGCTGTCAGGCAGCATCCAGGCGGGTGATGAAGGCTGCGTGACCTGTCACGTGGGCCCCATGGCGCTGAATGAACTGCTGGCCAAGAATGAAGCGCATCCGGATGTCAGTGCAATGGTCAACACCATCCCCACCGACTGTGCCATGTGCCATCAAAAAGGCACCGAGATGGCGTTGATGGGCATTGTCCACGCCAAGCACGAGGGCGTTGATTGCGCGTCTTGCCATGTCGTGGATGAAAACAATATGCCGACCAGCAACAAGACCGGCGCTAAGAACTGGTAGTAGAAACACCCACTCACTGAAAAAGCCCGCGCAACGCCATCACGCGGGCTTTCTTTTTGCGGCACCCCGAATGGCCGGACATGCAGAGCGCGCTCGACCGCTGACCATCAAGCCGGCCGGCGAGCGTGCTCGTGGCAAGCCGACCTGATTGATAAAATACAAAATATGCTCTTACTACTTTACGCAGGATGGAAATGATGCGAAGACTCCGAATGGCTGCGGCTCTGCTGCTGTTCATCGCGGTCCCGGTAGGGGCCGGGCAATACAATGACATCATCAGCATCGGTGATTCGATGCCGTCGTTTTCCGGGCTTCCCGCAACGGATGGCGGCAGCTATTCATCATCGGATTTCGATGCCGATGTTCTGGTGCTGGTTTCCCTTGCGAACCATTGCCCCTGGGTCAGGGGAATGGATGCCGGCCTGATCGAGCTGGTCGAAAGCTTCGAGGGGCAGGATGTCGAGGTAGTGGGGTTTGCGGTTAACCATCGCGAGGATGATCGTCTCCCCGCGATGATCGAACACGGGAAACGCGTGGGTTACAACTTCGTTTACCTGTTCGATGAAAGCCAGGCGCTGGGTCGGGCGCTCGGCGCCACGCGGACGCCTGAGTATTTTGTTTTCGATAAAGCACGCAAGCTGGCCTATACGGGCCTGTTGACCAACTCACCGGCCCGTGAGACCCGCGACGGCGATGTCATGTTTACCAACGGCGCGCCGACCACGTTTTACACCCGTGACGCCATCGCCGCGCTGTTGGCAGGCGACCAGCCCGACCCCGCCGAAACGCGCGCGCAGGGCTGCAGCGTCAAGTACGAGTGAAGCCATGATGCCCGGCACCCCGCGCCCGGCCGCGCTGATCATGTTGCTTGGCCTGATGACGTGCGGCACGCTGCCGGCCGATGACTCGGCCCTTGACCGGCCCGAGGTCATGCAGGTGGTTTCACTGGCCCAGTGGGAGAGGGTGCTCGAGGCGAAACAGCCCGGGATCATCGTGGCGGACCTGTGGGCCAGTTGGTGCGTCTCGTGTATCGAAAGATTCCCGAAAATGGTCGATCTGGCCGATCGCTTCAGTCAGCGCAACGTGACTTTTCTGACGCTCAACCTGGACGATCCACAGGACGCGTCCGGAATCGAATGGTCCAATGGTTTTCTCGCCGGTCTTGGCGGAACCTTTGGCCATTACCGGCTGGATGAGAACCTCACCGTCGCCTTTGAAGCGCTTGATCTCATGTCACTGCCGGTGGTGCTGATCCATGATGGCAGCGGGAAGGAGCGCCACCGTCTGACCAATGACAACCCGAATCAGCAATTCACCGAAGCCGACATCGAGGCGGCGCTGGAGGCTTTGCTGGCGGGCGCTGAGGCACCCTGATCCCCTTGCTTTGCCGTTCAGCCAGCGGCTTCCAGCGTATGCTCGATCAAATCCCGGTGGTTTTCACCGAAGCGCAGAAGCGCGTCTTTGGCTCGTTCCAGGTGGCTATCGTTCATTGGCAGTGACAGGAAAAAGTCGCCGCGTCCGCAGAACAAGATGCCATCCAGCAGCAACTCCATGTGCAGCAGCGGCCGCAAAGCGCGGCAGCCGGCGGTGATATCAGATGTCCTGCGTGTTGGCGCCCTGGAGAAATGGATGGCGATGATGGATCCGAGGCCGTTGGCGCGCATGGGCAGCGCACGCTCGCTGAATGCCTGGTTGAGCGAAACGCGAAAGCCCTCGGACCAGTCCAGGAATTCCTGCGCGCGCTCCGGCGTGAAAATCTCGCCCATGGCAACACAGCCCGCGGACATGGAGCAGACATCGTTATTGAACGTGCCGGCGTGATTCCAGCTGTTCTCATGCTTCGGGTTGAAGTGCTGCATGACCTCCTGGCTGCCGCCAAACGCGCCGATGGGCAGCCCCCCGCCGAGAAACTTACCCAGCGTGGTCAGGTCGGGCTTCACGCCCACGAGCCCCTGCATTCCAGCCGGGCCGATGCGCGCTGTCTTGACCTCGTCGAAGATCAGCAGGGCGCCGGTTTCCCGCGTTGCTTGCCTCAATGTGTGGAGGAACTCCGGGTCACCGGGTATGTTGCCGCCCGCGCCCAGGATGGGCTCGACGATCACCGCCGCGAGCTGATCCCCCACTGAACGGATCAGTGCCTCGGCGGCCTCGGTGTCGTTGTATTCAGCCAGCTGGAAGTCGAGGGGCAGATTGAGTTTGCAATGCCCGCCCGGGAATTTGAGAAAACCGCCATGGTAGGCATCGTGGAAAGCGATGAACTTGGTCCGGCCGGTCAGCATGCGGGCCGTGGTCAGGGCCCAGACGTTGGCCTCGGTGCCGGAGTTGCAAAACCGCACCTGGTCCACGGCGGGAAACCGCTGACAGATGACGCCTGCCAGTTGGCGCTCGTAGTCGGTGGGCGCGCCCATCACGATACCGCTCTCGAGGCCCCGATCCACGGCGGCCTTGATTCGTGGATCAGAGTGGCCGAACAGGCCGGCGGAGTACTCGCCCACGAAATCGACGTACCGGTGTCCGTCCAGGTCGATGAGTTCGGCCCCCACGCCCTCCTGCATGGTCAGCGGGAACGGATCATAGTGCAGGACCGTGCGCGTGTTTCCACCCGGTAAATGGTTTTCGGCGGCCCGATCGGCAGCATGGCTGTTCGGGTTGAGCTCAACGTAGCGGGCGCGCAGCTCCCGCAGAACCTGGTTGAGTGCTTCCATTGCGATTCCTCGTGTTAAACCGCTTCCAGCGCCAGCGCGATACCTTGCCCAACGCCGATGCACATGGTGCAAAGCGCGCGGCGGCCCTCGCCCAAACGCAGTTGATCCAGCGCGGTGAGCGCCAGTCGGGCGCCGCTCATGCCCAGTGGATGACCCAGCGCGATGGCGCCACCTCGCCGGTTGATGCGTGCGTCATCATCCTCCAGACCCAGCTCGCGCGTGCAGGCCAGCGCCTGGGCTGAAAACGCCTCATTCAATTCAATGATGTCAAAATCATCGAGCGACATCCGCAACCGTTCCAGCAATTTACCCGTTGCCGGAACCGGGCCGATGCCCATGATCCTGGGCGGTACGCCGGCCACGGCCATGCCCAGCACTTTCGCGACCGGCTCGAGGCCATGATCACCGGCTCCGCGCTCAGAGGCCAGGAGCAGGGCAGCCGCGCCATCGTTGATGCCCGAGGCATTTCCCGCTGTGACCGTCCCGTTGCTGAATAGTGGTTTGAGCTGGGACAACTTTTCCAGCGAAGTGTCTCTGGGGTGCTCGTCTCGGTCCACTACCCGGTCGGGTTGCCGGCGCATTGCTACCGTGACCGCGCATATTTCTCCGTCCAGCCGGCCCTCCTGTTGCGCCGCCGCGGCCTTCTGCTGGCTCCAGAGCGCGAACCGGTCCTGGTCCTCGCGGCTGATGTCACGCTCCTGGGCCAGGTGCTCGGCGGTCTGCGGCATGACATCGGTGCCGTATTGTCGATGCAGTTCCGGGTTGATGAATCGCCAGCCCATGGTGGTGTCATGCATTTCCTGGTCGCGGCCAAAGCCCACGCCGGCTTTGCCGATGACGTAGGGCGAGCGCGACATGCTTTCCACGCCGCCCGCGATCATGAGGTCGGCCTCTCCCGCGCGAATGGCGGATGCGGCCATGCCCAGGGCGTTCAGACCGGAGCCGCACAGGCGATTGATGGTGCAGGCGGGCACCGCCTCGTCCAGACCGGCAAGCAGGCTGCTCATGCGCCCGACATTCCGGTTGTCTTCGCCGGCCTGGTTGGCGCAACCCAGCACGACATCGTCCACGCGACCCCAGTCGACCCCGGGGTTTCGTTTGACCAGCTCAGCGATGGGAATGGCGCCGAGATCATCGGTTCGCACGGCTGCCAGCCCGCCGCCATAGCGCCCTATCGGGGTTCGAATTCCGTCACAAAGATACGCTTCACGCATGGGTGTATTCTCTCTTCGACTCAGGCCGGCGGAAGAATGGTGGCGCCGGTGTGTTGTTCAACGTCCTCAAACGTCACGTTCGGCGCCAGTTCCACCACCTGGAATCCGCCCGGGGTGACATCGACCACCGCCAGGTTGGTAAAAACCCTGGAAACAACGCCAGGGCCGGTCAGCGGGTAACTGCATCGCTCCACCAGCTTGGGCGCGCCGTCGCGTGTGGTGTGCTGGGTGATGACAAATATCTTTTTAACACCCTGCACCAGGTCCATGGCCCCGCCAACGGCCGGGATAGCGCCCGGAGCCCCCGTCGACCAGTTGGCGATATCACCGTTTTCCGCCACCTGCATGGTGCCGAGCACGCAGACATCGATGTGTCCTCCCCGGATCATGCTGAAGCTGTCGGCATGATGAAAATAGGCGGCGCCCGGCATCGCGGTCACGTATTTCTTGCCGGCGTTCATCAAGTCCAGGTCACGCTCATGATCCGCCGGTGGCGGGCCCATGCCCAGCAGCCCGTTTTCGGTGTGGTAGATGAATTCACGCCCTTCTGGCACGAACCTGGCCACCAGTTCGGGTATGCCGATACCCAGGTTCACGTAGGCGCCATCGGGTATGTCCTGTGCCGCGCGGGCGGCCATCTGCTCCCTGTTCCAACCCACGCTCATGGATAGCTCCTCCCTGCCGCGATCAGTTCGTCCTCGTGGACCGGGGATGGCACCTCGATGACGCGATTGACGAATATACCGGGGGTGATGACGTGCTCTGGATCGATGCCACCTGCGGCGACCACGTGCCGGGCCTGCACGATGGCAGTGGTGGCCGCCATACACATCAGCGGACTGAAGTTGCGCGCGGTCTTGTTGTAGGTGAGGTTGCCCACGATGTCCGCGGTTTCACACTTGATCAGGGCAAAGTCTGCTTTCAGCCAGGGTTCCATCACATAGGCCCGCCCATCGAATTCACGGGTTTCCTTGCCTTCCGCGAGAACGGTACCGACGGTGGTGGGCGTGTAGAAAGCGGGGATACCCGCGCCGGCCGCCCGGATACGTTCAGCCAGGGTTCCCTGGGGCACCAGTTCCAACTCGATCTCGCCTGCTTCATACAGGCGAGGAAACACTTTGGACTGGCTGGATCGCGGAAACGAGCAAATCATCTTTTTGACCTGGCCGTTGCCGATCAACGCCGCGAGACCCACCTCGCCATTGCCGGTGTTGTTGTTGATGACCGTCAGGTTTCGCGCGCCATGGTCGATCAGCGCGTGTATCAATTCGATGGGGCTGCCCGAAGCGCCAAAACCTCCGATCATCACGGTTGCGCCGTCGTGGATATCGGCAACGCCCTCGCCTGGGGAGGGGCATCTTTTATCAATCACTGTTCCGGTCTCCGGTTATCCTTGCGCCTGTGATCCTTCATTCGCCGAGGAATACCTCGGTCTCATCCCACAGCGCCTCAATGTGGTCTATCCGGCGGGCGGCCGTTTCATGCAGCAGCCTCGTGACATGGCCCACCAGCAATTCGGAAATGGCCACGGCCGGGACTGAACTGTCGAATGGCCCAATCGCGGGGACCTCTATCTCGCACCAGTTGGACGTGAGTTCAACCAGTGGCGACAGCGGGCTGTCGGTTACCGCGACAAGCTGCACGCCCGCGCTCTTAAGCAGCTTTGCGGCACCGATGACCTGCCGGCGATAACGGTAAAAGTCCATGACCAGGGCGGCATCCCCCGGCCCGGCATCGCACAGGCCGGTACCGAAGCGGTGTTCCTCGAGCAGGTGAACATGAGGGCGCACCATGGAGAGCCCGCTGCGCAGTGCGTGAGCGCCGGCCAGCGAGGTCTCGCCCGAAAGAATCCAGACCTGCTCCGCCCGAGCCAGCGGCTCGGCCAGCTGGCCCATGCGTTCTCCCGCCAGCGCTTCGAAGACGGAATCGAGCGAGTCTCTGACCGTGGTTCGGGCCGGTGGCGCTTTGTCCTCTTCGTAACGAATACGCTCGCTGGGCCTGGACAGCTGATGGGACAGGTCGCTGCGGATGTGCCGCTGCAGCTGCGCGTAGCCCTTGAAGCCCAGCTTGTGCGCGAAGCGCACGATGGTAGGCCGGCTGGTGCCGACCCGCTTGGCCAGGTCGGAAACGGTCCCAAAGGCGAGCAGGGTGGGGTCCGAGAGGACTTCCTGCGCGATGCGCCGCTCGGCCCGCGTCAAATCACTGCTGACCGCCGCAACCAGTTCTGGGGCGGTGGCCGGAATGTCGGTATTGTTCATTGCGTTACATTATTACACAATCGGATATCAATATGTTACATTGGCGCGTGGTTTTAACATCAAAGTCGAGGTATTCAGTGGCACGCGCAGACAGGTATCAGCCCTCGGACCGGGAACAAGCTTTCCTGGACAGCATAGAAAGTCCCAAGTACGACCGGGAGATCATTAACGGTCTCAAGCCGTTTTTTCGCGACAAGGCCCCGGATGACATCAAGCGTTTTTACTCGGGCTCAGAGCTTGCGGCCCTGGACTCGGTTAGGGGGACAGAGCGCGACGTGGAACTGCGCATGCCGGTCAAGCTGACCCGGCACTTTTTCGAACTGGCCAAAAACAGCGAACCGCTGAAGCGCATCGTCAAGGCCGACCCTGACGAGACGCTCAACCTGGCAGGATCGGAAGATCCGGGCTACCAGATGGATTTCGCGCCAGTGGAGGGCATGCTGCACAAGTATGAAATGGGCCTGCTGTACGCCGTGTCCACCTGTTCCGCCCACTGCCGGTTCTGCTATCGCGAGGAACTCATCAGCCAAAAGGACATCAAGCGCCAGGACGGCACCGTGGCCAAGAAAGGCCTCGCGAGGATCAAGCCGGTGACAGACTACATTCGGGCGCATAACGAGACTGTCGCAGCCAACGGCGGTCTGCATCCGGAAACGAAGCGCGAGAAACTGCGCGAAGTGCTTCTGTCGGGCGGCGACCCCATGGTGTTACCCAACCGAAAGCTCGGTGAGTGGATGGCCGCGCTGGCCGAATCCGGTGTTGAGTCCATTCGCCTGGGAACCAAGGAAATGGCGTTTCATCCCCTTCGGTTCGATCAGGCTTTCCTGGATATGTTGGACCGCTTCCACGAGACCTGGCCCCATGTGGGTTTCCGGTTGATGATCCATTTCAACCATCCGGACGAATTCCTGCTCAAGGGCGAAGACGGCGCCTACCTCACCAATGACAACGGTTCGCTCATGTGGCATCCCGATACGCTGAAAGCGATAGAAGGTGTGGTTTCGCGTGGCTGGGTCAATGTGGAAAACCAGGCGCCGATCATCAAGGGAATCAATGACGATGCCGAAGCGCTGCGGGTGATGCAGCGGGCTCTGTATCGGGTGGGCGTGGGCAATCACTATTTCTTCTGCGGCCGCGATATTGTGGCTTACCAGGCCTTCAACGTGCCCATCGAAACGGCGTGGCAGTTGCTCAATGAATCGCAAAAGGGACTGTCCGGCGTGGAGACGCACGCGCGTCTTTCAATCACCCATTACAAAGGCAAAACCGAGGTGGCCGCGGTGACCGACGAGCCGATCCCCGGCGTTCCCGGCACTGAGAATGGTGTGCTGATCTTCAAGATTCTTCGCAACGCGCTCGACGCCCCTGATCGCGGCAAAGTCTGTATCGTGGGCAGAAACCCCGATGCTATCTGGTTTGACGATTATGAAGATCGGGTGATATTCGACGAAGCAGGTTTGTATGACTACGCCAGGGTGGATAACAAACGGATTGAATTCGAGGAGTCGGTCGGCGTCGCTGTCTGATCACGCCTGGGTTCCAAACGAACACCCACCCGAAAAATCTGATTGGGCTTGACTACCCGGTCGCCTCAGGCGACCGGGTCCGTGGCTTGGGCTGATCCGCATCGCCATCGGCGTCCCCCGTGTTCTCAGCGGCGTCCTGCCCCGGGATCTCTTCCTGTTCTGATGCCTCCGTCTCCTGTAACCGCCTTTCGGCTTCCTCCGCGGCGGCTTCCTCCTCGAGGATGCGCCATGCATGTTCGAAGGCCTCATCCAGCTTGCGATGGAAATTGTCTGTGCTGATATCTCCGAACAGTCTGGACCGTTTCAGGATGCCCATAATGGGCGATTTGATCCGGGTGAAAATCACGTGAACGCCGGCTTCGTTCAGGCGGCGGTAGTTCTCGCGCAACATCTCCTCACCGGACGCATCCAGGTCATTGATGGCGGAACCATCGATGATCAGCACCTTGAGGCTGCGGGCGTTGGCCAGCAGGTCCTGCAGTTGGTCTTCGAAAAACGAGACGTTCACAAATACCAGTGAGCCGTCAAAACGCATCCGAATGATGCGCCCGTCCTCAAGGACGCCTGCTTTTACCGCCGCCTCCGGCATGAGGTAGGTGGGGTGCGCGGGAAAGACAACGCGTGGCTTCATGATGCGAAACAGCAGCAGGACCAGTGACAGCAGCATCCCGATCAGGATGCCCATCTCCAGGTCTGGCGCCAGGGCCAGGGTGAAGACAAAGGTGACGAGCGCCACAATGCCGTCGTGACGGTTGGTTTTCCAGGTATGCAGCAGTGGCTTGATGTTGATCAGGCCGGCCACCGCAAGCATGATCACCGCGGCGAGAGTTGCTTGCGGCAGGTAGTACAGGAGCGGAGTCAGCAGCAGCAGTGTGACCACGACCGCCGCCACGGTGACCACGGATGAAAACCCCGTGACGGCCCCCGAGTTGAAATTCACCGCCGAGCGCGAAAAGGAGCCCGAGGAGGGGTAGGCCTGGAACATGGAGCCGACGATGTTGGCCATGCCCTGCCCAATGAGCTCGCGGTCTGCGTTCAGATTTTGTCGCGTTTGTGAAGCGATGGCGCGCGCGATCGAAATGGCTTCCATGAAGCCGATGATGGAAATAACGATGGCGGCACCGACCAGGTGCTTGATCGCGGCCCAGTCAAACTGCGGGAGACGGGCGCCGGGCAGCCCCCTGGGTACGTGCCCAAGGACCTGGCCACCCGCCTGAAGCTCTACCTCGTTGTTGGCATAGCTCACGATATGCCAGTCCTGTCCATAGCGACTGCCCCCCTCCATGCCGATTTTGTCAATTTCACCGCGGGTGAAAAATAGCGTCTTTTCGTCCTGCGTGATGGGATAGAGGGGTTCGGAATACAATTCGCCATGCTGCTGCGCCGCTTCCTCTTTTAGCTGGGCCAGCACAAATCTTGACTGCTCCAGCGACTGGCGCAGGGCCATCAGGTCCGCACTCTCTTCCTCGGCGCTTTCCGCCATGGCACTGTAATTTTGCTGCGCCTCCAGGAATTTCTCCTCCTGGCTTTCGATCAGCTGCGCCTGGAGACCGTCGCGCATCAGTGAAATTCGAATGGTCTGATTGTTGATCTGGTCGAGCGATACCGTTCGGTGTTCCGCGAACCCCATCATCCATGCCAGGAGCGTGGTCACAACCACGGCAATAAGCACATAGGGCAGCCTGGGATACCACCGGCGCATGCCGACCATGATGCCGAAAGCAAGTATTGCCATGCCCAGCGTGGGCCAGTGCGTTTGTGAAGCGGCCTCGCGGATCACGTTGATAACGAATTGGTGATGATGTTCCGCCCGTGGCACATCAACGCCAAAAATCTTGCCGAGCTGAGAGGTGGCGATGATGATGGCGGCGGCATTGACGAAGCCCAGCACCACCGGGTGTGACAGGAAATTGAGCAAAACACCCAGCCTGAACATGCCCATCATGAGTTGAAATAAACCCACCATCAGCGACAGCAGCAGGGCATACCCGATAAAGGCCTCACCACCGGCAGTGGCCAGCGGCGCCAGCGCGGCGGCGGTCATAATGGAAACCATGGCCACCGGCCCCGTTGCCAGCTGCCTGGAGGAGCCGAAGAAGGCCGCGATGATGGGCGGCAAGAGTGACGCGTACAGCCCGTAGTGCGCGGGCAGTCCTGCCAACTGCGCGTACGCCATGGACTGGGGTATCAGGATGAGCGCCACGGTCAGGCCCGCGATCACATCGGCCCGCAAGGTGGCCTTGCTTTTGATCTCCGGCAACCAGTCCGGTTTTCTGAACGGATTGACGATTTGGCCGAGCGTGTCCCTGGCAACTCGGATGACCAGGTCCTGCCTCAGGTTGAAATTGAGGTTGAATTTGACTTTATTCAACGTATTTTGCGCATTAGAAGGATGGCCGGGCCGCGGCTGCAAGACCCTCATTTTCATCAATGCAGATGAAGAAATAAAGAGCAAAGGTCAAATTCGACCCCGGAAAGGCGTGGAGCCGCCCGCTGAGGCGGGCCCAGGCGCAGCGCGGGCCTGCCGAATCATCTGTCGTCTGACCATCGTTGAACCGATGGGGTTACACTTGGCGTGCCGGTGAGCATTGTCGTCCGGCCGGGGAGTGAGCATGGTCCGTCAGTGGACAACCATCAAATGTGCGATGAGAAGCCGGGCACGCCTGGCGGATATCCATGCGGGTAACGGGTAAAGGCATGACTCATGTCCGCAGATTGATGGCGATGGCATGCCGCATCGGCGGTCTCGTCGCTTGTCTTTATTTGCCGGCTTGCAAGCAGGCGGAAATCGATATTTCGGAGCTGGGCGAACTGAGTGGAGTCTACGTGGTTCGCACAAGCGGTCAGCCTTTCAGCGGCCGGGTGACCGGCAACGTCAGCGGAACCCTGAAACAGGGCCGCTGGCACGGCGGGGTGACCAGCTTTTTTCCCGACGGCCAGGCCCAGAGTGAGGCGCATTTCCGCAGGGGCGTCATGCATGGCGTGAACCGGTCCTGGTATCCTGGCGGTCAGCTGCGCAGCGAATCCACCTTCGTGCATGGGGATCTGGATGGCGCCATGAGGCAGTGGTGGGGAAACGGTCAGCTGAAATCAGAGAAGCCATACGCCTCTGGACAGGAACACGGCGTTGAGCGCAGTTATGTGTCCACCGGCGGCCTGTCCTTCCAGCGGAGTTGGATCCGCGGTCGGCAGGACGGATTTGAAATTCATCATTGCGCCGGCGATCCGTCACTGCG